>Ga0187808_10000127_pt1 | contig 18285 bp, 15 predicted proteins | sample NC_wetland_sal_i_5_FD_132427 | JGI IMG/M metagenome (GOLD analysis project Ga0187808, IMG submission 132427) | Wetland sediment microbial communities from Neuse River Estuary, North Carolina, USA - ASW_3 | ecosystem: Environmental > Aquatic > Freshwater > Wetlands > Sediment | place: USA: North...
ATAGTCTTGCCTGAGGCAGGTGCGGCGCCGAACCGCATCTGGTCCACCAGTGCGGAGCGCCGCAAGACAAGCTCACGGTCCCGGAGCAGGCCCGGTGCTGGACTGCCTGCGTCGGGCCTCGCCCTGCGCGTCGGTAACGTGGAAGAGCATCTGCTGCGCCACCGCCAGTTTCAGCCGCAGCTCGCGGCGACGTTTGAGATCATCCTCTCCCACCAGCGTCAGCGCCTGCCGGTAGAGCGCAACCGCCTCGTCCTTGGCCCAGCCGCGGCTGGCCCGGTCTGCAGCCTCGACGAGGTAGACCGCAGCGCGGTCTCGATCACCTGCCTCGAGCCAGTGATATCCAACGGCCGCAGGTGAGTCGTGCCCGCCATGCAGCTCCTCGAAGAACGCCGCGACGGCGGCATGCGCATTACGGCGCTTTGCCCTCGGAAGCGCTGCGTAGGCGACGTCACGGATCAGCGCGTGCTTGATCCGGAATTGCTGTTGACCGGGAAAGCGCGACACCGGCTCCAGCCGGATAAGGTCGCGGTCCTCGAGTGATGACAGCAGCTCCGGCAGGCGCTCTCGGGAAGGGGCCAGCCTGGCCAGTGCTCCGTCCCAGAAGACCCTGCCCACGACTGAGGCATCCAGGATTACGGCTCGCTCCGGCCCGGGGATCGAGTCGAGCCGCGCGGCGATGATCCCACGGATGCTCGTCGGCAGCTGACCTCCCGGCGAGGAGGAGCGCTCGGTGACGGCTGCCACGAGCTCCTCGATGAACAAGGGATTCCCTTCGCCGGTCTCGCTGAGCGCGTCTGCCGTCTGTCCCAGCACCTGTTGCGAGGCGCGAGCGAGCAGCCTGTCGGCGAGCTCGCGCGAGTGTTCTTGGCTGAGCGGCTCGAGCGAGACGTCCACCGATGCCAATCCGCTCTGGCCCCACCCCGGCAGCGTGGTCCGCAGCTCGGGGCGGGCAGCCGCCAGCAACAGCAGCGGAGCCGGGCCGACATCAGCCGACAACAGCTCGATCAGCTCCAGCAGACTCGAATCGGCCCAGTGCAAGTCCTCGAACACCAGGACGGTGGGCTGGCGGTCCGCCAGAGCTGCGACGAATTTCCGCGCCGACGCGAACAGGATGTGCCGGCCGCTGACGGCCTCAGCTGTATGAGAGCCGTCCGTCTGAAGCCCGATGATCAGCGCGATGTGTCTCACGACCTCCTCGGCGCTGTCGTCTCCGAAGAGGCCTTCGATCGTTCGTCGCAGCTTCTGCACCACCACCTCGGGGGGATCGTCTCCGAGCACGCCCGCCACGTTGGTCACCTGCTGGGCAAACGCGTCATAGGCGCTGCTCTTGCCGTACGGGAGCGAGCGGCCCAGCACGATCTGGGCTCCGGCACCGCGGATCGCCGCCACAAACTCCGCGGCGAGCCTGCTCTTGCCGACGCCGGGGAGTCCGAGGATCGTGACGAGATGCGGCTGGCGGCTGGCGAGCACTCGCTGCCACACGCCAGTCAGGGTCGCCAGCTCCCCATCGCGACCGACCATCGCAACATCGGGGGCGGCGGGGCGCTCACCGGATGGCCGGGATGCGTTCCGCACGCGCCAGGCTCCGAGCGGCAGCTTCTTCCCCTTGACGATGAACGGCTCGACCGGCTCGTAGTCGATCGTCGACCGCGTGCACCGGAATGTCTCCTCCCCCACCAAGATCGCGTTCGCAGATGCGGCCGTCTGGAGCCTCGCTGCCGTGTTGACGACGTCGCCCGCGACCATCGCCTCGCCATCCTGAGGGTGCGCGTCGAGCGCCACGATCGCTTCGCCGGTGTTGATTCCGATGCGGACCTCAAGGCCGCCATCGGGCTCCAAGGCGTTGACGTGGCCGAGCCGGTGCCGGATCCCAAGAGCGGCCCGCACGGCACGCTCCGGGTCGTCGCCGTGGGCGACCGGGGCTCCGAACACGCCCATAACGGCGTCGCCGATGAACTTCTCGACGGTCCCGCCAAACGACTCGATCTCTTCGCGTAGCGGCGCGTAATACGACGTCAGCATCTCTCTGACGTCCTCCGGGTCGAGCTGCTCCGCGCGCGCCGTGAATCCGACGAGGTCCGCGAAGAGCACAGTGACCACGCGCCGCTCCTCGCGCGGCGGTTGTGCGCCAGCTGCGCCCACGAGCTGTGCGCCGCAGCCGCCGCAGAACTTAAAGCCAGCCGGACTTGTCGCGCCGCACCGCAAGCAGCTGATGCTCAGCTTGCTGCCGCAGGACCCGCAAAAGCTCTGCTTACCGTCGTTCTCGTTCCCGCAACGCGGACACGTCTGCTGTTCGGCCACTCCCCAGCTTCCTCGTCTTGGCCCACCAGTATCGCGGTGCGTACCCGGGTGTCAAGGCGGCCGGCTGGCAGCGGGTCATCCGCAGCCGCGGTACTGGCCCAAGCCCGCAAAGTAGGTACTGGCTGCTCCCAACATGGGGAATTCTCCCGATGCGGGGCGGGCCGGGCCGGCGCCACACTGGCCGCGTTGCCAGATCGAATCCCGGCCATCAGGAGGCAGCCATGACCGAGCCAAGCTACCTCGAGCCCGACCGTGCGGCTGAGACGCATGCCGATCGGGAACCCGAGGTCAAGCCTGAGGTAATCAGCGACCTGGACGTACCGAGCGACGACGCCGAGCACATCGCCGGGGCGTCCCTCATCCGCTGCGATACCCGATGACCTTCGTCTGGCATTAGCAACGCGATCGCCGGCGGTACCGGCTACGCAGGAGGCAGCCGTGGCACTGCCGCACCGCGAGCGCGACAAAGCGCCCATCATTAACTATCCCTGCGGAGGCAGTCATGACCGAGTTGCACGACGGTGAGCTCGGCGCGACCACTACCGCGCAGGAGCACCGCGAGCCCAAGCGAAAGGGATGAAAGATGCCGAGGTATGTAGTTGAGCGCACCTACGATGTCGATCAGGACGAGTTGCCCAGCGTCGGGCGGCGCTCTAAGCAGATCGCTGGAGAGCAGTTTCCCAAGATCATGTGGGAGCACAGCCATGTCGTGATGGATAGCGACGGCGTTCTGAAGTCGTTCTGTATCTACGAGGCGCCCGATGAGGACATGATCCGGCGCCACGCCGCGCTGCTCGGGTGCCACGTTGTCGATCACATCTACGAGATCGGCGGCGACGTGACGCCGGACGACTTCCCGCTGTAACCACTGGAGCGTGCTTTGACCGGCCCGTGACTGGGACGCGCGGGTTTCAGCGCCCGGGGCGCGCTCGCGCCCAGCGAGCCCTGAGCACCCTGGCGAGCAGCGCATAGGTGACGTATTCCTGAAACGCGTTCTGCGAGCGGCACAGGCGGTTGAGCCACATGTGCACGTAGGACGTCGCGAGCGCGTCGAGCGGCAGGTCGAGGCGGTCGGCGGCGCGCAGCGCGGCGAGCTCGGCTGCAAGCGGTTTGATCCGCTCTGAGCGCTGGGCGAGGACGGCGATGCCGGGCGCGAGCGGATGCTCGCTGTCCGCTGTCGCGGTCAGCAGCGCTTCAACCGCGCCGCTGTCGGCGCGTACTCGCCTGGCGATCGCGTTGCGAAGCGGCGCGTCAGCCCGGAACTCCCGTTCCAAGTGCCCGTGCATGTGCCGGGCGAGGCCGACCCGTGCCTGGTCGTCCAGTCCCATGTCGCGCATCAGGGCGTAGCTGCCAAGCGCCCCGAGTTGCCAGCGCTCCTCGAGTCCGCGCTCGCCGGGCTCGAACATGCCCAGCAGGGCGACCACCGTCTCGGAGTCGGCGTGGAAGAGCCGCTCGGCGATCAGGATTCCGTCCGCGCCACCATAGCGCTCGATCTCGCGCTGGTAGGTGCCCAGCTGCGCATCCTGGGCGAGCCCAGCGCTCAGTGCGCGCGCCGCGAGCTGCTGGGCCGACTCGAGGATCGCCAGGTGGTCGCCGTGAAAGCGCACGCGCAGATGGAAGCGCGGGTCGCCGTAGCGCAGGAAGAACCAGCGGTCGGCGGCCCCGGAGGACGTCAGATCGTGCGCGAGCGGGGCGATCATCTCGCGCAGCAGCGACTCAGCGCTTGCCGAGCCGGTGTAGAGCTTCAGGTAGGTCCATTCAGAGCCCGGCGGAAACGTGCGGCGCACGCATCCAGTGGCTGGCGCCTCGCCGGCCCGCGGCGCGGCGCCGTCACGGCCGGACTGGCTGCTAGCCGGGGCCGCCGCCGTGCGCACCATGGGAATCACTAGCTCTAGCGCTCGGCATCCGTCGGCGGCCTCGGCGATCAGCTCCTCCGGGCCGGGATAGAGCTCCTCGATCAGCGCGCCGTCGCGCCTGCGCGTGGCGCGCACGAGCGCGTCGACGCTGAGCGTGTTGTCGAGGTCGATCGCCAGCTTGTTATCGCCGTCGACCACGCACACCCAGCGCGGCAGCCGCCGCCGCTCCCGCCACGCCTGCACCGACTGCCAGCGCGAGACCGGATCGTGCCCATCGAGTTCGCGCAGCTCGGTACCGGTCGCCCACCACGCCGCAAGCGCCAGGATCAAGCGTCCCCACCGCACCCGCGGGGTGAACGGCGGCCGATCGAACGGCGCCCACGACCAGCTCACCGAACCGGCCGTGCCCTGCGACTGGATCGCTGCGAGGAAGCGGTACACCGCCGGCGCGCGGCTCCAGTTGTGCGCGCTGGAAAGCCGCGGCAGCACCTCCCGGCCCAGGCGCCGGGAGCGCAACACGAACCGGCCGTCGCGATGCGAGACCAGCAAGTCAGAGACCGGCAGGCGCCGCTCCGGCGGCGCGCCGGAGCGGCCGAGCCACTCCAGCTCCCACTCGCGCAGGACCGGGCGGACGAGGATGTTCGACATGAGTCCTGAGGGCAGGTGCGCGATCTCGGCATGGATCGCAGCGGGCTGCAGCGCCTCCTCGGCGCGCAGGTGGGCGCGAACGTGCTCGTCCAGCACCGGGTCGGCATGGCAGAAACGGCCGAGCAGGCGGACGCCCGGCGGACCGCTTGCGGACGACACCAGTATCCGCAGGCCATCGCGCGTGCGCGCGAGGCTCGCCATCGCCCCGACCGCACCGGGCAGCGCGAGCGCGTCATCTCGCTCCAGCTCCGCGATGTCGTCAGGTCCGAGCGTCACTTCTACCGCGCCGAGCGCCCACGCGCGGTGCATCAGCTCGAGCAGCCGCCATTCCCGCCGCCCGATCGTGGCCTGACGTTCACTCCGCGGGAGAACCAGGCCCTTGAGCAACGGCGCCGGGTCACCACCCCGGCCGGCGCCGAAGCCCGCGCCCAGATCGTCGTCGAGCGCCTCCAGCAGCGGCATCTCGAGCGCCACCTCTCGGTCCTCGTAACGCTCGATGAACGCCTCCCGGAACCGCTCAAGCTCGCTCGACTCCGGCGCGGGAGTGATCCGGCGCAGTAGCTCCACCCCCCGCACCACGTCACCAACAACCGACCGCGCGAGCGTCGCGCCGCACTCCGGAATGGTCGCGTCGACCTGAAGCAGCCTCGCGCGCTCCGCCGGATGAGGCAGCTCACCCAGCAGCGCGGCAACTCCGGCGTGACGTTGAGGCCTGGCCTTCGCCCCTTCGGCGTCGATCGCTGCCAGCTCGTCGCGAACCGTGCTCAGTACCGCGGCAGTGCCGTCGTCCCCGGCCGCTTCGAGATCAGCGATCAACGCGTCCAGCGGCCGCGGGCCAGTGATACTGACGGCAAGCTCGGCAACTAGCACTTGAGCGTCAATCAGCTCACCGACATAGCGCTCGGCCCGCCCCGGCTCAACGCCCCCGGCGGCGACGGCCGCCGCGACTTCCGCCGGCCGCGCGCCCGCCTCCGCGGCCGCGAGCGCGCGCTTCAGATGCCCAGAATCAGCAATCTCCGCCAGATGATGACTCCGCGCGAGGCCATCAAGCCGCACCTGCACGTAGCGCCAGCGCCCGCCGGTCAGATACAGGCTGTCATTGGGATAAAACTTCAGGCGCTCGCGAAGCGCAGCCGCCCGGTCGCGGACGACGCGATCAAGATAATCGCCATCCAGCCGGGTGTGACGGCGCCAGCAGTCAGGAACAGGCAGCATGAGCTGGGTGCGATCGGCGATCTCACCCACGCCGCACGCGGCGAACAGTCCGAATGGCGTCGGGCGCGACGCCATCCGGGACACGTACCGCACCAGGGCAGCCTCGACGCCGGGAACGCCCTCGTGCTCGCGCAGCGCATCGAGCAGGTCCGGCGAAGCTACCGACAGTGCACCCGTGACCTCCGGCCGCCGCACGATCTCCATAAGCCGTGCGCGCAACCGCACTCGGTCACGCTCGAGCGCGCCCCGCAGCTCACCCGGCGGGCAGCCCGGCGCCTCCACCCCGTCCGCCCACTCCATCAGCACCAGCATCGGCAGCGCGGGCACCCGGAAAGCGAAGAACCCGGAATCCCGCAGAGCGTCAGCCCGTCGCCCAATCCGCCGTAGCTCGCCGCCGACGCTCACCCTCAGCCGCCGATCGCCTCATAGACCGGCATCGCGGCGCGGGCCGGGTCCGCCAGCTCGGCCACGAGCAGCATCACACCGAGCTGCCCGGCGAACAGCTGATGGGCGGGGGCCTCCTCGTCGGCGGCAGCGCGCACGGCGTCCGCGGCAACCCGATGCGCGGCGGTCAGCCAGCGCCGCTCGCCCGTCGCGCGGTACAGCGTCAGCGCGGCGAAACCCTGGCCGGCGCGGCCGCAGCACAGGCTCGCCGGGCCGTCGCTGGCGTCCACGGCGTCCTGCGCGCAATCCGCGGCGAAGCCGAGCAACTGCAGATCGCCCGTGACCTGCCACGCCAGCGCCCACAGTTGCGCCCAGCCGGCGCTGCCGTGACACCAGCCTCGCGCAACCTCGCGCGAGCCGACCCGGATCGGCCACCTTCCGGATGGTCGCCGCAACGGGGTCAGCCGCTCGAGCAGGACGAGCGCCTCCGCTGGGGGCGGCCCGCAGATCGCCCGGCTCCAGCGCAGCAGGGCGTGGGCAACTCCACCCCAGCCGTGAGCCGCGCCGAGGTACCCAAGGACGGTCTCAGCTGGCAGTGCACCGTTACTCTCGGGCAGCGCCGCGAGCGCAGCGGCCAGATCCTCACCCGCCGCGCGGACCGGGGCGAGCACGACGGGATCCTTCAGGCTCTCCATCAGCTGCGCGCAGCCGAGCAGCAGGCCCGCCGCGCCCCAGCTGACATCCCAGGGCGCGCCGCGCATCCGGGCACCAGCCTCGGCAAACTGCAGCGCCGAGCGCCGCACCGCCGCACGATCGTTCCGTGCGGCCGCGACGAGCGCTCGCACCCACCACACCCCCGGCTGGTGATAATGCAGCGCCCCGCCAGGGATTGAGCTCAAGCCGCTGCTGCGGCTCACGAACGCGCCCCGCTGGTCCCGCACGCGCGCGGCGCGCGACGCCCACAACGCCGCCGCCTCCAGCGACTGCTGTCCGCCGCCGAAGCCGCCGTGACGAAACAGGAAATACGCCACGCCAGCGTCGCCGTGTGCCAGCGAAGCGCGCGGCGCTTCTGCCACCCACGCCGAGGCAAGCGCCCGATCGCGGTAACAGCGCGCCGTCCGCTCCGCAAGCGGAGCCAGGGACGCTGATCCCACGAATTAGCCAATCCACAAACGAGGGCCCAAGGCTCCTGCCCGGCTAGCATCTAAGTCCAAGGCCGGGCCCGTAATTGCGCGGCTCGGTCATGACAGCCTCCTCAATGTGGTTTTGTAGCAATACAGCCGCCGCCGATGATGGCGTCGGGGTCGTCGCCGGTCACGTCGAGGTCCTGGATTACCTCGGGCCTGACCTCCGGTCCCCCATCCGCCGCTGCCTCGGCTGGCAGATCGCCCTGCATGTCGCGCGGCTCGGTCATGACTGCCTCCCTTTGGGTTTGACGCTGCATCGCAGCCAGTCTCGGGCGGCGCCGGCAGCGCCCGCATCGGGAGAACTCCCCATGTTTGGGAGCGGCGGCTACCCATCTTTGGCCGGCGCTGGCTCGAGCTGCAGCCGCACGGCCAGCTCTCCCAGCTGGGCGGCCGGAACCTCGGCCGGCCGGCGGCCGATCGGGTTAACGCAGACGTGGTCGGCGCCGGCGTCCAGATGAGCTTGCACCCGGACCGCGACCTCGTCGGTGTCGCCGGTCGGCACGAGCGCGTCGATCAGGCGCGCGCTGCCGGCGCCGTCGAGGTCGCGCTCGGTGAAGCCGCAGCGCAACAGGTTGCCGCGATAGTTCCGAGCCGCGAGGTAGCGGCCGACGTGCTCGCGAGCCAGTTCGCGGGCACGCTCAGGCCGCTGGCCGAGCACGATGGCCTGATGGACCGCGAGCACGGGCTCGGGACCCAGCGTGGCGCGGGCGAGGCTCGTGTAGGCGACCGGCACCAGGTACGGGATCGCGCCGCGCGAGCGCTGGCGGGCCAACTCCAGCGCGCGTGGCCCGAGCGCAGCGATCACCCGCGGCACTGGCACCTCGGGGCGCGCTGCGAAGTAGCGCGCCTTGTCCATCGCGTCCAGGTATTCCGCTAGTTCGCGCAACGGACGATGATACGCCCGCCCATGCCAGGACCCTGCGCCCTCGTGGCCTGCGCCGAGTCCGAGCACGAACCGTCCAGGGAATGCTTCGCCGAGCGTCCGCGCGGCACTGGCTGCCTGCGCAGGCTCATGCCGCCAGATGCTGACGATGCTCGTTCCCACCACCAGGCGACGCGTCGCGGCAAGTAGGATCGCCGCGGCCACGAACGCGTCACGACCGGCCTCATGCAGCCAGGCCGCACCATAACCCGCCTGCTCGAGCTCGACCGCGGCCGCACGGACGACCGCGGCAGGAGCCGCACACAGACCCGCGTCCCACACACCCACCCGGCCGATCGCCGCGGCGAGGGCACGCTCGCGCACCCCCCTTGGGCCGCCCGGCCGCGCACCGCCGACCGTTCCTTCCCAGGCCAGCGTCCGCCCGACCCGTTCTGCTGGTGCAGTCGGCCTCACGTCGGGCTCGCGTCGCGCGGATCGGTCATTTCGGGCCGGGTGGATTAGTCCAACTGCAGCCGCCGCCGATGTCGTCGACGTCGTCGCCCGTCACATCGAGGTCCTGGATCACTGCGGGCCTGACTTCCGGCCCCAGGTCCGCCGCTGCTGCGGCCTGTAGTTCGCGGTCGCGCTGCATGTCGTGCGGCTCGGTCATGAGTGCCTCCCCTGCTGGAGTGATCTGTCATCGCGGCCAACCTAAGCGCCGCGCCAGCCGGCCGGCATCGGGAGCACTCCCCATGTCGGAAGTCACGGGTACCTATCTTTGGACCGGCGATGCGGGCGACAGGCGGCCGTGCACGGCCCTGCCGCCAGCCGCTCGGCTCCTCAGGTGGCGAGCTGTTGTGAGTAGAGATAGGCATACAGCCCGGCGCTGCTGACGAGCTCGTCGTGGGTACCCTGCTCGATCAGACGTCCCTGTTCGAGCACGCAGATCAGGTCCGCGTCGCGGATCGTTGACAGCCGGTGCGCGACTACGAACGCGGTGCGGCCGTGCAGCAGCCGCTCGACGCCCTCCTTGACGGCCCGCTCCGCCTCGGAGTCAAGGGCGCTGGTCGGCTCGTCCATCAGCAGCACCGCTGGCTGGTCATAGACGGCGCGGGCGATCGAGATCCGCTGCGCCTGGCCCGTCGACAGCTTCAGCCCCGAGTCCCCCACCCGAGTCTGGTACCCCAGCGGCAGGCGTTCGATGAACTCGGCGGCATTGGCGACTGCAGCGGCCGCAGCAGCGCGGGCGAGGTCAACCCGCTCATGACCGAAGGCGATGTTCTCGCCGATCGTGGCGTCGAACAAGAACGGCTCCTGGAGCACGAACCCAAGCTTGCCGCGCAGCTCGCGCAGGTCCAGATCCCGCAGATCGGACCCGTCGTACTCGATCGACCCTTCGGTGGGCATCAGCAGCCCCGCCAGGCAGCGCAGCAGCGTCGACTTCCCTGAGCCTGATCGTCCGACGAACGCGACCGTAAGCCCGGCAGGCACATCCAGCACAATCTGATGGAGCACCTCCTGCTCCGGGGCCTGCGGGTACCGGAACGAGACGCCGCGCAGGCGCACGTGTCCCTCCAGGGCAAGCACCGGGCGCGGGTGGCGGTCCGGGTCCTGCTCGGGCTGGTGAGCGTGCACGTCCTGGAGTCGCGCGAGCAGCACGCCGACGTACTGCAGCTGATCCCAGAGCGCGAGCAGGATCCGCAGCGGCGCGTTGGCCAGCAGCACGAGCGTGTTGACGGCAACCAGCCCGCCGACGGTCAGCTGACCCTCGTAGACCAGCAGAGCTCCCACCCACAGGAACAGTGCGACGATCCCCAAAGTGGCGAGCGAGACGAGCCCGTCGTAGACCAGTAGCGTGACATCGCGCCGGTAGAGCCGGTCTTGCAGCCCCTCGAACTGCAGCAGCAGGGACCGCCTGAACCCTTCCTCGGCGCCGGTGACCTTCACGACCTCGATTCCCCGGATTGAGTCCAGCTGCTTGCCCTGATAGCGGCCGAAAGCCTCTTCGAGTGAATCGAACGCCGGCTTCAGCCGCCGCGAGGAATAGCGCATCAGCAGGCCGTAGGTGGGCAGGACCGCGAGGAGGAGCAATGCCGCCACCCACGAGTAGAACGCCATCACCGCGAGCGCGACGAGGAGCTGGAAGGCGGCCGTCACGGCGAGGACTCCGTCCTCGACCAGCACCCGGCGGATCTCGCGCATGCCCTCAAGCCGGCGCTGGATGTCGGCCGTACGGCGCAGCTGGAAGTAGCCGACCGGCAATCGCAGCAGTCGCCCGGCCAGGTAATCGAGCGCCTTCCCGTCGACCGACACCGCCACCCGCGCCAGCGTGCGGCGTTGCAGGATCGTGACGCCCACGGCCGCGAGCAGCGCGAGCACAATCACCCCGACCCATAGTGACGCCTGGCCAGGACCGCGCCGGTGCAGCGCACCATCGATCACGACTTGGGTCAGGACCGGGAGCACCATCTGCAGGCCCGCCGCGAGCAGCGCGAACAGCGCCGCGCGGCCGAGCCTGCGGTAGTGCGGGCGCAGGAACGGCAGCAGCCAGCCGAGCGTCAGCCCGCCGCGCGGCGCGTCGGCGAGCCGCGGCGTCGGGGTCGGGATCGCCGCGTAGCCCGACCATTCCGCGGCCAGCTGCGCTTGGGTGACGGTCCGCAGCCCCAGAGCCGGGTCGGCGAGCCGGGCCCGGCCCTTTCGCAGCTCATGCAGCACGACCCAGTGGCTGCCGCCCCAGTGCAGGATCAGCGGCCTGGGCAGCGCCGGCAGCCGGTCGGGCGAGGACTTGATCGCCCGGAACTCGATCCCGATCTCCGCCCCGCCGCGCATGATCCCGCGCAAGCTCGTTCCGTCCAGTCCGGTGCCCACGGCGGCGCGGATCGCGGGCAGGGACACGTTGTGGCCGAAGTGGCGGCAGAGCGTCGCGACGCATGCAGCTCCGCAGTCCATCGTGTCGACCTGCCGCACGGCGGCGTAGCGCCGGCGCCTCCAGCGGGACTCGCGCTCAGCAGTCGCGTGGGTGGAGGTGTCCGCCGCGGCGATCTGAGCGAGCAGCTCATCTTCGCTCGCGGCAACCCCCGGCCTGCCTGCAGGAGATATCGCAGGGCCGTCGCGCCGCCTCCTTGCTGCCAGCGCTGCGCGTTCCTCGAGGCGCGCCGCCACATCGGGGTAGTCGAGGGCCAGCCTCTGCAGCGGCTTGCTGTCCAGGCGCAACAACAGCGTTTCGCCCAGTGCCCGGAACGCTAGCTGTCCGACCTGGTCTTCGAGCCCCGGCTCGCCGAGCACGTCACCGGTGTGCAGGCCATAGAGCTGCTGCCCGTCGGCGCGTACCGCCGCCAGCCGGCCGCTAGTCACCAGGTAGACGCCGGCCGTCCCCCGTCCGGCGCGTGGGGCAATCTCACCGTCGGCCAGCACCACCTGATGCATCCCCGCGACAAGCTCGACCAGGCGTTCGCGCGGAAGTCCGGCAAAGGCCGGGTGCTGACGCAGGAAGTCCCCGTGGCGCAGCTCCAGGGCGTGGACCCCCAGGACCTCCCGCAACGCCGGGTGGACGCGCAGCAGCGCCAGGAAGACGCTCCGGTCGAGCCGGAACACCTCCAGTGGTGTCGATGCGCGCACCGTGGCCGACCGTGGGGTCTGCTGGACCAATGCCAGCTCGCCGAAAGCCTCGCCTGGTGAGAGCACGTTCAGGGGTACCTCGCGGCCGTCATTGCCGACCGTCAGCACTCGTGCCCGGCCAGATGCGATCACGAAATACGCGGTTGCCAGCTCGCCTTCAGCGACGACGGTCTCGCCGTACTCGAACGTGGCGGGCTCGAAGCACGCCGCGACGAGCCTTCTTTCCGGCTCCGACAGCGGCGCCATCAGCGGCAATCCCGCCAGCAGCGACCCGACCTCCGCAGGAACGGGATCAGCAGTGAGCGGGATGGCCGCGTGGTCAGAGGACCGCAAGGATGCCTGCCTTGCCCGCGGAAACTCGCTCGACCAGCTCGCCCAGCAGTTCTTCCCGTGCCCGCGCGCGGAACCCACCATCCCTGGCCTGCTCGGGCTCAAAGCGTCCGGCGAGCTGCAACACCCGCCAGCGCCCGCCCTCGCACCACGGCCCGACAAGATCCCCGTCTCGCGCGGCCAGCAACTCCGGGCCGATCTCCGCCGGTGCGCTGCCGAGCTCAAGCTCGCGCCGCACCGGCTCGATGCCCACCATCTCGGCGACCTGGGCGAGTGTGTCTCCGTCGTGGACGACGCGCAGCCGCGTCTCACGCGCGGCTCCCTCGAATTCGAAGCTCAGCTCGCTGCCCGTCACCACCGTCCACTCAAGGCGATGCTCGGCAAGCCGTGCGTCCACCGCCCCATCGGTCACCGCCGCCGCCCGGAAGTGCGCGTAACACGCCTTCAGCGCGGCCAGCCGTTCCGCACGGGGCCACAGCTTCGCGGACCCGAGCACCGACAGGCCCGAGGCGACGTCGGCGAGCGCTGCCGCCACCAAGTCCTGCACCTCGGCTGGGTCAGCAGTCGGGGACCAGTCCGACGACTCCGCGATCGTCCGCTGCGTCAGCCAATCGCCTCCCGCGTGCCACGCGCACAGCTCCCCCGCAAGTCGCCGCAGCGTGCCGGCGCACATCGCCTCCGCCCGCATTACCGTCCCAGCCAGCGGGGCAGCCGCGGCCGGGCAGCGAACACCGTCGAACCGGGCACGCAGCAACTGGCGCCGCAACACGCCCTCCAGATCGGCCAGCCGCAGGTCCCGCTCCGACAGCCACCCGCGCAGGTCGGCCGCCGCGATCAGCCGCCGCTCGTACCGAAACGCTTCCAGCGCGCTTTCCACCTCCCCGGCATCCACCTGCCCAGACCGGGCTGCCTCCAGGCCAAGACCCCGCGCCACAACGTCCTCGAGCGCCTGCCACTCGCCCGTGAGCAACCCGGCCAGCACCAGGTCCGCGACATCGTGGCGCTCGTCACCGAAACTCACCGCAGGCAGCGCGAGCAGGGTCTCCATGGCGCCATAGTGCCGAACGAGGCGGGTCACCGGCCAGCCGGGAAAGTGCTCAGCATCATCTGTCGGGGCATGCCAGTCTCTACCGGAAACGGCCAGGCTGTTACCTACCGGGCCGAACCTGTGGGCTGGCGCGGCCGCCGCATCGGAACGACTCCCCATCTTGGCCACGGGCCGTGCAGGCTGCGGGTGAGGATGGCGGCACCGGGCCGCGCCCGGCTGGTTACTTCTGGAAAAGCGGTGTACTGCTCGCATCGGTGGACTTGGTTATCACAAAGTCCCCGGATCCTCCTGCGACCGACTGCATGCTGTCGGCTGATACTTGCAGGTCCTCGATCATCTCGGCTTCGCCTTGCGGATCAACGCCGGGCTGTTCTTGCGGATCAACGCCGGACTGTCGTGTGGTCATGGCAATCGTCCTTCTTCCTTGGCCCTAGTGCCTGCCAGCGAGGCTACGGAGACGCACGGCCAGCGCACATGGGGAGATTTCCTCATGTTGGGATCGCGGGGTACCTATCTTGCGTTGGCGACCCGAACCGCGCGGCTTCTGGCCGTTGTGCAGCCAGCGACGGTCGCCCCCAATGGAGTCCTCCTCGGAGGGTCGGCCCGCTTATGCGTAGAAGTAAGGGTCGAGGACGCTTACCTGGGTGATCTGGTCGACCGGCAGCGCATTGCGCAGGGCGGTCTTGCGGATGGCCTCGGGACTAGGCGCGTCGTAAACGCAGAACGTGCGGGTCTTGTCCTCACTGACGAACGAGCTGATCCAGATGACGCCCTCCTGGGCGTTGCGCTCGATTACCCCGCGGCAGAGTTCAGCCCCGCCCGCATCATCCGGGATCCGCAACCCCTCCAGAAAGGTGCGCTGCACGATGTAACGCGGCATGCCGATCCTCCTTGGTCGCTGGCTCTGCTGCCTGCCAGCGAAACTACGGGAACGCGCAGCCTGCGCGCGTGGGAAGAGTTCCCCATGTTGGGATCGCGGGATACCTATCTTGGCTTGGTGAGCCCGAGCCGCATGGCTTCTGCGCTGGCCTCGCCGCGAGTGCGGACATCGAGCTTGCGGAGGATCGCCGAGACATGATGATCGATCGTCTTGCGGGAAAGGAACATCCGGTCGGCAACGTCGGCGCTGCGCAGGCCCTGCGCGAAGAGCGTGAGCGCCTCGAGTTCGCGGGCCGTCAGGCTCGCGGGATTGTGCTGGGTCACCAGGCGGGGACCATGACTTGGCCGTTGACACGCCGCGCTCGTGCAGGCTGCGGGTGACTATGGCAGCCGCAGGTCGCGCCGAGTGTTGCTGGCCCCGGTGAGCGCAGTCTCGAGCCGCTGGCCGTTGCGCACCTTTGACATCTCCGGGTTAGGCCTGCCGGACTTCTCATGGCCCAAGTGCTAGGTCACCGGCTGAGCAACACGGTTGCCCGCGAAGATCCTGGCATGGACGAGGACCCTGCCGCTATGGGTGTTGCGCACGATGGCCTGATGGCCCGCCAGCACCGGCCCGGGCCCAACCTGGCGCGGGCGAGGCTGGCCCCGGGACCGGAAGCGACAATCCCGTACTCCTGCTGTGTGCCTAGCTTTGGACCGCGCGGACGAGCCCGAGCCGAGCGGCATGGGACGCGGCCACGCCACGAGTCGGGGCATCTAGCTTCGCCAGCACGGCGCAGACATGATGGTCGACGGTCTTGATCGAGATGAACAGCTTGGCGGCGATCTCGGCGTTGGTATGCCCGGCGCAGATCAGGTCGAGTACCTCAAGCTGGCGGCGCGTCAACCCCAGCGGATGCGTCGAAGTCGCGGTCCGCGGCCCGGCCGGAATCGAACGGAAACCGAGCCGGCGCATCTTCTGCCGGGTGATCTTGGCTGCGGCCGGCGCACCTAGGTCGTGGAACATCGTCAGCGCCCGCCGAAGGGCCACCTCATCGTCCGCGTCGTGCAGGGCGAGCGCAGTCTCATATGGGCAGCCGAGGATGGTCCACCGGCGAGCGGATTCCGCCCAGCCGCCTGCCACCTGCGGCCGGTAGGGCTCCGCGAGCTCACCGCGCGGTGGCCGGGCGGACCCAGTGCGCCGCAGCCATACAGCGACAGCCCCGCGCTCCCAGGGGTCAGCCTGGGAGCAGACGTCATCGGCCAGCTCCGCTTCGAGCAACGCTGAGCCTGGCTCCCCTGCCAGCCAGTACGCCTCGGCACGGGCCAGGCGGACGTGGATGATGCGCGCGGGCTCGCCGCTCCCGTCCGCGGATGCCGCCGCCTCGTCGAGGCATTCCCAGCAGCCGGGTGCCCCCTGGCGCGCGCGGATCACGCCCAGGACTGTGAGCGGACCGAGCCGGTTGAGCGGCGAGGCACTGCCGCCGGTCAGGATGTCGTCGCTCAACGACACGGCCTCTTCCCAGCGGCCCATCAGCTCCAGCGCGTCGGATCGCACACCCTGTAGGCAAAAGGTCCAGCTGTCGATGTCGTGCTCGTCGCAGTAGGCGATGCCCTCCACGTAATAGCGTTCGGCCTCGTCGAAACGCCGCTGCCAGCAGTGGATGCTATACAAATTCCAGTAAGCTCGGCCTGCCTGTCTCTGCAAGCCGTGAGCGACCGCGATCTCAAGCGCCCGGTTCAGCGTAGTGGCCCAGTCTGCTTCCTGATTGGCTGCGCAAGACCCCTCGGTGTTGAGCGCGTCGCTGAGCGTCTCGGGCAGGTTAAGCGATTCAGCCAGTGCCTGTGCCCGGCGCGCCAGCGCGATCGCGGCATCGTCCTCGCCGTTGAGCATCCGCCTGCCGGCGAGACGGGCATACGCCACCGCCAGCTCGGCGCTTGCGCCGAGGGGCTCAAGGATCGCCACCGCCGCCTCGGCGGCGGCTGCCGCCGCCAGCCCGGAGCACGATCCCGTCAGTACGCGGGAAAGCCGGCACAGGGTCGCGCCTTCGCGCAGCTGGTCCCCGGCCTGCCGCCACAGTGTGAGCGCACGCTCACCGGCCTCGGTGGCGTCCTGCCAGCGGTCGAGCAGCTCAGCCTCGTCGGCGAGCTCGTCATACAGTCTGGCGGCCGTCGCGGGAGGGGCTCCGGCTGCAAAGCGCAGCGCCCGCTCGAACTGTGCTGCCGCCTCGCGGTGCGAGGCCAGCTTCGCCGCCCGCCTGGCCGCCGCCGCTGCGTAGCGCAGCACGGCTGAGGCGTCGCCAGCGCCTTCAGCATGAAAGGCTAGCTGCGCATCGTCGTCACAGCTGGCAGCTTCCAGGGCGGCTAGCGCCCGGGCGTGAGTGAGGCTGCGGCGATGCGGAGGGATTGCCTGCTCCACCGCCAGGCGGGCGATCTCATGACGGAACCTCAGCGACCCGCCATCCCCGGCAAGCAGCCCGGACGCCAGGACCTCATCGACCGCCGATGGCGGGCAATCGGAAACCGACTGGACCAGCCGCACGTCGGCGCGGGCGCCGGTCAACGCGACAGCATCGAGCGCCGCGCTGGCCTGGATGCTCAGCCTCGCTGCGCGCGTCAGAACCACATCCCGTACCGCCACCGGGATCTCGGTCGCCCCGACGGCGATCACTGCCGTGACGTAAAACGGGTTCCCGCCCGTCAGCTGGTACAGCGCGGCCGCATCCAGCCCGCTCGAACCCACCAGCCGCCGCACCGCGTCCGCGGACAGGGGAGCCAGTCCGACTCGTCGGGTGGCGGGCTGGCGCGCAAGCTCACCTAGCGCCGCCCGCAGCGGGTCGCCCGCGGCCAGGTCCTCTTCCCGGTAAGTGGCAATGAGCAGCACGTTGGCGTTCTTGATGCGCCGGGTAACGAACCGCAGCAGGTCGACAGTGGCCTCGTCGGCCCAGTGAACATCCTCTACCACCACCACATCCAGCGGTCCCGGCTCGCTGAGCTGGCGCAGCACCGCCCGGAACAACTCCTCCCGGTCACCCCCGGCGCGGAGAACATCCTCCAGCTCCCCGCCGAGCTGAGAGGCCAGGTCGTACAGCGGCCCCAGCGGTCGCGGGGTGAAAAGGCCATCGCACGCTCCCCACGACCAGCGCGCATCGGGCAGATCACACTGGAACTGCTCCACCAACGCGGACTTACCGACGCCCGCCTCCCCGGCAACCAGCACGAGCCGTCCGTCGCCCCGCCGCGCCTCCCGTGCATACCCGGCCAGCGCTGCCAGCGCCGACTCCCTCTCCAAGAGCTCCATGCCGAAAGTGTGCGCCCAACCTGTGCCGATCACCAGCTACGAAACTCTTCATAGATCTCGCTGGAGGCGGGTAATAGCTGCGCCTTACCGCCGCGGTCGCGAAGCCGACCTGGCTGTGGCTGGCCGGGCCGTGGACCTCGGTGCATGCCGGCGGCGACCAGGCCGTCGCCGCCGCCACCGGCTTCCTCCTCATACTTGTCCATGTATGTGGTCACCAAGCGCCGGGCAGCGTCCTTGAGCTGCCTATGGGCGGGCTTGGTGGCGGCCGGCAGGAAACAGCTAGTATCGAGGAACTCGTCTATCTCACCTTGCGACGGCACCTGCCCGGACGCTTTGGTCGCTTCCGCCAGACCTGGCCGCGCGGGCCGCGCGGCTCAGCGGCTCGGCCCGCGTCGTCCCGGTACAGCCGGCACGACAGGCTGGCGGCCTGGCCGGGTGCGGCGAACGGGTCGGTTCCGCCGATGAGCAGGGTCGGCGAGCCGTGCATGCCTGCCTGCGCCGCCGCCCGCTCGTCGGCGATGTCCCGCCGGGTGACGGTGACGCCAGGCTGGCCGGCCAGCGCAGCCGCGAGCCGCTCCTCGAACGCGGCGGCGTTCGGGCAACCCGGCACCGTCAGCAGGATCAGCTCCATGGCAGGCTCCTCCACCGCGGGCGGGCGGTCATCTGGGTGCGAGCTG
>Ga0187808_10000128_pt1 | contig 18260 bp, 12 predicted proteins | sample NC_wetland_sal_i_5_FD_132427 | JGI IMG/M metagenome (GOLD analysis project Ga0187808, IMG submission 132427) | Wetland sediment microbial communities from Neuse River Estuary, North Carolina, USA - ASW_3 | ecosystem: Environmental > Aquatic > Freshwater > Wetlands > Sediment | place: USA: North...
CATGACGAACAAGAATTCCTTGCCACGGTGCCGTAGCTGCCCAGAGTTGCCTGCGCCTTGCCGGCGACATTCCCTTTCGATGTTGTCGTCGTGGCTTCCAATGTGATCTGGCGTGGCACCTGGTTGGAGGCAGTGGCGTGGACGCTCGTCGACCATCCGGCGAGCGGATTAGGTTTGCTAACGCCGGGACGGCCGGCAAGGGGCGTTCCCGTTACCCGCAATGCGCTTTGGCTCGCTGCGCTTGGGCTGGTCAGGCCCATCCCCGTCGCTGAAGGGTCTGCCGTGTGACAGGCGAGGCAGAGCGCGCCGCTGGTATTGCTGATCACCAGGAAATAACCGTTGGGATCGGTGTTTTGTGCGTGAGGATTATGACAGCTCCCACACTCGACATTTCCACCGATAAGCCGCACCTTCCCGGTGGTATCGGCTGTCGAGGGGGGAGTAGCGGTCAAAGACTGAACCAGGCCGATTGAATCACAATCATTGTTAGGACATTGTAAGGGAAGTTTGAAGTTGATCGGATGCATCGTCGAGAGGTCGGTGGTGAGCACGTCCCCCGCATTCCAGTTCCCGGACATTGGAACGTTCCCGTAAGGGATCAGCGCGCCTGCTGACCCCGCTACCGTGCCATCGTGGCAACTGAGACATAGGGTGCTGTTGCTGCCCAAAGTCAGTGCGCCGATAGTCTGATTCGACGTCGCCCCACTGTAGAGCGTGTAAGCCTGGACGCTGGAGAGTTTGTGGTCCCAGAGCGGAGTTTGGACGACCCCTTGCGTGCCGTTCAACCCTGAGTGCGGAGCGTGGCAATACAGGCAGGAGCCTGACAAAGTTCCCTTAATCGGCGAGGTGCCACCTGGCGAGAGGTCATGCATGCCGATCACGTCGGTCTGCGCCCGCGCCGCACCAGCAAGGCAGACCACCACCAAGACACCAAGGCACAAAGCAGGCAGATGGGCAGATAGGCATGTGGGCAGGTGGGCAGGTAGGCAGATAGGCAGATGGGCAGCTAGACAGGCCGGGCGTGGTGGTTTTTCTGCCTGACGAGCTGCCCGTCTATTCATCTGCTCCCTTTCGTCGTGCTTTGGTGTCCCCATCATTGCCAATTACCTACCTGCCATCCATCTGCCTATCTGCCCACCTGCCCATCTGCCTATCTGCCTACCTGCCCATCTGCCGCCGAACGTTGCGCGAAGTACTGGAAAACCTGGACGCGACGATTGTAGGAATCGACCACAAAAACGCGGTCCTTTGAATCGATAAACAAACCCGTGGGCAACTGAAATTCCCCGAATCCCACACCCTTCTGCCCGAAGTAATAAAGAAGCCGCCCCTGGCGGTCAAAGACCTGGACCAGCCCGCTCAGGCCTTCGACGACGTAGAGATGCCCCTCGGAATCTACGCCGATTCCCTTTGGCCGGAACATTGCCCCCGTCCCCTCGCCAATCTGCCCAATGGCATATTGGAACTTTCCGGAACGGTCCAGGGCCTGGACGCGGAAGTTCATGGCGTCGACGACGAGCAAATTCTTGCCGTCCAGCCGCAATTCTGTGGGATAGTTGAATTGGCCTTCGCCGGAGCCGGCTGCACCGATCTTTTGCAATACCTTGCCCTGCATATCGAGCACAAAAATCCGGTGGCGCAAGGTGTCCGTCACATAAATCCGCTGGGCTTGGGAATCCACCGCGATTCCGGTCGAGCGCTTGAAATACCCCTCGCCCTTTACACTTCCAATCACCCGCTGAAACTTTCCCTCGGAGTCGAATACAAAGATTTTGCCTGAGTAGGAATCAGTCACGTAGATGTTGTCGGCGGCGTCTACAGCGACACACTGTGGGGATTCGAGCCCATCCGTGTCTCTGTAAAGCGAAATGAACTTGTATTTGTGCTGGGTGAAATCGAAAATGTGAATGCCGGCGGCGCCCGGGTCAGTCACGATGATGCGATCCCGCGAATCGGTCACCACGCTGTAGGGAGCAATGAGGGCGTGAAACTCCGGCTCGCCCGCCACCGCGTCGAGCAGGCGGCCCCAAAAACCATGCTTGGTTTTGACTTCTCTCTCCGAACTGAAGCTGCCTTCGTAGCGCAGCTTGCGGCCGCCCTCTAGTTCGAGCTCCGGCACCGTCACAAGTCCTGCCGGATTTGCTTTCGAGCGCGCCGCCAGGACGCCGGGGAGCAGCAAAAGGACTAGTAGGCAGAAGGCAGAAGGCAGTAGGCAGGTAGGCAGATGGGCAGTGGTATGCACTTCTATCTGCCCACTGCCCATCTGCCCATCCGCCGTTCTGCTCACACGATCTCCCTGTTTCGCAATAACGCTCAAAAGAAATTGAACCATCTGGAAATTCCCACGTAGAACGAGCCCACCATTGTCTGTGGAGTTCCCACAATGCTGAATCCCTGAAGCAACCTACTGTACCCCGCATTGAAACTCAGTTTGCGAAGGTTATAGATCAGAAGAAAATTCATGATTTCATTGTTGTTGTTCGAGTTCGTTGAAGTGCTCCCCGTTGTACTCAAGGCCTCGGCATAGGTGGCGGACAGGGTGAGGCCGCGAACCGGGCTCGAGCCAATTCCCAGCGAATACGACTTGCCCTTAAAGTTCACCACCGCCGCCGAGGGTATGACTGGCAGGGGAAGCGGCGTGGCCACCAAGCCCGTGGAGGTCAAGAGGGCATTTCCGCTCGAATCGGAGAAAGAGCCGCTAAAGCTGAATCGAGGCACGGAAAACGAGGTCGAGTAGCTGTGGGTGGCATTGGTGCTGCCGGGCACATCGGTCAGCAAGCTCTTCGCGCCGCTAACGTACGCGCCCCAATATGACTTACGGCCGATCCGGCGGCCCAAGCTACCGGAATAGTTATAGCCCGAGCTCGTATAGGCAATCAGCGCCGTCTGGGTATTCTGCGAATAGCCGACGCTTCCTGCCAGGGTCCAACGCTGGAGTTGATGCGTGTAGTTGATAGTGCTGTTCAAGCCCAGCAAACCTTCCTGCGTCGTGTCGATGGACGTCCTCGTCAACCCCAGGACACCATTGAATTGACCGCCCAGCAGCGTATTGGAGTAGGTGACGGTTCCGTTGTAGACATCGGATGCGAAGGCTTCTCCCAGGAACGACTGCTGCTCGCGTTCGACGAAGGTGTGCAGATTGAGATGCTGCGCGGGCATATCATAATTGGCATAAGCGGTCAGGCTAAGACTGTGCGATGACTGTGGCGACTCGGTCTGCGGCAGACTCGCTCCTGCCGTCACCAGCGTATTATAGAGCGTACCTTCCAGGTTATCGGTGTAGTAGGTGTCCCCTCCCAAATTCAGGTGCGCCCTCGGAGTGAAGGAGATGCCCCCGCTTAGCGTGTCAATACTAGTGTTGTATTTGTCGCTAGAGGTGGTATCGCCGTAATCGGTGCTGATATCCAGCCGGGTGGCGGAGGCGAAAATGTTTCCATGCGCCGGCAAGCTGTGTCCGACGCCAAAGAAAAATGAATTAGCGCCGGTGTCAGATTTTTCCGGCAACTCGTCCGCCAGAAACTCCGGGATGTCGGTTTTGATGCCTGAATATTGATACCCGCCATTCAACTTGAAACCGGCAATTTGATAAGTCGTGGTGGCCGAAAACATGTCATTGTGCATTCTCCCAGGAGTATTCGCTCCATAGATCGAATAGGCGCTGTCTCCCCGCAAGAAACTAAGATTGACATTCGGCAAGTTGTCCACATGAATGCCCCAGCCAATGGCTAGGTTGTCGTTGTTCCCATGTATGGTGTAGTTGGCCAAGCCTGGGAGGCTGAAATTGCCGGTGCTATTGAATACCGTCGAGTAGCTAATCGAGCCCGGAAAATTGCTGCCGCTGAAGATCTTGGCACTGGCGCTCACACCGCTGGCAGCGGTCATGGACTGAAATGTGGAGTTGAGCCGTGATTGGTTGTAGAACGGCTGAACGTCGAAGGAAAGAAAACTGGGACTATAGTATGAGCCGGAAAGGTCGGCTGTGCCGGCTCCAAACGCACTGTGGTCGGAACCCGCCACGTTCGAGTAGTCGCCACTGTATCCGGCGGAGATCGTTCCGTTCAGATTCATGGTGGCCTCGCCGGCGTTCACCTGTGCCGCCATACGCGCGGCGAGCGCCATCAGGAGTGCCAGCAAGGTGAGAGTTTTTGTCACAGCCTCTGACATTTTGCACATCAGGTGCCAAAGCCTAACCACACAGCGCTACAGCTTTTCGATCCTCGCGTTCTTACTCAACTTCGCGGCGAGAGCGTGACGAAGTTGCTCCGCCTTGTCCTCCTTCAGTTGCTCGCGCAACGATTCCTCGACCGCTTGGAACTTCTGCATGCCGGCAGGAAGGTGAGCGTTTAGCCTCAGAATGGTGTAGGCGTTGGCGTCAAACTCGATGATGTTGCTTACCTGGCCGGGCTGCATGGCCTCGAGAGCCTTCACGATGGACGGGGGCAGTTTCGAGCGGTCAGCAGCCTTGTGGTCGCCCATCATCACCCGGAAGTCGTCTTCGGAGATTCTTTCAGCCAACAACCCGAACTCATCGTAGCTTCTGGTAGCTTCCGCTTGCCCCAGCGCATCCTCGGCGCGCTTATGCACTTCCCTCGCCTGGGCAGCGGTGGGATTCCGAGGAGGCAGGAAGGAAATGCTTTGGAACGAAAAGGATTCGGGGATGCGGAAGCGCTCGGCGTGCTGGTCGTAATAGGACTTCGCATCAGCAACCGAAGCCACGGCCTTCTCCGTCACTTCCAGGCTGAGAAACTTGTCGATGAGCAACGACCGCTCGATCTGGGTCCGTAATAACTGCGGCGAGCCATGGTATTCCGCCTGAACGAACTGCTGATATTCTTTCGTGGAAGGGAACTGCCTGCGAAACTCCGCCAGGGCGCGAGAGAGGCGCGCGGCAGGCACGGTCATATTCTGGCGCTTTGCCTCTTGATACACCAACTCCTCGAAGATCATCATCTTCATTGCGCCGTCGCGAATGTCGGCTTCCATGGCTTTGGGGAACCCGTTGTGCACGCGCGCGTAGGGGAAGATCGCAAACATCTCACGGAGCAGGTCGCGATCCATCAGCACCGTGCCGTTCACCCGTGCCACAGGCCGGTCCACCGGCTGAAAGGCATTTGTGTAAGTGAACGCGCCCGGCACATAAGTAGAAGCGTGGGAGGGAACTTGGGCCCAGGCCGTCGAAACCACAAAGAGAAGCAGCAGGCCAATGGGCAGATGGGAATGTGGGCGGATGGTGGATTGGGAAAGCGGACCACAGGGTGAGACTCTTCCCCGCTGCCGATCTGCCCATCGGCCCATCTGCCTGCTGCGCGTTCTGGAGCCTGGATGGTTCGAGTTTTCGTGTTTCATGGTGTTCTGCCCTCTCAAATTCATCCTAGAAAAACAGGGGGGAGTAAGAATCACTCCCCCCGGGTCAAAGGTTACGAAGGAAGCCTACGTAGTCGGAACAGTCATCAGACCGTTCATTTCGTTCGACTCGCCACCGTGGCAGTTGCGGCAGAACTGCGCCACAGAGTTGCCATTGCTGGTCGGGTTGTACCAGCCCTTGATGAAAAACATCGTTGGGTAGACACTGGTCGGGCCGGACCCGCCGGGCAGCGTGGTCGATGTGCCATTCGCGTAAGCCGTCATGGAGTGTTGATTGTGGCAGGTGGTGCAGGTGACGGCATTCACATTCCCATTTACGGATGTCGACAAGGGGCTCCTTGACGAATTCCAGAAGGACGCCGGATAGTTGCTCATGAACACTTTCATGCTGGGTCCGGGCGTGATCGGTGTGGTGCCCGTACCGCCTCCGGTACAGTCCCAGTTGTGCCCTGACTCCACCGGCGAGGTTGGAGGGCCAGTAGCACCACTGGCAGTATTGCAACCGACGACAGCGGATCCCCCCACCGGGTGGTCGTTGTTATAGGCCGCGCCGGCAGCGGGGGCCGCCGTGGCCAGCAGTGTGGGAGCGGTCCCACCCACGATCGGCAAGGTCTCAACGGTATGATTCTGCATCATGGCAACCGTTGTCGATACGCCGTCATGGCAGCTCAGGCAGAGGAGTACGGTGCTTTCCGCAGTGCTCGTAACGCCGCCGGTCCAAGTAACGGCGCCGGTCGTGGCGTTGGTACTGCTGGTTGGGATGGCGGGCAGCGTTACGGGGAATCCGCCACCTCCAAAGTTCAAGGTCTTGCCGTAGAGGGGAGTCAGTGACTCGCCCCACAAAGCGACCATGCCGTTCGAAGGATCAGTGCTCGCGCCCTGCCCGTTGCCGGCTGAGCCACTGTGTGGAGCGTGGCACATCACGCACCCACGACCGTAGCCGTTGTGCGCGCCCAGAACGTCTGCCCCCCCTTTATAAGTGTATTGGGCCATGGCCGTACCTGCGGCGAAAAGCGCCCCGAGAATCAATAAGCTAACTTTCTTCATGGTTGTTAAGAAACCTCCTTAAGGAGTATTTGAATACTACGCAGCCCGCAGCCTTTCCACGGGCTACGCTTTGGCTCTCCGTCGAAAGCCAAAACTCGTGGCAGCGCGGTGTCGAACGCACCACCCAGAGGCAAGGACACGAAGCATGAGCCTCTTGGTAATAGGCTTCGGGCTTCCTCGGTGCCTTAGCGCCCTGGTGGCAATCATCTCGTTCAATGCGCTCCCGAATCTTTCCTGGGCGCTACATCAGCGCCCGCCGGCGATGCCTGGGCCGCTGGCGCCTTTACGGTCGCCGGGCTGGCGGCTTTGGTTGCGGCATCTTGCCGGTTCGAATTGGGCTCGACCGCTACGGGGTTCGCACCTGGCCGGGTGGGGGCCGACGCTACCGCAGGCTTGCGATCCTCGGCGTCGCGTTGTGCTTTCAGGGTGGCGGCCTCGGCGTCCGTGGTGTAACGGAAAACCTGCACCCGGCCGGGAAACGTCTCGGAAACTACAACCTGGTTGGACGGCCCGATGGCGATTCCCCAGGGCCCCATGAACTGGCCGGGATAATATCCCGGTCCGCCAAAATAGAGGAGCAGGCGACCCTGCTGGCTGAAGATCTTCACCATATTCTGGGCGGCGTCCACAACCCAGACGTGGCCATCGCGATCAATGGCAATCCCCTTGGGCCGCTCAAAGTCCGCAGGGCCATCGCCGTTTTTGCCGAACGTGCTGATAAACTGGCCCTCGGCGTCGAACATCTCCACCCGGTCATTAAAGGTGTCGGTGACGAAAACATTGCCGTCGCTGTCCACGGCCACACCCTCGGGAAGAGAAAAGGTACCGGGTTCGGTCCGGTCGTGCTTCCTGCTGGGTTTGCCGATCTGGCGCAGCAACTTGTAATTGTCGGCATCGAAAACGTCCACCACATCGTTGCCGGTGTCGGCCACATAAAGAAGCCGGTTCTCCCGGTCGATGGCCACACCCCCGGGGCGCACCAGTACCTGCGCTCCAAAACTCGCTTCCTGTTCGTGCCTGGCATTGAATGCCAGTACGTGGTGCAACTTGGCGTCAGTAACAAATAGGCGGTCATCATCGTCCATCGCCAAACCTGCGATAAGGCCGAAGTTCGCCTGCCTGCCGTTGCCGATCAACACGATGTGGTCCTTGTTTTGCGGATCGAAAATGAATACCGCGCCCACGCCCTGGTCTGCCGCATAGATATTGCCCTTTGAATCCACAGCCACCCCTAAGGTGCGAGTGAGTTGGAAGGGAAGGTTGACGATATTCTGTTGGTCAGCGGGAAGCGTGCCGGCAAGCCGGTCCATCCAGGTCTTCTTGCGCAGCTTCTTGGCGAAGAGGCTGGGATCAATCTTTTCTCCCGTGTAGATATCTTTGAATGCCACCCGCGGGATTGCCGGCGGGCTGGGCCAGACGATCTTGCTAAGATCGAAATAGGCCGTTACGCGCCGGTCGGCAGGATTGGCCGGAGGAGCGGTATCGGTCTTCTTCTTGCCCGCCTGAAGCGATGCCGGCAACAGGAGGGGAAGCGCCAACAAGCCAACAAGGGCCGCCGCGAAAGCGCTTCTGCGGGACCAAAAGCCGGTTTTTCCTCGCCCTGCGAGGTTTTCTTTGCGCTTGTGGGTCGTTTCGTTTCCATCCGCCAAGATGCGAAGCGAGCCTAGCCCGTGCTTTAACACCTTATTTCCCTCCCACTGGGATTTCCACTAGCCACCGAACACTGACCACTAGCCACCGATCACGAGTCATTTCTTTACTTTCCTCCAACCCTCACATTCAGCAGGTCCATTGGATTGATGTGGCAGGCATTGCAAAAGCTCATATTATTCTTCTGGTCTTTCACCAACATCCCCAGCTCATTACCAGCATGCGGCTGATGACAGGTGAGGCAGTTCATCGCAATCGTGGCATTAGTTCTCGGGTTCACCACGTCGGAAACCGGGTGGTTCCCAGTTGGGTGTCCCAAACTGTACTTCAAGGGCAAAATGGGAACCTTGTTGAAGTAGTCTTCCGGCAGTTTCACCTTGCCGTCGAAAATTGCCACCAGGTGCTCACTCTCCAGTTTCTGCGGGCTGAAGTCCGGGCCGTGACACTCCAGACAAAGGGTGTTCACGCTCTTGGCGCGCAGCAGATGAGCATTGTCCCCGCCATGCGCTTGGTGACATGTGGCGCAGCCCTGCTCGAAGGCCGGCTGGTGCAGGTACTTTTTCTTGGCCTCAGCGGCCTGGTCGGAGTGGCAGGCCAGGCACGCCGCGACTGGGTTGGGCTGCAGGAAGCCCGGCGTCTTGCCGGCGTGGGGGTTGTGGCAATCCGTACAATTGCCCTGAGCTCCCGGGTGCTGTACTTTTGCCGAAGCGATCTGTTTGGCTTGCTCCTCATGGCAGGTAACGCAGACCGCTTTGGAATCAGCCGCCGTCAACACCACCTTTCCATCTTTTGCGGGTTGATGGCAGGAATCGCACATCTTGTTCTCGAAGGGATTGTGCATGAAGGCTTGCATCAGTTTCGGCGACTTGGACTGGTGCGGGTCGTGGCACTGGGTGCAGTCGGCGGCGCCAAATGGCTGGTTCTGATGGGCTTTGCGAAGGTCCTCGCCGGTCACATCATGGCAATCAAGGCAGAGCTGCGGAGCCGGCTTGGCGAGATGGTACGCAAACTCGCCCTGGGCTGGATTGCCACTCTTGTGGATGACGTGGCAGGCGTCACAGCCCGTATCCAGCGCGGCATGACGACTGCCGCCCTTGGGAATGCTCACACCGATGTCGTGGCAGGACAGGCATAGATTCTCCGTCTTGTCACCCGATGCCGGCTTCAACAGTTCGTCCTTGTTGGCCGTCGTGTGCGGGTCGTGGCATTTCAGGCAATCGCGAACCGCAGGAGGATGAAGCTTGCCATTGATGCTGGAGGGATTCTTGTCGGTGTGGCAGGTGAAGCACAGGGCTGAGGGCGTCGCCGTGATCAGCTTTACGTGAGTGGCGTCCTTGCTGACTCGTACCTCGTGGCAGCTCAGACAGCCCATCTTCATGGCGGAGTGGACTGCCTTCCCCTTGGTCTTGTCCGCATGGCACTCGAGGCACTTGGCTGCATCTACGTTCGGCTCAAGAGGAACCGGATGCTTCGCGGCAATTGCAGGCCGAACAAGAGCCAGCGAAACCAAGCCTGCGCAGAAAACCTTGAACGTTAGAACTAGCACTGCGCTCAGCACTGTGGTGGCTTCATTCGAGGGGATTGCGCAAGCCCAAGCCGTGAGAGGAGAGGGGGGATTATCCGCCAAGAGTCTTTTTGTCACGTTACGGTTGCTCATGGTAATGATGCGATCCCCAGAGAACCTTGCGAAGTGCAAATATGTCTCCATCATTGAGCTCCTTTAATCTTTAATCTTTGCCAGAAACTTGTTGAAGATAAAGTACTTAGCCATGATCTTCGATATGTTGAGAAATTCCACATGTGGTAATCCTCCACAGGGTGCGCTAATTTCCTCAACAGTCGTCCCACCATTGTGCGTTCGGACACGTCCGCCCGGCGACGGCTTGGTGCCTAGCGGCGGTTTTGCTATTGTGGTTGGCTGTTAGGCTTGGCTTCCTTTTGTTCGTCGATGGCCCGGTGGCAAGCGTTGCAGACGTTCTCGCCATCTTTTGACAAAACGAGGAGGTTCGGTAGGGTCGAGGAGTGCGGGGCGTGGCAACTCAGGCACGACATTTTTTCTCCCTTATGCAGCGGATCTGCAACCTCAGCAACAGGATGAGCTGGCCGGGGGTGTCCGAAGCGCTGTGTGGGATCAAGTTCAATTTTCGGAATCGCTTCAAAATCGGCCTTGGAGATTCTCTGTAAGTTGAAGAGGCTTACAGTTCGTGCTGTGGAAGGTCTAAGCGCGTGACACTCGAGGCAGAGTGAATTCCCGGCAGCGCGAGTCTGCGCTTTGAACTCCGAGGAATGCGGATCATGGCAGATAAGGCATTGGCCATTCTTATATGGACCATGAACCACGGGGTCCTTCTCGGCCGCATGGCACCTCGCACACGACTCGCCTCCCGAAGCGGGCAAAGTGATCGTTGTTTTGTTGTGTTCAGATATGATGTGATGGCAGTTCTCGCAACCCATTTTAACTGCTGTATGGACAAACCGGCCTTCTTGCTTCTCGGGATGGCAGGTCAAGCAGGTCTCTGTCTTGATTTCCTTGGGTTCAATGAAGGGATGCTCAACAGGTTCTTCAGCAAAAACTCCAAAAGATGACCATAGACACAAGAGTAAGAGCGTAGCGCCACCCTTGAAGGCGGCACGTGCCGGGCAACTGATTAGGCGCGGGTGTCTCGCCCGCTGTCGCCGGAGCGACCCGCTCCTGCCCCGCTGGCGCGTGCGGTGCCTGTCCTGGGCGCCGCTAAGGAATGCCCGCGAGCCGGCAGGGGTGTGGCCCGCGCCCCACATCGTTGCCGACTGTTTTGCTGGAGCCAACGGTCGAGCCTCCAGGGTGAAGAACCTCTTCGTGCGCATTGCGGAGCAATAATGTTTCCATCGACGGTTTCTCTAAAAGTCACGAGTCCAGCGAATCGTCAGCAAGTTAGCGCTGAAGTTGTTCCCTGTGACAATCTGCTCGATGTAGTATGTCCTCTGAAGATCTACTGACAGGCGGCCTGCCTTGGGAATATCCCAATAAACCGTGCCGGTGGCGAGAGGCCAAGTAAGGGGGCCATAAGCCGGCGGCTCGCCGCTGATTTCTCCCAAGCCGGTCGAGCGATCGAAGTTGCCGGTGAGTCGCAAACCAAAATACTTGCATGGCTTGGCTTCCACGCCGGCCTGAATCACGCGGTCCACCTCCTGATCCCGCAGAAAGTCGTTGAGCGGCGGCGTGCCACGAGCGTAAACGATATCCCCTGCGGCAAACATGCTGTCGTAGGTAAAGCCTCCAAAGATCGAAAACCGGTCGTTGAGGGCATAGGACAAGGTCGTCGTGTTCGAGTGAACGTTGTCCTGAAAGCTGGCGTCGATCAGCTTGTCGTTCGCCAGATTCAGATCGTCTTCGAGCGTGACTTTCGCCACCGGTTGATAACGGAAGATGAGATGCCCGCCCACTTCGGTGCGGGGCGTAATCGCCGTGTAGGACGAGCCGTTGTTGAAGGTGTGGAAGTCCCCTCGGATACTGAAGACTTTTGACGGCTGGTAGCCGAAACTGAGCTCGGGCCAAGCGGTCTTGGTGCGCAGCGTGGTGGCCGGATCGGCTACGCCGTTTTCCAGCGACTCCACATCCGCCTTGAGCAGACGAATGCCGGGACGCAGAGTGAGTGAAGGGATAGGAGTAAAGAGCATGCTGAAGTCGAAGTCACTCAGCCCATCGCGCCATACAAAGGAGTCCGTTCCGGAGGCGGGCGTAGTGATTGTGGTGATGGGCGCGGTCGGTGTAGGGCTGCCGGTAATGCCGAACAGGCTTCCGAAATTCCCAAGGGTGTTGGTGGAAAACCGGGAATAGCGATAGTCCACAATGATGTCCCACCAGTCTCGGGCCTTGTACGTGAAGCTCTGATACAAAATGTTGTCAGGTTCAGTCACGGTAGCCTGCGCCGTTTGGCTCACCGAGTAGGGCACGAGCGTGCCGGAACTGTTTGGGGCGATGCCGTTGTAAGACTGGTCTAGGGTGGCTGGTCCCTGGTAGCGGTAATAGACATAGCCGCCGCGCCACTCGAAGTTTTTAAGCGGCTTCCCCGTATAGGAGAATTCGCTGATGGGAGTGGTGAGACGCCTGTACTCGGACTGGGAGAGGTTGGTCAGCGGCTCGTTGGTCGAGCTGGTGATGGGATTGATACTCAGTTGCGGGGATGCCACATTATTCAGGCTCAGGAATTCCGAGAACACCTGATAGCCGAGATTATAGTGAAAGGTCCAGGAGCGGAGCGTGTAGTCAATACCCCCCGTAAAGCGATTGGTGTTATCGTCGATGGGCGCGTACAGGTAGTAAGGATTGGCTCGCGCGAAGCTACCCCAATAGCCCGGGGAATCGAAGAAATCGAGAGACTCGGTGGTGAAGGTGGGCCCGCTGTCGGTGGTATGGTAATAGTTAAAGTTAAAGCGCAGATTATTGGTGGCGTGCAAAGTGAAGTCAGCCGAGCCAAACTTGCGCACCGTTCCCCAGTCGTGGTTATCGGTGAGACCCGTCGAGAGTCCCGTGCCCACGGCAGCGATTGGCAACACCACGTTGTCGTTCTGATTCCAATAGTAGTAGCTCTGTCGCCAGTTTGCCCGGAAGTCGTAGAGGCCGGTCTTGCTGACGGCAAGCTGTCCCGTTTCGAAAGGCTCACCGCCCAGCCCGGTCATGGAAAGCGAATAGCTATCCGCAAAGGGATTCGCCTCCTTTTGGGCCTCGCCAAACATGTTGAAGTCCAAAAGGCGAAAGCCACTCCGCAGGTTGAAGAGCTGCTCATACATTGGCAGGTAGCCTTTAACGTCGTCGAAACGGTAACCCACCGTGGCTGACCCTTGGGTGGTGAACCCGCCGAAGTTCAAGGGAGTTTCGGTGCTGTCCTGTGCCAACAATGCACGGCCGCAAAGCAGCAGCACTGCGAAAGAGATCAAAAAGCGATTTCCAGGTCTCATGAGGTCTCCCTTCATCGCAAGAAGTTAGGGTCGAAATTCGAACCGTGGACGGTTACGTGGCAACGGGTGCACTCGCCACTAGTCTGGAAGCCCAGGCGCCCGTGCGGGACGCCGGCCTGGCCGTGGAACCCAGTGTGGCATTGCAGGCAAAGTTGCCGGCCTTCGCGCCGGACCAGCATCATGCGATTGGTGCTGCCGTGGGGATTGTGGCAGATCACGCAACCCTGCACCCGGGCGGCAGGGTGCTCGTAAACATAAGGCCCGCGCTTTTCCACGTGGCACTTCACGCAGGTCTCCCAGTTGGTCTCATTCAGGCTGGCGCGGGTGATGCTGCCGTGCGGGTTATGGCAGTCCGTGCATTTCATCAGTTGCTCGGGCACACGGTGATGCACCGGCAGGGCAAACAGAGCCTGGATGTTGCCATGGCAGCTAAAACAGAGGTTTGGCTCGGACTCCTTCAGCAAGCTGTTATGAAGCCAGCGCACCGTGTCCGGTATCTGGGGAACCTGGAAGAAGGCAGCCTGCGCGCGCGGGAGGCTTCCCTCACTCTGATCCTTGACCTCCTTGACGAGGTGAGACACATGGCACTGGTCGCAGGAGACGCCTGCCGCCATGTGCCGGGACTCGTCGAACATCTCCTGGTGGTGGCTCGTAATGTGGCAGGTCAGGCAGCGTTCCGAGTTTGCCTTGGGGCTGGCATGGAAGGAGTAGATGAGCTTCGTGCCGGCAGCTTCCTTGGCAGGATCGCCGCCCGCAGCTTGTTCAGCTTCCGCATGGGCTTTCCCCGGCCCATGGCAGACTTCGCAGCCCGAGATACCTGGGGGGCGCGTAGTCCCAGCGGCCGTCGGAGCCTCCGCCGGCTTCCCGGTCAGGGTCATCAGGTAATCCACGAGCTGGTTGATTTGCGCGTCCGGCATGTCGGAGGGCAGGGGTGGCATTATGCTGCCGGCGCGGCGCTGGCGCATGCGGTCGAGGATTTGCGCACGCGTGCGGCGCACGCCAATATCGTCCAGCGCTCCCCCGCTCGTTCCGCCCTGGCCACCAATCGAGTGGCAGCCCGCGCACATCATGTCGTCATAAATCTTCTTCCCCGCTGCCGCCGAGGGAGAAAGCGCGGTGGTAGAAACGAACGGAGAAGTTGGCAGTTTCTCCCCGAAGTGGGCGTGCGGGGTCCTCACAAACGACTGCGCCTCCGCGCGATGGCAGCCCGCACACGTTTCCCAGCCGGCGTAGTCGCCCGGCTTGCCTTCGAGGGGCGCCTGCCAGGCCACGGACGGCCCCTTCGCCGCCTCCGGCATCCGTTGGGCGAAGCCTTGCTCGGCAAGCGTGCCACATGAGGATGCCAGGGCCAGGCATACGAGCAATGGACTAAGCTTGAAGCTTCCTTGGGAACTCATCACGCACCGTCCTTCCTCGCCAGGCTTGCCAATTCAGGTTTGGATACCCGCCCTCGAACAGTAAAGCCTAATCCATCCACGCCTCGCGTGTCCAGCAACGGCCCGGAATGGCATTCCCATACGGAAAATGCCATTGCATAATTTCAAAATAACAGTGAAACTCACTCTCGCCAAGGCGTGCCGCATCGTTTCCCCCCATGCTTTGAAAATTGGAGCGCGGGCATCTTGCCCGCCGTGGCACGGGCATCCTGCTCGTGAGCTCTTGCCGAGGCGAGACGCCCCCGCAACCACGGGCAGGATGCCCGTGCCACAGCAATGCACTGTCAGGACATTTCCATGGTTTCTGGGTGCCTGTCAGCCGACGGGCATGGGGGAGTACTGCTTTGAAAATGAATCCCCTCCACCGCGGGCGGAGGGGGTAGGGAGTGGTGGCGCTTCGGTCAACCACCCCTAACCCCTCCTTATCAAGGAGGGGACTCGGGGCATGATCATGGTTTCTGAGTGCCTGTCAGGCGACGGGAATGAGGGACTGCACTAATCGCTGAGATACACGATCTGAAATCTAGAAACCCGAGTGGGCGGGCACGAGGCCCGCCCCTAATTTTGAGCCGCCTTTACTGTTCGACGGGCGTTTTCGCCGCCGGCTCGTTGGTCGTCGAGGGTCGGCCACCACTCTTGATCGTGTAGTTGGGCGGTAGCTGGAAAAGTGAAGCGTCGGGCTCCGCGCGCACGATATTCGTCAACTGGAAGGTCGTCTGGCCAAACTGCGGATTGAGTTCCTTGCGCATTACGTCGGTTTGCAGTTCGGGCGAGTACCAGCGCTCGATCGTGATCACGATGGGAGCCTGGTTGCCCATCTGCCCGGCGGGAATGGTGCGCGTAATGCGAGTCCCTTGCGCCGTCACTCCCCCGATCACTTGCGTGCCGAGCGACTCGGTTTTGACGTTGGGGTTCTCAGGCCTTTGCTTGGCTGTTTCAGAACTCCTCCGTTGTCCCGCACGCGCTCGGAAAGGCATCTGGCGTGCCACTTGCGTGTCGGGGTTCAGCGTCTCGACTACGCCCGCCACGGGATCAGTAATGGAGATTATCTTGCGAGGGCCCCCTTGCGCTGCCCAGGGGCCGATGGCCCCGATCTCCTGCTCGCGGCGCGTCCTCCCCTGGCTGTCCCGGTAGACGTTTGCAGTAGTCGTGGTATGAATGGTGTTCCCATCCGCCAGGGTCTGTATGTGCTCGGTGACTGCTTGCGCGGAGTAAGGCGCGCCAGTCACGACCTTGCCTCCAGAGAAGGGCATCTCAAAGCGCCCCCTTCCGAACCTGCCGGCCGGGCCGGGCGGATTTTGCGCCCTGGCGTTCGGCATCAAGGCTGCGGCTAGAAACATGCAGCATGCTCCCACCGCCCAATTGATCGGAATTCTCGAGTTCTTTTGATCCACTTTCATCGTCTCCTCCTTGAACGATTTAGTCCACAAACCGTATGGCGAATGGAACTCCGTTGCTCCCCAAGGCCACGTCCGCCTGAACAGACCCTTCCGGAGCATAGTCGTTGCCGGCCCCAAGCCCGAATGCCAGCAGCGCCTCGGCGGGGAGCGTTACACGGACGAGTGTTGCCTCCTCCATGCACTGGGAGTCGTCACAAGTCCCAAGGGAAATGAAATCCATTGTCAGCTCGCTTGCAGATTCGTCGAGCGCGGCTCGCTCCAGGCTCCCAGCGTGCGCAACTTGCGGTGTGGCGGCGCCATTTAGAGCGGCATGCGGCCCCACTTGTCCGGGCGCCACGTTGGCTGGTGAGACTTCGGAGGGCACTGGCGGCCGGTGGTTGGCGACCCGAGCTGGGACTTTGCTTGAGCTTGGATGAAAGCGCGGCCACAGAAATATGACGGTCCACGCTATGGCAACCGTTGCGGCAACTGCCAAGCCCCAGCTCAGCCCGCGCCAGATTCGCTTCCCCGCGATCTTCAAAAGTGGCGCGTTCGACCGCGAGGTCCTTTCACGAAAGGCCTGGAGCAGTTCTTCTTCCACCCGGGCAGGTGCGCGCTGGCTCTGAAGAGTGCAGGCGAACGCTTGCAGTTTTTCCCTCAGCTTGGTCTCTTCGTCGAGGCGCAGGGCGCACCATAGACAATGCCCGGCGTGCTCGAAAGCCTCGAGCTGCCTTGTCTTGTCAGCCAGTCGCTGGCTCACAAGCTCGTGAATCATGCTTTCGAAATCTTTGCAGTTCATGCCAGACACCTGTTGGGATCGATGGCCTTTTGGCCGGCTTCGATTTTCACCCCGGCCGTGAGCTTCTGAATAAGCAAAGCGCGGCCGCGATGCAGCCGCGAGCGTACCGTACCCACTGAACACCCCAAAACCGACGCAGTATCCTCGTAGCTCATTTCATTCAAGTCGCACAGAACTACGGCTTCGCGGTAGTGCGCGGGCAGGCTCAAGATCGCTTGTCGCACCGAAAGGATCGTTTCCTGGCGGCTCATCGCGGAGTGCGGGTCGTCGCCGCAAGTGGGGGCGAGATCTCCACCGTCGCTTGAACCATCCTCCAGGTGCACGATCGTGACATACGTCTGATCGCGCTTGAGAAAGCGCAGGGCGTGATGGCGCGCCATCCCGAGCAGATAGGGGTTCAACGGGCCGCGTGCCGGGTCGTAGCCCCGATGGTCGCGAATCAGCGCCATGAACACTTCCTGCGTGACATCCTCGGCGAGAGGCGCGGAGCCGCTCATCTCCAGCACAAAGCGGTATATCCCTCCTTGACGACGCCGGTACAGCGTGGTGAAGGCGTCCTCGTCCCCTACCTCCATCATCTGCAGCAATTGCTCGTCTTGAAGTTCAGTGAGTCCGGCCATCATCCGCTGCTTTCAAGGCGTATTCCGTTCGGAGCGGAAAAAAGTTCCACAAAATGGTTCGACTTCGCAGTCCCAGAAAGTATGAAAAAACGCGCCTTGGAACCGCCTCATAGGGGTCCTTCGGGCGCGCGATCTTTGCCCAAGTACCGCCCCGTGGCGTTTCCACATGTGCGGCGCAGGAGGGCCACAAGGGCCGCTCCCACACCACGGTTTTTTCATACCTTCCCAGATCTATGGACGCTGCCCGTGAGTGTTAAGTTGCGGGTAAAGAGTCTGTGTGAAAACTCAACCCTCTCCCCCTTGGGGGAGAGGGGCTGGTCGGAATCCAAAAGAACACCTCACCACAGAAGGCCCGGAGGTCACGGAGCATGGTTCTTATGCTCGCGCCACCGGCAAGTTTTCCCTGACCTGCTTTTCGTCCGCCATTTGCGAAATCACAGCGGAAACGTGGGGATTGTTAAGCACGAAGCGGTAGGCTTTCTGGTGCAGGCCCATGTCTCCGGGAATCGTTTGGTTGAGCAGCGCGGCGCGCTCGGGAACGGGAGTGGTTGAGCGGTCGGGCTCAAAAATAACCTGCGCGGTTTTCATGGCAATCACGCCAAAGTCCTGTTTGTAGGCCTCTTCAACGGCCGGCGCGACGTATTGCCAGTTCAAGATGTTGCAAGCCACCATGGCGAGAGAATATACGCCGCTCCGCATGGCGGCCTTCAGCACTCCTGCCGGGTCGTTATGCGCGGAGACCCCCAGGAACCTCACCTTCCCCTGTTTGCGGAGCGTTTCAAAAGCTTCATAGATTTCGGGGATTAGTACTTCGGCGGGGGAGGAGCAGGCGTGCGGGCACATCATCAGGTCAACGTGATCGGTCTGGAGCCGCTTGAGGCTGCCCTCGAGCGAGTCAACAATAGTTTTGACGTAAACTCTCGGCCGGTCGATTTTGCGGCCGTAGTTCTTCTCCAGCGCATTCGCCAGCGCCGCCTCCTCCACCTGGCGGATCTGGCCGTTGAAATAGTTCCCGAAGTAATTCGGC
>Ga0187808_10000129_pt1 | contig 18231 bp, 12 predicted proteins | sample NC_wetland_sal_i_5_FD_132427 | JGI IMG/M metagenome (GOLD analysis project Ga0187808, IMG submission 132427) | Wetland sediment microbial communities from Neuse River Estuary, North Carolina, USA - ASW_3 | ecosystem: Environmental > Aquatic > Freshwater > Wetlands > Sediment | place: USA: North...
GCGCCGGCAGGGCGGGCACACGAGTGGACGGACGGTGACCTTGAGCGCGCCGTGGATTTGATCCTGGCCAGCAAAAGGGCGGTGCTTTATGTGGGTGGCGGCGTGATCACGGCCGGCGCTTCCGATGAACTGCGCGAGCTTGCCGAACTGACCCACATCCCCATCACCACCACGCTGATGGGTCTGGGGTGTTTCCCTTCGCGTCACCCTCTTTCGCTGGGCATGTTGGGAATGCACGGCTCGTATGCCACCAACATGGCCATCTGCCAGTGCGACTTGCTGATCGCGGTCGGGGCGCGCTTTGATGACCGCGTCACGGGCCGCCTGAACGGTTTTGCGCCCAACGCCAAGAAGATCCACGTGGATGTGGACCCCTCCGAGGTCAACAAGAACGTGCGCGTGGATGTGGCAATGGTCGGCGATGCCAAGGAAGCCTTGCGCGCCGTGCTTGAGGCCTTGAAGCGCCGGAAGGCCACACCCGCTATGGAAAGGCAGCAGTGGCTGCAACGCATCGAATCCTGGCGGTCTGAGCACCCGCTGACCTATGACAAGTATGCGAACAACGTCAAACCACAATTCGTGATCGAAACGCTCTCGCAATATGCCAGCGAGGATGCCATCGTGGCAGTGGACGTGGGCCAGCACCAGATGTGGGGGGCGCAATTCTGGAACTTCACGCGCCCCCGCACCTGGCTCTCCTCGAGCGGGCTCGGCTCGATGGGCTATGGTTTCCCTGCCGCCATGGGCGCGCAAATGGCGTATCCGGATCGACAGGTGATCGCCATCGTGGGCGACGGCGGATTCCAGATGACCCTGAACGACCTTGCCACCGTTGTGCAGTACCGCGTTCCGGTCAAGATCGCCATCATCAATAATCGCGCTCTGGGGATGGTCCGCCAGTGGCAGGAGATCTTTTTCGAGAAACGTTACTGCGACACCGACCTGGACTTCGCCCCTGACTTCGTGAAGTTGGCTGAAGCTTACGGGATTCGAGGCGCGCGGGTCGAGCACCGCACCGACGTTGCGGATGCGGTCCAGGATTTCTTGAGCGATCGCGAGCCGCGTCTGATCGACTTCTGGGTCGATCCGGCCGAGAACGTATATCCCATCGTGCCGCCGGGAGCGTCACTGGCGGAAATGGTCGTGGAGCCGCCGCGCGTGCTGGTGGAAGAGGAAGCGCTCGATGATCTCTGGGCGGTCTGACAACGCTATGTAGGGGGACGGCTTGCCGTCCCCTTCCGAGGGTAGGGCAAGCCCTACCCCTACGTCCGAATGCGATTGAGATCGAAAAGGGAGCAGGTTATGCAGTGGCTGCTGACTCTTGAAACGAACAACGACATGATATCCATCTGCCGGCTGATGAACATTTTCCGCCGCAAGAGCCTGAAGATCACCACCTTGGCGATGACGGCGCGTCCCGCGGGTTTCTCCCTGATGGGTGTTGTGGATTCCGCCGAAGCCGACATCGACTACCTTTTCAATTTTCTGCGTCGCACCGAAGGGGTGCAGCACGTCACCTGCTACCGCCATGAGTCCTCTCCGAACGCTTCATTCGTGTTTATCGACTCGGAGGATGACAATTCCGGCGTCACTCGAGTGCTGGAAGCATTTCCCGAATCGAAATTGATTTTTGCCAGCCATGGGAAGTATTTGCTGGAGATTCCAGTAGAGAAACGGCGGAGCACTGCCCTGGCAGGCTCTCGCGACCCGGCGTTTCTCCCCTTCGCGCGCGTCAAGACAACACACGACGCTCCACACCCGGAGCTTGCCGAAGTCCAAGCGTGATTTTTCCTTTCGCCACGCGATTCCAGCGGCAGGGGGCGCTGTTCGTGCTGACCTAAAGGTCAGCGCTACGGGGACCGCGCAAGGCCGCCTCTACATAAACAGGCCGTTAAGCAATCCGCTCTAACACATGACGGCAAAGTGGAGAACTGGTATTCTGGGACGACCCCTTCCGGTCCGTCATTGCGAGCGCCGCGGGGAATCTTGCTCTGCTTCCCGGGTTGGGAGAAAGCAGAATATTTCATTTTCAAGGGGAAACGAATGGCAAAAGTCTATTACGAGAACGATGGGGACTTGAAAGTCTTAGCAGGGAAGACCATCGCGGTTATCGGTTACGGCAGCCAGGGCCACGCGCACGCGCTCAATCTGCGCGATAGTGGGATGAAAGTTGTCGTGGGGGAGGTCCGCCCCTCTACCCCTCAGGCGAAGGCGAAGGAGGCAGGCTTCGAAGTTGTTGATGCGGCCGAAGCCGCGCGGCGCGGCGACCTTATCGCGCTGCTCATCCCAGATCATGTGCAGCCCAAAGCGTACAAGGAACAGGTGGAGCCCAATCTTGGCCAAGGAAAGACGTTGTTGTTTGCCCACGGATTCAATATTCACTTCAAATTCATTACACCGCCCCCAACGGTGGATGTCATCATGATTGCGCCCAAGTGCCCCGGCCACCGCTTGCGCGAGCTTTTCCAGGAAGGTATCGGCGTTCCGGCCTTGCTCGCCGTCCAGCAGGACGCCTCCGGCCACGCCGAGCGGGCCGCGCTGGCTTACGCAAAAGGTCTCGGGAGCCTTAAAGCGGGTGTAATCCGCACCACCTTCAAGGAAGAAACCGAAACAGACTTGTTCGGCGAGCAAACAGTATTGTGCGGTGGAGTGTCATCATTGATCACGGCGGGATTCGAGACTTTGGTCCAGGCGGGCTACCAACCGGAGATCGCTTATTTCGAATGCCTGCACGAATTGAAGTTGATCGTGGACCTGATTTATCAGGGCGGCATCAAGTATATGCGCTACTCGGTCAGCGACACCGCTGAATACGGCGACTACACCCGAGGGCCCAAGGTAATTGATGCGCACGTTCGCGAGACCATGAAGAAGATTCTTGCCGACGTTCAGAATGGCCGCTTCGCAAATGAATGGATGGAGGAGAACGCTCAGGGCCGGAAGAAGTTCCTCGAAATGCGGGCCCAGGCGGCAGAGCACCTGATCGAAAAAGTTGGAAGCGAGTTGCGGAAAATGATGCCCTGGATTCAGGGTTCGAAGGAGGAAGTGACCGCCGCCCAAGCCGAGGCGCGACGTTAGCCTGGCCGGCACGATGTCCTAAGCGCATGGGTGGCGCATACATTGCTTTGTATGTATGCGCCCAATCCAAGCCGGACGCTGTCGACAGAGGGACGGGATTAATGCCCAGTGGCGCCGACATCGAAAGCGATGTCGGCGCCACCCATGATAGTGGTGGTGGAGACACATGACCCCAAAAACAGACGGTTCGCAAAAGAGCGCTCAAGCCGTGAAGCCTTTTCACTCTCGGGTTAAAAAACTGGCTCTCATCGGCGCTGGAAAACTGGGTGAAGCATTGCTTTCAGGGGTTTTGGGCTCGCAGCTTATTCCTGTGGCGTGCGTCGAAGCGACGGTAGCTGAAGCCGACCGGCCACGGGCTGACTACCTGAAAGAAATATATGGCGTCAAAGCCCATACGAACAACGTTCAGGCGGTTTCCGGAGCCGACCTGGTGCTCATTTGCTTAAAGCCCCAGCAGGTGAAGGGTGTTCTGCATGAAATCAAGAAGTATCTGAGGAATGATGCGGTCTTGATTTCCGTTGCGGCTTCGGTGACCACCTCTTTGATCGAGCGGGAATTGGGACGGACGGTGCGCGTGGTGCGGGCCATGCCGAACACACCTTGCCTCATCCGCCAGGGTATGACAGCCCTCGCAGCAGGCAAGCATGCCACCGAAGACGACGTCCTTATGGCGCGCGAGATTTTTGGTTCCATGGGCCGGATCGTGGTGGTAGGTGAAGAGCACATGGACGCCATCACCGGACTCTCGGCCTCCGGCCCCGCCTATGTTTATATGATTATCGAATCGTTGGCCGAGGCGGGGGTAAAAATGGGGTTGCCGCGCGACCTTTCCACCGAACTGTCAGCTCAGACCTTGCTGGGCGCGTCGGCCATGGTGCTTCACACCGGCGAGCATCCCGCAAAGTTGAAGGATATAGTCACCACGCCGGCGGGCTGCACCATCGACGGCCTGCTCGAGCTCGAGGAAGGCGGCCTGCGGGTGACTTTGATCAAAGCCGTGGTCCGCGCCGGTGAGCGCGCACGGCAACTGGTGGAAAGCCAGAATACGTAGGAAGTCGAGGAGTTGAGCAGTCTAGGAGTCGAGAAGTTGAGAGTCGAGAGTCTTCGCTTCAATCCTCTGGCAGCTTGTCGATGAGGTCGTCGATCTCTTCGAGGATGGTGGTGGAGCGGATCCCGACCATCGAGATGTCGGCAGCGTGCTCGCTGACCTCGTCCCAGAACTCCTCCTTCTGCGGATCGAGGGCGAGGACTTTCTTCACGGTCTTTTCGGTTTCACGAAGCATCTCCAAGTACTCTTCCATGAGCCGTCTCAGAACGTGAGTATCCGGTATCGCCGGGGCTTTTGTGCGGGGCATATCTACTTCTCCAACTGCTCACTTAACTTTCTCATGTTTTTGCGCGCCGTGTCAATTTCGCGATGCTATTTGCGAAGATAACCCGAATCCGGTGTCGGTCGGCGAAGCTCGCCTTCGATTTTCTTCTCATGGATTGCGATCACCCTGAGTTGGCCTGCAATGCGTTTGCGCAATTGCTTGTTCTTTCCCATGTTGGGGCAGGATAAGAACGCAGTTCGGCCAGGACTAGACGGAGTCGAGTAAAATGCCCGACCCCCTCACCCGGCCCGCCCCGGCTGGTGAAGACGCCGGCTGCGGGCCACCCTCTCCCCCAAGGGGGGGAGGGCTTAAATCATGACGGGGGCAGAGGGCTGAGACCACAACTGGAGAGAGGGCCAACGGCTCCTGAGGTCGGCAGGCCCAATCCAAAATCGAAAATCCAAAATCTAAAATTCCCCAGCCCCCAGCCCCTAATCCCCAGCCCCTACCCTGTGCTCTTCATTCCAAAGGCAATACCTCCAACGGTAATTTGCAAAAGGTGGAGGATTTGGGGTTGCGTGTCCGGTGCGCGTCGCCACTTTTCGAGGAAGCGAGTCTGGAGGAAATTGAGAGGGTCAACGTAAGGATTGCGCAGGCGGATGGATTCCGCCAAAACAGGCTGGCGTTCGAGTAATTGAGTCGAGCCCGACACTTCCAGCACCCCGCGACGGCAGCGCTCATACTCTTCCCGGATACTGCCAAAGATGCTTGTGGCCAGAGATTGCGGTCGGACCAGGGCGGCGTAACGGCTGGCGATGTAGAGGTCGGTCTTGGCCAGGGAGGCTTCCGCGTTGCCGATCAAAATGCCGAAGAAAGGCCAGCCCTTATACATCCGTCGCAGCAAGTTGAGACCGTTGCCGGCATGATCCGCGATGAACTTCTCCAGCGCGTAGCCGAGACCGTACCAGGCGGGGATGAGATGCCGCGACTGCGTCCAGGCAAAGACCCAGGGAATAGCGCGCAAGTCGCCGAGGTTGCCGGTCTGGAAACGGCGGCTGGGGCGTGACCCGAGGCGGATTCGTTCGATGAGGTCGATGGGTGTGGCCTGGCGAAAATAGGAAACGAATCCGGGCGTTTCGTAAACGAGTTCGCGATAGCAGGCGCGACTGCTGTCGGCGAGTTCTTGTGCATATTTTTCCCATTCCGGAATCTGCTCCACCTCGAAGCCACGGAAGTGGAGCAGATGAGCGTGCAGCACTGCCGTGACGAGTTGTTCGAGGTTCCGCTCTGCTATGGCCGGGTTGGCATATTTGAGAGAGATGACCTCGCCTTGTTCGGTGATTCGAAGTCTTCCCCCGGGCGCCGCGAAGGGTTGCGCCTCGATGCTGCGGTGGGATTGTCCTCCGCCGCGGTCGATCGTCCCGCCTTTGCCGTGAAACAGACTGAGGCGAACGCCGTATTTTTCCGCCACCGAGGCCAGTCGCTTCTGCGCGCGGAAAAGCGCCCAGTTCGCGGCCACATAACCTCCATCCTTGACGGAGTCGGAATACCCGAGCATAACTTCCTGAAACTGCTTGCGGGATTTCAGAATGCGTCGATAGAGCGGGTCTCGGAAGAGCTCTTGCATGATTCCCGGACCCGCTTCCAGATCGTCGAGAGTCTCGAACAGGGGAATGACGTCAAACGAAGACCGCAGTTCGCCCTTGCGGAGTTCCACCAGGCCGGCTTCGCGCCCTAGCAGCAATACATCCCACACGTCCGCCACGCAGGCCGTCATGCTTAATATATAGCGATGCGCCGCCGCTCCTCCGTCGCGAGCCTGAATCTCTTTAAGCGCTGAGAACTCTTCCAGAACGCGCCGGGTAGATGCAGACAACGCTTTCGGCCGAGAAGCTTTAGTAGCGCGGACCCCCGGCCCGCCGGCCGAAGGCTCTGGGCCGCAGGGCGGTGTTGGGGTCCGCGCCTTTTCCAGAAGTTTTTTGATGGAAAGAATGCGCGCCTCGAGAGGTTCTGCAGGGAGCCCCTGCGTGTGCAAGAGCTCGGCAGCGGCGGCGCGGGTCGCATGGGAATGAGTGCGAAAATCAAGACTTACGCCATGAAAGCCAAAAACCTGCGACGCTACCCGCAGCCGGCGCGCTCCCAATTTGGAGATTCGAGGACTGGGATGGTGCGCCAAGAGGCGCTCGAGCTGGCGGAGATCAGCAGTGAATTCTTCGGGAAGCCTATAGGCGCCAGAGGCGCGACTCGCCGTTTGGTCCAGTCTCCACATCATGATGCGGAGCTTGCGCCGGTAGAGCTCGCTGGGCTGATCGACTTCCCGGAAAGCGCGCGTGGCCGGAAAGCGGCGCATCAGGCGGTCCAAGTCGCGCTTGATTTCCGCAACATCGCGGCAGGGGAACGATGCCAGGCCCAACATGCGCCGGCAACCCTCGTGGTAATAACGGAGAATGCTCGAGCGGACTTCTTCGGCGGCTTCCTTACTTGTGGCAGGGGTGACGTTGGGGTTGCCATCCCGGTCCGTGCCTACCCACGACCCAAAACTCAGGAAGGGACGAGGGTCGGGAAGGTCAGGATTATAGCCATAAAGCTCGTCGCAGAATTTCTCCCAAAAACTTCCAGCCAAGTCGTAGATGGTACGCTCGAGGAAGAAGCGTGCGTTCTCGCTCTCGACTTGAGGCGTAACCGGGGTCTCACGGACCTCATCGGTAAGCCACAGCGCTTCGATCCAAGGGTCGATAGCCTGCTCCGCGCCGGCATCGAGTGCCCCATGCCACGCCTCGAGCGTTCTTCCGATGCGCAGGATGTGGTTGAGGATGCTGCGCCGCTTTGCTTCCGTAGGGTGCGCTGTGAGAACCGGCTCGATGTGCATTGCTCGCAGCACACGCTTGAAATGGGGGAGCGGAACTTGTTGGCGCCGCAGCTCGTTGAATGTCCGCCGCAAGGACATGGGCGCACCCGATTCCTGGGACGCATAGGCGCGAAGCCGGCGGACCCGCTCCCGTTCCTCACATAGGTTGACGAGATGAAAAAACAAGCTGAAAGCGTGCGCGACCTCGGTGGCCCGGCGGCTCGAGAGTTCGCGGACGGCCGACTCCTTGAGTTCCAGAAGCTTGGGATCGTGGCTCTTCCGGACCTGCTTGGCCAGCTTGCGCAGATGCTCAATCGCCTCGAAGGTCTTTGCTCCACACTGCTCCTGCACAATCGCCCCCAGGCGTGTGGTGAGAAATCGCACTTCCTGACGCAACGATTCGTTCATGGGAGCAAAGGTGTCAGGTGCCGGGTGTCAGGCGCCAGGTATCGGGTGCCAGCTTGCCAGTCAACGTGTCATTCCGAGCGAAGCGAGGAATCTCGCTCTGGTTATGCAGGAAGGACTCAGAGCAGGATTCCTCGCTTCGCTCGGAATGACACGCCTTTTGCTGTCGGCTGTCGACGGTTAACTGTCAACTGTCGACTTTTGACTCTTGACTTTCGACTTTCAACTTACTCACGCCCCGCCGCCGAGCACCGGTTTCAGAGCCTTTCGCAGCGCCTCGAGGCTCGGCTCGACGCGAAGTCTCTGGCAGCTTTCCTGAACTTCCGAACGGTGGCGCATGATGTACTCGGTGTCTTTCAGTTGATTGCCTGTAAGGACGCAGATAATGTCCGCGTGCCAGGGAATCTTCCCGGCGCGCACTAACTTTCGAACTCCGGCGATCGTGGCGGCGGAGGCAGGCTCGCATCCTACACCGTCTTCCGCCAGCATGGTCTTGGCCTCGAAGATTTCCCGGTCGGTGACGGACTCCGTGAAGCCCCCGCACCACTCCAGCACCCTCTGGGCCTTCTTCCAATTGGCAGGATGGCCAATGCGAATAGCAGTGGCCTCGGTATCGGGTTTATCAACTGGGGTCAATTCGTTCGAGCCGCCGGCCAGCATTTGATGGAAGGGACTCGCGCCCGCCGCCTGCACCACGACAACCTGCGGTACCTTTTCGATGAATCCAAGCTCTTTCAACTCCTGCAGTCCCTTGCCAAGGGCGGAGACGTTGCCGAGGTTCCCGCCCGGAACCACAATGTAATCCGGCGGGCGCCAGGCGCGTTGTTCGAGCATCTCCGCTACGATGGTTTTCTGTCCTTCGATGCGGAAGGGGTTCACGGAGTTCACCAGGTAAAGACCCAGTTCCGTCGCGATCTCTCGCAGCAGGCGGAAAGCTTCATCGAATGAATCTCCGACTTCCACAACCAGTGAGCCAAAATCCAAGGCCTGAGCGAGCTTGGCAGCGGAGATTTGCCGGTAAGGCACAAAGAGCAACGCTCTCATGCCCGCGCGAGCTGCATAGGCGGCCATGGAGGAAGACGTATTGCCGGTGGAAGCGCAAGCCACCCTGCGAATCCCGCGCGAGGCGGCCCTCGTGATGCACGCGGTCATCCCCAGATCCTTAAAGGATCCGGTGGGATTGTTGCCCTGGTGCTTGATGGTCAAATGGACGGGGCCTGCCCACCACCCTGTGCGCCGGGTCCCCACCAAGGGTGTCGAACCCTCTGAGAGCGAGATAATCCGGTCGCCCGGTTCGACGAAAGGGATCAACTCGCGGAAGCGCCATACCCCGCTGCGGTCGATGGGTTCGCCACTCAAACGCCGCTGATGCCACGCCCGCCGCAAGGCTTCAGGATCGAAGGTCTCAAACTTGTATTTCACCTCCAGAAGCCCGCCGCAGTAAGCACAGGCGTGTGCATCCTTCTTGGGGTCCTGCTTGCGCCGGCAAGCTTCTTCGATGCATTGGAGGTAGGCGGTGGACATGGTCAGTGGTCCGTTGTCCGTCGTCCGTTGTCAGTCGTCATCCCGCCGCATCGTTAACAACGGACCACGGACCACGGACAACGGACTCCTACAGCTTGAACTCCTCGTGAATCGTCTTCACGGCTTCCTTCACCTCCGAGGACTTCACGGCAAACGAGATGCTCAGTTCGGAAGACCCCTGGGCGATGGCAATAATGTTAATCGCCCGCCGCCCCAGCGCCCCGAAAGCCCGCCCGGCCACGCCCGGCATTCCCTTCATGTTTTCGCCGATGGCCACGATAATGGCCACGTGAGGCATGATCTCGACGGAAGCGGAGCGATCGTGAATGATCTCCAGCTCAAATGCCTTCTCGAGCTTGGCCTTCGCCCGTCTCAGTTCGGCATCGTGAACAGCAAGGCAAAGCACGTTCTCTGCGGAAGATTGACTCACCATGAGGGAGGTGATGTCTTCCACACTGAGGCAAGTGAAAACCCGGCTAGCCAACTGCGCGAAGCTCAATCGATCACCTCCGCTGACCATGATGAGGCTGGCTTTGCTCAGGGAGGTGATGGCCTTCACACCCGGCGGGCCGTCGGACGCGGAGGGGACGATCCGGGTTCCCGGGCAGGATGGGTTAAAGCTGTTCTTGATCCAGACCGGGATTTTCTTTTTCATCACCGGCTGAATGGTTTTGGGGTGAAGGACCTTGGCGCCGAAGAAAGAAAGCTCGATGGCTTCCCGGTAGGAGATGCAGGGAATAATCCGCGCCTCCGGAACCAGGCGCGGGTCCGCTGTCATCACCCCGTCCACATCGGTCCAAATCCACACTTCATCGGCATCCAGGGCTGCTCCCATAATTGTGCCGCTGAAATCTGATCCACCCCGGCCCAGGGTCGTGCAGACGCCCTCGGGCGTAGCGCCGCGGAATCCAGTGATGACGGGAATCACCCCGCGTCTACGAAGCGGAGCCAGGCGTTGGCGAGTCTTGGCCGTCGTCTCTTCGAAAAGGGGAGAGGCGTTGCCGAAGTTGTCGTCCGTAACGATGAGTTCGGTGGCGTCCACAGCCTCTGACGCAATACCCAATGAGCGAAGGATGGCCGCCAGGAGGTTCGCAGACATCACTTCGCCCAGGCTCGAGAGTGTATCCATGGCCCGAGGAGTTACTTCCTTAACTAAGGAAAATCCCGAACACAGGTTCTCAAAATTTCCAACCTGGGCGGCTAAACGAGGCAGCACAGAAGACTGTTCGGCGGCCGAGAGAAGCTGGTCGGCAACCTCGCGGTGGCGGCGTGCCAGCTCCCGCCGCACGTTCTTCCAATGCTCGCCATCGCCAGCACTGGCTTCCGTGGCGGCGCGGATCAGCATGTCCGTTACTCCGCCCATGGCCGAAACCACCACCGCCAGCTCGGCGAGTTGAGCATGCTCGGCCACTAGCTTGCCCACATTTTGCATCCGCTCGGCGTTCCCTACCGAAGTCCCGCCGAATTTCATGACGACGAGCGGCTTCTTGCCTTTTGCAGGTGTCGTCGTTTCTTTAACCATAGTTCGTTCCTTGCCTGCTCTGAAAATGACTCCCCTCCTCAGCGGGAGGAGGGGGAGGGGGCGGTGGGTTCAGCGTCAGGGCAGGACCAACCACCCCTGACCCCTCCTTAAAAAGGAGGGGAATCATTTTCATGGTTTCCGGGTGCCCGTCAGCGACGGGCATGAGCGACTGCTCTGGAAATGCAACGATGCCGAACTGAGCAAGCGCCCCCTCACCTGTCCAGCTCCGGCTGATGAAAGCGCCGGAGCGGCACACCCTCTCTCCAAGGAGGAGGGCTATTCATTCACTTTCAACCCCCGGTGTCCAGCAAATGATGTGAGACACGCTCAGCCCGCAAGGGGGAGAGGGCTGGAATCCAGGAAGTGTGCAGGAGACGACCCTAGCGAATCGTATTCGCCGCCATGGACAAGGGACCAGATTCCGGCGTCTTTGCCGATTCGCGGACGACGTCGATGAAGACCTTGGCAGGAAGAGACAGATACCGGTCGCGGCGGTACACCAAACCAAGTTCACGATAAATCTTCTCGCCCTCGAGGGGAATCAACCGCAACACGCCGGCCTGGACCTCCGGCTGCGCGTAGGTCCTGCTGATCAGGGAAATTCCCAGCCCCGCGCCCACAAACTTCTTGATCGTTTCAACGCTCGCCAGCTCCATGGAAATCTGGATGTGGTCGCGGAAATCGCGCAACAGGCGGTCAATCACCACCCGCGTGTGACCGGTCTTGGGAAGAATGAGCGGGTGGTGTGAAATCTCCTCCGGGGTCACGCTCTTGTTTTTCCCCAAGAGGTGGTTCTTGGGAACCACAAGCTGGACTTCGTCGCGAAAAAGCGGAATGACCTCGGTGTTATTGGCGGTGTGCGGCAGGGTGACAATTCCGAGGTCCAGGACGCCCTCCTGGACCTTTTGCAAAATCTTGTGGCTGAAGTTACGGTAGATACTGATCTGCACCAGAGGGTAGAGCTGCTTGAACTTGGCGAAAGTCTTGGGCAGGACGTAGAGGCAGGTGGCCTCATTGGCCCCCATGTAGAGCTTGCCGCGGGGCGTCTGGTTCAGCTCGGCGATGGCTTGCAAGGCCTCTTTATGAAGCTCCAGCATCTTGTCTGCATAGCGACGCAGGATTTCCCCCGCCGGGGTCAGGAGAACTTTCTTGCCGCTTCGGTCGAATAGCTTCTCCCCGCACTCCTGTTCCAATAGCCGCACTTGAGCGCTGATGGCAGGCTGGGTGCGAAAAAGCTTCTCGGCGGCGCGCGAGAAACTCTGTAGCTTGGCGACTTCCAGAAAGCTGGCTAGCTGGTCGTAGTCCATCGTGTTTTGTTTACACCTAGTTTTACTATATCAGATTGCGCGCGCCTCGAACCAGGAAAACAAGGTAGCGCGGACCTCCGTTTTTGGGGTCCGCGGCTTGTCGCTCGGTACCGGAGATTCTTCCATTGTGTGGGGAGCGCAGACCTGCTGTTTAGGTCTGCGGTCCTTCCCGTGTCCGATTCAAGAGCCGCAGACCTTGGACAGCAGGTCTGCGCTACTCGTATCGCAAGGCCACCATGGGGTCCACCTTCGAGGCGCGGCGGGCGGGCAGGTAGCCGGCGATGAAAGCCACAAGCGAAAGGACGCCGGTGGCCAACACCATCGTGAGCGTATCTCGCGCAGCGAGCCCGAAGAGCAGAGTCTGAAGCAATTGGACGCTCAGGAGCGCGATGCCTGTTCCCACCACCACGCCGGCGAGGAGAATAGCAACCACATCACGCAGCACCAGGCGCAGAATCGAGCCGGGCGCCGCGCCCAGCGCCATGCGGACGCCCAACTCCGTCTGACGCAGCGCCACCATGTAGCTGATGGCGCCGTAGAGTCCAATCATGACCAGCAGCAGCGCCAGGCCCGCGAAGAAGCCGGAGAGAGTGGCCAGCACCCGCTCCTGCACCAGGGAATCGTCCACTTGCCGGGCCAGGGTGTCGAACTGGAGCGAAATCGACTTGTCCACACCCTCCACCGTGGACTGAATCAGCGAGAGCAAAGCGGAAGGCCGCACTGACGTTCGGATCATGAAATTCGGGCCGCCGCCGAATCCGGGCGCTTGGCTGATGGGAAAGTATGCACAGGGATAGTCCTCTTCACGCAAGGATCCGTATTTGGAGTTTCGAACGATGCCCACAATCTGAATGGGGTCGCCAAGCTTGCCTTGGTCTCCTTCCATGCGGAAGAATCTGCCAAGGGGATTCAGATTGGGATAAAACTTGCGCGCCATGTTTTGATTGATGAGAGCGACTTTGGGCGAGGTCGCGGTGTCCTGCAGGTTAAAGTCGCGTCCTGCCAGCAAGGAAATGCGCAGGGTCCTGAAGTATCCGGGCGTGATGGCATTCATATAAACGAGCGAGGCGTCGCCGGCCGGCGGATTGGGCGAATCGGCGTGAACGAATTGGTTCCACTCATTCCCGCTGATGGGCGCTAGGAGGCTACGGCTGACCGATACCACACCGGGCAGCGAGCTGAGGCGTTGATCAATCTCATCCCAGGTCGCAATCCACTTATCCGGCGGGATGCCGGCGGTCCTGGCCTCGGTGTGCATCATCAGGACGTTGGCGCGGTCAAAGCCGATGTCGAGCGTGACCAGCTTAACAAAGCTGCGCAGGAATAATCCCGCGCCTACCAACAAGACCAACGAGAGCGCCACCTGCGAGGCGACGATCCAGCGTCCGGGGCGGAAACGCGCGTGACGTTCGGGGTCCACGGCCAGGCTGCCCTTCATGGCGGCGGTCAGCGAGACACGAGTGGACCGGAACGCCGGAAGGACTCCGAAAAGGACGGCGGTAATGATGGCGATTGCAGCGGTGAACGCCAGGACACGCCAATCGAACGACAAGTCTAGATAAACCTGATCCCGGGCGGTCGAAATAAAGTGAACCAGCAGCAGGCTTCCCCAACGCGCCAACAGGATTCCCAGCAGCGCGCCGGCCGTGGAGAGCAAAAGGCATTCGGTGAGCAGTTGGCGCATCAAGCGCAGGCGCGAGGCGCCCACCGCCCGCCGCACGGCCATCTCACGGTGTCGAGTGGCGGCGCGAGCCAGCATGAGGCTGGCGATATTGGCGCAGGCAATCAGCAGCACTATTCCGACGACTCCCATCAAGATTTGAAGCGGCCGCTCGAACTGCCGGCGCAGGCCGGAAGTGCCGGTGGAGACAGGCGCGGAGGTGAGCACCCATTTTTGGTAGTTTTTCTGGCTGGCGACGTCCCAGTTGGGCGGCACGGTGGCCGCGAAGACGCGTGGCGATATCAGTTCAAGGTGGGCCCGCAATTGCGCGAGGCTGGTTCCCGGCTTGAGACGGCCCACGATGTCGAGCCACCACCACGAGCGGTGGTCGAGGCGCGGGCGGGCGCCGTCGAAGATGGCGGTGGCGCAAATGGGAAGCGCGACGTCGAATTTCGTGCCGACCTCGACGCCGTAAAAACCCGGGGCCGTCACGCCGATGATGGGATAGGTGTGATTGTCGAGCGAAATCGTGCTGCCCACGGCGCTGGCGGCGCCACCGAAATGATCTTGCCAGAAACTGTAGCTCAAAACGGCAACGCCCGAGCACCCGCGCTGGTCATCGGCAACGGTAATCATGCGGCCGGTGGCGGGGCGAACTCCCAGGGTGCGGAAGAAATCGCCGCTGACCCAAAGCCCCTTGGCATTATGCGCCTCGCCGCCCTGCGCGAGGTCGAACTGCTGCGCGCCAAAAGCCAGCGCGCCGGAGAAAACGTCCTGCTGGTCGCGCAGTTGCTCCCAGATAGGATTGGTGAAAGTGGGCACGCCCTGATGGCCGGGTTCCGGACCCCGCCTGGTGATTTGCACAAGTTGTTCAGGCTTTTGAACGGGCAGAAAGCGTAGCATGACGGAGTCGAGTAGGCTGAAAATCGCGGTGTTGGCGCCGATGCCCAACGCCAGGGTCATCACCGCCACCACCGTAAAGCCGGGGTTCTTGCGGAGCATACGCGCGCCATAGCGCATATCCTGTACCAGCGTTTCTAACCCGGGAAGACCACGCCGGTCACGATAGCGCTCCTTGGCCGATTCGATGCCGCCGAGTTTGATGAGCGCATCGCGACGCGCTTCTGTGGGGTTCATCCCTCTCCGCAGGTTGTCCTCGATGTGCATCTGGAGGTGGCTTTCAAGTTCCTCGGTCAACTCACGGTCGTGCCGCTCCTTGCCAAACAACCCGCCCAGGCGCAAAAACCAAGCACGGAGTTTCCTCATGATGACTGCTCCTTCGGGGTATCTGTGAAAGCTGAACCCTCTCCCCCTTGGGGGAGAGGGTGGCCCGCGACGGCGCTTTCACCAGCCGGCGCGGGTCGGGTGAGGGGGTCCGAGTCCGATTCGAAATTGCCCAACCACCCGAAGTCGTCACACAGACTGCTTCGGGGCCAAAAACCGGGCCATGATCGCCGTGGCTTGTCCCCAATCCCGCATCTCCTTTTCCAGTTGCTTCCGGCCCGCGCGGGTCAGCTTGTAATACTTTGCCTTTCGATTGTTGCCCGAAAGGCCCCACTCCGAGGCGATGTAGCCTTCCTGCTCGAGCTTCAAAAGCGCGGGGTAGAGGGTTCCGTAATTGACGGACAACAGGTTGTCACTGGTTTGCTCGATGCGGCGCGCGATTCCATATCCGTGCAGCGGCCCCAGGGTGTCGAGGGTCCTCAGGACCATCAACGCCAGGGTCCCCTGCCAGACGTCTGCTTTGTCTCCCATTCTGTCCTCCACCTACGCGATTCAAATTGTGGGGGGACGGCTTGCCGTCCCCGCATGTTCGCGTCGACCACAGGGGGGTAGGGCAAGCCCTACCCCTACGAGTTGTGCTACCTCCCTATTGGTCTCCAATAGGAAGTCTGCCATAGTTCCTATGGGAAGACAATAGGTAGCGCAGACCTGCTCTATAGGTCTGCGGCTCTTCCGATCAAGGCAGGCCTGAAGAGCCGCAGACCTAAAAAGCAAGTCTGCGCTACCGGCGCCAATCGGGGGATGAGCCCCAGACCTGTAGAGCAAGTCTGCGCTACCCTTGACAGCGCGCCCAAACTCGGGAAGTATTCTTCCTTCATCTTGAGTCCGACAAAGGGGGTTTATGGCTGAGAACAAACTAGTCGGTTACGCCGTGATCGGATTAGGCAGATTCGCGCAAAGGGCAATCTTGCCCGGGTTCAGGCACAGCAAGAAGGCCAAGCTGGTGGCCTTGGTGAGTGGTGACAGGTCCAAGGCCAAGCGTCTTGCCAGGAAGTTTGGCGCAGAGGGCTTCTACACCTACGAAGAGTTGCCCGCCTGTTTAAGCGCTCCGCAGGTCGAGGCCGTTTACATTGCCACCCACAACGGCGGGCACGCCACTTATGCTATCCAGGCAGCAAACGCTGGCAAGCATGTGCTCTGCGAGAAGCCGATGGCCAATTCGGTGGTCGAGTGCCGGCAGATGGTCGAGGCGTGCCGCGCTTCGAGCGTTCGCCTGATGATTGCTTATCGAAAGTATTTTGAGCCTGCGAGCCTGGAGCTTAAGAAGCTAATCACGAGTGGGCGGTTGGGGCGGCTGAAATACCTGCATTCGGCTTTTGGGATCATGGTCCAGCCTCGGGGGCAGGCCACGACGTGGCATCTCGATCCGAAGCTTGCAGGCGGCGGATCGCTGCCGGACGTCGGAGTCTACTGTGTGAATACCATTCGCTGGCTGGTGGAAGCGGAACCGTTGGCAGCCTCAGCCTATCAGTGGACGACCGATCCCCAGACCTTCAGCCAAGTGGATGAGAACATCGCCTTTCGACTGGACTTCCCCCAGGGCCTTGTGGCCCAGGCCACTTCGAGCTTTCGGGCCGCGGAGTCGTCGTTTTTGCAAGTCAACGGCGAGAAGGGCTGGGCTTGCCTTAACCCGGCGTTTCAGTGGGATCTCGAGCGCTGTCTCTTCGGGCAGATCGGTAACCGTTGGTTCGAGAAGAAGTTCAAGGTCATTGACGAACTGGCCCTGGAGCTCGATGCCCTTGCCGACTGCATCCGCCGCCGGCGCGAGCCAGAACCGAACGGCGTGCAGGGAATGCGCGATGTAGCCGTGATGGAAGCCATCTACCAGTCGGCGCGCGATGGCCGGACGGTGCCGATCACCATGCCGGAGTAGACCTATGTTCATACCCGCCGTTTATGCAGTCGCGCTTTGCATGATCATTCTCAGCATGATTTGCTGGGGGAGTTGGGCTAATACTCAAAAGCTTTGCAAGGGCTGGCGATTTGAGCTTTTCTATTGGGACTACGTGTGGGGCATTCTGCTCATCACGCTGCTCCTGGGTTTTACGCTGGGGAGCACGGCGGCTTCCAGCCCGGATAGCTTCGTTCAAAACCTTCGCACGGCGGACAGTCACCATTTTCTGCTCGCCTTCCTTGGCGGAGTGGTTTTCAATCTTGGCAACATCCTGATCGTAGCTGCGATTGCCATTGCGGGCATGGCTGTGGCCTTCCCGGTGGGCGTGGGGTTGGCGCTGGTGGTCGGCTCGGTCCTGAATTACCTCATCACGCCCAAAGGCAATCCGTGGATGCTTTTTGGAGGTATCGCCTTGGTCTGCCTGGCCATTGCCCTGGACGCTTTGGCCTACCGAAGGCAGGCGAAGGGTCAGGCCGTGAGTGTAACAGGGATCGTCGTCAGCGTGCTGGGTGGCGTGGTGATGGGGCTGTTCTATCCTTTTATCGCCAAGGCGATCAAAGGAGACCACCACTTCGGTCCGTACACCGTGGCCTTCGTCTTTGCGCTCGGAGTGCTCGTCTCTAATTTCCCGGTGAATTACTTCTTGATGCGGCGGCCGGTCTCAGGTCCGCCAGTTTCGGTTGGAGATTATTCTCGCGGCGCGGGGGCATGGCACTTCTGGGGTATCTTTGGCGGCTTGGTGTGGGGTGTGGGCACAATCTCCAACTTCGTTGCTTCCTACGCCCAGATGGTCGGCCCCGCAGCTTCCTACGCGCTCGGCCAGGGCTCCACGATGGTTGGTACGATCTGGGGCGTGTTTGTTTGGAAGGAATTCAAAGGCGCGGATGCAACCACCAAGCGGCTGCTGGCACTGATGTTCGCCTCCTTCATCGTGGGCCTTGGGTGCGTGGCATTGGCGCCGGTGGTGAAGTGAGGGTAGTGGACGGAAGAAACCCCTCACCCGTCCCGCGTCCCGATGAAGTGCATCGGGATCGCGGTCCACCCTCTCCCCTCGGGCTGAGCATGTGCGACATCTTTCGCTGGACACCGGGGGTGCGAGATTCCGCTGGTGTCCAAATGAGCCCCGAAGGGGCGACCTAACACAGCCCAGGCCAACGGCCTGGGTCCGAGACGCCGCCCCTTTTCCGGCGGCCAGCCCTGAAAGGGCGAAAGAGCCTTGGCGAAACCCCCGGTATGACCCCCTCGGTCGGGTGCGTGGTCTTATGATGCCCCTTCAGGGCTAGCGGAGCAAGCGGCGTGATCTCTTAACCCAGGCCGTTGGCCTGGGCTGTGCTAGGTCGCCCCTTTGGGGCTGAAAGCGTGCATTTTATGCACCCCCGGAGTCCAGCAAAAGATA
>Ga0187808_10000130_pt1 | contig 18179 bp, 20 predicted proteins | sample NC_wetland_sal_i_5_FD_132427 | JGI IMG/M metagenome (GOLD analysis project Ga0187808, IMG submission 132427) | Wetland sediment microbial communities from Neuse River Estuary, North Carolina, USA - ASW_3 | ecosystem: Environmental > Aquatic > Freshwater > Wetlands > Sediment | place: USA: North...
CCACGGGGCACCCGTCGTGACATGCTGCATACCTCCCGCGTAGCTCAGTCCCGCAGGGAAGCCACCCACCTCGGTCGAAGGAATCGTTACGAGCCAATATCCGCACTTAGGCCCAGTTGCCTGCGGCTTCCGGTGCAATGTATACGGGAGCGCGGTCGCCCGCGCCGGGTGTCAGAGTATGCGGCCAGTCTTCCGATACCTGCTCATCTTCATCTGCATATGCCACTTTGATGCTCTGATTTCCCTCATAGCCAGCTTCCTTGTCGCGGCGTCCATTGCAGGCACCGGGCGAGGACCCCGTCACGACCTGGACCGGGTCCCCCCGGTCGGTGAAGCCCCTGGCTGCCGCGGCGGACCCGGGCGGGGGTCAGCCGGCCGGGCGGGCAGGGCCGCTGCCAGGCGTGGCGCGAAGACCCCGGGCCTTCGTCCGGCAGGCGAACGCGCAAACGAGCCGGAAAGGGCGGCCCTGGTGGCGGAGGCGTGCGGGTCGGCTAACGGGTGCCTTGGGCGGGGGCGGGCGGGGACGGCTCAAGCAGCAGTGCGAGCGCCGGGCAGGAGGTGACCGCGCGACGGGCGAGTGATTCCAGGCTGGCTGGCACCGGACCGGGGGCGAGGATGGGGTAGCCCCACGGATCGAGGCGGATCAGCTCGGGCAGCAGTTGCGCGCACACGCCGTGCGCCTCGCACAGGATGGGGTTCACCCGCAGCCGCTTGCTCACCTGCGTGCCTCCCCGGCGCGTGCCATCGCCGCCCCTGCTGGCCCCGCTCCTCCCGCTGGCCCGGACGGCACCGCGAACACCGGGCGGCCGCGCGCGGCGAGGCACGGTCCCCGCTCGTGGCTGCGGACGTCGTCGGCGAAGACCCGCAGCGCGCTGGCGGCCAGCCGGGCCACGCCGTCGGGCAGGTGGCAGGCTCCGCGCCCCTCGACGAGTCCGAACAGGTCGCGCAGCCAGCGCAGGGCGCGGCCGTGGGCACCCCGGCCGCTGCCTCCGGTGCCGAAGGCCACCTGCTCAAGCGCGTCCGCGATGGCCGGCAGGCCGTTTCGGCACGGGCCGCACTGCCCGGCGCTCTGCCCGGCCAGGTAGCGGACCACCCGCGCCGTCTCGGCCAGCCCGCAGCCGGCGGCCGGCAGGATGAGGAAGATGCCCGCGCCGAACGACGCCCCGGCCGCGCGCAGCGTGGCCGGGGCGGCGGGCGTGCCGAGCGCGGCCCCGCCAGGCAGCCAGCTGCCGAAGTAGCCGCCGGCCAGCACCGCCTGCACGCCGCCGATCTCGCCGCCGCCGCCGGCCAGCGCGAGCACGTCCCGTACCGGCGTGCCGAAGGCGATCTCGTAGACCCCCGGGCGCCGCGCCGCGCCGGACACCGTGACCAGCGCCGACCCGGGCGCGGACGCGGTCCCCGCCGAGCGGAACCAGTCCGCCCCGTGCCGGCTGATCAGCGCCACGTTGGCCAGCGTCTCCACGTTGCTCACCAGCGTCGGCCGGCCGCGCACGCCGCGCTCGAACGGCCGCGGCGGCGTGAAGCCGGGCAGCGCAGGGCCGCCGTTGAGGTACCTGACCAGGGAAGACTCAGCGCTTGACACGTACCGCTCCGGCACGAGGGCCAGCTGGACGGGCACCGGGTCATACCCGCCGCGCTCGGCGATGGCGGCGGCGAGCGCGTCCGCCTGCGCCGGCCGCCTGACGCACAGGTACGCCGCCCGCGCCGAGGTCGCCTCCGCCGCCAGCGCGATCCCGTCGAGCACCAGGTGCGGTGCCCTGGCGAGCAGCGAGGCGTCCTTCGCGCTGGCCGGCTCGGACTCCATGCCGTTGGCGATCACCACCGCACCCCGCAGGCCCGCCCGCTCGCGCACCGCGCGCAGCTTCGTGCCCGTGGGATATGCCGCCCCGCCGCGCCCGGCCAGCCCGGACCGCTCCACCTCAGCGATCAGCGCCTCGCCGCGAAGCCCTGGCACGCCGTACCGCCCCTCGTGGGCGCGCAGGTCTTGCACCGGCACCGGCGGCAGGACTCTCGGCAGCCCAGCACTTCCGGCGGGCCAGGAGGCCCGGCTTACCGCCGCGTCGCCTGCCAGCTCCACCAGCTCACCTGTCACGGATAGCCCCTCAACTCGAATACGCCCATCTGCCGCCCCCGCCGTTGCCCGGACCGAGCGGCGTCACTCGCCCGCCTGCTGCTGCGCGGTAACGGTGCCGGTTACCGCCGTGCTCGTCTGGCTGGTTAGGTCGATGCCCAGTGATAGGCGCTGGCCCGCCCCGGAGACGGTCGCCTGTATCACCGACCCCTCGAGCACAACCACGTGCCCGGTGTACCGGGCCGGAGCGGATGCGGGGCCGAGCGTGACGCTGCTCGCGGTCATCGCTACGCCGCCCTGCACGGCCGGCCCGCTGATCGCGATCTTCAGCCGCACCGCGCTCCCGTCCGCCATCGCGAGGGTGACGGTGCTGTTCCCGCTGGCCGGTCCTGGCGCGAACGTGACCGTTCCCGCGAGCCGCGCCTGGAATGGAAGAGCGGGGAAAACAGAGGATCCAGAACGAAGGCCGCTTACTCCGCTCCCCCCGCTGACCCCGGCAGCTGACCCGGCGCTTGCGGTGGCGCCGTTCCCCGAGGAGCGCGCGAGCAGCGCGGCCGGCGTGCCGGCCCGGCGCGCCCATCCTGGACCGAGCGGCCCCGCCCAGGCCCAGCCTGCCGTGGCGAGCGCGACGGCCGCGGCTGCGGCGGCGGCGGCCACCCGCGGCCCCGCGTGCGCGGGCCAGCCGGCCGCCAGCCGCCACACACCGGCCGAGATGACCGCGAGGGCGCATACGACGGTGATCGCGAGCACCCAGCGGGCCGCGCCGTCGGTGCCGGTACCGAGCCCGTGCACCAGGGCGACCGGCCAGCAGGCGTAGCCGGCCCAGTGCACCGCGCGCCACGCGCGCGGCCCGATCCGCGTCCGGAGCAGGCTGGTGACAAGGACCGCGAGCAGCAAGTCGAAGGCGACCGCGCCGAAGCCGAGCCAGATTCGCCGGTACCCCGAGGTGAACGGGACCACCACGGAGACCGCGCTGATCGAGGCGAACGGGTCGGTGATCGTGGTGAGCACGTGCAGTCCGGTGAACGTGATCGTCAGCAGGGAGAGGTTGCGGTGCAGCGAAACTGTGACGAACCGGGGCCAGGCCGGGCTGGCGAACCGGACCGAGGTCATGATGCCGAGGACCACGGTACCGGTGAGCAACACGAGCGCGATGAGCCCGGTGGCGCGCGTGGCGAACCAGAGCGGGCTGGTGGCGGTCGCGACGGCCGCGCTTGGCATCACGGCCGCCGGCTCACGAGCCGCCGCTGGTGGCGACGCCGCCGCCCGAGGAGGACGAGACCCCCGAGGACGACGAGACACCCGTCGAGGATGACGTGCCGGCAGAGGTCCCCGCGGACGACGATCCGGAGGATGAGGACGAGCCGTCGACCGACAGGTGCGGCAGCATGGCGGTGATGTGCGCGAACTTGGCGCCGATGACGGCGGCGGCCGCCGCGGACAGCAGGCCGATCCGCCAGGTGATCTTCTTGACCCGGCGCAGGCCGTCATCCCTGGCCAGCGCTGCCTTGGAGTACTGGGTTCGTGTCACGGCATCAGGGTCGCCGGTGATTCTCTGCGACGAGACCGACGCGCTTCTGCTTAACGTAAGAATCTCGAATCGCTCAGCCGATGTGACCCAGCACGGTGACGCCTGACAGCAGCACAATGACCGGCAGGGACCTGCCGGTGCGGTTATGTTTCCAGGCCACGGTTCCGACGGTAGGACGCCCAGGGCACGTGCAGTATCTGCAAGGCATCTGAAAATGGTCTGGACGGGTTGGATGAGTTCTGCCGCGCCACGGGCCGGGAGATCGCGACGACAATCCCCGGGGCGCCCGCCGGGGGTTCATAGGAAATTGAAAAACTGATCTGAACGGGCGCGCAGCATCGCCGGGTATCTTCCGAGCGTGTCATATCCAGACCAGTACGGGGACAGGGAGAACTGGCCGGATTCTCGGGGCGCCCGCCAGCGGCTCCAACCGCCTCAGCGGCCGCACCAACCGTCCCGGGCGCCCCAGCAGCCACAGTCGGCTCAACGTGCCGCGCGGTTCGGCGGGGCCGAGGGCAACGAGCGGCTGACGGCGATCACCGGAGCCGTGCTGCTGATCCTGCTGGCCGTTGAGGGCCTCACGATCTTGCGGGTCGGCCGCCTGCTCACCCTGCACTTCTTTCTCGGCATGCTGCTGCTCGGCCCGGTCGCGCTCAAGGCCGCGTCGGTGATCTACCGCTTCGCCCGCTACTACAGCGGGAGCGCCACGTACCGACGCAAGGGGCCGCCCGCGCCGCTGCTGCGCCTGCTCGGGCCGGTCATTGTCCTGCTGACGGCGTTGGTCTTCGGCTCTGGCGTGATGCTCGCCGTTACCGGCCCTGGCCAGAGCCAGTGGCTCCTGCTGCACAGGGCCTCGTTCATCTTGTGGTTCTGCGCGATGACCATCCACGTGCTCGCCTACCTGCCGCGCCTGCCGAGGCTGCTGGCCGCCGAGGCGCGCGGCGTCGCGCACCCGGAGGGCGGCGCGGACGGGCACGCGGCCGCCGGGCGGCACGCCCGCCGGGCGATGGAAGTCCTCGGCGGGCGCGGCACCCGGCTGGCGCTGCTGCTCGCCTCGCTGCTCGCCGGCCTGGTGATCGCCCTGCTCACCGTGCACCTCGAGGGCCAGTGGCGCCCGACAGGCATCCCCGTCCACTTCAAGCGCTGACCGCTTCCCGGCATCAGGTGACAGCCCGGCGGGCATTGATCGCGTGTTTCACCTGCGACCCCCGCCGTCGCCCTGCGGCGGTCAGCGCGGCGTGTGCCGTGCCCGTCACAGGGCAGTATCGCTTCACCGTCTTCTGTGGCCGCGCGGGCGGTGCCGTGCGGGTCGTGCGGTCCCCTTCTTTTCACTCCGAACGAGGCGGGGCGCCTGTCTGAGCTCGTCGTTACTGCCCTTGCGCGGAGTTCGCCGCGGTGACGGGAAATCGTTTCGTCCGCCGCTTGCTGCCGTCGGAGTTGATGACGAGCGCCTCGTAGCCGTCGAGTTCGTCGATCTGCGCGAGGCCGGGCCCTCCGGCCACCGCCACGGCGGTGGCCAGCGCGTCTGCGAGGCCGAGGTCGGCTCCGGTCACGCTGGCTGAGGCGGCGCGTGCGGCCGGCCGCCCTGAGCGCGGGTCGATAAAATGCTCCCCCCGCTCGTAGGTTCCCTCGTGCAGCCTGCTCAAGGTGCTGGATGCAGGCAGCCGGCCGTGCATCGCGCTCCGAAGGGGCGGCTATCGAGCCTGCCAGGCTCTGGTGGCGGGGTTCCAGGTGCGGCCGTGTGCGGCGCCGGTTGCCAGGAGGTCGGCGAACGTGGTGACGGTGGCGACGAGGTCGGCGAAGCTTGCGGGGTGGTTGTCGGCTGCGTGGCCTTGCCGTCGTCGCCATGCGGTGTAGGGGGCCTGGCGGCGGGTTGCCAGGTCGGAGATTGCTTCGCTGAGCGGGCGTAGCCGGATGCCGCGGTGGCTGGCGGTGTTGTGCAGTGCGGTGGTGAGTTCGTCGCCGTCGAGGTGGTGGCGGGTGATGAGTTGGTGGAGGTCGGCGTAGTCGCGGTCGCGGGTGTTGAGGTCGCCGAGGGCGATGGCGGTGGAGAGCTTCTCGGCGATGACGGTGGCGATGGGGTAGCCGTAGAGGGTGAAGGTCTCATCGGTGAGGTACTGGGGGTATTCGATGGGCGCGGGGGCGGGGGTGACGGGGTCGCCGTAGCTGACGTGGAGTTGCAGTTTCAGGCGTGCGCGGCTGAGGGTGGCGTTCATGGGCAGGCGCTGGCCGTGGTATTCGTCGTCTTGGCGGATGGGCACGGTGGTGAGGGTGCCGGGTTCGAAGGTGACGCCGTCGTCGATCGCGGTGGCGGCGATCTGGGTGATGCGGCGGATGATCTCTTGCTCGTCGCCGGGGAATGCCCGGCCGAGGATGTCGATGTCGCGGGTGAGGCGGCGCGCGCCGAACTGGGCGAGCAGGAGCCCGCCCTTGAGGACGAAGTGCTGCTGGCCGAGTGGGTGGATGCTGACGCGGTAGAGGAAGCGTTCGAGCAGGTACTCGAGCATGACCTGGTCGGTGGGTGCGCCTGTGCGGCGGGCGAGGTTGCGCAGGTCGTTGTAGATGCGGTCGGCGGTCGTGTCGCGGGCGGGGCTGGGCATCAGGCGAGCACCGCTTCGATGGCCGGGCGGATGGCAGGCATTCCGCCGAGTTCGCGTGCTGCCCGTTGCAGGTCGGCGACGCCTTGCTGGCCGGTGCGGCGCAGGTACCGGTTGAGTGCGGACAGGGCGAGGCTGCGTCCTTCGGCTTGGCCCAGGCGCATGGCGTCGACGACCGCCCGGGCCGGGCTGTAGACCGGTATCGTCTCGCCGGGTGCCGCCTCGAAGCGTTCGACCGCGAAGTCGAAGGTGCCGGCGGCGTACTGGGAGACTCTCGTGGGCGGGTAGCTGATGGAGGGGCGGTGGGAGCCGCGTGGCACTGCGATATGCGCCTCGTGGGGGATGTCGTCGATCAGTTCGTGCAGGCTCAGGGCGGATTCTCCGCACACCACCGCATGGGGGGCCCTCGTGCAGACGGCGAGCAGATCGAGGTGGGCGGTGGGCTCGGCGTCGGCGCGCCGGTAGACGCCTCGCGAGAGCTCGTCGATCTCACCCGCCTCCCGGAGCGTCGCCAGGTCGCGCGGGGATAGGGCGGCGGCGGACGCCGCGCGCGCGGTGAACGTCGGCGGAAGGTGCGAGAGCCGCTGCGACAGGCGCTCCTCAGAACCAGCCATGTATTGAATCCTACCCAATAAAGCTAAGCCTGGGTAGTTTTAAATGCACATCAGGTGGAGTTCGCTTGTGCCGCCGGAATACTCGATTGGCTCACTGACCTGCGCTTTCGTTGGCGCGGCTCGTGCCGCGCCAACGCTGGGCTGAGGTCTTTCCCGTAACGTCGGCGACGCTGCTGGCCTGGCGCCGCAGGCTGGCGGCGGGGAAGCACGATACGAGCAACAACTCGGCCCGGCCGCCACCAGCGACAAAGACCGCAAGCGGCTGCTGCGCACCCTGCTGCCGCCCGCCGCGCCGGCCCGGCCTGGACAACAACGCTCGTGACGATGCCAACACACCGCCAGATCATGAACAGCGCGCTGCGCACCAGCTAGATCATCTGTGGCGTCACGGACAAGCGGTCCTGTCAGGCACGCCTCGCCTGCCGCAAGCATCGAGCAGCCGTCGCAGCGCCAGGCTGTCCGCCGCGAGCGCCGAGACGAGCACGCCGGGTCCTGCCAGCGGCATGACGGCGACATCCGGCCGAGCCCGGGAGGTGCCCGGGGCGCCGCGCCGGATCGGGCTCGCAGTGGCATGCGCATCAGACGCGGCCGGGTCGCCTGTGGATTCACCTGCCCGCAGCACGGTGCCGTAGGCTCGGTGCCCGGCTAGAACCGCCGGGCCGAGGCTGACCTCGTCGGCCCCGTCCACCACCACGTCATGGCGGAGCAGCGGCCTGCCGTCGTAATCGCAGCGCAACCGGGTCCGGCAGGCGCCACCGCTTTCGCCGTGGCGTCCGAGGATGACCTCATCGCGCAAGACGAGCGAGGCGCCGGATGCTAGATCGACCTGGATATCGGTGGTGTGCCGGGAGCGGTCCGCGACCACCATTGGCTCCGGCAGGTACTCCAGCACGCCGCCGGACGCCACCGACGCGTGGACGGCCAGCACGGATTCCGCGCCGTCCACGCCGGGCAACGCCACCGACGCGGCCACCGTGCGCAGCCGGAGCGCCGCACCCGTGCGCACCTCGATCCGCAAGTCAAGCACGTCGCCGCCGACCGGGCCACCCGCGGCGCTAACCAGGTACACCGCGTCCTGGGTGGGTCGAAGGACGAGCGGAGCCTGCGAGCGGAGCCTGGGAAGCTGGCCGTCCGCCCCGGCGGTGATCCAGGCCGTGGCGCGGACGCGATTCACGCCCGGCAGGACAGTCGCCACCGCTGTTCCGTCAACGAAGAGCGGGTTCGCGCAGTACGGTCCGCACCCAGTCCGCGACCGCGGTGACGCCCTGATCCTCCCGCAACGAGGTGAAGAGTACCGGCCGCCCGTCACGGACCGCCGTGGCGTCGCGGTCCATGACCTCCAGGGACGCGCCGACCAGCGGCGCGAGGTCCGTCTTGTTGATCACGAGCAGGTCGGAGGTGGTCACACCGGGGCCGCCCTTGCGCGGCACCTTGTCCCCTCCCGAGACGTCGAGCACGAAGATCTGGACGTCGGCGAGACCGCGGCTGAAGGTCGCGGTGAGATTGTCGCCGCCGCTTTCGATGATCACGAGGTCGAGCGAGCCGAAACGGTGTTCAAGGTCTTCAACGGCGTCCAGGTTCGCCGCGATGTCATCGCGGATCGCGGTGTGCGGGCAGCAACCGGTGCGGACCGCGGCGATGCGTTCGGTGTCGAGGACGCCTGCGTTGCGAAGGAATTCCGCGTCCTCCATGGTGTAGATGTCGTTGGTGACGACCGCGAGGTTCACCGTGTCGCGGAGCATCCGGCACAGCTCGGCGACAAGCGCCGTCTTCCCGCTGCCGACCGGGCCACCGATACCGAGGCGGAGCGCCCGGCCTTCCGAACCGGGCGCAGGGTGACGGTCGTGGGTGTGGTCATGACTCAAAAAGACGCACCTCCGCTGTCGTGTGCACCTCGGCCAGGATGTCGAGGTTCGGGGCTGAGGGGAACGGAAGGTCTTCCCACGGTATTCGGTCAATCTCGGGCGCGATGCGGGCGACGATGGCGCTGACCGCGATCGGGTCCAGCCCGAGCAGGCGCACCGCGGCGCTTGCCGGGCCCGCGACCGACTGGTAAGCGGCGATGTGCGCCGCTTGTTCCCGAGTGCAGCCGGCCGCCGCGGCAGCGGCGCCGAGCACGACGGGATGGTGCGGGGCATGGCCGAGGTGCTCGAGGTAGTCAGCTTTCGGCCAGGCGGCACGGACGGCGCGCAGCAGGGCGCGACCCTGCCGCCGTGAGGCGTCCCGCTGGGCAGCGGAAGGCATGCGCGCGTCAGCCTCGGCGTCAAGAACTGCCCAGTTGGCATGTGAATCGCATGCGGCGGCGGCAAGCCCCGCGGCAGTTACCCCGCTGGTATGCAACCGTCCGCGCAGGAACAGCTCAAGCGATGACAAATTGGTCACCGCGCCCGTTATGTGCGCGGGTTCAACCCCGCCGGAATGCGCGTGTCCGCCCGCCGGGAACCGCGCATCGGCCAGCAGTAGCACGGTCGCGCTTGGCATGGGACTCCTTAGAAAAGGAAGTAGCGCTGCGTCATGGGCAACGTCTCGGCCGGGGCGGCTTCCACCACGTCGCCTTCGATGCGGACGGTGAACGTGTCAGGGTCCACCGTGATCTGAGGGAGCGCATCGTTGTTGGTCATGTCGGCCTTGCCGCGCGCCGACACGTCCGCGACGGGCACCAGCTCACGAGCGAGCCCGAGCCGGTCCGCCAGCCCGTCCTCCAGCGCGGCGGTAGAGACGAACGATACCGACGTCCGGGCCGGCGCCACGCCATAGGCGCCCCACATCGGCCGGGGGAACACCGGCTGCGGCGTCGGGATGGACGCGTTCGCGTCACCCATCGCGGCCCACGCGGCGAACCCGCCCTTGAGCACGACATGCGGGCGCACACCGAAGAACCCGGGATGCCACAGCACGAGGTCGGCCAGCTTGCCGACTTCCACCGACCCGACAAACGCCTCCAGCCCGTGGGCGATAGCCGGACATATCGTATATTTCGCGATGTAGCGGCGGGCGCGGAGATTGTCGGCCGCGCCGTCGCCGGACAGAACACCCCGACGTCGCTTCATCGCGTGCGCGGTCTGCCAGGTCCGTATCACGACCTCGCCGATGCGGCCCATCGCCTGGGAGTCGGAGCCGATCATCGAGATCGCCCCCATGTCGTGCAGGGTGTCCTCGGCGGCGATGGTCGACGGCCGGATCCGCGACTCGGCGAATGCCAGGTCCTCGGGGACCGCGGGGTTCAGGTGGTGGCAGACCATGAGCATGTCGAGGTGCTCGTCGACTGTGTTCACGGTGTGCGGGCGGGTCGGATTCGTGGACGATGGCAGCACGTTCGGCGCTGAGGCCACCGTGATGATGTCCGGTGCGTGGCCACCACCCGCGCCCTCGGTGTGGTAAGCGTGGATCGGCCGTCCGGCGATCGCGGACAGCGTGGACTCGACGAATCCGGCCTCGTTCAGCGTGTCGGTATGAATCGCCGTCTGCACGCCGGCCGCGGTGCCGACCCGCAGGCATGCGTCGATCGCCGCGGGCGTCGTGCCCCAGTCCTCGTGCAGCTTGAACCCGGACGCTCCGGCGCGCAACTGTTCCCAGAGCGCGTCTTCTGAGACCGTGTTCCCCTTGCCAAGCAGCACGATATTCACCGGCCACGCGTCGGTAGCCTCCAGCATCCGCGCGAGGTGCCAGGCGCCGGGGGTAACCGTCGTGGCCTTCGTGCCCTCGGCCGGGCCGGTGCCGCCACCGATCAGCGTGGTGATCCCGCCTCCGAGCGCCTCAGGGATCAGCTGGGGGCAGATGAAGTGCACGTGGCAGTCGATGCCGCCAGCCGTCAGCACAAGCCGGTTGCCCGCCATGATCTCGGTGGACGGCCCGATGACCAAAGCAGGATCGACGCCGTCCATGATGTCGGGGTTGCCCGCCTTGCCGATACCGCAGATCCGTCCGTCGCGGACCCCCACGTCGGCCTTGACCACGCCCCAGTGGTCGAGGATCACCGCCCCGGTGATTACCAGGTCCGGAGCTCCTTCGGCACGTGAGGCGCGCGCCTGACCCATCGACTCGCGAATCACCTTGCCGCCGCCGAACACCGCTTCGTCGCCGTACCCGCACATGTCCCGCTCCACCTCGATGAACAGGTCAGTGTCGGCGAGACGGATCCGGTCTCCGGCGGTCGGCCCGTACAAGAGCGCGTAACGTTCCCGGCTGACCTCAACTTTCGCAGCGGGAGGGTATGGGGGGGTCGCCCCCCCGGATGTCTCAGCCATCGAGTTGGCCCTCCAGGCGCAGGCCTGGAACCAGCCGTCGCCCGGCCAGCGGCACCAGCGACACCTCACGCACCATGCCGGGCTCGAAACGCACCGCGGTCCCAGCCGGGATGTTCAGCCGCATCCCGCGTGCGGCGTCCCGGTCGAAGGACAGCGCCGGGTTGGACTGGGCGAAATGGTAGTGCGACCCGACCTGCACGGGCCGGTCGCCGGTATTGGTTACCGTCAGCGCCAGGACCGGGCGTCCCGCGTTGATCGTGACCGGACCGTCCCCGTACACGATCTCGCCGGGGATCACTGGATGGGCCCGTGCACGGTGACAAGCTTGGTGCCGTCGGGGAAAGTAGCCTCCACCTGGACTTCGCTGATCATCTGAGCCACCCCGTCCATCACGTCTTCTGTCTTTATCACCGAACGAGCGGTCTCCATCAGCTCAACCACCGGCCGCCCGTCCCGGGCGCCTTCCAGGACGAAGGACGTGATCACGGCGACCGCCTCCGGATAATTCAGTTTGAGGCCGCGCGCACGCCGGTCCCTGGCAAGTCCCGCCGCGACGTGGATGAGCAGCCGTTCCTGCTCATGCGGGGTAAGCAGCATGGCTGCACAGTAATCCCGTCGTGTTACGCGGATGTGTCCGCCCGTTTCAGGCGAGCGACCGATGGCCCCCTTATGGGGCTCCACGGGTTTGCGCTGTTTTATGCTCCCCAGATGGGCACGGAAGAACCGGGTCAAAACGCCCACGCGACAGACGGTCGTTCCGCTGCGGCACCGGGCGACCGGCGGCGGTATATGATCGTGGCCGGGCAGATAGTGCAGGCGCTGGCGCTCGGGACGATCGCGCGCGGCGACAGGCTGCCGACCGAGCGGGAACTCGCTGCTCGGTGCAAGGTGAGCCGCTCCACCGTAAGAGAAGCACTACTGGCCCTGGAGCTTAGCGGGGTCGTGGAGGTGCGCCCGGGCTCCGGCTGCTACCTGACTGGGATGGGCCTGCCCGCTTGGGGGGCCGCGGCCACCGCGCTGGAGACAACGCCGCTCGCGTCCGCGCCGCGTGAACTGCTAGCTGTCCGGCAGATAATCGAGCCGCCGATCGCCCACGCCTGCGCCTGGCTGATCCGGCCGCCCGAATTGCGAGGACTCGAAACCCTCCTTAACGACACGGAGAATGCCGGCGCGGCCGTCGAGCAAACCGGCATCGAGCGGTTCGTCAGGTTCAACCTTGCTTTCCACCGGGAACTCGCGCAGCACTGCGGTAACGCGATTCTGGCCAGCCTGGCGAGCCACCTGACCGACGCGGGCGAGCATCCACTCTGGATGCTGGTGGACAGCATCGCGGTCCGCTCTGCGCGGACCCGTGCGGCGCAGATAAAGGAGCACCGGACCATCCTCACCGCGATCGCGGAGCACCGGGGCAATGACGCGGCACAGGCTATGGCCACTCATCTCGGGGCCATCTCGGCCCGCATCTTCGGCCCGCCACGCGGCCAGCAGACCTCGGTGGTCAGACCAATTTTGCCGTTACAGTTCACTTCTCCGGGATACACGCGAAACGCGACGTTCTTAGCGTAACTGACACGATCGGTGCCGATGAGGCCTGATGGCCGGTCAATTCCGAGTGGCTATTTCAGATTGTGGTGGTTTCGCGTGACGTCACGTATCCCAGTCGCAGCTCCTCCGCTGAGCCGACGTTCCCTGCTCCGCTACGCCGGGATCCTGGGCTTGGGCACGGCGATCGCACCCGAGGTGCTGGCCGCGTGCGGCAGCCCTGCAGGCAGCTCCTCCCCCGGCACCGCCGCCACCGGGCTCGCCTCGGTCTCGCTGCAGCTCAACTACCTGGAGAATGTCCAGTTCGCGGGCACCCTGATGGCACTGTCCAAGGGTTTCTATAAGGCGCAAGGCCTCGACGTGACGGTGCTCCCGGGCGGGCCGAACATCGCGCCCGAGCCCATCGTCGCCAGTGGCAAGGCCCTGGTCGGTATCACCCATACCGCGGAGGGCGCCCAGGCCATCATCAACGGCGCACCGCTGACGATCATCGGCGCCGCCTTCCAGAAGAGCCCGACCTGCATCGTGTCCAAGGCCAGTGCGCCGATCATGGCGCCGAAGGACATGATCGGCAAGACGATCGGCGTCTCCGACACCAACATGCCGATCTGGACCGCGTTCTTGAAGGTCAACGGCATCAGCCCGAGCGCGGTCAAGGTGAACACGGTGGAGTTCTCCACCCAGCCGCTGGCCGACGGGCAGATCGACGGGCTGGTCGGCTTTTACAGCAACGAGCCGATCCTCCTGGACCTGCAGGGCGTGCCGACCCACGCGTTCCTGCTCGCCGACTTCGGCTACCCGCTGGTGGACGACATCTACATCGCGCGTACCAGCGACCTAGCGAACCCGGACGCGCGCAAGCAGATCGCCGGCGTGATGGCGGCCGAGGCGCTGGGCTGGCGGGCCGCGTTCGCCGACCCCGCGGCTACCGCGTCGCTGGCCGTCAACGATTACGGCAAGAGCCTGCACCTGAGCCTCAAGCAGCAGACCGACTCGGTCAATGCGGAGAAGGCGCTGGTCGTCACGCCCGGCACCACCGCGCACGGCCTGTTCTGGATGAGCCCGTCTACCGTCGCGGAGAGCGTCAAGTCGCTGAACCTGGGCGGGACGAAGGCCACGGCGTCGATGTTCAGCAACGAGGTGCTAGCAGAGGTCTATACGGACGGCGTCATCTCGTGACTGACGGGATCGTCATCAGCCACGTGAACAAGGTCTTCATGACCAGGAAACGACAGGTCCCGGCGCTCTCCGACATATCACTGACGACGGAGCGCGGCTCGTTCACGGCGCTCATCGGGCCGTCTGGCTGCGGCAAGTCCACGATCTTGCGGATCCTCGCCGACCTGGAGGAGCCGACGTCCGGCACGGTCACGGTCCATGGCGAGCCGCCCGGCGCCGCCAGGCGGCAGCACCACACCGGGATAGCCTTCCAGGACGCGGCGCTGTTGCCGTGGCGCACGGTTGAGGCCAACATCGCGTTCCCGGTCCAGATCACCCGCAGCCGCGCCGGCAAGTCGGCGATCGCCGACTTGATCAGGCTGGTCGGCCTGGAAGGCTTCGAGCACGCGAAGCCAGCCCAGCTCTCTGGCGGGATGCGGCAGCGGGTTGCCATCGCCCGCGCGCTGGTCCTTGAGCCCCGGGTGCTGCTGCTCGACGAGCCGTTCGGCGCGCTTGATGAGATGACGCGGCAGCGGCTCAACGTCGAGCTGCTGCGGATCTGGTCCGAGCACACGCCAACGACCCTGCTTGTCACCCACTCGATCACCGAGGCGGCGTTCCTGGCCGACACCATCGTGGTGCTGACGCCGCGCCCGGGCCGCGTGCAGGCCGTGGTTGAGGTCGGGCTGCCCAGGCCGCGCACGCCCGGCACGCTGCACGAGCCCGAGTTCCACGACCTGTGCCGCCGCGTGTCCGACGTGCTTTTCGGCGAGGCCGCCGACGCCAGCGCGGGAAACGTCCGTGGCTAGCCGCGCGATCACCGCATCGGTCCATCGCCGCATCCCCGCGGGCTGGGCTGAGAGCGCGGCCGCCGTGGTCGCGTTGATCGCCGTCTGGCAGCTCCTCGCGGCTGTGGTGTTCACCGGCCGTCACGTCGTACCCGCGCCTTCGCAGGTAGTGGCCGCCGCCGTCGGCGCCCGCTTCTACTGGCCCAACCTGCAGGTCACGCTCTGGGAAGCGGTCCGCGGGTGGCTGGCCGGCAACATCGCGGCCCTGGTGCTGGCCGTCGTCGCGCTGTTGGTGCCCCGGCTGTCGCGTCCGTTCCAGCAGTTCGGCGCCATCACGTATTGCGTACCGACCGTCGCGGTGGGCCCGCTTCTGCTGATCGTCACCGACCCCGATACGACGAAGGTCCTGATCGCGGCGCTGTCGGTGTTCTTCACCAGCCTGATCGCGTGGATGACCGGCCTGCGGGCCAGCGACCAGTCGTCGCTGGACCTGGTGCGCGCCTTCGGCGGCGGCCGGCTCGACGAGCTGGTGCGGGTGCGCCTGCGTGCCGCGCTGCCGAGCGCGGCGGGCGGGCTGGCGCTGTCCGCGCCCGCGGCGTTCCTCGGCGCGATCATCGGAGAGTACCTCGGCGGGGTCAACGGGCTGGGCGTCGCGATGGTGAGCGCGGAGGAGAATTTCCAGGTACCGCAGACCTGGGCCATCGGCCTGATCGCGACCGCGGTCTCCGGACTCGCCTACGGCGTCGTGCTGCTCGCCGCCAGGTCGCTGGCCGGCGGCCCGCGCACCGGTACCTCGGCCGCCGCGGTTGCCCCCGACATGACACCGAACGGCCCAGGGTGGCTCTTGTTCCGCCTTGCCTCGCCGCTCGCGGCGCTGGCCGCGATGGTGGCAGCGTGGGCCGTGTCGGTCAAGCTGGCGGGGCTGTCGTCGTACTTCGCTAAGTCCCCCTCGGACGTGTGGTCGTTCCTGGTGTCGGGCAGCGGCGCCGCGGCGAACCGCGGCGTGGTCTTCGGCGCGCTATGGACGACGGTTCGCGACGCCGGGGGCGGCTGGGCCGCCGGGACGATCGTTGCCCTCATCGGCGCGGCGCTCCTGGTGCAAATTCCGCGGCTGCGATCGGTGATCATGCCCATGGTGATGGTGCTGCGCTCGGTGCCGCTCATCGCGATGACCCCGCTGATCGCCCTGGTCTTCGGGCAGGGCACGGCTGGCGTGACGGTGATCGCGGGCATCGTCACGTTCGTTCCCACGCTGGTGCTTGTGACCTCGGGACTGCAGACGGCCCCGCCGGACGCCATCGATCTGGCCCGTGCCTACAACCTGCCCGGGCTCCGGGTGCTGCTGTCCGTCAGGTCCCGGTACGCCACGCCGAGCCTGTTCGCGGCGGCCAAGGTGGCCATCCCCGGCGCGATACTCGGCGCAGTCCTCGCGGAGTGGCTGCTGACCGGCGGCGGGATCGGGCACCTGATGGCGGTCTCGCTGATCGGGTCGGACTTCGGCACGCTGTGGGCGAGCGTGGTCGTGGTCAGTGGGGTTTCACTGGTGCTGTACGAGATCGTCGGCGCGGCGGAGACGGCCGCCGAACGCCGGCTGGCCTCGTGACCGCCGTTCTTGACACCGCCGTCTACGGCAAGGCGGGCATCCGGCTGCTTGTGGTGTCTGGCGACGAGGTGACCGAGGCCACGGTCCGGGCGATGGTGAACGGCGGGCCGGCCGAGAGCTACACCGACGGCGACAACGGTCGGGTGGTGACCACCGACACGCTGCGCGAGGTCGCGACGGCGGCCGTCGCGGAAGCAGGACTGCGTACCCCGGAGGGCGCGGCCCTCGCGGTCGTCGGCAGGATCCGCGGTTTCTACCCGTTCCTCCCGGAAGTCGAGGCGGAAGTGAGCGCCGTGCGGTGGCAGTGCCTGCCGGGACCGGGCCACGGCTTCTCGCGGCGGGGCCTGTCACTCGATCGCGCCACCGTCACCAGCACCGCTGACGGGGTCGCGCTGACGTCTGGATGGGCCGGGCCGCCGGTCTTGCTGACCCGGGGAAGCAGGTTCACCGGCTTCATCGCAGACGAGCGGACGCCCAACCAGCCGGCCGAAGACCGCGCGATCGCCGGGGACCTGGAACTGCTCTGGTCCGCCGGCGGCGGGGGGGCGGACTACGGCGTGACCCGCGCCGCCGTGTGCTCGGCCGCCCTGGCGGCCTTCGAAACCTGCCAGAGCGAGTCCGTCCAGCATCTGCTCACCCTCATGGCACAGCGAGTGCTCGAAGAGACACCCTGCCTCCGTTCCGTGGAAATCCGGATGGATGGCATCCCGCTCAGCATTGCCAGCGGCCTGGACCAGGGGCGCCGAGTGTATGTCGTCGGCACCCAGCCGCGGCCACACACCAGGGTGTCCTTGTCCAGGGCGGAATCAGTCGAAGGGAAGCTGTCGTGACCAAACGGATCGAGATCTGCATCGGCGTGGACGTGGATGCCGTCGCGGGGTGGCTCGGCTCCTACGGCGGTCAGGATTCGCCGAACGACATCCAGCGCGGCATGTTCGCGGGGGAGGTCGGCAGTCCCCGGCTGCTGCGCCTGTTCGAGCGGGCCGGCATCCGGACCACCTGGTTCATCCCCGGGCACTCGATCGAGACGTTTCCCGCCGAGATGACCCAGGTGGTGGAGGCCGGCCATGAGGTCGGTGCGCACGGGTACGCGCACGAGAACCCGATCGCGATGAGCCCGGAGCAGGAACGCGACGTGCTCGGCAAGTGCATCGAGCTCATCGAGAAGCTGGCGGGACGGCGACCCGCCGGGTACGTGGCCCCCTGGTGGGAGATGTCCGGGCAGACCGCGGCGCTGCTCTTGGAGCAGGGTTTCAGCTATGACCACTCGCAGAACTACAACGACTTCGTTCCCTTCTACGCCCGGGTCGGCGACCAGTGGACCAACATCGACTACTCCGGGCCCGCCACCTCGTGGATGCGGCCGCTGATGCGAGGCCGGGAGATCGACCTGGTCGAGTTCTGCGGCAACTGGTATGTAGACGACCTACCGCCGATGATGTTCATCAAGCAGTCGCCGAACAGCCACGGTTTCGTGTCGCCGCGGGACATCGAGACACTGTGGCGTGACCAGTTCGACTGGGTGTACCGAGAACTGGAGTACGCGGTCTTCCCGGTGACCCTGCATCCCGACGTGAGCGGCCGCCCGCAGGTGCTGCTGATGCTGGAGCGATTGATCGAGTCGTGGCAGTCCCTGGATGAGGTCCATTTCGTCACCTTCGAGGAAGCGGCAGCAAACTTCCGCGCGCGATATCCGTTCGACGGCGTGACGCGGGCGTCGTCGGTCGGATGAGCGTGCGCATCGGATTGATCGTGCCGTCCTCCAACACGGTGGTGGAACCGGAGGCCGCGCGGCTCGGCCGGTCCGCTTCGGTGTGCGTCACGCGGGTGCGGGTGACCGAGATCAGCCTGGCGGCGGACGCGGTCGCGCAGTTCGGCACCGGGCCGATGACGGCGGCCGCCTCGCTGCTTGGCGACGCCCGGGTGGACGCGGTGGCCTGGGCCGGGACGGCGGGATCGTGGCTGGGCACTGAACACGACCTGCGGCTCACGGACGCCATATCGTCCGCCGCCGGAGTTCCCGCCACC
>Ga0187808_10000131_pt1 | contig 18064 bp, 14 predicted proteins | sample NC_wetland_sal_i_5_FD_132427 | JGI IMG/M metagenome (GOLD analysis project Ga0187808, IMG submission 132427) | Wetland sediment microbial communities from Neuse River Estuary, North Carolina, USA - ASW_3 | ecosystem: Environmental > Aquatic > Freshwater > Wetlands > Sediment | place: USA: North...
CGGGTCAGCCCGTTCCACTACATCATCGACGCGATGCGAGGGGCCTTCAGCGGGCACTACGCGACCACGATCATGCTGGAAGGTGTCCTGGTGGCGGTCGGCGTGGCCGGTGTCTGCCTGTGGCTGGGCTCGCGGGTGTTCGTGCGCGAGAACGCGTGAGGGGCGGCCGACCCGATTCCCGTCAGGCCAGCACGACGATCAGCAGGATGAGCGCCGGGATCACCACGGCGGCGAGCTCGGGCCAGGCCCAGCTCGCCGTCACCGCCGTCGCCGGGGGTACCTGACCGTTCGCCTGGGCGGGCTCCTGACCCTGGGGTGGCCGCCTGGCCCGCTCCCTGGCGGCCCGGGTGTCCAGCCGGGACGCCAGGGCCTTGGCGACCGGCATCGCGGCCAGGCGCCTGGCCTCCTCCGGCAGCCGGGAACCCTCCGATGAGGCGTAGCCGACCGTCTCGGCCGCCTGGGAGGCGCGGCCGAACCCGCCGACGAACCCGCCGCCGAATCCGCCGGACCGGCGGCGCGAGCCAGGATTGCCGCGCGCTATCTTGCGCCTGGCCCGGGCCGAGACGTACAGCGCCCAGCAGTGCACCGTCCTGACTTCCGCATCCGCCGAAGCGGCGTAGCGGACCCGTACCCAGTCCCCCGTGTCCACCGACTCGATGAGCCGCCAGGGCACGCGGTGCGTGCGGAACGGGTTCACCACGGTCAGGCCGGCGCCGTCCGTGATGACCCGCGGCCGCAGCGCCAGCGTGTACGCCAGGCCCGTCACGAACAGCAAGACGGCGCTGACCACGGCGCCAAAGCGCGCGGAGGACAGCCCCTGGACGGCGAAGTCTACGACGTTCGCCGCCACGAAGGCCAGCCATATCCACCATATCGCCACCGGACCCGCCAGCCGGAGAACCTCACGGTCCGCGCTGGCTGGCGGGGCGGTGGTACGGGCGGGCATGACTCCAAGGCTAACGTGGGGAAACAGTGCGGGGGGGACGGGGCTACGGTGCGCTATGTGATGCGCACCCGCGGATCCAGTGAAGCGTACAAGAAGTCGACCACTATGTTCGCGACCACCACGAACAGTGCGGCGAGGATCACGAACCCGATGATCACGGGCAGGTTGTCCTGGAAGACCGCCTGGACCGAGACCTGGCCGAGGCCGCCAAGGCCGAACACGTATTCGGTGATCACCACGCCGCCAAGCAGCGTGCCGACGTCCACGCCGAGCTGGGAAACCACCGGCGTCAGCGCGGCCCGGACGCCGTGCCGGAAGACCACCCTCCGCTCGGACAGGCCCTTCGCCCGCGCCGTACGGATGTAGTCCTCGCTTAGTGTGTCGAGCAGCTGCCCGCGGGTCAGCCGGGTGTAGATGGCGCACTGGACGGCCGCCAGCGTGATCCAGGGCAGCAGCATGTGCCCGGCCCACTTGACCAGTCCCTGGCTGGGACCGGAATAGCCGGTGTCGATCCAGGTGAACCCGTGCTGGTTGAGCGGCACAAAGATGACCAGGATCAGGAACTCGCCGATGACGAACGTCGGCATCGACAGGCCGATGAGCACCAGCACGTTGGCTACCCGGTCGAACGGGCCGCGCGCCCGGGTCGCGCTGATGATCCCGACCGAGAGCCCGACGATCAGCCACAGCACCACGCCGCCGACCACCAGCGACAGCGTCGGCGGCAGGTCCTGCTTGACCATCGTGTCCACCGACTCCTGGGTGAAGTACGAGTACCCGAGGTTCCCGTGCAGCAGCCCGTCGAGGAAGTGCCAGTACTGGGTCATGATCGGCTGGTTCAGGCCGAGGTTCGAGATGACCTCGTTGATCACCTGCGGTGTCGCCGCCCGGCCGGCGAGCTGACGCGCGACGGTGATCACGGGCCTAGCGAAGAACAGGAAGAAGGCGAGTGTGGCGACCAGCCACACCACGACTGCGCCAGTGAGGATGCGCCGGATTAGGTAACCGATGATAGCCATATGATCGTCTGTCCGTTGGCTCAGATCCCGGGCGCCTGTCGCGCCGGGTCGGGGAAGTCCTTCGTCGGACCGGTCAGCGCGGCCGTGGCCCGCCGCCTGCGCTTCCGCTGGCGCCTCATCCGCCTGGCCGCGAGTATCCGTTCCGTCCGCGGGTCCATCGCGTCCCTGATGCCGTCACCGAGCAGGTTGAACGCGAGGGTGGTGATCAGCAGCGCGAGCGCCGGGAACACCACGTACCACCAGGACGTCTGGTAGAAGTTCGTCGCCTCGGAGAGGATGTTCCCCCAGCTCGCCGTCGGCGGCTGGATGCCCAGCGACAGGAACGAGAGCGTGGCCTCGAAGACCACGGCCGCCGGGATGTACAGCGTGGCGACGACGAGCACCGGGGCCATCAGGTTCGGCAGGATGTCCAAGAACATGATGCGGAACGGCCCGGCGCCGATCGATCTGGCCGCCTCGATGTATTCCTTCTCCTTGATGGACAGGGTCTGGCCGCGCACGATTCGCGCGATGCCCGCCCAGGAGAAGAACGTGATGATGGCCATGATGATCGTCAGGCTCGGCCCGAACACGGCGGCCAGCGCGATCGCCAGCACCACGTACGGGAAGGCCAGCACCGCGTCGGTGAGCCGGGCCAGCAGGGTATCGATGATGCCGCCGAAGTACCCGGCCATCAGGCCGATGCTGACGCCGAGGCAGGCGGCGATGAACGTCGTCACGACGCCGACGAACAGCGAGATGCGCGCGCCGTACAGGATCCGGATGAACAGGTCGCGGCCGGTGCCATCGGAACCCAGCCAGAAGCCGTTCGTGAACGGCCCGACCGGGAGTCCTACCGCGTTCTCGCCGGTGTTAGGGAACGCCACATTCGGCGGGTGGTGCGTGATCGCGGCGAACACCGGGGCGGTGATCGCGAGCAGGACCATGATGATGATGACCGCGAGCGCGATCATCGACACCTTGTCGCTGCGCAGCCGGCGCCAGGTCAGCTGCCACTGACTGCGCCCCTCGATGTTGGCGATGGACTGCCCGTCGGCGGCCTCACGCGCCTCGAATTGGACTTCGGTGATGCTCACGCTGGCTCCCTCGCTCGGGCGGCGGTGGCGAGGTTCTCGCCGACCGCGACCGGGAAGTGGCAGGCGGTCAGGTGGATGTCCTGACCGACCACGGCGGTTATCTCAGCCACGGCGCTGACTCCCTCGGGGAGCAGCTTCGGCTCGTCGGTGGCGCAGAGCGGCTGCGCCTTGGGGCAGCGCCGGTGGAACCGGCAGCCGGGCGGGGGGTCGATGGGCGATGGCACGTCGCCGGTGAGGATCACCCGCTGCCTGGCCGCCGCCGTGTCCGGGTCGGCCGCGGGCGCCGCGGACAGCAGCGCGACCGTGTACGGGTGCCGTGGGGTCTCGTACAGTTGCTCCTTCGGCGCGGCTTCACCGACCCGGCCGAGGTACATCACCGCCACCTTGTCGCTCACGTGCCGCACGACCTCCAGGTCGTGCGCGATGAACAGGTAGCTGAGCCCGTATTCGGTCTGCAGGTCCGCGAGCAGGTTCAGCACCTGCGCCTGGATCGACACGTCCAGGGCCGAGACCGGCTCGTCGCAGATGATGAGCTTCGGGCGCAGCGCGAGCGCCCGGGCGACACCGATGCGCTGCCTCTGACCGCCGGAGAACTCGGCGGGGAAGCGGTTGTAGTGCTCGGGGTTGAGCCCGACCCGCTCCATGAGCTCCTGCACCCTGCGCTTGCGCTCGGTGCCGGTCGCGATCCCGTGGACCGCGAACGGCTCGCCGATGATCGACCCGACCCGGCGGCGTGGGTTCAGCGAGCTGTACGGGTCCTGGAAGATCATCTGGACCTCGCGGCGCAGCGGCCGCATAGCGCCGCGCGACAGCTTGGTGATGTCCCGGCCGTCGAAGATCACCTGGCCCGATGTCACCGGGATCAGCCCGGCCACGCAGCGGGCGAGCGTGGACTTGCCGCTGCCGGTCTCACCGACCAGGCCGAGCGTCTTGCCGCGCTCGATGATCAGCGACACGTCGTCGACCGCGTGCACCTGGCCCACGGTGTGCCTGATGAATCCGCCGGCCTTCACCGGAAAGTACTTGACCAGGTTCTCCACCCGGACAAGCACGTCGTCGTCGTCCGCCATCAGGCCACGCTCCCCTCGTCGCTCGTGGAAAGCCCGAGCTCGGCGACGGCCGCGGCCGCCACCTCGGCCGCTGCCTCGCCGCGCTGCGCCTGCACGATCTCCTCGCGCAGCACCTCCGCCTCGGCGGACAGGCCGGCCGCCTGGGTAGGCAGCCAGCAGGCAGACTTGTGGTAGCCGGTCTCGCCCACGGGCACGAGCACCGGCTCCTCCTTGAGGCAGCGGTCGAACACGTAGCTGCACCGGGGATTGAACTTGCACCCAGCAGGCAGGTTGATCAGGCTGGGCGGCGTGCCGGGGATGGGCCGCAGCCGTGCGCCGGCCGCCGAACTGCTCGGAATCGACTCGAGCAGGCCCTTCGTGTACGGATGGTGCGGCGAGTAGAACACGTCTCGCTTGGGCGCCTTCTCGGCGGCCCGCCCCGCGTACATGACCATCACGTCGTCCGCGATGTCGGCGACCACACCGAGGTCGTGGGTGATCATGATCAGCGCGGTGCCGGAGTCCTGCTGCAGCCTGAGCAGCAGGTCAAGAATCTGGGCCTGGACGGTGGCGTCCAGCGCGGTGGTCGGCTCGTCCGCGATGATCAGCTTGGGCTCCAAAGACAGCGCCATCGCGATCATCACGCGCTGCCGCATGCCGCCGGAGAACTGGTGCGGGTAGTCGTTCACGCGTGTCTCCGGCCGGGGAATCCCGACCCGGCCAAGAAGCTCCACCGCCCGTTCCGAAGCTTGCTTCTTGGAAACGGACTTGTCGTGAGCGCGGATCATCTCCGCGATCTGCCATCCGACCCGGTACAGCGGGTGCAGGCTGGTCAGCGGGTCCTGGAAGATCACCGCGATCCGAGCGCCCCGAATGTGCCGCAACTTCTCGTCGGACAGTTCCAGCAGGTCAATGCCTTCGAACAGGGCATTGCCCGACACTTCAGCGCCCGGGGTCAGCCCGAGCAGCGTCTGGGTCAGCACCGTCTTCCCGCTGCCGGATTCGCCGACGATGCCGAGCGTGCGCCCGGCCTCTACCTCGAACGACACGCCACGGACCGCCCGTACCACGCCGTCAGCCGTGGGAAAGCTGACGTGCAGGTCCTTTACCTCTAGCAGGGTCACTGGATTCTTCCTCCGGCCAGCCAGCCGCCGCGCGGATCGCGCGCTGAATGACAAGGCTTGCGTCGCACCTGGTTTTCCTTACGCCGCGCCGTGGTCCGGCCGGGACACGGGTGCCCCGGCCGGACCATGCGCTGTTTGTCCACCAACCTGGTACGGGTCAGCCGTTAGTCAGGTAGACGTTGGTGATGTCGGGGTCACCGATGTTGGGCGAGAAGATCGCCGTCTGGTAGGTCTGGCCATTCGGCATTACACCGCGAACCCGGGAGCTGGCGATCTGCGGGAAGTTCTGGCTCATGATGGGCACGATCGCCGCGTCCTTCATGATCTGCTCGTCCGCATCGTGCCAGTAGACCCCGGCCTGGGCGGGCGTAGCGGCCGCCTCGGCCTTCGTGATGTCCGAGTTCACCGTCGCGTTGTCGTAGCAGCCGTCGTTGACCGTGTTGACCACGCAGTTCGGGCCCTGGAACAGCGCCTGGATGACGGTGCGGCCGTTGTTGCCGAACCAGTCAGGGATCCAGCCCGCCTGGCCCATGTCCCACGTGCCGGCCTTGTTGTTCTCCGGCGCGTTGCCCAGGTCCACGAAGAACGAGGAACCGGGCTCGCCCTTGCCGTTCAGGGTGATCCCGCAGTTCGCGAGCGACGCCTGGATCGCCTCGAAGATCCGGGTGTTAACCGAGTCGTTGGCGTACAGGTAGTTGAGCGTGATGCCGTGCGGGAAGCCAGCCTTGGTCAGGTCGGCCTTGCACGTCGTGTCGTCGCCCTGCCCGTTGGCATCGGGGTACAGGTTGTAGTTCTGGTAGCCGATGTTGCCCGGCGGGATGACCGTGTTGATGGTCGTGGCCACCTGCGGGCCGCCTGCGGCCTTCAGCACGGCGCTCTTGTCGAGGCCGTACTCGACGGCCTGGCGGACGAGCAGGTTCTGGATGGCCCCGCCCTGGTTCGGGCTGCGCAGGTTGAACACGATGTACGGCACCGTGCTCGACCACGGGTAGTCCACGTAGTTCGGGATCTTGGACGCGGCCAGCGACGGGATCGACGTCGGGTTGACGCCGGTGTCGTTGGTCAGGTCCTCGGTGCCGGCCTGGATGTCCGACAGCTGGGTCTGCGCCGAGGCGACGCCGTCGGTGAGCACGATCTCGTTCACGTACTGGTTCCGCAGGGCGTCCGTGGACTTGCTCCACGCCGGGTTGCGGACGAACGTGATCGACTTGCCGGCCACGTACGAGCTGACCGAGTACGGGCCGTCGGAGATCAGGTGCTGGTCAAGCTGCAGGCTGTTCGGCACGTAGCTGTCGTACTCGACCGGGCGCGCGGACGCGAACGGCATCGCCAGCATGTAAATGAAGTCGCTGGCCGGCGCCATCAGCGTGAACTGCAGCGTGCTCGCGTTGATCGCCGTGATGCCGGAGATGTTGTGCGAGTTCTGGAAGGCGGCGATGTTCGCGGCCGTCGGCGGCTCCTTCTTCGCGTTGGCGAAGAAGGCGGTCTCCTCGTTGGAGTACGCCGTAAGGCCCTTGATCGTGCTGGTGTAGTAACCCGGGTTGCCGACCGGGCTGACCGGGTTGAAGAACGCCTTGAACTCACGGATGAAGTCATCCGCGGTCACCTGGCGGGCCGGGGTGGTGTCCCACATCACGCCCGGCTTGATGTGGAACGTGTACACCGTGCCGCCGCCGGTGATGCCGCCGTTGGCCACGGTGGGAACTTCGGTGGCGATGTCGGGCACCGGCGTGATGTCCTCTTGCCACTGGGTGCTGCTCGTGGACAGGGCCGGCCACGACGGGTAGCTCACGAGCTGGCGAGTGTAAGCGCGCTCGAGTTCGTAGTCCGCCGTGTAGTACGCCGAGACTGTATCCATGTGGTCGGGGCCGGCGTTCGCGACGATGTTCAGCGTCCCGCCGCTTACGGGTTTCGCGCTGCTGGACGATGGCGTGCTAGACGAACCCGCCGACGTCGACGTCGATGACGGCGACGACGGCGAGCTCGAGCAAGCTGCCAAGCCGATGGCGGCGGTCGCCACCACGGCGAGTCCAGCTACACGCTTGGACACTCTGGTCATGGGCATGTTCCTTTTTGGTCTTCTCAGGTCAGGCTGGAGCTGGGCAGCCCTCGTGGCGGCCAGGTCCTCAGCGATCACTGCCTACCGGAGAGATTGTGCGCTACGGGCCAAGAAATCCAACCCAAAATGAGGGTCGTGGCCCGATTGTGATATAAATCGTCCTTGATTGTCATGCGGAGTAACACAGTTGTTACAGATGGGAGGTTTGTTGCCCAGCATCCCCAAAGAGATAGATTTTACGGGAGAGCATGCGCTGGACGCAAGGCCTTCCGCGAGACTCCAGTGACGCAGGTGACACTTCGTAATCGAACGTTTGCGCACATCATTCCACGGTCTGCGCGTAGATGGCGCACAATCGGTCAGATAGGGATCAGATACCGCGCTTGCGGAGGATCTCCTCGATGTCACGCATGTCGTCGTCAACCGGCGCGCCGGACTTGCCCTGGCGCTTAGCGGGCGCGGTCTTCGCGGGCTCAGCGCTCCTGGCGGCCGGCAGGGCGGCGGTGGCGTTCGCCGCGTCGGCGGCGGACGAAGCGTGGACGGCCGTCGGCGGCGCCAGGCCCTGTTGCGACCCGGTAGCGGCCGACTTCTGCTCGGCCCGCGAGGCTGCCTTGAGCTTGGCCGCCTTCCGGCGCTTGCGTCCTCCGGTCGCGGTGAACAGCAGGGCCGCGGCACCGGCCACGGCGATGCCCGCCCACTTGACCGGAGAGAACACGAACCCCGTGGCGAAGTCCCCTATCGCGTCGCCGATCTTCCAGAACATCTCGATCGACCCGGTCAGGTACGCGGCGATCGGCAGCAGCGACCAGGCCGCGCCGCGCAGCATCGCGCGGTTCCCGCGGCGCCGGCCGACGTAGTAGGTCAGCACCAGCCCGAACCCGGTAAGCACCGCGCATATCGGGAGCCAGAAGATACTGCTGTAGCCCATGTCGCGCCTCCCTGCTCCCTCCATCCTGGCATACGCGGCGGACCGCCTGGAACGCCTCAGGGCGGGCACGGGGGTGGGAGGGCAGGCGCAGGCGTGGGGTGTCAGCCAACGAGCCCGCGAAGGGTGCCCAGCGTCACCTCGCGCAGCGACGGGACCACCAGACGGCCCGGGGCCGGCGGGATTGGCACGAGGGACGGCACCGCCAGCACGCGGCACCCGGCCGTGGTGGCGGAGGCGACACCGTTCGGCGAGTCCTCGAGGACCACGCACCGCGCGGGGTCGGCGTCGAGCAGCTTGACCGCCAGCAGGTAGGGCTCCGGGTCCGGCTTGGTCGCGGTCACGTCCTCGGCGCACACCGTCACGGGGAACGTCATCCCTGTGCTGTCGAGCACCGCCTCGGCGAACACCCGCTGCGAGGAGGTCACCAGCCCGTACGGCACACGAGCCGCCCGCACCGCGGCGAGCAGTTCCCGCGCGCCCGGCCGCACCACCACCCGGCCGTCCCGCACCCGTTCGAGCATGCCGGCGATCATCCAGCGCTCGACGGTCCGCGGCGGCGCCGGCCTGGTCGCCTTGGCAAGCAGGTAGCTGACCGTCCGCGCCATGCTGCCGCCGAGCAGCGCCTCCTGATCCTGCGGTGTCCACGGCGCGCCGAGCCGCTCCATGACGTCCGTCTCGGTCTCCAGCCACAGCGGCTCGGTGTCCACGAGCAGCCCGTCCATGTCGAACAGGACCGCAGCGAGTACATCCGTCACAGACAACCTCCAGCAGCACCATCATTAGCTTCGCGGCCCAGGAACCGCGTACTCCATCATCGCCCGCCGGCGCCGGGAAGGCGGAACTGCCTGCCAACATCATGAAGAGTGCATAAAGACTGCCGGAAAGCCGGCCGGAACAGTCTGGTTTGCCGCGACTCCTATATATATAAGGTGCGATTCTCTATACGGTGCGGGCTCGGTCAGACGCTGAAGTACTTCGCCTCCGGGTGGTGGACGACGATCGCGTCGGTGGACTGCTCGGGATGCAGTTGCATCTCCTCAGAGAGCTGCACGCCGATGCGTTCTGGCGCCAGCAGACGGGCGATCTTGGCGCGGTCCGCCAGGTCCGGGCAGGCCGGGTAGCCGATCGAATACCTGGCGCCCTGATAGCGGACGCTGAAGAACCCGTCAAGGTCGGCCGGGTCCGCCGCGTCGATACCGAGCTCGCGCCGCACCCGCACGTGCCAGTACTCCGCGAGCGCCTCGGTGAGCTGCACCGAGAGCCCGTGCAGTTCGAGGTACTCGCGATAGGCGTTCTTCGCGAACAGCTCGGCGGTCGCGCCGGACACGGCCGGCCCCATCGTGGCCAGCTGGAACGCGATCACGTCGGTCTGGCCGGACGGGGCGGGCCGGAAGTAGTCCGCCAGGCACAGCCGGGCATCACGGCGCTGTCGCGGGAAGGTGAACCGCTCGAGCTCCTCCCCCGACTCCGACAGCACGATCAGGTCGTTCCCCTCGCTGGCGCAGCGGAAGTAGCCGTACACCACGGCGGCTTGCAGCAGGCCCTCGGTCTGCGCCCGCTCCAGCCACATCCGCAGCCGTGGCCGTCCCTCGGTCTCCACGAGTTCCTCGTAGTCCGGCCCGCCCGCCTTCCTGGACGGCTTGAGACCCCACTGCCCCATGAACGTGGCTCGCTCGTCCAGGTACGCGCCGTACTCCGCGAGCGGCAGCCCCTTCACCACTCGCGTGCCCCAGAATGGCGGCTCGGGCACGGGGTTCTCATGAGATATGTCAGAACGGACCGTTGCGTCTGTGACGGGCACGTCGTCCCACTCCAGGGGGGCGGTCGCGCGGACCCGGCGCTCACGCAGTTCAGGAAGCTTCGCGCCGGGGTCGCCGCGCTTGACGGCCATCGCGGCGTTCATCAGCCGCAGCCCCTCGAAGGCGTCGCGCGCGTAGCGAACGTCGCCCTCGAACAGCGCCGCCAGGTCCTGCTCCACATAGGCGCGGGTGAGCGCGGCGCCACCGAGTAGCACCGGCCAGCGGCCGGCCAGCCCGCGCGAGTTGAGCTCGGCGAGGTTGTCCCGCATCACCACGGTCGACTTCACCAGCAGGCCGGACATGCCGATGACGTCGGCGCCGTGGTCCTCGGCGGCGCTGATGATCGCGGAGATCGGCTGCTTGATGCCGATGTTGACCACTTGGTAGCCGTTGTTCGACAAGATGATGTCGACCAGGTTCTTGCCGATGTCGTGGACATCGCCCCTGACCGTGGCGAGCACGATCGTGCCGCGGCCCGCCGCGTCCGACCGCTCCATGTGCGGCTCCAGGTAGCCGACCGCGGACTTCATCACCTCGGCGGACTGCAGCACGAACGGCAGCTGCATCTGCCCGGAGCCGAACAGGTCGCCGACCGTCTTCATGCCGTCGAGCAGCACTTCGTTGATGATCTCCAGGGCGGGCCGCTCGGCGAGTGCCGCGTCCAGGTCGGCCTCAAGGCCGGGGCGCTCGCCGTCCACGATCCGCCGCTTCAGCCGCTCCCACAGCGGCAGGGCCGCGAGCTCGGCGGCACGGTCCGCCTTGGCCGAGGTGGCGTCCACGCCCTCGAACATCTCCAGCATCCGCTGCAGCGGGTCGTAGCCGTCCCGCCGCCGGTCGTAGACGAGGTCCATCGCCACCTGGCGCTGGTCGTCGGGGATCCGGGCGAGCGGCACGATCTTGGACGGGTGCACGATCGCGGAGTCCAGGCCAACCCGCACGCACTCGGCGAGGAACACAGAGTTCAGCACGGCCCGCGCGGCGGGCTTGAGCCCGAACGACACGTTGGACACGCCCAGCGTGGTCTGCACGTCCGGATAGCGGCGCTTCAGCGCGGCGATCGCCTCGATCGTCTCCAGCGCGTCCCGCCTGGTCTCCTCCTGGCCGGTCGAGATCGGGAACGTCAGGCAGTCGACAATGATGTCCGACAGCCGCATTCCCCAGTTCTTCGTGAGGTCCTCGATCAGCCGGGTGGCGACCGCGAGCTTCCACTCGGCGGTGCGCGCCTGTCCACGCTCGTCGATGGTCAGCGCGATGACCGCCGCGCCGTGCTCGCGGATGAGAGGCATCACCCGGGCGATCCGCGAGTCCGGCCCGTCACCGTCCTCGTAGTTCACCGAGTTGACGACCGAGCGGCCGCCGATCAGCTCCAGGCCCGCCTCGATCACCGCGGGTTCGGTCGAGTCGAGGACCAGCGGCAGCGTCGCCGCGGTGGCCAGCCGTCCGGCGATCTCGCGCATGTCGGCGACGCCGTCCCGGCCGACGTAGTCGATGCAGACGTCGAGCAGGTGCGCGCCGTCGCGGGTCTGGCTGCGCGCGATCGCCACGCAGTCCTCGAAGCGGTCCTCGATCATCGCCTCGCGGAACGCCTTCGACCCGTTGGCGTTGGTCCGCTCGCCGATCGCGAGGAACGCGGTGTCCTGGCGGAACGGCACGTGCGCGTACAGCGATGCCACCCCGGGCTCGGGCCGGGGGCGGCGCGGGGTCAGCGGGCGACCGCCGGGCCGCCGGGTGTCCAGCCGCCCGACCAGGGCGGCCACGTGCGCGGGCGTGGTGCCGCAGCAGCCGCCGACCAGCGAGAGCCCGAACTCGCTGACGAACCGCTCGTGCGCTTGCGCCAGCTCGTCCGGCGTCAGCGGATAATAGGCGCCGTGGGAGGTCAGCTCAGGCAGGCCCGCGTTCGGCTCGCACGAGATCGGGATCCGCGAGTGCGCGGCGAGATAGCGCAGGTGCTCGCTCATCTCGCCTGGCCCGGTCGCGCAGTTCAGGCCGATCATGTCGATGCCCAGCGGTTCGAGCGCGGTCAGCGCGGCGCCGATCTCGCTGCCGAGCAGCATGGTGCCTGTCGTCTCGATGGTCAGCTGCGCGATGACGAGCGCGTGCGGCGCGACCGCCGCCACGGCCCGTTTCGAGCCGATGATCGCGGCCTTCGCCTGCAGCAGGTCCGGGCAGGTCTCGATGATCAGCGCGTCCGCGCCGCCGCGCAGCAGCCCCGCGGCGTTCTCGAAGTAGGAGTCGCGCAGCTCGCGGAAGGTGACATGGCCGAGTGTCGGCAGCTTGGTCCCGGGGCCGATCGAGCCGAGCACCCAGCGCGGCACCCCGTCGGCGGCGGTGAACTCGTCGGCGACCTCGCGGGCGAGCCGCGCGCCGGACTGCGAGAGCTCCGTTATCTGCTCGGCGATCCCATACTCGCCCAGGTTGCCCAGGTTCGCGCCGAACGTGTTCGTGGTAATACAGTCGGCCCCCGCGTCCAGGTACGCCCGGTGCACCGACCGGATGATGTCCGGCCGTGTCACGTTCAGGACCTCGTTGCAACCCTCCTGACCACGGAAGTCCGCGGCCGTCGCATCACTGGCCTGGAGCATGGTCCCCATCGCTCCGTCCGCGACGACGACACGCTCGGCGAGTGCGGAGCGCAACGCGCCAGCCCGTTCGGTAGCCTCTTCTTCTACTACAAGCCCGCTCATAGGATTCCAGAGTCTAGACGTTTATGGCCGAACACAAAAGATGTGGGGCAAAAACTGTGTCTGCCACAGGTAACGTGTCCAGGGTACGTGGCGACGTAGGCTGTAGTCAGCCAGTAGCGATCTGGAGGTGAAGTCATCAAGTTCAGCGACGTGGACGGGCCGCTCGACCACCCAGTGGCGATAGCCGCGTTCGAGGGATGGAATGACGCGGCGGAGGCGGCCAGCGGCGTGGTCAACCACCTCGGTATCGCCTGGCAGTCCACGCCGATCGCCGCGATCGACCCCGATGACTTCTACGATTTCCAGGTCAACCGGCCGGTGATCGAGGTCGTGGCAGGAAAGACCGAGCGGCTGGTCTGGCCGACCACCCGGCTGTCCCTGGCGCGGACCTCGGCGACGGGGCTGAGCCGTGACGTCGTGCTCGTACACGGCGTGGAACCGAACATGCGCTGGCGGGGCTTCACCGACGAGCTGATCGGCGGCTTCGCCGAGCTCGGCGTCGAGATGGTGGTCCTGATCGGCGCGCTGCTCGCCGACTCCCCGCACACCCGGCCGGTGCCGGTGCAGGTCAGCGGGTCGAGCACGCACCTGCTACGCGGCGTGGGCTCCGAGCCTTCTGACTACAAGGGATCGTCAGGGATCGTCGGCGTGCTCCAGTACTCCTGCGCCGCCGCGGACATCGCGACGGTCTCGCTGTGGGCCTCGGTGCCGCATTACGTCGCGCAGGCGCCGTCGCCCAAGGTGACGCTGGCGCTGCTGCGCACGGTCGAGGACATCCTGGACGCGACACTGCCGATGGCCGACCTGCCGGAGGAGGCGCGCGCCTGGGAGCGCGGCGTCGACGAGCTAGCGCAGCAGGACTCCGACGTCGCCGAGTACGTGCGGACGCTCGAAGAGGCCAAGGACGCCACCGACTTGCCGGAGGCCTCCGGCGACGCGATCGCCCGCGAATTCGAGCGCTACCTGCGCCGCCGCGGCGACCGCGGAGACGCCGACACCTAAGCCCCCCCCGTTATCCCGCCACTGTGCGGCAGCAGGCAGCCGCCTCTTGCTGTTATCACCGCGTCAGCCAGATGAATGGCCCATCCAGCTTGCTATCACAAGCTGGATGGGCCATTCATCTGCTGCGGCCGGGGCCGCCGCGGTCTTCAGACTGGGGGCCAGAGGACGGCGGGCCAGTCCGCCGAAGGGCACGGGTGGACGCGGTGCTTGAGGATCTTCCTGTCCGCGTGGTTGATGGCGGTGACCGCGGAGACGCCGAGCCCTGAGGCCTCCGTTATCGTGTCACTGTGTGTAATCAATTCACTACTGAGCGGACACGAAAGCTCTTCCACCTGATCAGCTTCGGCCTGGCCGCCGGGCTCCTGCTCGCCGTCCCCGGGGAAGTTGCCCGCCCTGCGGCGGCGGACGTGTGGTCATTCGCCGCGGAACGCGGCACGGTGTCGGTGCTCTGGGTGCGCGGCCCGTCCAAGCTCGGCGAAGCCGCGGGGGGGCGCCGGGGGGTCGTCCCCCCCGGCGCCAGCACCGACACCCACGCCTTCCCTGTCTGGGTGTGGCGCCCGCCGGGTCCCGACTCATCCTCCATCCCGGTGATCTACCTGCTGCACGGGTACCCGGGCTCGGCGCTCGGCGGGCCCACCAGGCAGATCGCCGCGATGCTCAACCGCCGGCTCCAGGAGGGCTACCCGCCCGCGGTGGTGGCGTTCCCCGACGGGAACGGCGTGCATCATTCGGATACCGAATGGGCGAACTCGTACAACGGGTCGGATCTTGTGATGAGCCGGGTGGTCGACGCGGACATCCCGGCCGTCGAGGGGGCGCACCGGCGCCCGGCGGCGCTCCGGGTGATCGCCGGGTTCTCGATGGGCGGCTACGGGGCCATGAACATCGCGATGCAGAACCCGGGGGTGTTCGGCTCGGTCGTCACGATATCGGGGTACTTCGTGGTCAATGACCTATCCGACATGTTCGGCGACATCAAGTCCGTGCTGCGGCGCAACGATCCGTCGGCGCATCCGTGGTGGGCCCGCGGCATGAACGTGATCCTCGAGGAGGACGCACACGACCCGCTGTCGCTCGTCCGCGGCCAGGCGGCCTGGATGGCGCGCCTGCTCAGGAGGGTCGGCGTGCCCGCCGTCCTGAGCATCATGCCCGGCACGCACAACTGGACCTACGCGCTGCGCGCGTTCCAGAACGCCCTCACCTACCTAGACAAGGACTGGCGGCGCGCCGCCGCGGCCGGGCACTAGGGCTTCCGCTTCTTGCTGTTATCGGCCAGCGTTATGGTGGCTCGCGGGAGCGTGGATCGTTTTCCATGGCGGGGCATGGAAAACGATCCACGCTCCTCGAATTCTGGCGGCGCCGGGCCGAGGGAATGCCCGTCAGGCAGTCGGTTAGGGGCGACAGGGGCAGCCGGGGACCGTTCGGTATAAAGATCTTCAGACTGGGGGCCAGGGGACGGCGGGCCAGTCCTCCGATGGGTACGGGTGGACGCGGTGCTTGAGGAGCTTGTCGATCCTGACCTTGGTGGCGCCCACTTCGCCGCGGGTCAGGTACTTCGGCAGTTCCTTGGCCAGCCAGCCGCCGGCCAGGTCGTCGGCGAGGCCGCGCAGCGCCTCGACTGAGCGCCGGGGCAGCGTCTTGCCGCGCCACTGCCACAGCACGGTGCGCAGCTTGTAGTCCTCGGCGAAGCAGACACCGTGGTCACAGCCGTACAGGTGGCCGTCGGGGACGGGCAGCAGGTGGCCTATCTTCCTGTCCGCGTTGTTGATGACCGCGTCGAAGACCGCCATGTCGCGCAATCCGGCGTGATCGTTGCGGCGGGCCAGGGCGAGCAGGTCCACGTCCGGGTCCAGATCGATCCACAGCTGCACCATGCCCGGGCCGAACGGGCCGTCGCGCATCACGGTCGGCGGCACGATGTTCCAACCCGCTGCCCGGGACACCGTGTAGGCGGCGACCTCCCGCCCGGCCAGCGTCCCCGTCGGGAAGTCCCACAGCGGTCGCTCCCCCGCGACCGGCTTGTACACGCAGGACGCCTCGGCGCCGCCGCCCTTGATCGTGCAGAACAGCGTCGCGTTCGACGCGTCGACGAGGCGGCCTTCCACGTCCATGGTTCCGTTCTCGAGCAGATCGAGCGCCTCGCGCTCGCTGGCCGGGAACTCCGTATCCCCGGCAGTGGCGCGATCAGCCATGGCTGACCCGGTGGCCGTTTTGCCGTGGGCAGACGTGGCCCCCCGCGTCGAGCGGCAGCCCGCATAGCGGGCACGGCGGCCGTCCGGCCGCGACAAGCTGGAGCGCGCGCTGCGCGAACGCCCTGGCCGCCCCCGGCGAGATCCGCACCCGGAGCACGCCGGGTCCGTCGGGAGGGAGGTCGTCGGCGAGCGGTTCGACCGGCTGGTCGCTCTCCTCCTGCGCCTCGATGACCACGCGGTCGCCGTCACTGTCCCAGGCCAGCGCGATGGCCCCGACCCTGAAGTCCTCGGTGAGCGGCAGGTCGAGGGGACCGTCGTCGCGCAGCGCGTCGGGTGCGGCGGCCGGGATGGCGGTGCTGCCGCCAGTGCGGCGCAGGACTTCGTCGAGCAGTTCGTCGATGCGTTCGGCCAGCAGGCTGACCTGGAACTTCTCCAGGACAACGCTGGTCACGCGACCGGTGGAGGTCGCCTGCAGGTAGAACGTCCGGTCGCCCGGCTGCCCTACAGAGCCGGCCACGAACCTGTCCGGCGGGTCATAGTAAAAGACCGGCATAGTCCTATCCTCGCCTGTCAGCCAGCCCGTCACTAGCGGGGGCCGCCGGAAATCCGGTCCCGCCAGCGGTTGCCGCGGCGGGGCTGCCCGCTCCGCCACCGACCACGGCGTCGCTCTCCGCCGCAAGGCCAGCCCGGGCGGCGTCCGCCGCCCGCGGCAGCAGGTCGTCCACGCCACCTCCCACATCGTTCAGCCTGAGCAAAAACGGCCGCAGCGGCGTATAGCGGATCACCGTAAGCGAGCAGGGGTCCGCCTGGATGCGCTGGCACTGGTCAAGGTGCAATCCCAGGCTATCCGCCACGATGGCCTTAATAACGTCACCGTGCGAGCAAATCAGGTAGGTCGCGTCCTTGCCGAGCCGTTCGTTCCAGTCCCGGACCGCGGCGACCGCGCGGTGCTGCATGTCGAGCATCGACTCGCCCTCGTGGCCGGGGAACCGGACCGCGCTCGGGTGCGCCTGAACGACCGGCCACAGCGGATCCTTCTCCAGTTCCTTTAGTGACCTGCCGGTCCAGTCGCCGTAGCGGCACTCGCCCAGCCGTGGATCGCTGACGATCGTGTCGAGATTACCGTTGCGCACGGCCGCTATCGGTTCGGTGGTCTGCCGGCAGCGGTCAAGCGGGCTGCTCACGATCGCGTCGAGCGGGATGGGCGCCAACCGCGCGGCCAGCGCGGTGGCCTGCGCGCGCCCGCGCTCGTCAAGGCCGACGCCGGGCAGCCAGCCGGTGAGCACCTGCCCGGTGGTGGCGGTGAGGCCGTGGCGGATGAGCAGAACCGTTGTCACACTTCCTGACTTTAGAACATTGCCCGGAAATGGGCGGGCCGGGTGAGGACGGTACCGGCGGCGTTTTAGGGCGTTCTAGCTGCCTTGGTCCGCGGTGAGCCAGAACTCGGCCTTGCCGAAACTGACTAGGTCCCCCGCCGTTACCGGCACGTGCTCGCGGACCAGCCAGCCGTTCACCCGCGTGCCGTTGGTCGAGCCAAGATCGGTGAGCAGCCAGCCGTCGTCCGTCCGCTCGAGCCTGGCGTGCACCCGGGAGACCGTCATATCGGCGATCGCCAGGTCGCAGCGGTCGTTCCTGCCGATGCTGAAGAACGTCCCAGAGCCGCGCGGGAACTGAAGCGGAAGCGGCCTGCGAGGCGCGGGGGGACGGAGCCAGCGATCCAGCGCCGCCCGCAGGCGGTGCGCCAGGGACGGTTGTCCGGCCGACGGGAACGGCGTTCCGCCGCGGCGCTCGGCCGGGTATGGCGCCACCGTGCCTGGCATACCCGGCTCCGCCCAGGCGGGCACGGCCGGGCTCGGCTCGGGCACGAGGGAGTGTGGCAAGACGGGGCCTGGCGCGGGGCGGCCTGGCGCGGGTGAGCCTGGCGCGGGTGAGCCTGGCGCGGGGCGGCCTGTCGCGGGCTCGGCGGCGGCGGGCTCGAGGTCCGCGAGCAGCGGGGGCAGGTCGGACAGGTGGCGCGCCTGGAGCACCGCGTCCAGCCGAATCAGGAACGTGTCGTGCGACAGGCGGCCGACGACGAACTCCTCACGCAGCCGGGCGAGCACCTCGTCGCGTTCGGCGTCGGAGGCGCGGATGCGGCCGACTGGTTCTGCGTCTGGTGTAGTCGGGGCCTCGGCCGCGGAACCTCC
>Ga0187808_10000132_pt1 | contig 18011 bp, 22 predicted proteins | sample NC_wetland_sal_i_5_FD_132427 | JGI IMG/M metagenome (GOLD analysis project Ga0187808, IMG submission 132427) | Wetland sediment microbial communities from Neuse River Estuary, North Carolina, USA - ASW_3 | ecosystem: Environmental > Aquatic > Freshwater > Wetlands > Sediment | place: USA: North...
CGCGCCGCCCGGCGGCGTGCCGCTTCGCGGCGTGACCGGTGACAGGCAGCCCGTGCCGCTGCAACGCCGATGTCACGGCATGATTGCTGAGCCCGACTTCGGCCGCGATGGCTTGATGGTCAGGTGCCGGCGCACGTGCCGGTCGGCCAGGTAGCTCGGCACGTCGGCGAACCCGAGGGCGCGGATCGCCGGGAGGAAGCGCGCGTCGTGCCGCCCGGCGCCCTGCTGCCGCACCCCGTCCTGCGCGGCCGGGTCGACGCGGGCGAGGTGCCGGCACAGCCAGTCCTTGTGCAGCCCCGCTGCTCGCCGAGGCGGAACGGGCGCGGGTCCGCGTCACGGTTCTCGCCGTCGGGACCTGGCTCGTGCAATCCCCGCGGATCGCGGACCGGATCCTGCGCGGTGGCCACGATCTGGGCAATCACATGATGCACCACCTGGACATCAGCGCCATGGACGCCTCGGGCGCCTACGCCGAGATCGAGGGCTGCGGGCAGCGGCCGCGGGCCCTGACCGGATCGATCGGCCGCTGGTTCCGGCCGTCCCGAACGCAATACGCGACGCCGCCGATCGAGCGAGAGGCCCGCCAGGCTGGCTACCAGACTTGCGTGTCCTACGACGTGGACTCGCTCGACTACACCGATCCAGGGCCGGATGCGAATGTGTCCGCCATTGTGCGCGGCCCGGCCCGCCGGGGGCTGCGCCCGGTCACCCTAACCCAGCTGCTGTCCCCGTAACGTCGCCGGACGGGAAGTCCTTGCACTGCTGCGTGCTGACGTTGAGGTGGAATCCGTCGGTGCCGACGTCGGCGATGGCCGACCGCGGGATGAGCACGGCCTTGTGCCTCCACAGGTGTCCCATCCGCACCTGCACGTAGGTCACCCGGCCGGTGCCGGGATCGACCGCGATCCCTTGAACGTGGCCGACGTGCCCGTCCGTCGTGTGCACGTGCTGACCGCGCGAGGTTTCCTCCTCGCCAGGTAGCTGATCCGGGACGGTGTCGACGCTGACGGCCTGCGCCCCCTCCATGGGGTCGATAGGCAAGCCCGGCCCGCCCATCACTCCCGGGGGCGCGTAATAGGGCCACGAGGCCATCGATCCCTCGGGACGGACTCCAGAGCTCTCGCCAGGGGACAGGTACGTTGCCTCGGCGGCATCGAGCCCCTCGAACTCCGCCATCGTGCAATCGAGCCGGACCTCGTTCCCGCCCGCACTGGAAAGCACCCTCTGGACAAGACGGACCGGTACAAGCCTGCCGAGTCCCTGCCCGTGCGCGGGCTCGACGACCAGGTGGGTCACCACGTCATCGCCGGGATTGACCACCACGCTCTTGAGCTTGCCGCAGTCCGCGTCCGTGCAGCCGACGTCGGCCCCCAGCCTGAACAACTGCGTCTGCGACAGCGCCATCCCGGCCACCTCTACTCTGGCCAGTCGGAGTTCTCGATGATGTCGACGAAGTTGGCGCGTTCGAAGCCGGGCACGAACCGCTCGAGCACGTCGGCGTTGACGGTGCCGAACGTGGTGTGCGGCCTGGGCGCCATGCCGTCGGTGAACGCTTGCAGGATGCGGCGCTTGAAGTCCGGCCGCGGGTGCAGCGCGGTGATGGCGGCCCGGTCGGTGGCGCTGATGTCGTGGTAGCCGACGCCGAGCACGTCGTATTCGACCCCGGCGGTGACCAGGGCGACCTCGGGTTCCATGAACTCTGGGATGCCGGGCGTGGTGTGCAGCGCGATGGCCGTCCACACCCGGCGGATGCTGTCTTCTGGGACGCCGTGGCGGTGCAGGAAGCGCCGGGCCTCGTCGGCGCTGCTGACCTCGAACCGGCGGCCGCTGCCGCGATACTCCTCGTTCAGGCCCAGGTCGTGGAACATCGCCCCGATGTACAGCAGTTCGGGGTCGAAGCTGAGATCGCGGTTGCGGCCCTGCAGGCTGCCCCAGAAGAACACCCGGCGGGAGTGGTGGTACACCAGGTCGCTGGTGCGGTCCCGGATCAGTTCGGTGGCCTCGCGCGCCAGCTTGGTGTCGGGAACCGCCACCCCAACCGCGTTCTGGCCGACGATGACGGTCACAACTTCCCGTCCCTGACTGCTTTGTCGACCCTGTCGCCAAGCGCCTGGTCGACGTTCTGCCAGTACTGCACGGCACGGTTGAGCACCGGCGCGGTGACGCCGTCGAGCAGGTGGCCGGCGATGTTGCTGACCAGGCGGTCGCGGGCCGCGTCGTCCATGACCGCGCGGACCAGCGTGCCGGCCTGGCCCCAGTCGTCGTCCTCGGCGTGCGAGACGTAAGCGGAGCGCATGATGTCGCCGTCGGCGTACCAGGTGGGCGGCTTGTGGTGCTCGCTGTCGGCCGCCGGGCCGCCCTTGGAGTTCGGCGCGTACACCGGGTCGGTCCGGTTCACCATGCGCATCGCCCCGTCCTTGCTGTACGTGTGCACTCCCGCGATCGGCGCGTTCACCGGGATCTGCTGGTAGTTGACGCCAAGGCGGTACCGGTGCGAGTCCGCGTACGAGAACAGCCGCGCCAGGAGCATCCGGTCCGGACTCGGCCCGATGCCAGGCACCAGGTTGCTGGGCGCCGGGGCGAACTGCTCGATCTCGGTGTGGTTGTCGACCGGGTTGCGGTCCAGGGTCATCCGTCCGACCTCGACCAGCGGGTAGTCCCCGTGCGGCCAGACCTTGGTCAGGTCGAACGGGTTGAACCGGTAACCCGGTGCGTCGTCGTACGGCATGATCTGCACGTACAGCGTCCAGCTTGGGTGGTCGCCGCTGGCGATCGCCTCGAACAGGTCCCGCGTGTGATAGTCCGGGTCGTACGGGATCATCTGGTCGGCCTCGACTTGCGTGAGGCACTCGATGCCCTGGTCGGTCTTGAAGTGGTACTTCACCCAGAACCGCTGGTCCTTGGCGTTGATCCACATGTACGTGTGGCTGGAGTAACCGTTCATGTGCCGCCAGGTGCGGGGGATACCCCGGTCGCCCATCAGCCAGGTCACCTGGTGCGCTGACTCCGGGGACAGCGTCCAGAAGTCCCACTGCATGTCGTGGTCGCGCAGGTTGTTGTCGGCGCGCCGCTTCTGGGAACGGATGAAGTGCTGAAACTTCATCGGATCCTTGATGAAGAAGACCGGCGTGTTGTTGCCGACCATGTCGTAGTTGCCCTCGGACGTATAGAACTTCAGCGCGAACCCGCGCGGGTCCCGCCACAGGTCCGGGCTGCCACGTTCTCCGGCCACGGTGGAGAACCTGGCGCCCATCCGGGTGGTGGCACCCGGCTGGAACAGCGCGGCCTTGGTGTAGCCCGTGACGTCCTTGGTGACCTCGAACCGGCCGAACGCTCCGCTGCCCTTGGCGTGTGGCTGTCGCTCGGGAATCCGCTCCCTGTTCCACTGGGCCATCTGCTCTATCAGGTAGCTGTCCTGGAGCAGGATCGGACCGCCGGGACCGATGGTCAGTGAATGCTCGTCGCTCTCGGCCGCGATGCCGGCGTCAGTCGTCGTAGGCATGTGATCTGAGGTAGTCATGCGTGTCCCCCCGCGCGGACATGAACGCGCGCTGCCATGAAACTCGTCACGGTCACGGCGCGTGGTTACACCTGCCCGCTGGGTGCGCTCCTCAAACTGGTGCTGGGATCACCCGATTCTCGTGATCCCAGCCGCCCGGTCTGGGGTGAGGCTTGGTACATCAGCGCATCAGCGAGAGGGGATGTCATGGGAAAGCACGCACGGATGGGACTGCTGCTCGGAGCTTCCGGGTGCCTGCTAGCGGTCATGGTCGACTGGGTTATCGAAGAACTGCACCAGTAGGGCTAGCTCCGCGCTAGCGCTAGCGGCTGACCTTATGGCGGCCATCGGCAACGCGATCAGCCGTTGCGCAATCGCTGCTTCCTGCCCACGGTTAAAGGCCTGCGCAGGCGCCACACGGCGCCTGCGCCAGACCATTAACAGCAAAGGAGCAGCCGACATGGCGAACAGGCTTACCGGAGCCACTGCCCTGGTGACGGGCGGGAACAGCGGTATCGGGCGGGCGACCGCGCTGGCCCTGGCGGGTCTTGGCGCGCGCGTGGTCCTATCCGGGCGGGACGCCGTCCGCGGCGAGGAAACGGTGGCGGCGATTCGAGCCCAGGGCGGCTCGGCGGACTTCGTCGCCGTTGATCTCAGTGACGCGGCTAACGCCCGGTTTCTGGCCCAGCGGGCGACCGATCTTGGCGGCGGGCACGTCGACATCCTGGTCAACAACGCGGGCGTTTTCCCGTTCGGCGCGACACACGACACGGCGGAAGAGGACTTCGATAAGGTCTTCGCGGTCAACGTCAAGGCCCCGTTCTTCCTGGTGGGGGAGCTCGCGCCGGCGATGGCCAAGCGCGGGCGCGGCGTGATCGTCAACGTAACGACGATGGTCGCGCAGTTCGGCATGGCCAACATGGCCTTGTACGGATCCAGCAAGGCGGCGCTGGTGCTGCTGACGAAGTCCTGGGCCGCCGAATACGGCCCGTCCGGCGTCAGGGTCAACGCGGTCAGTCCTGGTCCCACCAGGACCGAAGGCACGGCGATGATGGGGGAGGCGCTGGACCAGCTCGCCTCGGCGGCGCCAAGCGGCCGGCCTGGGCTGCCGGAAGAGATCGCCTCGGCGATCGTCTACCTGGCCAGCGATGAGGCGAGCTTCGTGCACGGCGCGCTGCTGCCCGTCGACGGTGGCAGGATCGCCGTCTGACCTGGCGGGATTCCTGGTGGGGGCGTCCCCGGCTTCCCGCCTGGTCCGTGAGATCAGGGTTATGGTGCGATAAGAGCGTGGAGATACGCGAACTGCGCGCGTTCGTAGCCGTGGCGGAGGAAGGCAGCTTTTCCGCGGCGGCCCGCGCCCTGCATCTGAGCCAGTCCGCACTGTCGCAGACCGTGCAGTCGCTGGAGCGGCAACTCGGGGTTCAGCTGCTCCAGCGGCACAGCACCGGCGTGACGATCACCGACGCGGGAACAATCCTGCTCCGCGAGGCGCGTGCCCTGCTTGCCCAGCACGACCGGGCGCTCGCCGCGGTCACAGGACCGTCCGCGGCGGGCCCCGGAACCCTGCGCGTGGGGTTGCCGCTTGAGCTTCCGGCGAACTTGCTTCCCGCGGTGCTCGAGCAAATGCGCGCCTCCTTCCCGCTCACCCGGGTTGACGTCAGTCACGATTCCAGCGCCGCGCAGCTGGCGGCGCTCCGGGAGGGCGAGCTGGATGTGGCCCTCGTTCGCGAGCACCCGGCCGATCCGGTCTTCGACGCCGTGCTCGCGGTCGAGGAGGACCTTGGCGTCGTCCTCGCGGCCAACCGCGCGAGCGAACTAGCCAGTCCCGACGGTGTGCGCCTGCACCGGCTCGCCGACCTTGACTGGGTCGGATTCTCCCGGTCGGAAGCCCCGGCCTGGCACGACCAGGTGGTGGCCACCCTGCGCAACCATGGCATTACAGTAACCGGCCAGCCGCCGGGCGAAGGCCACTCCCTCATCGCCGAGGTCAAGCTCGCCGCCGTCGGCACGGGGCGCGCGTTCGCGCTCGCTCCGCCCGACTGGCCGGCGCGGCTGCCCGGGGGAGTGACCTGGCTTCCGCTGATCGGAAACCCGATCGTCCGTCGGACCTGGGCGGCCTGGCCGGCCAGTTCGCGTCGTCGAGATCTCGCCGCGCTTGTCGCGGCGCTCGACCTGATGACGCGGTGACTCACGCGGACCGGGGCGATGCGGGCCCGGTCCCGGCGCCGGTGGCCCGGATCGCGGCGGCGATGTCGGACAGGTCGTCGTCCTTGAGCTCCAGGCCCGCGGCGGGCAGCCATCCATCGACCTGACGGGGGCTACGGGCGCCGACGATCGCCCCGGTCACGCCGGGGAAGGCCAGCGTCCAGGCGACGGCTACCGCCGCGGGTGTGACCCCGTGCCGTTCGGCGACCGGGCGCAGCGCGTCGGCCAGCGCCAGGTTGGCGGACAGGGCAGGCTCGCTGAAGTCGGGGTGGCCGGCCCGCCAGTCACCCGGCTCGAGGCGAGCCGCCCGCGCCGCGGTGAACGCGCCCGTGAGCAGGCCCGAGGCCATCGGGCTGTAGACGATTACCCCGGCCCGGTGCTCGGCGGCCCACGGCAGCACGTCATCGGCGGTGTCGCGGTGGATCAGGTTGAACGGCGGCTGGATGGCGTCCACCGCGGCGATCTGCTCGGCGGCCTCAAGCTGGTCACGACGCCGCGCTCAGCTCTTTCCGTGCGGCGCAGCGGCTGGCCAAGTCGCTCGTAACGCAGCACACCCTGGCCCCGCGGCTGCGCTCACACCTGCTCCAGACGCTTGTGCGCAAGGGCGACACGGGGCGTGTCGAGCAAGCCCTCGCCGACATGGACGGGGCTGAGCGCGAGCGCGGAGAGATCCGCATTGCCGAGGCGGCGCTGCGGCTCGCCCAGCATGGGCGTAGTCGGCGGGCAGCGGCACTCCCTGGGCGCGGCCGACCGCGGCCGCCTCAGAAGGTTCCATCGATCCGTATCGCCTGGATCAGGTTGGCCGTCGCGACGGTCTGGTCGATGAGGCCGATGATGTCCGGCCGGCTGGCTGGCGCCGTCACGCGAATGGTGGTGTCCGGCTTGAACCAGGTGACGGCCGCGAAGGGCGTGCGGTCGTCGGAGGCCGCGGTGCTGGCGCTGCCGGAATCCGCCGAGCGCGTCACCGCTCACGGGTCAGTGCCTCCCTCCTACTCCAAGACGCCTACGTGCAGCTGGGCGCCGATGTCGATGCTGTGGCTGTAGTCGACAGGGACGTCGATGATCGACGGGCCATCCTCGCTCAGCCCCTTGTCCAGCGCGGCCAGGAACTCCTGCTCCGTGCGGACCCGGTAGCCGTGGGCGCCGAACGCCTCGGCGTACCCGACGATGTCGTAGTCGCCCAGCTGGACGCCCGATTTGCGGCCGAACTTCATCACCTGCTGGAACGCGACCATGTCATAGGCGTTGTCGCGCATCAGCACGTGCGTGAACGTGGAGCGCAGCCGGTGCGCGGTCTCCAGCTCCATCGCGCTGAACAGGAAGCCGCCGTCGCCGGACACGGACAGGATCGGCGTGCCGGGCCGGACCAGGTTGGCGGCCATGGCCCAGGGCAGGGCGACGCCTAGTGTCTGCTGGCCGTTGGTGAACAGCAGGTGCCTGGGTTCGTAGACGCGGAAGTGCCGGGCCATGTGAATGTAGTTCGTGCCCATGTCGACCGTGATCGTCGCGTCGTCGTTCAGGTGCTCGCGCATCTTCAGGACCAGCCAGGCGGGGTTCAGCCCGGCCGGGCCGTGCTCGCCGGCCGCCGCTTGCCGGTCGATGTCGTCAAGCGCTTGCCGCTGGGCGGCGATCTCGGCGGCGAACTCGGCGGTCAGGTCGATGTCGCCGAGCTGCCCGGCGAGCTCCCGGACCGTAGCGGCGAGGTCGCCGCGCAGTTCCAGGGCGGGCTGGTAGTTGTTGTCGATCGTCGCGGGCAGCGAGTCGATGTGGATCACGGTCCGCGCCTGGTCGGCATTCCATAGCCTGGGGTCGTATTCCACCGGGTCGTAGCCGATCGTGACCAGGACGTCGGCGTGCGCGATGACCATGTCGCCGGGCTGGTTCTTGAACAGTCCGACCCGGCCGACGTAGCACGATTCCAGTTCACGGGAGACCACCCCGGCCGCCTGGAAGGTCTCCACGATCGGCAGCGCGGTCGCCCGTAGCAGGGCGCGCACCGCCTGGCAGGCCTCTACGTCAGCGCCGCGCAGGCCAACCATCAGCACCGGCCGGGCCGCGGACCTGATGACGGCGGCGGCCTTGTCGATCTCGCTCGCCGGGGCCGGTCCCAGCGGGGTGGCGGGGGCCGCGGAGGTGATGCTGGCATCGGTGGGCGCGGCCATGACATCGTCGGCCAGCACCAGGGCCACGGCCCCCCGCGGCTGTGTCGTGGCGATCCTGAACGCGTTGGCGACCGCTTCCGGCACCGTTCTCGGGTCGGTGATCTCGGCCGTGTACTTGGTAACCGTCGACAGCAGCGCCGCCGCGTTCATGGACTGGTGGGTGCGCTTGAGCCGGTCCTGGAGCGGCACGGCGCCGCATAGCGCGACCACAGGGTCCTGCTCGGTGTTGGCCGTGACCAGGCCGGTTGGCAGGTTCGTCGTCCCCGGCCCCGAGGTAACGAGCACCACGCCAGGGACGCCGGTCAGCCGGCCGATGGCCGCGGCCATGAACGTCGCGTTCTGCTCGTGCCGGCACACGATCAGTTCCGGGCCGCCGTCGGCCAGCGCGTCGTAGGGCTCGTCGACCTTCGCGCCCGGGACGCCGAAGATGTAGCGGACGCCGTGCGCCGCGACGCCTTCGATCAGACGCTGCGCGCTGCGGACGGAACTGTCAGAGGGCATGGCTCGCTCCTGCGTTGACGGGTGGCCGATCCGGGTCACAGGAGGTTGCAGCGAGGCTCGCTCACGACCGGGCGAGGCGCATCATTCGAACCGGGTGATTCCGGTTTGTCGCAGAAAGTGAAGGAATCTCGCCGCCGCAGCCCGGCGCCTGTCCACCCTTCGGTTACCTATAGTGATGCCATGCTGGTCATCGAGCTGGGCCAGGAAGAGCTGCACATCCTCCGCAAGCGAGCGGGAGAGAAGACGCCCGCCCGCGACCACGGCCAGGACTTTCACGACATGCAACAGGCCGTGGACCGGCTGGACCACCACGCACACCTGCCGCGACGGCTGCACGACAAGGAGTGGGCCTCCGGCTGGCGCCACGAGAGCCTGGGAGACGTCAGGGGCGGCTGATCAGCCCCCGGCGGCCTTGAGTGTCAGCACAACAGGGAAGCCTCTGTCTCGATGAGAATCTAATTCTCTAATATGAACGGCAGGTTTTCATACCCAGCATCGCCACAGTCAACAGCAAGATTCATCCGAACGGGATCGTGCCGCCTGTTTTGAGCATTTGATTATTCTCGCACTTGGAGAAGATAGTTTCCGCGTGGTGCCGGCCAGGAGAGAGGAGTAGCCGTGGACTTCGAGCTGAGCGAGGAGCAGCGGCTATTGCGACAGACGCTGCGCGAGTTCGCCGATAAGGAGATCGTGCCGGTCGCGATGGAGTGGGAGCGCGCCGGGAGGTATCCGGCCGAGATCGTCGGCAAGCTCAAGGACCTCGGGCTCTTCGGCCTCAACGTGCCAGCGGAATACGGCGGCCTCGGTGCCGACCGGGTCTCCTACGCGCTGGCCTTCGAGGAGATCGCGCGAGCCTGGCTGGGCGCCGCCGGCCTGTTCGGCCCGCACTCGATCGCCTGCTGGCTCGTCTCCCGCCACGGGACCGATGAGCAGAAGGCACGGTACCTGCCCGGGATGGCCACGGGCGAGATCCGCTCGGGCATCGCGCTCACCGAGCCGGGCGCGGGGACGGACCTCCAGGGCATCGTCACCACGGCCTCGAAAGACGGCGACGACTACGTGGTGTCTGGGACCAAGACCTGGATCACGAACGCCCGGGTAGCCGGCATGCTGCCGGTGCTCGTGAAGACCGCCAAGGCCGAACGCGCACCCCACGGCATGTCGGTACTGCTCGTCGACACGGACTCGCCGGGCTTCTCGGTCGGCCGGGACCTGCCCAAGCTCGGGTACAAGGGCCCGGAGACCTGCGAGCTGGTGCTGGACCAGGTCCGCGTGCCGGCGCGCAACCTGCTCGGCGGCGAAGAGGGACACGGCCTGCGGCAGATCCTGAACGGCCTGGAGATCGGCCGGATCAACATCGCCGCCCGGGCGGTCGGCGTCGCGCAGGCCGCCTACGACGCGGCCCTCGGCTACGCGCGCCAGCGGCAGGCCTTCGGCCGGCCGATCGCCGACTTCCAGGCCATCCAGCTCAAGCTCGCCGACATGGCGACCGAGATCCAGGCGGCGCGGCTGCTGACCTACTGGGCCGCGGCGAAGTCCCAGGCTTCCGGCGGGCGGGTGGACATGGAGGCCGGCATGGCGAAGATGTACGCCTCCGAGGTCGCCATCAAGTGCGCCCTCGAATCGATGCGCGTACACGGCGCCTACGGCTACTCGGCGGAGTTCGTCGTCGAGCGCCTGTACCGCGACGCGCCGCTGATGGCCATCGGCGAGGGAACCAACGACATCCAGCGGCTGGTCATCGCGAGGTCGCTGATCTCAGGGGCCGGGCACTTGGGCTGGTGAAGGGCCGGCAGGCGCCCGCCAGCTCTACCGCCGCTGAACGGCGGGAATGATCCGGACGTCGCCGCCGAGCTGAAATACCAGGTTGTGCAGGTCGGCGGCCGCCATGGCGCGCAGCATGGGAAGCTCGGCCGCTGCCTGCGCCTCGTCGGACACGTTGAGCGGCCAGTCGCCCGCCGTGCGGCTTCGCACGTGCGGGTGGTGGAACCGCGTGCCGAAGTGGGCGCGCAAGATTACTGGCTCGATGCCCGCGGCCTGCTGCTGCGGCCACGACAAGGTCCATTCGGCTTCGACGCCCCCGCTGTTGTCCGGCCGGACGCCGGTGCCGTCGACCTCCCCGGCACCGAGCAGCAGTTCGTCGTTGATCTCGCCGAGCGCGCGGCGCGCGTACGGGTCGATCAGCGCCACGGCCTTGCCGAAGAGTTGCTCCTTGTCGCTCCGTGACCGAGCACCAAAGTGGGTACCGTCACGCAAGTCGCTGAAGTGGCGCAGCAGCGCGCCGGTGTAGCCCTGGCTGGGTGTCGACATCTCGTCCCCGCATATCGCCGAGGTCCTCACGATTACCGTACCCCGCCTTCTTTGATGACCATCTACGAGCAAATCGACTAGCGTTTGCGGAGTGGAAGACACGACGTGGCTGGACGCCACCGCGCAAGCCGACCTTGTCCGTCGCGGTGAGGTCAGTCCCAGGGAGCTGACCGAGGCGGCTATCGCCCGGATCGAGGCGGTCAATCCGAAGCTCGATGCCGTCATCAGGACCAGGTTCGACGCGGCGCGACAGGAGGCCGAGGGCCCCGTGCCTGATGGTCCGTTCCGTGGCGTGCCGATCCTGTTCAAGGACCTTGGCAGCATGGTCGCGGGCGAACCGATGGCGTTCGGCCTTGGGCCGCTGCGCGACCTGGCGTTCCCGGTGACGTCCTACCTGGCGGAACAGTTCCTCGCGGCCGGTTTCATTCCGCTCGGCCGGACGAACGTGCCCGAGCTTGGCACCACGGTGACCACCGAGGCGCGGAGCTTTCCCGCGGCGCGCAACCCATGGGATCTCGGTCATTCGACCGGCGGCTCGTCAGGCGGGTCGGCCGCCGCGGTGGCGGCGGGCATGGTGGCGGTGGCGCACGCGAGCGACGGCGGCGGCTCCATCCGCATCCCGGCCAGCGAGTGCGGGGTGGTCGGGCTCAAGCCGACCCGGGGGCGGGTGAGCCAGGGGCCGGTGGTGGGAGAGGCCTGGGCCGGTGGCGTCATCGACGGGGCGGTCACTCGCACCGTCCGTGACGCGGCCGGCGTCCTCGACGTGATCAGCGCGCCCATGCCGGGCGATCCCTACTACGCGCCGCCGCTGACGCGCCCGCTGGTGCGAGAGGTTGGCGTGCACCCGGGCCGGCTGCGGATCGGCGTGCTCGACCACCCGGGTGCGGAAGGTTTCCTCGACGATCCGCAGTGCCGCGCCGCGGTGGCCAGCGCGGCACGGCTGCTTGAGTCGCTCGGCCACCACATCGAGCAGTCCGCGCCCGCGGCCATGTTCGAGCCGGAACTCCCGGACCATTTCAACACCATCATCGCCGCCGACACCGAAGCGACGATGCGGGCTTTTGAGATGTTGCTCGGCCGGCCGATCGGCGAGGACGAGATCGAACCGCGCAACGCCGCGTACCGGCGGGCCGGCAAAGCGCTCGACGCGGTGACCTATCTGGGCAGCCGGGCGTGGTTCGGCATGTGGTCACGCCGGATGGCGGACTGGTGGAACGACCATGACCTGCTGGTGACGCCTACCGTTGGCGCCCCCCCGCCCGAGCTGGGCTGGTTCACCGCCGCCGGGCCAGCGGAGGAGGGGGCCAGGATCGCCAGCTTCATTCCGTACACGGCGCAGTTCAACATGACCGGCCAGCCGGCCGTGAGCCTGCCGCTGCACTGGACACCAGGCGGCTTGCCGGTCGGCGTGCAGCTAGTCGCCGCCTACGGGCGTGAGGACCTGCTCATCCGGGTCGCCAGCCAGCTCGAGCAGGCCGCGCCGTGGAATGACCGGCACCCGCCGGTGCACGCGTGACTTGTTAGGGGTTCTCGACGCGGAGGAGGTCTTGTTCGGCCAGCAGCTTGTCGAGCCTGGCCTGGTCGACCCGGCTGACGATGGCTGCTTCCTCCTGTCGATCACGAACGCACTTGGCCAGCGTGAACGACGACGTGACGACGTAGAGCAGGCCGAGCGCGAGGAAGGCGCGTACCCATCGCGAGTCGTGCAGATAGGCGATGCCGACGATCGTGACGGTGAGAGAGACGGCGAAAGAAATCACCGACTGCGTGAAGAAGGCGGGGGTGGTCCGGGGCCGCAATGGAGTGCTCATGCTCCTTATCCTTCGCGGAGCGCGGCCCCGGCACCTGAGTACGGATGCTCATCCCCGGTGAGCTGATCAGCCTACGACGTCGGCCTCGATCGCGGAGGTCGTGATCGCGGACGCCGAGCAACCCGATGACCTGATCTTGGCCGGGCCGCCGGCGAGCAGCGTGTTGATGAGCGATGATTCGGCCACGGTGCTGGCCGTCATGACCCCGTTCGCCCCGATTGGTCCGACCGCCACGACGTTGGATCCGAGGTCAAGCTGACTCGGGCTGACGCTGGTCCTCGCCACGACCTTGGTCGAGCTCGACGTGGTCACCTGCACCCGAAGTCCAGGCGGGACCCGCGTGGCCACGGTGAAGCTGCCGTCGTGCGCGTCCACGACCGTGCCGTCCACGACCGGTGGCATCGCGCCAGGGACGGGCTTGCTCCCCAGCCTGGGGGCGTTGGGCGGGATTGACGGTCCGAAGGACGACGGCGATGGCAGGGCCGCCTCGATGCCCACCTGGCTCGCGACGAGCGTCTCGCCGGACCAGGTGCCCTCCACAAGCACATGCGAGCCGTCGGTGATGTCGCTGACCGTTCCGCTCGCGGGACGGGTTATCGCCGACGAAGAGGTCGTGGCCACCGTTACCGGCTTGGCCTGCCAGGTCCTGTTGACGTGATCCTGGTCATTCGCGGGCTGGATGATCAGCAGCGCGCCGTTGACCTGGTCGAGCGTTCCCGCGGTGATATACATCCCCGGGCATCCGCGCACCGCGGTCAGTCCGGCGGCCGTGGCCGGCTGAGGGTGCGAGCGCGAGCTCGCGTTCGCGTTCGCGGCGCCGCGCGCGTCGGCCGTGCCGCGCGGAGCGCCCGTACCGGCCTGGGGGGCTGTGAGGCTGTAGCCGGTTCCCGCGGCCACCAGCGCCGCCGCCCCGGCCACGGCCACCACTGTGGTGCGCCGCCTGGCCGGGTACGCGACCGGCGCGCTGAACGCCCCGGTCAGCCGTGCACGAGCGGCGTGGCGCATCCTTGCCGCATCATGCGGGGGCGGCGGCTGGAGTTCCTTGAACAACTTGATCTCATCCACGGTAGGTCTCCTTCTCCGTTCCGATGTCTTCGCTCGGGAGCGCTGGGTTGGTCTCGCCGAGAGCCTGCCGGGTCCGCACCCGGATTCGGTGCAGCCGCGATTTGACCGCGCTGACGGATGTGCCGAGCGCCTGCGCCGACTCCTCGTACGTCAGGTCCGTCCAGGCCACTAGGAGCAGCAGCTCACGGTCCTGACGCGTCAGCCCGGACAGCACCGCGGACAACCGCGGTCGTAGCTGCTCCGCCGTGACCCGGTCAGCCACGCGATCACCGAAGTCGGCGGTGACCGTCTCAGCGTGGACACGGTTCAGTGCCTGCAGGTAGCGGCGCTCCGCCCGCCTGTGCTTACCGATCTGGCGGATGGCGATGCCGTACAGCCACGGCCGAGCGTTGGCCCGCGACAGTTCGTAACCGCCGCGGGCGCGGAAGGCGGCGAGAAACGTCTCGGCCGTCACGTCTTCGGCCAGATCGCCGCCCAGCCGGGCACCGGCATAGCGCAGGATGTCGTCGGCATAGCGGTCGAAGATCTCCCCGAAACGGCTCGGGTCGCGGATCGAAGCCCGGACGATATCCGCGTCGCTCGGGTGGCGGCCGTCGTCGGCTCGCTCCACGTCGTCCGCGGGCGTGTCCGGCCCGGGCTGACCGCTCATACCGAACCGCGTCAGCACGGCTCACGTCCCTGCATGGGCTGCCTCTTTCCGCCGTCGGAAATGACCTCACCCCTTGTTACCCGCAGCCCCAAAACGAGTTTCGCGAAAGCGGGGCAGCCCCTCCTACCCTCGCCGCCACGCACGTCGTTGAACGCGGTTCAGGCACGCCGCTCGTCACCCGTCCGTCGCTCCTGGAGCGAACACGAGGGTGAACGTCGACCCGGCCGCGCCGGTCCGCACCTCGATGGTCCCGCCGTTGGCCCGCGCGACGCTGCCCACGATGGCCAGCCCGAGGCCCGCGCCTGGCATGCCTCGCGCGGCGGGTGCCCGGTAGAAGCGCTCGAAGATGCGGGGAAGGTCCTCGTCGGCGATGCCAGGGCCGTGATCGGCGACCGACACGCGCGAGTCGGCGACGACGACGTGTACCGCGCCGCCTGGTGGGCTCCACTTGATCGCGTTGTCGATCAGGTTGCAGATGGCGTGGTCGACCCCGGCGGGATCGACGTATACCAGGCATGGTCGCAGGTCCGCGTCGATGACGGCATGCGGCAGGCGCTGTCGCACCCGGTGCACCGCCTCGCTGGTGAGCTGGTCCAGGCGCACGGTCTGACGGTGCGGCGCGCGCTCGTGGTACCGGGCGAGGTCGAGCAGGTCCGTGATCAGCTGGTCGAGTTCGCCGGCCTGTTCTCGTGCCGCCCGCACCAGGGCGGGCGCCTGCGGGTCGGCCAGCCCGGCGCCGTCCTCGAGCAAGTCCAGGTTCGTCGTCAGGCTCGTCAGCGGGGTGCGCAGCTCGTGTGACGCGTCGGCGACCAGCTGACGCTGTGCGGTGACCGATTCGTGCAGTGCGGCCAGCATGGTGTCGAAGGACGAGCTGAGCCGGCCCACCTCGTCGTTGGTCCCGGTGGAGCGGAGCCGGGCCGTGAGGTCGCGGGTCCGGGTGACGTGCTCGGCGGCGGCGGTGAGGTCGGCGATGGGCCGGAGGATGCGGCCGGCGGTCAGCCGCGCGACTGCGTAGGTGATGCCGGTGGCCGCCACCGTGAGCGCGGCGAGGAGGAGGGCCGCATTGCGCAGCGCCCCGTCGTCGGCGTTGGCGGCCCGGCTAGTGCGTACCAATCCGCCGCCCGAGTCGCCGGGAAGAGGCGCGGTGTAGACGCGGAACTGCCGGCCGCCTTCGCTCGCGTTGGCAAAGTACGCGGGCTGCGCGCCTTCGGCTACCGCGGCATCGAGTTTGTCCAGCGGTCCGAACGGCGTCGGCTCACCGGGCACCGCCGCGGTGAACAGCTGGACCGTCACGCTGCCGACGGTGACCGGCGTGCTGATGTTAGGGGGCGATTGACTGTCGCCGCCCGCTTGCTTGAGGCCCCGGGCAATACCGCCCGCTTGCTCCGCCGCCGCGACGAGGGACAGGTCGGCGCGGGAACGCAGGCTCGCGGCGTAGGAGAAGTACACCACGGCGCTGACGGCGGCCACGACGATCAGCACCCCGACCGCCGCCGCTACCGAGAGCCGATGCCGCAGCGTCACGGTGCATCTCTCAGGACGTAGCCGAGCCCGCGCACGGTGTGCAGGATGCGCGGCTCACCGGCCGCTTCGAGCTTGGTGCGCAGATAGCCCATGTACACCCACAGGTTGTCCGAGCGCATGGCGAAGTCGTAGCCCCAGACCGCCTGGAAGATCTGCGAGTGGCTGAGCACCCGGCCAGGATTGCGTAGGAACAGTTCGAGCAGCAGGTACTCGGTGCGCGTGAGGCCAACCTCGCGCCCGCCCCGGGTGACCCGTGCCGCGGCCAGATCGACTACGACGTCGGCGTAGCTGAGTCGTTCGGCGCCGGCCGCGTTGCGCCGCAGCAGCGCGCGCAGGCGGGCACGCAACTCGGCGAGCGCGAACGGCTTGACCAGGTAGTCGTCGGCGCCCGCGTCCAGCCCGGCGACGCGGTCATCGACCAGGTCGCGGGCGGTGAGCATCAGGATGGGCGTCCTGTCGCCGCGGGCGCGAAGCCGTCGGCACACTTCCAGCCCGTTCGGCTCGGGCATGGCCACGTCGAGCACAATCGCGTCGACGCTGGCGGCTACGAGGTGGGCCAGCGCCGCGTTGCCGCCTTCCGCCGCGAGCACCTCGTAGCCGTCACGCCCAAGCGCGGTGGACAGCGATCGGCGCACAGCCGAATCGTCGTCGACCACAAGGACCCGCACGTGACTCATTATGCGCGGGACCCGCCCCCGCCAGCGCTGCTCACGTGTGGGTCGCGGCGGTGACGATTCGTTGTGCGGTCGCGTGCGACACCCCGGTCGCCGCGGCGAAAGCGGCGATGCCCGCGGCGGTGTCGCCGCCGGCCTCCTTCATGGCCACGAGGCCGGCCTGTAGCTGGTTCACGCTGATCCTCGCGGACGCGGCGAGCCCGTTCAGCCGGCCCGGCGCCGCCGCCGACTCGCGGGCGCTCTCTTCAGACGACTTCATCGGCTTCGGCTTGCCGGTCGTTGAAGTTCCGAACACGGCGGTTGTGACTCGCTGTGCCGTCGCCTGCGACACCCCGGTCGCCGCGGCGAAAGCGGCGATAGCCGCGGCGGTGTTGCCGCCGGCCTGCTTCGCGGCCCTCAGCCCGGCCTGTAGCTGGCTCACGCTGATCCCGGCGGACGCGGCGAGCGTGCTCGGGGCGTCCGCCGACGCGGACTTGCTCGCGGACGGGGACGGCACCGGCGTCTGGGGCGACTTGCTAGCGCTGGGCGCTGACGCCGCCGGTGGCGTCGGCTTGCCGGACGGCGCACCTGGCCCGGACGCCAAAGCGGCGGCCGGAAGGGCGATCGCGGTCGCTGTCATGACTCCCGCGACGGCCAGACGATGACGGAAAATCAGCATGGGGCGCTCCTCACCTCGGATGGTCACCCCCCAGCCCACAGGCCGGGCCCAAGATCGGCCCTCCGAAGACCTAAGAGGAACCTAGGAACCGGGGTCCGGGGGGCGGGCGCCGCTGTCACTCCTCAGACGTTCCGGCCCAGTGCCGTTCCCAAAACGGCGATTGCTGGCGCCCGTCGATGTCGGTGAAGCCATACTCGCGGGCAAGCGCGGGGGTGACGAACACGTTGCCGGACTTTTCCAGCACGTTCTCGTCCGCGGCCAGCGCGGCGATGGCGCGGCCGGGGAACTCCGCGGACTCGGCCATGGCGGCCTCCTCCGCAGTCAGGTTCATCCGTTCCAGCCGCATGAAACCCGGTGAGACGGCCACGCACGCGACACCATAAGGACGCAGGTCGTCGGCCAACTGCCCGGTCAGCTTGTTGGTGGCGTTCTTGACCACCTCGTAGAAGGCGTGACCGTGCGGGCGGTCCAGCACCCAGGTGATGTTCACGATGAGGCCGCGGCCCGCCTCGATCATCATCGGCGCGGCCAGCCGGGACGCGTAGGCCGTGGCGCGAAGCCCGCCGGTGAACATCAGGTCCCAGTGCCGCCACTCGATCTGCCAGAACGCCAGCGCCGGGTCCGGCCCGATCTCGTACCCGCTCCAAGCGTTGTTGACCAGCAAGTCCAGCCGCCCCTGCTCGCCGCGGATCCGGGCAAACACCGCATCCACCTGCGCATCGTCGGTGTGGTCACACCGGATGGCGATGCCCCGCCCCGCGCGGTGACCTGCTCCGCGGTGTCGTCGATCGTGCCCGGCCTGCCCAGCGTCGTCGGCTCTCCCCGCACGCTGCGGCCGGTGACATAGACAGTCGCGCCCTCCTCGCCGAGCACGAGTGCGATGCCCTTGCCACCTCCCCGGCTGGCGCCTGTCACCAGCGCGACACGGCCACGCAAACGGTCCATACGCCGAA
>Ga0187808_10000133_pt1 | contig 17990 bp, 17 predicted proteins | sample NC_wetland_sal_i_5_FD_132427 | JGI IMG/M metagenome (GOLD analysis project Ga0187808, IMG submission 132427) | Wetland sediment microbial communities from Neuse River Estuary, North Carolina, USA - ASW_3 | ecosystem: Environmental > Aquatic > Freshwater > Wetlands > Sediment | place: USA: North...
GACACGGCGATCGGCGAGATGATCGCCGAGGCCATGGACAAGGTCGGCAAGGAAGGCGTCATCACCGTCGAGGAGTCCAACACCTTCGGCCTCGAGCTCGAGCTCACCGAGGGTATGCGCTTCGACAAGGGCTACATCGCGCCGTACTTCGTCACCGACCCGGAGCGGCTCGAGGCTGTTCTCGAGGACCCGTACATCCTGGTCGTCAACTCAAAGATCTCGGCCAACAAGGACCTGCTGCCGCTGCTCGACAAGGTCGTGCAGTCAAGCAAGCCGCTGGCGATCATCGCCGAGGACGTCGAGGGCGAGGCGCTGGCCACGCTGGTGGTCAACAAGATGCGCGGGCTGTTCAAGTCCGTCGCGGTGAAGGCCCCCGGCTTCGGCGACCGTCGCAAGGCCATGCTCGGTGACATCGCCATCCTGACCGGTGGCCAGGTCATCAGCGAAGAGGTCGGGCTCAAGCTGGACAGCGTCGACATCGACGTGCTCGGCCGGGCGCGCAAGGTCGTCGTGACCAAGGACGAGACGACGATCGTCGACGGCGCTGGTGACGCGGACCAGATCGCGGGCCGTGTCAACCAGATCCGCACCGAGATCGAGAACACGGACTCCGACTACGACCGCGAGAAGCTGCAGGAGCGGCTGGCCAAGCTGGCCGGCGGCGTGGCCGTCATCAAGGCGGGCGCGGCGACCGAGGTCGAGCTGAAGGAGCGCAAGCACCGCATCGAGGACGCGGTGCGCAACGCCAAGGCCGCGGTCGAGGAGGGTGTCGTGCCCGGCGGCGGCGTCGCGCTGCTGCAGGCGTCCCGCACCGCCTTCGACAAGATCGAGCTTGACGCGGACGAGGCGACCGGTGCGGCCATCGTGCGCCGCGCCGTGGAGGAGCCGCTCAAGCAGATCGCGATCAACGCCGGCCTCGAGGGCGGCGTGGTGGTTGAGAAGGTCAAGACCCTGCCGCCAGGCGAGGGCCTGGACGCCGCCACCGGCGAGTACGTCAACATGTTCAAGGCCGGGATCATCGACCCGGCGAAGGTCACCCGTTCCGCTCTGCAGAACGCGGCGTCCATCGCCGGCCTGTTCCTCACCACTGAGGCAGTGATCGCGGAGAAGCCGGAGAAGGAGAAGGCGCCCGCTGCCCCTGGCGGCGGCGACATGGACTTCTGAGGTCCACTTCTGCCGACTCACCTGTCACGGGAGCGGTCCGGGGCAACTCGGGCCGCTCTCGTGTTTTCACGCAACGTTGCCGGGTATACCGCTAACGCGATCTTGAAAGTCGGGGAAGAAGATTCGCCGATAGACTCACGGCCTCGCACGCGATCCCGTCCCAGCACCATCCGAACGTGTGAGGCCGTGACCCTTGTTGTCAGGCGCTCGACCCGGTGGCCAGACCCGGGGGCGGAATAACCCTGCTGCCATTCACTGCGCGGTACCGATAGCCTAGAAGGCGCCCATCACATCCAGCCGGCAATCTGGTCGGCGGGTGCCAGATCCTAATGAACGACGTGAGGTCTTGCTCGTGCCTACCGGCAAGGTCAAGTGGTATGACTCCGAAAAGGGGTTCGGTTTCCTCGCCCGCGACGACGGGGGCGAGGTTTTTGTGCATTCGTCCGCGCTGCCCGCTGGGACGGACACGCTGGGGAAGGGGCAGCGAGTCGAGTTCGGCATCGTGGAGGGACGCAAGGGCGCGCAGGCGCTACAGGTGCGCCTTCTGGAGGCACCGCCGGTAGTCGCCGCCGCCAAGCATCCCCGCAAAAAGCCCGACGAGATGATCCCGATCATCGAAGACCTCATGAAGTTGCTCGACGGGACCTCCGACGTCTACCGCCGCGGCAAGCACCCGGAGGCCAGGGAAGCCAAAAAGATCGCCTCCCTCCTACGCGCGGTAGCCGACGACCTAGAGCCCTGACCGGCCACGCTGCGCCCCCGCCCGGGCTCGCCGAGGCCAAGCTGCCTCCGCCGGGGCTCAGCGGTCGTCCCGGTCGCCCCATACCTCACTTCAGGTCACATCCGTGACCGGCCAGCCATGATCAGGAAGACATTTGTATGCAATAGGTACAAAATGTCTTCCTGATAAAAAATATCTTCGCGATCTTCACCTGGCCGGCGTCCCTGGACCGCGGCAGGTGTCAATTCTCGTCTCAGGCTCAGCATTCAGAGCCCATTGTGACTGCCGATGCCCGGCCCTGCCGAGCAGGGCCGCGCCGAGCAGGGCCGCGCCGACTAGGGCCGCCACGGCCACGGCCACGGCCAGGGCCGCGACCAGGGCCGCGCCGGCCACGGCCGGTCCGCGGCCCGAGGTTCGTTCCGTTTTATTGAGAATGTGCCGCGTACCCCGCGATATTGTCCCTCTCAACCGCGGTGGCGACGTCCATCATGGGCAGAATGGTCCGGCGATGAACGGGACGGCTGATATGACTGACCCCGCGAGGATCGTGCCAGGGGATCGGGTTGTCGTTACCGGTGCCTCAGGGTTCATCGGATCCGCCGTCGTCAGGGCGCTGCGGGCGAGGGGCGCCCAAGTCGTCGCCGTGGTCCAGGAGGGGGTCGACTGCCGCAATCTTGACGGCATCGACGCGGAGCGCGTCACGGCGGACATCAGGGACGCGCCTGCCGTTGGGCTGGCCTGCGCCGGTGCCCGCTTCGTGTTCCACCTCGCCGCGATGTACCGGTTCTGGGCGCGCGATCCCCGGATCTTCTATGACGTGAACGTCGGCGGGACGCTCAACGTGCTGGCCGGCGCCTGCGCGGCCGGATGTGAGCGGGTGGTGTTCACCTCCAGCGTGGCGGTGCTCGGCCTGCGTGAGACTAGCTCCGGCCAGCCCGCCGACGAGACATGCCACGCGGATATCGCCCACTTGTTCGGGTCGTACAAGAGATCCAAGTACGTCGCGGAACACGAGGTGCTGAGGGCCTGTGCGGAAGGGCTCGACGCTTGCCTTGTGCTGCCCACGACCCCGCTCGGCGCCGGTGACGTCGGCCCCACGCCCACTGGCAAGATCGTGCTCGACTACCTCAACGGCAAGATGCCCGGGTTCGTCGATACCGCCCTGAACGTCGTCCATGTCGACGACCTGGCGCTCGGGCACATCGCCGCGCTCGAGCGCGGCGCCACCGGCCGCAGCTACATCCTGGGCGGGGAGAACATGTCGATGCGGGCGATACTCCAGACGCTGGCCGGCTGCACGAGCCTGCCCATGCCGCGGCTGCGGGTCCCGACGGCGCTAGCGGTGACGGCGGGGGCCGCGTCAACCCTGATTCAGGGCCGGCTGCTGCGGCGGGAACCTCGCGTGCCGCTTGAGGCCGCGCGCATGTCCACGACGAAGATGATCTTCAACGACGAGCGGGCGCGCACCGAGCTCGGCTACGTCTCACGCCCGGCGCGCGAGGCGATCAGGGATTCCGCCCGCTGGTTCGCCGACAGCGGCTACGTCGCGGCCAACCGGCACGCGGTCATCAAGTGGCGCGATTGACCCGCGTACCCCGGCTGGCGAGCCACGCTTACCTGGTGGTCGCGGTCTGAGGCGGCATGGCGGCGGACGCGAAGCGGACCCGCTGCCTGCGCCTGCCGATAAGCACCACGAGCGCGACGGTAAGGCCCGCCGCGGCGATGGCCAGGCCTACCTGCCCGTTGTCCAGCATCGACACCAGCACGCCAGCCAGCCCGCCGGCCACGTTGGCCACCTGGTTGATCGTCTCCGAGACCGCGAAAGTCGATGACCTGATCTCATCGCCGATCTCGCGTTGCACGATCGAGTCCTGGCCGAGCTTGGCCAGGCTGGCGCAGAAGATCGCGGTGAACATGATCGCCACGACCGCCCACAGGCCGAACGCCCAGGCGCACACGATCGCGACCGCTGGCGCGATGGCCAGCACGCTGAACATGATCACTTGCGGCGCCCGGCCGCGGAAGAACGACCCGAGCAGCATCGCGGCGAGGCTGCCCGCCGACAGTCCGGCGGCGAGCGCACCTAGGGCGAAGTTGTGCGACAAGGGGTGGTGCGGCGAGCCAAGGTTCACGCTGCGCACCAGGAACGCCAGCAGGAACAGGATGTACCCGGAGAAGGCGCGCAGCACCGCGTTGATCGTCATCGCCTCGGTGACCACCGGGCCAACGCTGGCGAGCGTGATCCAGCGTCCGCGGTGACCGTGGGACGTGCCGTGCCCGGACGGCGCGGCGGCGGGCGGCAGCGCGGGCTGCGCTGGCGGCGCGGCGCGTCCCGGCCCGGCCAGCCGCTGCTCGGGATATCCCTGCGGGTCCGTCGCCGAAAGGCGCTGGGCGACCTCGCCGCCAGCCACCGGCGCCGGCGCCGGCACGTCGATCTGCTCAGGCAGTCGCAGGGCGATGAACATCGCCGCCAGGTAGATCAGGAGGCCAACCCGCAACGTCCATGCGGCACCGGCGGTGTACTGGACGCCGGCGGCGACTCCCGCCGCTACCGTGGACACCGCCAGCGATATCAGCCCGGACCGGGCGTTGGCGGTCACCAGCGTGAGATCGGCGGGCAGCAGCCGGGGCGTCACCGAGGCCTTGACGACCCCGCCTGCCTTCTGCAGGACCAGGATGCCGAACGCGGCTGGCAGCAGCGTCACCGAGTTCGTGACGTTCGCCGACATGGCGAAACACAGCAGCCCGCGGGCCATCATGGTGCCGGCCAGGACGAAGCGGCGGCCTTGCTGGATCCGGTCGAGCGCAGGCCCGATGAACGGCGCGAGCACCGCGAACGGCGCCATCGTGATGATCAGGAACAGCACCACGCGGCCGCGGGCCTGGTCAACGGACGTGCTGAAGAAGATCGTCCCCGCCAGCGCCACCGTGACGAACGCGTCGGCGGCGCCGCTGGTGGCCGTCATCTCGATGAGCGTGGCGAGGCCGGTGCGGCCTGCTCCCTGCGCGCCCGTGATGCGGTGCACGAAGCCTCCGGTGCGCCGGGTAGCCCGGCCACTGGCCTGCGCGCCCGTCCTGAACGCGCGGCCAGTCGACAGCGCGGCGTTCTCAGCTCGCCGCACCGCATCGGACATCCGCATGCACCCAGTATTCTTGGTCAGCGGCACTGCTACGAGTCCCAATCTGGATGAACTGATGGGCCGGCCCCCGCAGTGGTCTGCCGAAGGAGCGATAATTGGCAGCCGTGAGCACGATCCGAAGCCGAGCGAAGGAACCTGACCAGGTCTGCGCGGACGCCGTTGACCTGGCCCGACAGGCCCTGGCCGACGAGTCGCGGATAAGCCCTGACCTGGTCGGCGAGCACCTGGGTGTCGAGGCCGCGGGCGATCGTGTCGTGATTCAGCTCTTCGACTGCCTCGATCCCGCCTACGCCGGCTGGCGGTGGGCGGTCACGCTGGCACGCGCGCCGCGGTCCAAGCTCGTCACGGTGGACGAGACCGTCCTGCTGCCAGGACCGGACGCGCTGCTCGCCCCGGCCTGGGTGCCCTGGCAGGATCGGCTGCGGCCGGGTGACGTCGGCATCGGGGACCTGCTGCCGGCCAGCGCGGACGACGAGCGCCTCGTGCCGCTGGTCGTCCTCGAGGGGGACGACGCCGTCACGGACTGGTTCAGCCCGCGGACCGACGCGGAGGATGAGGACGCGGGACCGGGCGAGCCTTCGGAACTGCCCTCTCCTGGCCGCTCCCGGGTGCTGTCCGCGTACGGCCGCGACGACACCGCCGAGCGGTGGTACGAAACTGACCACGGGCCGCGCACCCCGCTGTCCCACGCCGCGCCCGCGCACTGCATCAGCTGCGGTTTCTTCGTTCCGCTCAGCGGCGGCCTCGGCCGGCTCTTCGGCGCCTGCGGCAACGCGTTCGCCCCGGACGACGGCCGGGTCGTGTCGGCGGACCACGGCTGCGGCGCGCACTCAGAGGCGGTGCTCACGGGGTCGGTGGCGCAGGCGACTTCCCCTGTGATCGACGAATTCGGTTACGACCTGGTGGATCTGCCGGGCGTTTCCGTCGAGGAGACCGTCTTCGAGCCGCTGTCTCGCGACACGTACCCCGAGTCGGGCGCCGAAGGCTGAACCGCCGCCGCCGCCGCGGCCGCGCGGGTCGCCGCCGCGCGCGCCCGCCTGCGCTTGAGCATCGGCACGTACCACAGCCCGAACAGCCCCATGACCAGCCCCGCCACGCAGGTCCACAGCCACCATCGGGACCCGGCGGGGATTGAATCGCGGATGATCGCCAGCACTAGGAGCGCGACGGCCCACGCGCCGGTGATGACCGCTGTGACCACGCGATCGTCCGCCTCTTTCGGCGGCGGCGGGGGTTCCGGGGTGCTCATGATGCAAGGCTAACCGGACCGCCGCCGCGAGTTGCCGCCGCGCGGGCTTATACCAGGTGGCCGGTCATGATGTACTTGGTGGATGCCTCAGGCAGATACGCGATCGGATGCGGGTCTCGCGACCGCGTTGCGGATATCCATCAGCAGGCTCGCCCGGCGCCTCCGGGTTGAGCGCCTCGGACTCGGCGGGACAGAAACCGCCCTTTCTGACATCCAGCTCGCCGCCCTCGCCGCCCTCGACCGGCACGAGGCGATGACCCCCGGCGAGCTGGCCGAACACGAGAAGGTACAGCCGCCTTCGATGACCCGGGTGATCGCGGTTCTCGAGGAGCGGAATCTTGTGCGGCGCGCCCCGCACGCGACCGACCGCAGGCAGGTGGTCCTCACCGTGACACCGGAGGGCCGCGCGCTTGTGAACCGGGTGCGCCGCCGGCGGGAGGCCTGGCTCGCGCAGCGACTGCAGGAGCTCAGCCCCGAGGAGCGGGCGATCCTGCGATCCGCCGCGCCGATCCTGGAGAAGCTAAGCCAGTCGTGAGAAGGGGACGCCGTCCGGGGGGATGCCCCCCCTGGACCCCCCACCGTGGCGGGTTGCGCACCCCCCATTTCCCCGCAGCGGGCGGAGCTTCCACGTGCCCAGCGTCTCGTACCGTGGGGGCCCGTCGCCCAGCCGGCTCTGGATGAGGTAGATCTCCTCTGTCGCCCACGCTGGTCCGCGGTAGCCTTCCAGCCCGGCGACGATGGGGCGCACGTCGGCTGGCGCGCGGCAGCGGGCCAGCGTCAGGTGCGGCTGGAACCGGCGTCCCGCGTCCGGCGGGACGGCTCCGGCCCGCCGGGCCGCCGCGGTGACGGAGGCGGCGAGGTCGCCGAGCGCCCGTCGGTCACCGGACAGCCCGCTCCACAGCACGTTGGCCCGTTCCGGGCTCGGGAACGCGCCGGCGGCCGACAGGTTCAGGCTGAACGGCTCGTGGCGGCGCGCCGCGCGCTCGAGCCTGGGCAGCAGCCGGGTCAGGCTGAGGTCCGTGACCTCGCCGAGGAAGGCGAGCGTGATGTGCCAGGCTTCGCGGCTGGTCCACCGCAGGTCGTCGCGCGCCCTGAACGGCGCGCACGCGGCGTCGAGGTCATCCAGGACCGAGGGCGGAGGGGCTACGCCGACGAAGAGCCTCATTCAAACCTCGGTACGCTGGGACGGTGAATCGGGTTCCCCGCTGGCTGCTGCCCGTCGTCCTGGCGCTGCTGGTGCTCGCGGTGCTGATCGGCGCCGTCGCGCACTAAGGCCAGCCGCTCCGCTACGTAATCGACGCAGACGGTGAGCGCGGCGACGTCGTCGGGATCCACGGCGGGGTACATGCCGATCCGCAACTGGTTCCTGCCGAGCTTGCGATACGACTCGGTGTCCACGATCCCGTTGTCCCGCAGCGTCCCGGCCACGGCGTCGGCGCTGAGCTCATCGCTGAGGTCGATGGTGCCGACGACCGGGGAGCGCATGGCTGGATCGGTCACGAACGGTGTGGCAAAGGCTGACTGCTCCGCCCATTCGTACAGAATTTTGGCCGAACGAAGGGTTTGTTCCCCGCACCAGGTCAGGCCGCCGTTGTCCAGCATCCAGTCGATCTGGGCGGCGAGCAGCACCAGAGTCGATATCGCGGGGGTGTTGAGGGTCTGCTCTTTGACGGAATTCTCCACCGCGATCCGCAGGGACAGGAAATCGGGGATGTACCGGCCGCTCGCCGCGATCTCGTCGATGCGCTCGAGAGCGGCGGGGGACAGCAGCGCGAGCCAGAGCCCCCCGTCGGCGCCGAAGACCTTCTGCGGCGCGAAGTAGTACGCGTCGAACTCCGCGGGGTCCACGGGCAGCGCGCCTGCCCCGCTTGTCGCGTCGACGAGCACCAGCGACCCGGCGTCCGCCCCGGCCGGCCGGCGAACTGGCATGCGGACACCCGTCGAGGTCTCGTTGTGGGTGAGCGCGTAGGCGTCGATCCCGGCTTCCGCGCGCGGCTCGGGGTGGCTGCCCGGCTGGGCCGAGACGACCGTCGGCGCCGCCAGCCAGGGCGCGCGCGTGGTGACCGAGGCGAACTTCGCGGAAAACTCGCCGAACGAGGCGTGCTGCGACTTCTCCCGCACCAGCCCGAACGCGGCGGCGTCCCAGAACGCGCTGGTACCGCCGTTGCCGAGAGCCACGACGTGTCCGTTCGGAAGACTGAAAAGATCAGCCAGTCCGGTGCGGATCCTCTTGACTATGTCCCGCACCGGCGCCTGCCGATGGGACGTGCCGAGCTCTGGAGCGGTGGCGAGCAGGGCGGCGTGTTCGTGGCGGACCTTGGAAGGGCCGCTGCCGAAGCGGCCGTCCCTGGGCTTGATGTGGTCGGGGATAACTATCCGGGTCACCCGATTAGCCTACTGTGCTACACGTTACGGTCGAGGACGCCGGCGGCTCCGGCCACCTCTCTGACGGGGCGCGCCGCTGGCCCGGTGTACCGCGCGGACGGCCGGACCAGCCGCCCGGTCTTCTTCTGCTCCAGGATGTGCGCGGCCCAGCCCGCGGTGCGGGCGCAGGTGAACATCGAGGTGAACATGCTCGCTGGCACCTCGGCGAAGTCGAGCACGATCGCGGCCCAGAACTCGACGTTGGTCTCGAGCACGCGGTCCGGCCTGCGGGCCCGCAGTTCTGCCAGCGCCGCGTTCTCGAGCGCGAGCGCGACCTCGTAGCGCGGCGCGGCGAGTTCCTTGGCGGTGCGCCGCAGCACGCGGGCGCGGGGGTCCTCGGCGCGATATATCCGGTGGCCGAAGCCCATCAGCCGCTCGCCGCTGTCCAGCACGGATCGCACGTAGCCGAGGGCGTCTCCGGTGCGCTCGACTTCCTCGATCATGTGCAGCACCCGGGCCGGAGCGCCGCCGTGCAGCGGGCCGGACATGGCGCCGACGGCGCCGGAGATAGCCGCCGCGACGTCCGCGCCGGTAGAGGCGATCACCCGGGCGGTGAACGTGGAGGCGTTCATCCCGTGCTCGGCGGCGCTCACCCAGTAGGCGTCCACCGCCCGCACGTGCCTCGGGTCCGGTTCGCCGCGCCAGCGGATCATGAAGGCCTCGGCGGCGGTCTTCGCCTGGTCCACCATCTGCTGCGGGATCGCGGGGACGGTGTTGCCACGGGCCGACTGGGCGACGAACGACTGCGCTTGGACCGATACCCGGGCGAGGTCGTCGCGCGCTTGTTCCTGGTTGATGTCGAGGAGCGGGCGCAGCCCCCAGACCGGCGCGAGCGTCGCGACGCCGCTCTGCACGTCGACCCGGATGTCACCGGAGCGCAGCGGCAGCTGAAATTGTTCCCCGGAAGGAATGCCAGGGTCGAAGGCGTTGTCGACGAGCAGTCCCCATACATGGCCGAATGACACGTGGCCGGCGAGCTCTTCGATGTCCACGCCCCGGTAGCGAAGCGATCCGCCCTCTTTATCCGGTTCGGCGATCTCGGTCTCGAACGCGATGACGCCTTCGAGGCCTGGCCTGAATTCGGGCATCTGTCGTACCTCTTCTCCCGGGTAGGGGGTCAGCAAGGCAGGCCGGGCACATTGGTATGTACCTCTACGCCCTGAGCTTGATTGAACCGCCGTGGCGCGGGCCCTCGGTAGTCCGGCGGCATGTAAAGATCGTCAATTATGGACAGGACGCTAATACCGGAGATGCTTGATGCTTCCCCGATGAAGCAGTTCGCGCGATGGCTGGAAGACGCCGAGGCGGCAGGTCTGCCCGAGCCTACCGCGATGGTGCTCGCCACGGTCGGGGAGCGCCCCCACGCGCGGACTGTGCTGCTCAAGGCACACGGCGTCAACGGCTTCACCTTCTATACAAACCGTACCTCCAGGAAGGGCGCCGACCTCGCGGCGGACCCGCGCTGCTGTGCCGTGTTCCCCTGGTACGGCCTCGGGCGGCAGGTGACCGTGGAGGGCAGCGTGCGGCCGCTGTCGATGGCGGAGAGCGAGCCGTACTACCACTCCCGGCCGCACGGTTCCCAGATCGGTGCGTGGGCGTCGCGGCAGTCGAGGGTGCTGGGGTCGCGAGACGAGCTAGACACACGCTTCGCTGAGCTGTCGCGGCGCTGGCCCGAGGGTACTCAGGTGCCGATGCCTGACTTCTGGGGCGGTTACCTGATCGTCCCTGAGGCGATCGAGTTCTGGCAGTCCCGGCCGAGCCGGCTGCACGACCGGTTGCGGTACCGCCGTTCGGATTCTGGCTGGGCTATCGAACGCCTGTCACCGTAGGTTTCTCAGGCCGGCTGGTTTGTGCCAACAGGTAAGGGGGGTTGCCTGGGCGCATAGCATCACTGTCAGGAGGAATCGCAGTGACTGCCCATGGGCTTATCGACACCACGGAGATGTACCTCCGCACGGTCTTCGAACTGGAGGAGGAGGGCATCGTCCCGCTGCGCGCGCGAATCGCGGAGCGGCTTAATCAGTCCGGTCCGACCGTGAGCCAGACGGTGGCCCGGATGGAACGGGACGGGCTGCTGCACGTGGCGGGGGACAGGCAGCTAGCGCTGAGCGAGACGGGACGTGTGCTGGCGACGCGGGTGATGCGCAAGCACAGGCTGGCCGAGTGCCTGCTCGTCAGCGTCATCCAGCTGCCCTGGGAAGAGGTGCACATCGAGGCGTGCCGCTGGGAGCACGTCATCTCGGAGAGCGTCGAGTTGCGCCTGTTCGACCTGCTCGGCCACCCGGAACGCTGCCCGCACGGAAACCTCATCCCGGGGCTTGACGAACTGGTCGCCGGACCGGCGAGGGAAGTCCCCCCGCAGGCCCGGCCGGTTTCTGCCGACAGCCCTGGAGGGCCGGACGAGCCCATGACGGATGCAGTTCGCGAGGCCGATGAGGCTGTGCAGGTTACTGTGACGCGCATTACGGAGCACGTTCAAAGTGATCTGGTTCTGATGCTTAAACTGAAGCGGGCCGGGATACAACCCGGACGCGAGGTCTTGCTCGGGGCGGTTGAAGGTGGGGTCCGGGTGCGCGGGAGGAACGGCGTGGGCGAGGCGCCGCAGGCCGATCTCCCGGCCGAGGTTGCCTCACATGTGTTCGTGTCAAAGGGAGTAACCGAGGAATCCGTTCAGTGACCGGAGCGTGCTGATGACGCGCTGCAACGATGGCGCCTTCGACTCGTACCTGCCGGCTGAGCTTGTGCTGCGTCAGGCGGAGATCGGCGTCATCGTCACTGACCGGCAGGGCAACGTGCTGTTCGCCAACGAGTACGTCACCCTGCTCCTGCGACTGCCTGGTGACCCCGCCCGGCTCGCCGGGCAGCCGATGCACGCGCTCGGGTTCATCCCCGACGGGGACCTGCCGAAGGCGGAAGACCTGTCGCGCCAAGTCCTCAGCGGGGTGACGTGGGAAGGCACGTTCACCGGCACTCGCGGCGACGGCAGCCTGGTGTTCCTGCGGGTGCTCGCCGTGCCGTTGCGACACCCCTCCGGTGACATCGACGGCATGGTGATCATGATCACCGAGGCCGGACGCCGGGACGCCCAGCGCGAGCAGGACCGGCTGCGCCTGCTCGAGCGAATCGGGGAGCGGCTCGCCGGATCGCTCGAACTCGACGTGACGCTGCGGCAGGTCGCGCACATCCTCGTGCCCCAGTTCGCCGACCACTGCTTCATCGACCTGTTCAGCGGCGAGAAGCTCATCAGGCGGGTGCAGACGCACGCGGCTGGGTGGGAGCCCCCGGCCGGGACCTGGGCGCGCGTCGGCGAGCCGATCTACTATCCGCCCGGCCATTTCATGCAGCAGGCGATGGCCCGGCTTGAGACCATCGTCGTCCCCGACCTGCACGCCGAGTACTACCCGGCGCCAAGCGAAGAGTCCCTGTCGGCCGCCGACCAGGCCGGGCTGATCTCCGTGCTCGCGTCCCCGCTGTACGCCCGCGGCGAACTGCTCGGCGTGATGGCGCTCGCCCTGTCCAGGCTTACCGAGCGTCCCGACCCGCACTACGACCTGTCCGACGGCGAGCTGATCAGCGCCATCGCCAGCCGGGTCGCCGTCGCCATCGACAACGCCATGCTGTTCGAGGCGGAACGGCAGACCGCGCTGGCCTTCCAGCAGAGTCTGCTGCCGCAGCAGGTACCCGATCTTGACGGCCTGGAGGTCGCGTTCCGCTACGTGCCGGCCAAGCCGCTCGAGACGCAGGGCCAAGGGATTCAGACGCAGGTAGGCGGGGACTGGTACGACATCATCCCGCTAGCGGCCGGCCGGGTCGGGATGGTGATCGGTGACGTCGAGGGGCGCGGGCCGCGGGCCGCGGCCACCATGGGACAGCTGCGCGCGGCGCTGCGCGCCTACGCCCAGGACGAGAAGGCGCCCGCCGACATCATGCGCAAACTCGACGAGTGGGTCCGCTCCACCGCCCCGGTGGGCGCGGGCGGCGACCCGCCCACGGTCAGCTGCATCTACCTGATCTACGACGCCTGGTCCCGCGAGCTGACCTTCGCCAACGCGGGACACGCCGCGCCGCTGATGGCATCGGGCGGAGTCGTCAGGCCGCTCGAGGTCCGGCATAAAGGCGTGCTGCTCGGGGTGCGCGGCCGGGGAATCCGGGGACTGCCGACCTATAAGGAGCAGACGGTCCAGCTCCCGCCGGGCGGCGCCCTCGTGCTGTACACCGACGGGCTGACCGACCGGCGGTCGAGGGCGGACGGCTCAGGGCACTACACGGAAGCCGAGGCGGTCGCGCTACTGCGGGACGCGATACTCGCCGCGGCGAACGGCGGGGACGCCAGCGCGCTTGCCCTCGCCGCGGAAAACGCCGTCCCCGGCGACATCGACGACGACATGGCGATCCTCGTGCTCCGCTCGTCACCCAAGGACCTCGCGTGGGCCGAGCGGAGCTTCCCCGCCGAGCCGATCATGGTGTCGGAAGCGCGCCGCTTCGCGGCCGCCACGTTCGCTTCCTGGGACATGGACCCGGATCAGGCCGACCTGGCCTGCCTGCTGGTTTCTGAGATGGTGACCAACGCGGTGCTGCACGCCTCGGCGACGTCGGCTCCCGCCGGGCGCCGGGCGGAGATCGAGGTCGACCCGCCGGTGCCGGTCGCCGAGCCGGTGGCCGCCGGGCTGCCGGGCGGCTGGCCGCCGGTCGGGGCCGGCGCGCCCCCCTTCGGGGCCCAGACCTGGGACAGCCCGGGACCACAGCAACCGGTGCAGGCACAGCGGCGGCGCGAATTCGTGCTCCGCCTGCGCCGCGGGGCGGAGGTCGTGTGGGCCGAGGTATTCGACCGTGACCTGCGGCTGCCTCGGTTGCGCAGCGCGCGGGCGACCGACGAGGGCGGCCGTGGGCTTTACCTGATCGAGCAGCTCGCCACCCGCTGGGGTTCCCGCCCCACATCGGAGGGCAAGGCCGTCTGGTTCGAGCTCCCGCTGGACGGGAAGGGCGGCTGAGCGCGCGTCAGCGCGAGTCGCGTCAGTGCGGGGTGTGACTCGCCCCGAAGGCGAGGACGATGACCACGACGAACACGACGATGGCGGCTCCCCAGTGCTTGCCGTTCACGGGCAAGCCCATGCGGCGCCTGCCGCGGGTGAAGAGCCACGCGACACCCACGCCGATTAGCACCGCCAGGATGAGTCCGTCGTACATGCTCGCCTCCCGCGCCGCCGCGGCGCTGCCGGTGTGCGATCCCTTTCCACCGAGATTACGGCAATATCGCCGTTTCGTCGCGTAGCAAGTAACCGACGCCTCGCCTGGTGTGGATGAGCCGTGGGCCGAGCACGTCGAGCTTGCGGCGCAGGTAGCTGACGTAGGTCTCGACGATCTGGGACTGGCACTCCTGGTTCCAGCCCCACACGCTCTCCAGGAGCTGCGCCCTGGTGAGCACCCGGCCCTTGTGTCGCATCAGGCAGGCGAGCAGCCGGAATTCTGTGGGGGACAGGTCGACCAGCCTGCCCCCTCGATGGACGGTCCAGCGCGTTTCGTCGAGCACGACATCGGCCGCGCGCAGCACGGAGCCCGCGGGCGGCACGAGGCCGCCCGCGGGCTGAAAGCCAGAGCCGACGCGGCTCAGCTCTTGGTTCCCGTGATCGTCGCCGGTGCCGTGGGGACAGCCGTCGTGCTCGGCACGGCCGTACTCGTCGCCGATGTCGAGACGGAGACGGTGGCTGACGCGGTCGGCGTCGCCATGGTGGTCGACGGCGCCGAGAACAGCACCAGTTCCGCGACCAGCCGACCATGCTCGCGAACGCCGGCGATCATCACCAGGTCACCGGCCGCCACTCCGTGCGTCGCCGTCGTGACCGGCTGGGTGGCCTTCACGGTGGGCGTAGTTGTCACGGTGGGCATCGCGGTTGGCGTCGCGGTTGGCTTCGCGGTGCCGGTCGGCATCCCGGTCGGCGTTGCGGTCGCGGTCGCCGTTGTGGTGGCGGTCGCGGTCGTCGTTGGCGTCGCGGTTGTCGTCGTCGCCGTCGTGACCGGCTGGGTCACGGTCGCGGTCGTCGGGGTGATCGTGATCGTGATCGTCTCGGTTCCTGTGACGATCGTGACGGTGGTCGGCTTAACCGGCGCGGCCGCCTGCGCCACCGCGTTGGTGCTGCCGGCCATCACGGTCTGCGCGGAGACCGTGTTCTGGTTCACCACGGCGTTGACCGCCGCCGTGTTGTTGCCGGTCATCGCGGTCATACCGGTGGCGCTGGCCGTGACGTTCTGGAACGCCGTCTTGCCGGTCAGCCACCACAGATGCAGCTGGCCATTGGAGGACTTAATCAGGAGGAAGTGCTTGGTCGCCAGGACCACGACGCCGCGCTGCGCGGCGTACATCGTGCGGTGATGCGACCCCCACACCTGGGTGAAGGTGCGCATCGGCACCATCTGCGCCAGCGTGCTCATCGAGCTCTGGTGCGAGTGGCCCCACATGCTAAGCGCGGAGCTGAGCGCCGTCTGCTCACTCATGCGGTGGTGGAAACTCATGATGAATCCGGCGTCGGATGCCGTCGTGCTACTCGGGCTATGGTTGTTGGCGGCGACGGCTGCCACGCCGGCGGCGCCACCACCGATCAGTACCGCTGCTGCGACGCCGATCCATGCCTTCATGCCGGCCCGGCGGCCACCGCGCCTGTTGCGGCTTGTCATCGATGCCTCCTTCCGTGGACGCCACGCCCGCCACGCGCGTCACCGAACGTCTTCGTGTGCATGGCTTCGAGAGTGCCGTGATGTCGTGCGGGCCGGTACGCCTTCGCCGCGCACGTAAGCAGTACGTCAGCGGCTTCTCAATGTGGGCGGGGGAAGGCCCGATCATCGCGGAACATCGCGGCCAGCCTGGGCCACGGATAGCGGTCCCCGAGCCGGGGTGATGACGGTGCGGTTACGTTACATGCGGTCGGGAACGGGCACGCCAAGCAGGCCGAGCCCGGCGGTCAGCACCCGGGACGTGGCGGCGCAGAGCGCGAGCCTGGCGTCCCTGGTGGCCTCGTCATCGGCCTTGAGGACCGGGCACTGCTCGTAGAACGCGGTGAACAAGCTGGCCACCTCGAAGAGGTAGCCGCACAGCCGGTGCGGGTCGGCGGTCTCCGCCACGGTGGTGACGACCGCCCCGAAGCCGAGCAGTTTGAGCGCCAGTTCGCGCTCAGCTGGCGCGGTTATCCTGACCGGGCCTCGCACGTCGGCCTCGGCGATCTCCGCCCGGCGGAAGATGGACCTGATCCGGGTGGTCGCGTACTGCAGGTAGGGCCCCGTGTTGCCGCGGAACGAGATCATCCGGTCCCAGTCGAAGATGTAGGCGCTGTCCCTGGCGGTGGACAGGTCGGCGTACTTGATCGCGCCAATGCCGACGTCCTCGGCGATCTCGTCCTTCGCCGCGGCGTCAAGCCCTTCGATCTCGTTGAGGATCGCGCCGGCCCGTTCGATGCCCTCGGCGAGCAGCGCGCTCAGCTTGACCGTGTCGCCTTCCCTGGTGCGGAGCCGGTTGCCGTCGGTGCCCTGGACCATGCCGATCTGCGCGTGCTCGAAGTCGGCGTCGTCCGCCAGCCAGCCCGCCAGCCTCGCCACCGCGAAGATCATGCGGAAATGCAGCGTCTGGTCAGATCCGACCACGTAGATCGCGCGGTCGCAGTTGATCTTGTCCACCCGGTACCGCACCGTCGCCAGGTCCGTTGTGGAGTAGTTGTAGCCGCCGTCGCTCTTGCGGATGATGACCGGCAGCGGGCTGCCGTCCCGTCCGGTGAAGCCCGGCGGGAACACGCACAGCGCGCCTTCGCTCTCCACCGCGAGGCCCTCGGCGATCAGGTCATCGACGACGTCGGGAAGCATGTCGTTGTAGAACGACTCGCCGCGGATGTCGTCGTCGGTGAGGGTGACCCGCAGCAGCGCGTACGTGTCCCGCAGGTACTGCCTGGACAGCTCCATGAGCTCATTCCAGAGCCGCTGGGTGGCGGGGTCGTCCCCGGACTGGAGCTTGACCACCCGCTCCCTCGACCGCCGGGCGAAGTCGTCGTCCGAGTCGAACCTGACGCGTGCTGACTGGTAGAAGGCGTTCGGGTCGGTCCGCAGCAGTTGCGCCTCCGGGGCGTCCTCGCCCACCTCAAACAGGTACTCAATCAGCATCCCGAACTGGGTGCCCCAGTCGCCTACGTGGTTATCCCTGATGACGTGGTGGCCGGCGAACTCGATCACGCGGGCGATGGCGTCGCCCACGATCGTGGTGCGCAGGTGCCCGACGTGCATCTCCTTAGCGATGTTCGGCGAGGAGTACTCGACGATGACGGTTTCCGGTACCTGTGCGAGCGGCGTGCCCAGCCGGGGGTCATCGAGCAGGGCGGTGGTGGCACCGGCGATCCAGTCGCCCCGCAGCGTGAAGTTGATGAAACCCGGCCCGGTCACCGTCGGCGGGTCGCAGATGTCGCCGACGTCCAGGTGGCCGGCGATGTCGTTCGCGACGTCGCGCGGCGCCCGGCCGAGCCGCTTGGCCAGCGCGAGCGCCGCGTTGGACTGGAAGTCGGCGAACGACGAAGGCCTGATCACCGGATCCGCGCTGGCGTACCCCGCGCCGAATGCCGCGCCGAGAGCGTCGCGCACCCTCGCGCCGAGGACCTGCTGGGGATCTGGCATGCCCCCCAGCCTATCGGCAGGGCTCATGGCGCAGGACCGGGCTAACGTCCGCCGTCGCGGCCACTCAGCGGTCTTTGTCGCGGTCCCTGTCGCGCTCCTTGTCGCGGTCCTTGTCGCGGTCCTTGTCGCGGTCCTTGTCGCGGTCTCTGTCGCGCTCGCGGCGGAGGAAGTGAGTCGCGCGCCGCTCACCCGTGACCCCGACCCGCTCCCGTATCTTCTCAGTGATGTCGCCACGCGCGAGGCTGCCCGCGAGTGCGCAAGCGGAACTGACCGCTCGCGCGGTGGAGGCCCCGTGCGCGATCACCACGGTGCCACCGAGCCCCAGCAGCGCGGCACCGCCGTAGCTCTCGGTGTCCAGCCGGCCGCTCAACTCCCGCAGCCCGCGGCGCTGCAACAGCGCGCCAAGCCGCGCCGCGCGGGTTCCCGTCAGCGCCGAGCGGAGCTCGCCGGCCGCGAACCGCATCGACCCCTCCAGGGTCTTGAGCGCGACGTTGCCGGTGAACCCGTCGGTGACGATCACGTCGACCGCGCCGGCCATCAGGTCGCCGCCTTCCACGTTGCCGGCGAAGCTGAGCGGCAGCGCGCCGTGCTGGGGTTCGGCGGCGAGCAGTTCGTGCGCGCGCCGGGTGAGCATGTTTCCCTTGCC
>Ga0187808_10000134_pt1 | contig 17978 bp, 14 predicted proteins | sample NC_wetland_sal_i_5_FD_132427 | JGI IMG/M metagenome (GOLD analysis project Ga0187808, IMG submission 132427) | Wetland sediment microbial communities from Neuse River Estuary, North Carolina, USA - ASW_3 | ecosystem: Environmental > Aquatic > Freshwater > Wetlands > Sediment | place: USA: North...
CTTGTAAGATCACCTATTTGTTTTTCGTAATACCAATTAGCGCCGTAATAACCAGCAGTCAGTCCCATTATCAAGAAGACCAGAAAGGAAAGTGGGGCGTTTTTAATCACGCTCCACTCCTGCCGGACGGTTTCGACCCATCCCATAGTTGAGTCGAATTGTACCATCTACTCGAAATCCAAACTGACCCACTACCAGCAATCCCTTACCGTGCCAAAATGCCAACCGAGAAGGCGCTGATAAATAGCGTTATTCCAGCGATAAAACGGCTCGCTGGAGGCGTGTTGAAAGCACATGGTTTCGGCGCAACGGGTACTTGTCCGGTAAGGGCGTTAATCGGGACTTAGGTCCTTATTGGACTTTGTTCGCTCCCCGGTTCCCCCCGAGCATTCGTGATGCGCATCACAAATGCAACTTGCCTGTCAGTTTTGCCAATTCCCTCCGGTCTCGTGCAGAGCTAGTTTTAGGCTTTATAGGGTGCGTTCTGGCACACGTCTGGCCGAACCGACTACCCTGCCCATCTCTGCGGCCCGCATCAGTTTTTCTGACCAGAAAGAGAGGAATCGAGTGATGAAATCAAATAGGGTTTCTGGACTTCTGGTTGTTTGCGCTTTGGCAGCAGTCTGGCTGAGCGCCTATGGCAGAACTCCAACTACGACTGAAAAACATCCAGCGCAGCCCGTTGCAACGGTAGCGCAACAGGTGCCGATTCCTACGACTGCCGCTGAGGTTCCCGGTCCTGCTACGGGCACAGCGATGACGAAGGAATATGTCCAGACGGTCGGGCGCATGGCGTACGTTTGGGGATGGGCACTCGTCAATTCGCATAATCGCCGCATAGCGTTCGGGAAGGCCCCTGAGCTTGGATTGGTGGGCGGCATAATACCCGCTGCCCCCATTGGTCAAGCTGCAATGCTGACCAACTACATCAGCCCTGACGAAACATTCGTCACCTGTCCCAATCAAGATGTGGTGTATGGTGCTGGATACTTTGCGCTGAACAAGGATCCGGTCGTGTTTCAGGTGCCGGATTTCGGCGACCGCTTTTGGGTCTATGCGCTGTATGACGGGCGCACAGATGAGTTCGGCGAGATTGGAAAGGCTTACGGGACGAAACCCGGCTTCTATTTGATTGTCGGACCGGACTGGAAAGGCTCAACACCGGCGGGCATCAACGCCGTGGTGCGGTCTTCCACTGACCTCGGCTTTGCCGCCCCGCGCATCTTTAAGGATGACACCGCCGAGGACACCAAAGCCATCCAGCCCGTACTTAATCAAATTATGTTCTATCCGCTGAGCCAGTTCGACGGGAAGATGAAGACGAAGGATTGGAGCAAGCTTCCGAATTTTCCAGCGCCAAAGACCAGTAGACAGGAAGCCAAATACGTCGTGCCGGAGGTTTTCTTCGACCAGTTGCCGGAAGTGATGCTAGAAGTGCCGCCGATGCCCGGTGAAGAGGCGCTCTACAAGTGGATTGGTAGCGTGCTTGACGCCGCCGCCAAAGACCCGGTCATAAAGCAGGAGTTGGTGGAAACTGCCGTTGCTGCCGAGAAGGAACTCATCGCACCTTTCTTCCAATGGAAGTATAACGGCAGGCCCGCGGGTAACGGCTGGAACTCGCCCGTGAACAATGCACAGTGGGGCACCGACTATCTCAATCGAACTGGCACCGCCAAGTCCAACATGTATGACAACAGACCGAACGAAACGAAATACATCTATACGGACAATGACAAACAGGGTCAGCAGCTTAACGGAAACAGCCTGTACTCGGTTACCTTTGCCAAAGGGCAAGTGCCACCTGTTAAGGGCTTCTGGTCGTTGACCTTGTATGATGACCACCACCTATTCAATCCGAACCCGCTGAAACGCTACTCGCTCGGCACCAAGAACACGGGCACGTTGCGACCGAACGCGGACGGCTCGCTCACGATTTATGCTGGCGCGACTTCTCCCGGTAAAGATAAAGAAAGCAATTGGCTACCAGCGCCCAACGGCACGTTCTCGCTCTACATTCGCGCCTATTGGTCAGACCAAGCCATCCTCGACGGAACGTGGCAACCACCAGCCGTCGAGAAGGTGAAGTGAGAGCGGTTGCAGTGGAATCGAATCCAAGCAGGGAGATCAGAATGATGCGACGTAATTACCAAGTTTTCGCTCTAGCGAGCGCGTTCTTGCTGTACGCCGTGCCTGCCACCTTCGCTCAGGAAGCCAACTTCGACAAACTCGCCAACCTCCCGATGAAGGAAAACCGACCCACGAAGGAGACCGCGCAAACACTTCGCGACGAACTGCTCTTTCAACGTGCGACGCAGACGTATCTCTGGGCAATGCCGCTAATCAACACGCTCGGCATGCAGGTTGGCTCGGAAAAGGCGTTCGGCGCTGGCTACAACGTTCTGCCGATCTGGAAGCAGCGACTCGACGCCAAGACTCTGGTGACGACCCCCAACTCCGATGTTCTCTACGCCATGAGCTACGTCGATTTGGGCAAGGATGGTCCGCTGGTGATGGAAGCGCCGCCCTTGTTACAGGGCATCTTGCTCGACTTCTGGCAGCGCCCCATCCCCGTCGATGGCGGCAAGTTCCTTGGCGACGTCGGCTTTGCCGGACCGGATGGGGGTAAAGGCGGCAAGTTCCTAATGTTGCCACCCGGCTACAAGGGCGAGGTGCCGGAAGGTTATTACGTCTATCGTTCCGGCACAAACAGAGTCTTTGTCTTCCTGCGTGGGTTCTACGAAGACCCGAAGAACCTTACGCCCGCCGTTGCTCACCTTGAAAAGACGAAGATCTATCCACTGAACGGCGAGGCTGGGGCGGAGCCAATGAAGTTCCCCGATGCCTCCGGCGTCCCGGCCAACATGCTTCCGATTAGCGACGGCAGCGTTTTCGATCAACTCAAGCTGCTTGTGGACAGCGAGGGCGACAACCTCGCTGGCCCCGACTGGCTCGGCATGCTGGCAGCGATCGGGATCATCAAAGGCCAGCCGTTTACGCCTGACGCACACACACGGGAGATCCTCGATCGGGCCGCGAAGACCGCCTACAAGACGAGCCGTGTCATCGGTTTTGAAGAAGCCGTCAACGGCAGCTCTCTGCATATCTATTCAGATCGCCGCTGGGTTAATCCCCTGGACAATGTGACCCCACCCAGTCCGCGCACGACGCTGGATCTGTCTTGGAAGAATGTTGCCTTGGGATATAGGGACCTCGACTTCCGGATCTGGTTCTTCACCGATTATTACGCTGTAAGCCCGGGTATGCTCTCGAAAGTGCCGGGCAAGGGCGCTATGTACCTGATGGCTTTTACCGATACCGAGGGATCGCCACTGTCGGGAGGCAGCAAGTATCGCCTCAACTTGCCGCCCAACATCCCGGCCGCAAACTTTTGGTCGGTGACGCTCTACGAAGCTGAGAACGCTTCAGGTCTCGCCAACGGTCAGCCGTTCCCGTCGCTGGGTTCACGGGACAAGCCAGTTCAGAATGCCAACGGCAGCACGGACATCTACTTCGGGTCAAAAGCACCTCAGGGCAAAGAATCCAACTGGCTCGCAACGGTGCCCGGCAAAGGATACTTTGCCATCCTCCGGCTCTACGGGCCGACCGAAACGGCCCTCGACAAGAGTTGGAAGCCCGGCGACATCGAACTTTTGAAATAGCTGGATTCACAAAGGATGCAGCACAATCGTCGGTCCAACTCCCGATAAGTCGGATAACCGGACAAGTCAAGTCCTAGGACTCCAGATCCCGGCTAATCGGACAAGTCGGCCGAAAGGATTTCTTTTTGAGCCACGAAGCTAATGCGGGTGCAAAGCGAGTTTTTCTAGTGCCGGATTTGTCCTGCCGAATGGCATCCCTGCCTGAAATTGCGTACGCGCACGCCCGAAATATAAGGACGATGCGGAAAATCCAAGATCAAATTAGCGCGACGGGAGATTGCGTGGTGTTGCGTTAGCGCGAGGGAATTCTACGAAATTCTATATCCGCAGTGCGAAATCGAATTACGGGTGCCCTCCAGAGAATCGATTTCTCCGATATTTTCTTATCGCGGGGTAATGCGCACAGAAACGCAAATTGTGCAAAAATTGCGCGTTGCGGAATCTACGAGTTTTGAGTGCTTTCTGTAGTTATCATACACTAGCAGATGAGAAGACTGCGGGAACCCCTCCCACCTTATTCTGGGGGAGTGTGCCGGCCATGACCAAAGCGGAAGTCTTGTTGATTTTCGATCGCTCGGGGGGATTTCTAACACCAGACCAGGTATACGCAAGACTCCCAACACCGCCAGATCGTCGATCCATGTATAGCTATCTACTCCGACTTGCTCGCCAAGGTCTCTTAGAGCGGAAAAATGCCGGGCGAGGGAGTTTGGCTTACAACTTGACTGAGCGAGGGCGGGCACGGCTGGAATATCTGCGACGAGCACGGTAGCACCCACCCTTCAGGGTTGCAGCATTCTCCAGGAGTGCGCGCTATGCTAGGCCAAAAAGGCTAAGCAGGTTTTCGGCACACTTGGCGACACATCAGCCAGACCTGGGATTTATTGGACGCTTATTCGGCAGGTCGAATTAAGGGCAGTGAAACAGTCTTCGTGGAGAGGGGCTCAAACTCGATCTGGGCGACATGCGCTATAAAAAATGAGATTGGTTCTGCCTCGATATTCTTCGACCGATCATGGTGCCCGAAGCAGGACTCTTTCTCCGCGGCGCTAAGCCGAGGAGCAAACCAGCGACTGTACGGAAAACGATTCCAGAACGTGTGGCGCATGAAATGGCGATGCGCTCTGTCTACCCACCGGGGGAGATTCTCCAGCAGCCCTGCAAAATCTCCCGGCTCTTCTCGGTTCTGGTTCCCCTGCCAGCTACACATGGGGCAAGTCAGTTCTTTCTCTACTTCTTCCCAGGCCCTTCTTTGCTCATCGGGGGATAGCTTCAGCGCGGCTTGCAGAATCCCTTCTAGCTTCTTCAGGCGGTTACGGATGATGTTATCGCATGAAACGCAGTAAGGATCGCGAGGCCTCTGGCTCCGGAATCTGTCCTTGCAGGCGCGACAGGTGTGCCCATGCGGGTATTTTTGGATGATTTCCAGCGGGGGACGTAAGTCTCGCGGCGGCCTGACCCATTGGCCGTTAGCAAGCTCGAAAAATCCACACTCCTGCGCGATTAGCCTCTCGTCCTCAGTCTGAGGTGGGTTTTCCAGTGGCCAACCCTCGAATTTGGGTCGTAACTTCCTCATTTCAATGGGAATTCTACTTTCAAACTCTCTTCAGGAGCAAGCGGTATGCTCGCAGCGACTTTAGAGATTCATCTCTAGAGGAGCTGGAACATGACCGAAAAACAGAAAAAGCGTAGTTGGCTGGATGAATTCATTGATCCAAAGCGTCAAGCGAATCCACCCAAACATATAGATGAAGTGATCCTCCAACCTGCTTTGCGGCAGCTCGGCACAGCACCATGCCCGGTCTGTCAGCGGGAGACCGCCGTCTTTTTGACGCGAACCAATAGGCCTTTTCAGAATTGCGGGTTTTGCTCAGCGCGCGTGTTCTTTAATGGTCACGAGGCCATGCGGCTGCTCAAGAAAAAACTGAAGGCCATCGAGCCTGAGTAGAACGAAGCGATATGGGCATCGGAATAGCGCCGCGAGTGAATGAACAAGAAACATGAAATCTGCAACAGAATTCGGAGAAGTGGCTGTTCCCATCGCTTGTGATAGCATCGCGCCAGCAACGCCGATTCGACAACAGCGGAAAGGTCGCTCAATGTCGAAGCGGTCGGGTCAATCAGGGTCTGTCCGTTTGGTTGGTTCCAAGTGGTACGGGCGCTATTGGCGTGATGTTCCGGGCAAAGCAAAACGTGAACATTCCTCGGTGGTGCTCGGCGAGAAATCAGAAATGAGGAAGCAAGAGGCACGGCGCAAGCTCATGGACATCATAATCAAGGAAGGTGTGAACACGCCGAAGCACCTTGAACTGTCCATGAAACCCGTTATGACCTTCAACACTCTGGCAGATGCTTGGGAGTTGAAAAGGCTGCCACAGTTGAAGCCTAGTACGCAGTACGCCGCGCCCTTGCTCATCAAGAAGTATCTGCACCCATTCTTTGGGCACATGGCACCAGGTGCAATCAAAACAGGTGTCATCAATGACTGGATTGCAGATCTGAAAAGCAAAGGGTTGAAATCCAAGACTGTCCACAACCTGTGGAAACTTTTCAGAGCGTTAATGAACTGGAACGCGCAGCAGAATGATGAACCAAAGCGGGTATGGTATCCCACGCTCCCCGCCATACCCGAAGATGAGCAACGGTGGTTTACGCAGGACGAGGTGTGCCGCATTGTGGAAGCTGCGCCAGGGCAGTACAAGGTGCTATTTCATCTTGCTGCGTACAGCGGGCTGCGTTCAGGAGAATTGGCCGGGCTGCACGTTGAAGACTTGGATTTCGTGCGCGGAGTAATCCGCGTGCGCCGTTCAGTCTGGAACGGAATGGAAGTGAGCACCAAGACAAAGCGGGGTTATCGGGATGTGTGGATTGATTCTCTCACCGTTCAGATACTCAGCGAGTACCTAGGCAGCCGCACTTCTGGCCGCGTGTTTCAATCAAAGGTTGGTACGCCACTAGAAAACCGGGACATTTGCAGGCGGGTTCTGAGGCCAATATGCAAACAACTTGCTATTCGTCCCGGTGGGATGCACGCATTCCGGCATGGCCGCGTGAGCCAGTTGCAGGCGAACGGTGTTCCACCGGATTTCATTAAGAGTCAGGTGGGACATTCCAGTTTGCAGACAACCAGCGGTTACACGCATTTCACTGAAGCATTCAAGCGTGAAACTGTTGAACGTTTGGCACCCAAATTGACGTCCTGTACTCAAGTGGCCGAGTTGTACTCAATTGAAAACGTGGTTAAGCCCATGTAAGATGAAGTAGTTGAAGTTTTTTTCTTCAGCGATTCCGAAGGGCCTGTAGCTCAGGTGGCTAGAGCGCGCCCCTGATAAGGGCGAGGTCGGTAGTTCAAGTCTACCCAGGCCCACCAGCCTTCGCTCGCCAAGTTGACATAGCACCGGGTTCACCTTCAATATCGGCGAGCTACGGCTCGGCAGGCCAAAGAAATCAGCGAGCGAAGGATGTCGCGCCGGAGCTTATTTGTGGAGGCGGACCTTTCCGTGAAATACGTTTACATCCTGCAGAGCGTGGCGGACGAGGACCATTTCTACACGGGCATCACCGATGATTTGAAAGCCAGACTTTCGAAGCACAATTCGGGCGCGGTGACGCATACTGCCAAGTATCGGCCCTGGCGCCTGAAGAGCTATATCGCATTTGCCGATGAAGCCCGCGCATTTGCGTTTGAAAAATATCTGAAGTCCGGATCGGGTCGCGCGTTCGCGAAAGCAAGGCTGTAAGGGGGTACAGTCGCTCCCGCCCAAATCAAGGTTTTCGTCCGCGGTCTTTCTTGAAGACCCAATTTGCGTAGCGTGCTCTTCGCCGGAGCCTTGGGCAGAAGCTGCCTAAGTTCGTCGCACAGTCGGCGTGACTCCAGAATCAGGTCGGCTTCTCGCGTGGCATATGTATTCTAGAGTGAGCAGCGGTGAGGATGGCCGGGACTAGGGAAGATGCCCGCTAGGCAGTTCTAGGATCGTCAACTAAGGCCCACCAAACACTCCTAGATCAGCTATCCCTCCCGATGGAAGCTAGCGCCGCAAGGCTGTTCCGCCTGTCCGCTGAAGCGACAGGGCATCCCACAAGCGGGCACTGGCGGCGAGGATAGCGCTAGCTCGCGTCAGCTAACTTCTTTTTCACCATAGATTTGTGCGCCCAATCAAGAGGCATCAAACTTGCCTCTATGAAACCTAGCATTCGCGGCGGAGGTGTCTCCATGGGGACGCTTTGGCAGGATATCCGATACGGTAGCCGCATGCTGTGGAAGAACCCCGGCTTCACGGCCGTGGCTGTCATCACCCTCGCCCTCGGCATCGGTGCGAACGCCGCGATCTTCAGCATCGTCAACGCCGTCCTCCTCCGGCCCCTCCCCTACAAAAATCCCCAGCAGCTCGTGAAAGTCACGAGCGAATTCACGAAGCTCAACCAACACGATGCGGGGTTGTCCGAGCCGGAGCTCGAAGATCTTCAACGCGATACGCAACTCTTCCAGGGAGTTGTGGGAATGATATCCATCAACTGCAACCTCACCGGCGGCGAACAACCGGCGCGCGTGGAATCCGTGCTCCATACCGCCAACTATTTTTCCGTCCTGGGAGTGAATGCGGCGATGGGGCGAGTGATTGGCCAGCAGGACGATGTGCCGGGAATCGGAACAGTCGCGGTCTTGAGCGACGGCGCCTGGAAACGGCGCTTCGGCGCGGACCCGAACATCATCGGCAAGCAAATACGGGTCGACAACGATCTTTACACCGTTGTCGGCATCATGCCTCCCAACTTTCGCCATCCCGGCAAGGCGCTGCTGAGCGAGACCGAATTGTGGGGGCCGACAGGTTTCGCGGCCACGCCGTTTCCGAATCCGCCGATTCGCGCGGCAAGGTTTTTGCAGGGCGCGATTGCGCGGCTTCAGCCGGGCGTGAGCATCGCCATGGCCCAGGCGCAGCTCGATTCACTCTCGAATGCGCTGCTCCGCCAGTATCCCGATTCTTATACCGGAAACAACGGATGGACGCTTCGTGTGACTCCTTTGCAGCAGGAATTGACAGGCAACGTGCGCCCGGCGCTGCTGGTCCTGCTCGCTGTAGTCGGCTTCGTCCTGCTCATCGCTTGCGTGAATGTGGCCAATCTGCTGCTCGCGCGCGCGGGCGCCCGGCAGGGCGAGATCGCGATTCGACTCGCGTTGGGAGCCACGCGATACCGGTTGCTGCGCCAGCTTCTCGTCGAGAGTCTGCTGCTGTCTTTTTTGGGCGGCGCGCTTGGCTTGCTGCTCGCGTCCTCCACCTTCGATTTGCTCATCCGGCTGATTCCCGCGGACCTGCTCCAGACGCAGGTGATTCAGATGGACCGCTCCGTGCTGTGGTTCGGGCTCGGAATTTGCCTGCTGACGGCAATCCTCTTTGGTCTGGTTCCGGCGCTCTCGGCGTCGGGTCCGAACGTTCATGAAACGCTGCGGCAATCCGGATTGCGCTTCACGGCGGGAGTGCAGCGCAACCGTATCGGTTCGGCGCTTGTCGTATTGGAGTTTGCCATGGCCCTGATGCTCGTCATCGGCGCCGTCCTCCTGGTGAGAAGCTTCTGGAATCTGGCCACCATGTCTCCCGGATTCCGCTCCGAGCACATTCAATCCGCGAGCGTGTGGCTGCCTTCCCCGAATGATCCCACGGCCGGGGCTTACTACACCCCCGAGGAAAAGGCGGTTTTCATTCGCAAAGTGCTCGAGCGGCTCAAGAATGTTCCGGGCGTCGTGGAAGCCGGCGCTACCGACGCTCTGCCATTGGCGTCCGGGAGGCGTTTAGTGCTCCCGATCAAAATTCAGGGGCGCCATGAGAACTTCGGAGAGCTGGGCTTTACCGCCTGGGGGTTCGGCACACCTGACTATTTGGATGTGATGGGCATCCCGCTATTGCGCGGGCGCAACTTTTCAGAGGCCGACGATTTAAGCAGCCAGCGTGTGGCCATCGTGGACGAAGCGTTCGCGCGGAAATTCTTCCCCGGCCAGGATCCCATCGGGCAGCAAATCCAGGTGCCGGCAGGCGTCTTTGGCTTTGATCGCAACCTCCAGCCCTGGTACACCATCGTCGGAATCGCCGGCAACGTGAAGGACAATGCCCTGGACGCGCCCCAGAATCCCATGGTGTACAGCCCTCTCGCTCAGGACGCGCAGTTCAATCTCTCGTTCGTAATGCGCATCCGGCCCGGCTTTGAGAATCCCAATGCCCTGGTCGAGAGCGTCACGCGCGAGGTCCACGTCGTGGACCCGCAGGTGCCCGTCTACGGCGCGAAAACGATCGACGAAATCGTCTCGCGCGCCTTGAGCGGCCGCCGCTTCTCCATGCAACTGCTCGTCCTGTTTGCGGCCTTGGCGCTGGTGCTCTCCGCCGTCGGCATCTACGGCGTCGTTAAATTTTTCGTCAACCAGCGCACCCATGAAATCGGCATCCGCATGGCCCTCGGAGCGCAGCCGCGCGATGTCCTGCGTTTGGTCTTCGGATTCGGAATCACCATGGCGCTGGCGGGCGTTGCCGTCGGATTGGCCGCCGCGTTTCTTGTCACGCGCTGGCTCTCCGGCTTGCTCTACGGCATCAGCTCCACCGACGCGGTCACCTTCGTGGCCGCCCCACTGCTCCTGAGCTTCGTCGCGCTGCTGGCCTGCTATCTGCCCGCGCGCCGCGCCATGCGCACGGACCCCATCGTGGCCCTGCGCTATGAATGACCAGCGATTCGCGCGAGCGCTTGTTGATCTCCCGGCGCTCAGCAAAAGTTTTTCGTGGAGGTTTTGTCGCGATTGTTTTTGACGCGCGAAAGCCCATGCATTAGGAGAAGCGTATGTAGCGGCGGCCTTAAGGCCGGCCAATTCTTTACTCCTCCACGAATCACGAATTACGAGTCACGAATCACAGCCTTTCAGGAGGCTCCATGCCAGACCCGGAACGCATCAGAGAATCCGTCGAAGGTTCCCTCGATCCCGAATACGTCCAGCAGCGTCAGCGCGCCGGTTGGCGCCTCGCCGCCGTCGAATGGCAGCGCGAATCCGTGGCCCCCGCTCCTCAGCCCCCGCCCCGCCGCGAAGAACCGCCCTTCGGCGCCCGCGTCTCCGGAGATTGCGCCCACCTCGAGGAAAATCCCCCCGAGATGCAATTCCTCCTCACCATGATGGAGCTCATCATCCAGGACATCTCCATCGTCAAAGTTGCCGAGGAGCTCAATCGCCGGGGCTATCGCACCCGCGCCGGCGCCGAATGGGGCCCCGTCGCCGTCTTCAATATGCTTCCGCGCCTCATCGAGCTCACCCCGCGCATCTTCTCCACCGACGAGTGGGTCGAGCGCCGCAAGCGCCTCTCGCTCGTCTATTGAACCGTGCATCCCTGCAACTCTTGCACCGCGGCTGTTCTGTCGCGCGCCGCCCGCGCGCTTGACAGACGCTTCTGCCCTCACTAGAGTTGACTCGCACTCGTTTTCTGCTCCATGAATTCCCCGCAAGGGTGAAGCCGCGAATTCAGTCCACTGAGGAGGCTGAAATGCGCAAGCCACACTTCCTGTTTTGGCTCGTCCTGGCCGCAATTCCACTGGCTGCCTTTCCCGCTGGCGCCCGTCAGCAGCCCGATACGTCCGGAACGGTTCCCGTCTCGACCGTCGTCACCGTCCTCGGCCCCAAATTCACTCCTCCTCCTGCCGTCAGCAGAGACGACATCAATGTCCACGAGGGCGACGCCCACAAAGACGTCACCGATTGGGTTCCCGCGCAGGGCGATAAAGCCGCGCTTCAGTTTGCCATCGTTGTGGATGATTCCGGTCCTAAGGATGTCGGCAAGCAATTCGATGATTTGACCAACTTCATCAAATCGCTTCCCAACTCGACGAGTGTCGGCGTTTTCTACGCTAACAACAGCACCGTATCCATTGCCTCACAATTTACGCTCGATCATGAAGCCGCGGCCAAGGCTCTGCGGCTCCCCTTGGGCAACGGCGCGACAATGAGCCTCTATCAATCACTTATGACTTTAATTGCGGGTTGGCCGGTCAGCGGCGCACGTCGTGAAATCCTCGTACTTAGCGATGGCTTTGACCGTCTCCGGAGGGAACGTTACAGCCCCGATGTGAACACCACCGTTGAAAACGCGCAGCGTGCAGGGATCATTTTTCACGCCATCTTTATCGCTGGCGGCCAGTTCCCGGGAGCCGGCTTCCAATCCCCCAGAACCGCCAGCCGCATCCAGACGTTCAAGAATATCGGCCAGGGCAACCTCAATACACTTGTCGACGGCACGGGAGGCTTCGCATTCTTTCAAGGATTTGCGACGCCGATCTCATTCGACCCTTTCCTCACCCAGCTCGACCTCGTCCTCAAAAATCAATATTTCCTTACCTGGCGGACGAACCGCAGCAAGAGCTCCAAGGGAGATCTTCGCAGCTTCAAGGTTCGCACCGAGCGCGGCGGCATCGAAATCAGAGCCGCGGATAAAGTTTTCGTTCCGGGCGAATAGCGAGGGCGCGTCGCTGCCATCGCGTGCCGCCCGAATTCCGTTTCCCTGCACCACCGCATTTCATAGCCATCCAGACTGAGGAGGCAGCCATGCAAACGAAATCCCGCGCTCTTGCACCCATTCTCCTTCTTGTCTCCATCCTTTTCACCGCCTCGCCCGCTCTGGCCCAAAAGCCCGATTCCTCCTCGACCGTCCCTGTCACCACCGTCGTCACCGTGCTCGGCCCCAAGTATTCGCCCCCTCCCGCCGTCGCCAAGGATGACCTCTCCGTCTATCAGGGCAAAGACAAGCGCGACATCGTCTCCTGGGTTCCCGCCCAAGGTGACAAAGCCGCTCTCGAGCTCGCCATCGTCATCGACGATGCCTCCTCCTCCGAACTCGGCATCCAGTTCACCGATCTCACCAATTTCATCAAGTCCCAGCCGCCTTCCTCCGGCGTCGGTCTCTTCTACGCCAGCAACGGCACCGTCCAGGCCGCCTCGCAGTTCAGCACCGATCATGACGCGGTCGCAAAATCCATCCGCATGCCCTTCGGCCGTGGCGCCGCTTATTCCAGCATCTATCTCTCGCTCATGAGCCTGATTTCGCGCTGGCCCGTCACCGGCGCCCGCCGCGAAATCCTGCTCATCGCCGATGGCATTGACCGCTTCCGCGGCGACCCCTTCAGCCCCGACGTCACCTCCACCATCGACCGCGCGCAAAAAGCCGGCATCATCATCCACTCGCTTTTCGCCAGCGGTGTCGGCCGTGCCAGCCACAATTTCTACCGCGTCAGTTTAAGCCAGGCCAATCTCGCCCAGATCACCGATGCCACCGGCGGCGAATCCTTCTTCCAGGGTACTCAGACCCCCATCTCCTTCGCCCCGTTTCTCGCGCAGTTGGATACCGTCCTCAAGAACCAATTTCTCCTCACCTTCACATCGCCCCGCAGCAAAAAAGAAAAAGGCGAGCTCAAAACCTTCCGCATCCGCTCCGAGCTCCGCAACGTCGAATTCTCCGCCCCGGACAAAGTCTTAATCCCCGGCCCATAGTCCCGCGCCGCCCTCTTCAAGCCGTCCATCTCTGTTGACTTCTTGATCTTCAAGCTTCCAATACCTTCGCCTCCTCCTTCATCCCTGCCTGGAATTCTCCGTGCTCTCCACGATTTTCTCAGCGTCCTCTGTGTTTCATCTTTCTCATCATTGTTTTATCTCCTTCAAACACGCATCGCCCAGTATCCCAGCCCCCGCCAAAGTCCGCATTCAAGTCCCACCCGTCTTTGCCGATGAGCATTCTGGCCGCGATGCATATGCAAATCCAATTCGCACTGTTCCTTCTTGCCTCACCCAGCCTGCTCGTTGTGTCATTGCGGAACATGCTATTCGCACCACAAACCGTTCGCGCGAGGTCATAAATGTCCATCGGAAGCGTCACGAATTCAACCCTCTATGCTCTGCTCTACAACACGCAGACAACTCAGATCACGGGCAACACGTCATCCACGCAAAACACCGCCGGCAGGTTCCAGCAGATTCAAAGTGAGTTTCAGCAGCTTGGCCAGGATCTACAGGCAGGCAATCTCTCGCAAGCGCAGCAGGACTACGCCACGCTCTCGCAGAACTTCCAGGACACCCAGACTCAGAACGCGCAGACACAGAACAATTTGGACCCCATCTCCCAAGCCTTCAACGCCCTCGCCCAGGACCTGCAAAACAACAATCTCGCCGGCGCCCAGCAGGATTTCGCAAACATCCAGCAATCGGCCCAGCAACAACAGCAACCAGATCCCGGCCAGTTCCATCACCATCACCATTTCCACGGCGGCGGCGATGACGCCGGCCAGCAGCAAAACGGCATCGCCCAGGCCTTCGATTCCCTGGCCCAGGCCTTGCAGTCAAATAATCTCTCCGGTGCGCAATCCGCTTTCGCCACGCTCCAGCAGGATCTTCAGCAGTTCGGCTTCAATGGCAACGCGACTTCGACAAGCTCGACGGCTACTACCTCCACGCAAACGACCGGCACCAATCTCAACGTCAACGCCTGACGCGCGCCGCTCCGCATCCAGCATCCGCGCAAAAAAAAGCCCGGCCCGATTCACATCGGACCGGGCCTGCCCGGGACCGTCATTCTGAGCGGTGCATCCCGACGCTTTTTTCCTTCCCGGAGATCGAGCTTTTCGATCTCCGGGTCGGGATGCGGAGTCGAAGAATCTCTCTTCGGCGTCACCAAAACTGGGGATGTCAACAGAGCCGAATGGCGTCCAGCCGCCCCTATTTTCCCGCTCGCCTTTCGCTACCCGTTCCGGCCGTCCCGCGAATCAGGCTTTCCCGCCATCGCCATAATCGTCGAAAGCGCAGTCGCGCAAACCGTCTCCGCTCCATCCTTCACCGCAAATACATCCGCCGCGCAAATCGTCAGCGTCTTCCCCGAACGCACCACGCGCGCCCGCGCCGCCAGCATCTCCCCCTGCGCCGGCGCCACAAAGTTAATCTTGTACTCCACCGCCAGCACCGAATAGCCCGTCGGCATCAATGTGTACGCCGCGTACCCCGAAGCGCTGTCCGCAATCGCAGCCGTCACGCCCCCGTGAAAATAGCCGTGCTGCTGCGTCAATTCCTCGCGATAAATCACGCGTATCTCGCACTCGCCCGCCCGCAGCCCCGCTAGCTCCGCGCCAAGATACCGCATCAGTCCCTGACGCCCGAAGCTCTCTCGCACCCGCCGCTCCCATTGCGGATCCGCCACCCTCGCCGCCTTCTTCGAAGTTTTCATGCCCCCTATTTTGGCCCACCCCACGAAAACATGCGAGGCCAACCTCCCAGCATGCCCTCCGCACATGCCCGCCGCGAAAATTTTCGCCACCCAATCCCCCGCCGTCCCGCTTCATGATAATCTTCCTGCCTTCTATGGCGGACACTCCCCAAAGTCATAGCCCCGGGAGCGCTCCCTCCGGACGCACCGCGCCTCCGGACGTGCCGCCCTCCCCGCCTCCCCCGGTCTGGCGGCCCAAGTTCAATCCCTGGCTCATTGGTGTCGTGGTCTCCTTGGCCGCATTCATGGAAGTGCTCGATACCAGCATCGCCAATGTCGCTCTCCCCTACATGGCCGGAAGCCTCGGTGCCAGCAACGACCAGAGCACCTGGGTCCTCACCTCCTATCTCGTCTCCAACGCCGTCGTGCTTCCCATCGGCGGATGGTTTTCCAGGGTGCTCGGCCGCAAGCGGTTTTTTATGTCTTGCCTGGTCGTTTTCACTCTGAGTTCCTTGCTCTGCGGATTCGCACCGAGCCTGGGAATGCTCATTCTGTTTCGGGTCCTGCAGGGTATGGGTGGTGGCGGACTTCAGCCCATGGCTCAGGCCATCCTGGCAGACACATTTCCTCCCGAAAAGCGCGGGCTGGCCTTCGCCCTCTACGGCGTCACCGTCATCGTCGCCCCCACCATCGGGCCCACCCTCGGCGGATGGATCACCGACAACTACACCTGGCGCTGGATTTTCTTCATCAACTTGCCGGTGGGCATCCTTGCGCTGCTCCTGGTTTATCGCCTGATCGAAGACCCCCCCTGGGCCAAGCTCGTCGCGGGTACGTTCGCGAAAATCGATTACATCGGAGTGTCCTTGCTGATCCTGGGAGTCGGCGCGCTGCAAGTCATGCTGGACAGAGGACAGGAGGATGATTGGTTCGGCTCCCATTTCATCGTCACGCTCATGGTGCTTGCGGCAGTCGGCCTGGTCTCCTTGTTCATCTGGGAGTGGCTTTACAAGGACCCGATCATCGACGTGCGCCTCTACAAAAATTTAAATTTTCTCACCGCCAACGTCATGATGTTCATGCTGGGACACGCGCTTTTCTCCTCCCTCGTCATGATGCCCTTATACCTGCAATCTCTCATGGGCTATACAGCCGAGTCCGCTGGCCTTGTCCTTTCCGGCGGCGGTGTTCTGCTCTTGTTTCTGATGCCCATGGCGGGAACTCTCTCATCCAAAGTCCAGGCCCGCTATCTCGTGGCCTTCGGCTGGTTAACTCTCGCCATCGGCATGTACATTTCCACTCAGCAGTTGGACCTGCAAATCAGCTTCCTGAGCGCGAGTATATTGCGCTTATTTCAGGTATTTGGCCTCGGCTTTCTCTTCGTCCCCATCAATCTGGCTGCTTACATCGGAATGCCGGTCGAGAAAAGCAACAATATCGCCGGCCTGGTCAATTTTTGGCGCAATATCGGCAGCAGCGTCAGCACTTCCATGGTCACCACGCTGCTCGCCCGCCGCGCCCAGGTTCATCAGGTGTTCCTCGTCGCGCACACGACTCCGGGAGTCACTACTCTCAGGGGCTTATCCGCCGGCCTCGCAAGGCACATCCTCTCGGCGGGCGTCCAGGCTGAAACCGCGGCCAGGAAGGCTACCGCTTTGCTTTATCAGTCGGTGATTGCCCAAGCCACTCTTTTGGCCTACATCGACACGTTCATCGTCCTCTCCATCCTCTCCGCCTTAATGTTTGTATTTTCCTTCGTCTTGAGGAAAAATGACCCTGGCTCAGGCCGGGTCGCGCTCGAGTAGAAGCGCCGATGCGTCGCCATCCCTTATCGCCGCAGTCCTTCGCGCCGCCCCGATCTTCGGCCCGGAGTCTACTCCCATGATCCGTGTGATCACCATCGAGCGTGAGTACGGCAGCGGCGGCGCCGACATCGCCCAAAAAGTCGCCGACCGCCTCGGCTGGAAACTCTGGGATCAGCTCCTTACCAACGAAATCGCCCGCCTCATGGAGTGCGATTGCAGAGTCGTCGAACAGCACGAAGAAAAACGCGATCCCATGGTCTATCGCCTCCTCCGCGCTTTCATGCGCGGCAGCTATGAAGGCAGCCAGAACGCCCCGCGCTTAAAAATTGCCGACACCGATTGCATCCGCGAGGTCGCCGAACGCGTCGTCAAAGGCGCCGCCGAAAGCGGCGACTGCGTCATCGTCGGCCGCGGCTCCGCCTACTACCTGCAAGACCGCCCCGACGCCTTTCACGTCTTCGTCTATGCCCCGCTCGAGGAAAAAGTTCGCCGCCTCCAGGCCGGCGGCAAGAGCCAGAGCGAAGCAGTCCATCTCGCCGAATCCGTCGACCGCGACCGCGCCGCCTTCATCAAGCAATATTTCGGCGTCGACTGGCCCGATCGCCACCGCTTCCATCTCATGATCAATTCCACGGTCGGCGATGAAAACGCCGTCGACACCATCCTCAACGTCATCAACATGCTCGAAAAGCGCGGCACCCCCCACGTCTCCCAAGCCAGATAGCTCGCCCCACTCTCTGCTTTTGTTGCAAGCTGTTCGCAATCACATTCAGCTCTGTTGGTATCCCGCAAGGGATCCCGGTTTCGCCTCAAGTGGCATAGACACTCCTGTCTGTGCTCTGACGAGCGATCGTCCATCCAAACGCAATCCTCAGGAATCGGCCCACCCCTTCCTGGGAACGCCAATCTCCTGATTGGCGTGCGTTCGCGCAATTACCCCGAGCAACCCACCCCAAAAAACAAAAAGGCCCGATCCGATTCACATCGGACCGGGCCCGCGTTTGTCTGATTGCCCTCTAACAACCCCACCACCGCTCGCGCGACAGCAGGGAAAATCGGATGAGACTTGCCAGAACCCGTCAGTTTACTCCCGGCCCGCCGAAGCGTGCCAAGCATTGAGCAAACCGAGCCCGGCCCCGTGAGAGGCCAGTGAAGAGCACTCCCCGCTCGAAAGCGGTTCATGCTCCCTTTTCTTTTAGAAAGGAGGTGATCCAGCCGCAGGTTCTCCTACGGCTACCTTGTTACGACTTCACCCCAATCATGAGTCATACCTTGAGCGCCTGCCTCCTTGCGGTTGGCACGGC
>Ga0187808_10000135_pt1 | contig 17971 bp, 19 predicted proteins | sample NC_wetland_sal_i_5_FD_132427 | JGI IMG/M metagenome (GOLD analysis project Ga0187808, IMG submission 132427) | Wetland sediment microbial communities from Neuse River Estuary, North Carolina, USA - ASW_3 | ecosystem: Environmental > Aquatic > Freshwater > Wetlands > Sediment | place: USA: North...
ACACCTCGCCGGCCGCGAACAGGCCGGGCACCGAGGAGGCGGCAGTGTCCGGGTCGACCTCCACGCCGCCCATCACGTAGTGGCAGGTCGGCCCGATCTCCATTGGCTCCTTGGTGATGTCGACGCCGGCCAGCTCCAGGAACTGGTGGTGCATGGACGGCAGTTTTCGCAAGATCTCCTCGGCCGGCAGCCGTGACGACACGTCGAGAAACACGCCGCCGTGCTCCGTCCCGCGCCCGGCTTTGATCTCGGAGTTGATCGACCGGGCGACCTCGTCGCGCGGCAGCAGCTCAGGTGGCCGCCGGTTGTTCGCCTGGTCGGTGTACCAGCGGTCGGCCTCTTCCTCGGTCTCCGCGTACTGCGCGCGGAACACGTCGGGCACGTAGTTGAACATGAACCGCTTGCCCTCGGAGTTGCGCAGCACCCCGCCGTCGCCGCGTACCGACTCGGTGACCAGCAGGCCGGCCACCGACGGGGGCCACACCATGCCGGTCGGATGGAACTGCACGAACTCCATGTTCAGCAGCGACGCGCCGGCCAGCAGCGCCAGCGCATGCCCGTCGCCGCTGTACTCCCAGGAGTTCGAGGTGACCTTGAACGTCCGGCCGATGCCGCCGGTGGCAAGCACCACCGCGGGCGCCTCGAACAGGACAAAGCGACCCGTGTCCCGCACGTACCCGAACGCGCCCGCGATCCGGCCGTCCGCGGACTTAACCAGCCGGGTGACCGTCGTCTCCGCGAACACCCGGATCATCGCCTCCGGGTCGCCAAGCGCGATCGAGTCGGCCTGCTGCAGCGCGACGACGCGCTGCTGCAGCGTCCGGATCATCTCCAGGCCGGTCCGGTCGCCCACGTGCGCCAGCCGCGGGTACTCGTGCCCGCCGAAGTTCCGCTGCGAGATCTTGCCGTCAGGCGTCCGGTCGAACAGCGCGCCCCACGCCTCGAGTTCCCAGACCCGGTCCGGTGCCTCCTTCGCGTGCAGTTCGGCCATCCGCGGGTTGTTCAGGAACTTCCCGCCGCGCATGGTGTCGCGGAAGTGCACCTGCCAGTTGTCGTTGGGGTTCACGTTCCCCATGGCGGCCGCCGCGCCGCCTTCGGCCATCACCGTGTGCGCCTTGCCGAACAGCGACTTGGAGATGATCGCCGTCCGCTTGCCCCGCGCCCGGGCCTCGATCGCCGCGCGCAGCCCGGAGCCGCCCGCGCCGATCACTACGACGTCGTAAGAAAGGCGCTCGATTTCGGTATCGGTTGAAAACATAACTATTCGCCCGTTCCGCTTAATTGAAGAACCGAGGGTCGGAGAAGGCGCCGCTGGCGACCAGCATGATGTACAGGTCGGTGAGCATCAACGTGCCCAGCGTGGTCCAGGCGAGCTGCATGTGACGCGCGTTCAGCCACGAGATCTTCGTCCACGCCCAGTACCTGACCGGGTGCTTGGAGAAGTGCTTCAGCCGGCCGCCGGTGATGTGCCTGCAGGAGTGGCAGGACAGCGTGTAGGCCCAGAGCAGGATCACGTTCGCCAGCATGATCAGCGAGCCGAGGCCGAAGCCGAAGTTCCCGTCCGGCCCGCGGAACGCCTGCGTCACGTCGTAGGTGTTGAGCACCGATATCAGGATCACGGCGTAGAAGAAGTAACGGTGCAGGTTCTGCATGATCAGCGGGAACCTGGTCTCACCGGTGTACTTCGCGTGCGGCTCGCGGACCGCGCACCCGGGCGGGGACTGCCAGAACGCCCGGTAGTAGGCGCGCCGGTAGTAGTAGCAGGACAGCCGGAACCCGAGCACGAACGGCAGCGAGACGAACGCGTAGGGGATGATCGGCGGAATCGCCGGGATCCACGTGCCGAGCGAGGAGGACCCTGGCACGCACTCACCGTTGACGCAAGGCGAGTAGAACGGCGTCAGGTAGTGGTACTGCGGCACCCAGTACCAGTGGCCGGTGAACACGCGGACCGTCGCGTAGGTCACCCAGATGGTAAGCAGCGTCGCCGTGATAATCGGCGACTGCTTCCAGTTGTCCTTGCGGAGGGTCCGCGCCGAGATCTGCGCCCTCGTTCTGGCCGGCGCATCAGAAACTTGAGTCATCCTTCAGCGTCCTCGCTGCCTTGTCCGTGATCGTAACGCGACGTGCGTCCAAGCCAGCCCTTGCCCCTGACGTACTGGCCCGGGGATGCCCGCGCATGCGCTGCCCTGAACTTATTCCTGTCAGACTCAGGATGCCGCATCGAAGCACCCTTCCAGGGTGTGAGCCTGGCTACACTCAGCGTCCGAGCAGGCACGACGCGGGCGCTGAGCGCGGTGATGTGAGCAGGTTCACGTCCGTTCCGGCAGCGCCGAGCGCAGGAAATTCACCTGGAACAGCAGCAGGTTTTCCGCGACGACCTCCTGCGGGGTCATGTGCGTCACACCGGAAAGCGGCAGCACAGAATGCGGATATCCGGCCGCCAGCAGCGCGGAGGAAAGGCGCAGCGAGTGCGCGACGAACACGTTGTCGTCGGCCAGCCCATGGATGATGAGCAATGGGCGGACGACAGACGCCACCGCCCGTTCAGGATCATTGTTTAGTGAGCTGTTCTCGTAGGCGGCCGGATTCTCCACCGGGTCACCGAGGTAACGCTCGGTGTAGTGCGTGTCGTAGAGCCGCCAGTCGGTGACCGGAGCGCCCGCGATCGCGGCATGGAAGACGTCCGGCCTGCGCAGCACGGCCAGCGCCGACAGGTACCCGCCGAACGACCAGCCGCGGATCGCGACCCGGCTGGTGTCGAGGTCGGGGAACGACTCGGCGGCCGCCTGCAGCGCTGTGACCTGGTCCTCGAGCACTCCGGTCGCCAGGTCGCCGGCCACGGAGCGGTCCCAGGCCGGCCCGCGCCCCGGCGTGCCGCGGCCGTCCGCGACGACGACCGCGAAGCCTTGCTCGGCGAACCACTGCGGGGCGAGGAATATGCCGGTCGCCTTCAGCACCTGCTGCGAATGCGGCCCGCCGTACGGGTCCATGAGCACCGGGAGCTTCGAGCCCGGCTCGTGCCAGGAGGGGAGCAGGACGGCGGTGCGGATTCCGGTCGGCCCGGCGTCTAGGAACCGCGGCTCGGGCTGCGGCAGGTCAGGCGACTGCGCCAGGGATGGGATTTCCGCGGTAAAAATTCCATTCATATCGATCCGAACGGTGACCTGGTTCCCCTCCAGCGTTGTGCTGCTCACCACGGTGGTCCCGCCTTGAGCGCGGGCGCTGTGCAGCCCGGGCGCCGTCGCGACCTCGGTCAGGCCGTCCGGGCCATGGCGCCACACGCCGATCTCCGTGGCCTCGATCGAGCCGCGCAGCAGCACAGCCGCACCGTCCGTGCCCAGGATCTCCCTGACTTGCAGGCCAGGCGGGGTCAGCGGAGCCGCGGTCGCCAGGTCCGCCGCGGGAGCGACGATAAGCCGGCGGGTGTCCTCGCTGACCTCGGTCCACGCGATGCGGCCGTCGGCTAGCTGGGCCGGAACGCCGCCGACGATGTCGGTCCAGTCCGGATCGGTGTCCTCGCGGATGAGCTCGCCGGTAAGCCCGTTGACGACCCGCGTGGTCTTCTGATCGCGGCTCTGGGTGACGATGAGCAGGTCGTTGTCCCAGCAGACGGTGACGAGGTACGGGAATTCGGAGCGGTCCCAGCCCTTCGGCTCGTACGTCTGCGGGCCCGGCGCCGGGTCGGCCGCCGGAGCGATGATCAGCGAAACCTCGGCATTCGGCGTGCCCGCCGCCGGGTAGCTGACGACCGCGGGCTGCCGCTCCGGGTGGACCGGGTCGGCGATGTGCCAGCGCCTGACCGGCGACTCGTCGACCCGGGCGATGACCAGCCGCGTGCCGTCAGGCGACCACCAGTAGCCGCGGGCGCGCCCCATTTCCTCGGCGGCCACGAACTCGGCCAGGCCGAAGGTGATGCCCTCCTCGGCCGCCACCACGTGGTCCTCGCCGCTGCCCAGGTCGATGACGCGCAGCGCGCCCTGGTGCACGTAGGCGATCCGCTGCCCGGCCGGGTCGGGCCGCGGGTCGAGCGCGGGGGTACGCGCGGGCACCAGCCGCGGCCCGGCCGGCGGATCGGTCAGCGGCACGGCGTACACCTGCCCGGACAGCGCGAACACCGCCAGACTGTGCGCGGCGTCGGTGGCGAACGACACGATCCCCGCCGCGGTCTCCCTGACCCGTTCCCTGCGGGCGCGTTCCTCCGCGGGCAGGTTCTCCTCGTCGGCGCCAAGCTCCCTGGGGTCGGCCACGACGCGTTCCGCGCCGGTGGCGGCGTCCGCCTCCCACAGGCAGGTCACCGGATCGTCGCCGCCCCTGGTCCGCAGGAACGTGATCCGCGTGCCATCAGGTGATATCTGAAAGGCCCTCGGCACCCCCAGCGTGAACCGCCGCGTCCGTGCCTGCTGCCTGGGAAACCCATCCGTCATACGAGCATCCTGCCAGGTGACTCCACCCGCGCGCTTCAGCTCGGCTCCAGGCGCTAGGCGACGCAGATGTACGCGGGCGCGGTCGGCCCCTTCCGCTTCTTAATCCTCGTTCAAGATCCACACTGCTGGTGCACTGGCCTGGTACCCGCCCATCGCGGGCACGGCACCGAGTGACTAGATCGAACCAGGAAGTCGATCGCCATGGGTGTGCAAGGGGTTGGCTGTAACATTGGATGTACTTGGCCCTGCGAACGAACCCGCAGGTCATGCGCGATCCGCTGAGCTATGGACAGTTTCTAGTAGGTTTCTAGTAGGGGCGGAGCAGTGGCGAATCATGGGAGAGGGCAGAGTCTGCTGCTGGTGCACGCGCACCCAGATGATGAGTCGATAGGCACCGGCGCCACGATGGCCAGGTACGCGGCCGAAGGCGCCCGGGTCACGTTGGTGACCTGCACGCTGGGGGAGCTCGGAGAGATCATTCCGCCGGCGCTCCAGCACCTGCTCCCAGACGAGCTTGGCGAATACCGCATCGGCGAGCTGGAACGTGCGTGCGAGGCGCTCGGGGTGTCCGACCACCGGTTCCTCGGCGGGGCCGGGCACTGGCGGGACTCGGGGATGATGGGCCTGCCCGACAACGACGACCCGCGCTGCTTCTGGCAGGCGAACATGGACGAGGCGGCGTCCGCGCTGGCGGCGATCATTGGGGAGGTCGCGGCCGACGTGATCGTGACCTACGACGCGAACGGCTTCTACGGCCATCCGGACCACATCCAGGCGCACCGGGTCGCCCGCCGCGCCCACCAGATGACCGGTGAGAGCGCGAAGTTCTACGCGACCGCGATGCCGCGCTCGGTGCTCGCCGAGGCCACCAAGCTTCCCGCGGACTCCTGGTTCGAGCGGGTTACCGACCCCGCGGTGGGCGTTCCCGACGACCAGGTGACGACGGAAATCGACGCGACCAAGTACCTGGATGCCAAGCTCGCCGCCATGCGGGCGCACGCGACCCAGATCACCATGGACGGGGAGTTCTTCGCGCTGTCCAACGGCATGGGCTTGCACGCCCTCGGCACCGAGTACTACACGCTGCTCGCCGGGCGGCGCGGTCCGGGCGCGCCGTTCGAGCGCGATCTGTTCGCGCACTGAGCCGGACTCGGTAGCCTGCTCCATCATGGGGACAACGCAAGGAATGCCGGAGCGAGGACAGCGCGCGCTGACGGTCGCCGTCTACCTGGTGCTGTTCGTGCTCGGGGTGCTGCTCGGCGTGATCGGCAGCTTCCAGTACCCCCGTGGCCCCGTTCCGCTGGTGGCGATCGTCCTGGACCTGGCGATCTTCGCCACCTGCCTGCTGGGCGGCTGGGGGATGCGAACCTTCCTCGGCGGCATCATCCCCGCCATCGGGTGGTTCATCGCCTCATTCGTGCTCTCGATGCCAGACTCCCAGGGCAGCGTGATCATCACCGCCACCGCCGCCGGCGAGTGGTACCTCTACGGCGGCGCGCTAGCCGCCGCGGCAGGCGGCGCAGCCGCCTTCATCCTGTGGGCCCGCCGCCCCCGCCGCCGCTAACCCCCCCGCCCCCGCCCCCGCCCCCGCCCCCCCGGCCCAGTAGGTCGATTGCGCATTCGGCACGGCTAGATCGGGTCGATTGCGCATTCGGCAGACTCGGGGCCTGGCCTTCGCGGCTACGCGGTCAGGACCGCGTCCGCGAAGCGGGCTAGGCCCCAGGCGAGGTCTTCCTCGGTGATGACCAGGGGCGGGGCCAGGCGGATCGTGGAGCCGTGGGTCTCCTTGGCCAGCACGCCCAGCGCCGCCAGCCGCTCGCAGACCGCGCGGCCGTCCAGCGAGACGAACGACACCCCGGCCCACAGCCCGCGCCCGCGTACCGCCGACACCACGGACGAGGGCAGCTCGGATAGCCGTGCGTGGAACACCGCCCCCAAAGAAGCGGACCGCGCCTGGTACTCACCGGTCCGCAGCATCGCGATGACTTCCCGCGCGACCGCGCAGGCCAGCGGGTTGCCGCCGAACGTGGAACCGTGCTGGCCGGGCCGGAGCACGCCGAGTACCGACCGGGCAGACACCATCGCCGAGACCGGGAGGATACCGCCGCCAAGCGCCTTGCCCAGCAGGTAGGCGTCCGGCACGACCCTGTCAAGCTCGCACGCGAACGTGGTCCCGACCCGGCCGAGCCCGGACTGGATCTCGTCGGCGATCATGAGCGCGCCCATCGACGAGCACAGCTCCCGGACGCCGCCGAGGAACCCGGGCGGCGGCACCACGACCCCGGCCTCTCCCTGGATCGGCTCGACGAGCACCGCGACCACTCGCGACCCGTAGGCCGAGAAAACCGAACGCAGCGCGGCCAGATCCCCGTAGGGAACCGAGACGAACCCGGGCGTGTACGGGCCGAAGCCCGCCTTCGCGTCCTGGTCGGACGAGAACGACACGATCGTGGTGGTCCGCCCGTGGAAGTTCCCGTCGAACACCACGACTACCGCCTGGTCGGCGGGCACGCCGCGGACTTCGTAGCCCCACTTGCGCGCCACCTTGATCGCCGTCTCGACCGCCTCGGCGCCGGTGTTCATCGGCAGGACCATCTCCATCCCGCACAGCTCGGCGAGCTCGGCGCAGAACGGCCCGAACTGGTCGTGGTCAAACGCCCGGCTCACCAGCGTGACCCGCTCGAGCTGGCGTTGCGCGGCATCGACGAGCCGCGGATGCCGGTGCCCGAAGTTCAGCGCCGAGTACCCGGCGAGCATGTCCAGGTACCGCCGGCCTGCCACGTCGGTGACCCACGCACCGGACGCCGTGGCGGCGACGACCGGCAGCGGGTGATAGTTATGCGCGCTGTACTCGCGCGTCAGCTCGGCCAGGTCTGGCATCGTCTCGATCATGGTGGGGCTCCCCTCGGCAATGGCTCAGACGGTGGACTCGCCGCCGCGCAGCTCGAGCGTGCAGCACTTGGCGCCGCCGCCGGCCTTGAGCAGTTCGGACATGTCAACAGGGACCGGCGCGAACCCGCGCGCGGAAAGCTGCCGGGCCAGCCCGGTCGCCTGCGCGGCCAGCACCACGTGGTAGCCGTCGCTGACGGCGTTAAGCCCGAGGACTTCGGCATCCTCGTCCTTGGCCTCGATCAGCTCGGAGAACTGCGACCCGAGCGCGGCCCGGCCGGCGTCGTCGAACGCGGCGGGGTAGTACATCGCGGTCGTGGAGTCGAGCACGCACAGCGCCGTGTCCAGGTGGTAGAACCGCGGGTCCACCAGCCGCAAGCTCACGACCGGCAGGCCGAACACCTCGGCCAGCTCGCTCGCGGCGCCCACGTCGGTCCGGAACCCGTGGCCGGCGAGCAGGGTCCGCCCGGCGACGAGGATGTCGCCCTCGCCTTCGTTGCAAGACGCCGGCTCGCGCACGTCAGACCAGCCGCTGGCCCGAAACCAGTCGAGGTAGGCCGGCCCTTCCTGAGCACGCTCCGGGTACCGGAACCGGGCGCCAAGCACGGTCCCGGCTACCACTGTCGCACCGTTGGCGGCGAAAACCATGTCCGGCAGCCCCGGCACCGGCGCTATGACGCGTACCTCGTGCCCAAGCTCGAGGTAGGTCTGCCGCAGTCGGCCCCACTGCCGCATCGCCAGGCCGGCGTCCGCCGGCTCGTCCGGACGCATCCACGGGTTGATCGCGTACGTGACGGCGAAATGCGCCGGCGGGCACATGAGGTAGGTCCGCGGGGTCGCGACCCGGCGCGTCTCGTCGGTCATCATGCCGTCAAGGCTAGGGACCCAGCTGCGTTGATAACAGCAGGTGATCATGCGTCCCAGCAGCGATTCGTTGCGTTTCCCCGTCGCACGGCGGCGATCCGTTGTGTCACCAACCGACGTCGCGAGCCAGATCCAAACCGAACAGCATGTCTGCCGACGCGAACGTCTCGAACTTCACCCCGACCGGCTCACCCGGGTCGGCGGCCAGGGCGTCCAGCTCACGCAGCGCCGCTGCGGTGTCCAGGTCGCCCGCGAACGACGCGGTGATCGCGTCGGCGTACCGCCGCGACATCGGTCCGCTTGGCGACCGCGCCCAGAGCGCGACAAGCTTCCGCCACCGCGTGAGCGTCGCTATCTCCCCGTCGAGGTCCCCGCCGTCCCCGACCGCCTCGCCGTACCCATGCCGCATCAGCTTCATCCGAACGGATAGTGGCTCCTCTGCCACCGCGAGCCGCTCCCGCAACGGGCGTTCCGTTTCCCGCTGCGTTCCGTCTCCCGCGCCCGCCACGTCGATCCAGTACCCGGCCAGCCTCTCGACGGCAGGCTCGGTCGGCTCCAACCGGACGCCCACGTCGAACACCGGCTCGCGGATCCCGTCCGTGAACAAGCCGGCTAGCTGGTCCGCGGTGACCGGCGCCGTCACGGTCTGCGGCGGCGGGTGGATGTTCAACTCCGCGCAGACCGCGCGCAGGTCGTCCTCCCGCTCGGGAGCGAGATCGATGACGATGGGAGCAAGCCGCGATCGCTGCGACAATCGCCTGAGAATGTCGGCGACGAGGTAGGCGCGCACCTGCCCCAGCCCCGTGCGGCGCGCCGCGACCAGCACCCGGAACTCCCCCCGGTGCCCGGGGCGCACGTCGGTATCGTTAAGCCTCAGCACGCCTTCACGCTAGTCGGTCGCCTTGGGGTGCCCCGGCCCGGCATAGTCGATCCAGACCGTGGCGTTCTCCTGATCAACGAGGTACCAGATCCGCCCCGCCCCTGTTACTTCGATCTGCCAGTGATCGAGGACACGCCCCCGCACCTCTCCGGTCGCCAGATTGCCGTGGAGTCGCTGATGCCGCGGCGATCGTACTGGTGGAGCTGCATCGTTGCGCATCGTCGTCCAAGCCGCTCGCGTGTTGCCCGGCGCCTGGCGGCAGAGTTCCTCCCAGCCCTTGGCGGAGTCATTGGTCAGGAAGCGCACGTCCCACTCTTCGGGACCCGGTGGGGGTGCCACACGATCGCCCCGCTTAGGGCTCACTCGGGCACCTCAGGTGGCAGGACGCGTTCGCCGTTTTCGATAGTGTCGTGCTTCCTGGTCAGAATCGCGTAGAGCTCGGGATCGGCGTAAATCTCTGCCGTGGACCGCCACTCGGCGACAAGAACCTCGACCGCTGCGTTGTTGTCTAGTTCGGTCGCGGCGGTGAGCGTGTCGAGCCATTCCGCGGCGAACTCGTGCTTCTCGTCATCCGGCAGGTGCCGCACCCACGGAAATACGGAGGGCAAGACCTGGACCGCGAGGGTCATCACGGCCGGGTCGCGTCGCATCATCTCGCGGAACAGGCGGGTGGTGTCGCGGACCACCGCGGTGTCCTGGGCCGCGCGCTCGGCCGTGGTCAGGACGAGGTCCTCGGCATCGCGGCGGTGCAGCAGCAGCCGCCGATTGGTGGCCAGCCGCGCGAGCGTGGCCACGGGCTTGTTTAGAAGGTCGCTGAGGTTTACTTCTGCCGCCATCGTCATGACCTTCATATTACTTGAAAACTCGGGTCAGGCGAGGGTGTGGGCGAGGGTGTGGAGGCGGGCGGCGGCGGCGGCGACTCGCTCGTCGGTCGCGGTGAACGCGACGCGGATGTGCTCGGCGCCGCTGGGGCCGTACATCGAGCCGGGGCCGACGAGGATGCCGCAGTCGGAGGCGAGCAGCTCGCAGGCCGCCCAGCCGTCAAGGCCAGGGCGGGTCGCCCACAGGTACAGCCCGGCTTCTGAATGGTCGATGCGGAAGCCGGCGGCGATCAGCCCGTCGGCCAGCGCCGCGCGCCGCGCCCCGTACCGGGCCCGCTGCTCCACCGCGTGCTCGTCGTCGGAGAGCGCGGCGGTCATCGCGGCCTGCACCGGCGCGGGCACGATCATGCCCGCCTGCCGGCGGATCAGCAGTAGCTGGGAGATGAGCGCCGGGTCGCCGGTCACGAACCCGGCCCGGTAGCCCGCCAGGTTGGACCGCTTGGACAGCGAGAACACCGCGAGCACGCCGTCCAGCGAACCGCCCGTCACCGACCTGTGCAGCGCCGAGACGGGGGAGACCGACCAGCCGAGTTCGAGGTAGCACTCGTCGGAGGCGAGCACACAGCCTCCGGGGCGAGAGCGTGCCCACGCCACCGCGTCCCGCAACTGGCCGGCGGACAGCACCCGCCCGGTCGGGTTGGACGGCGAGTTGACCCACAGCAGCCGCGCCGCGGACGGGCCGTCAGGCTGCGAGTCGGTGGCGACCGGCTCGGCACCCGCCAGCCGCGCCCCGATGCCGTACGTCGGGTACGCCAGCGCCGGATAGAGCACCGAGTCGCCCGCACCCAGCCCGAGCATGACGGGAAGCCAGGCGATGAACTCCTTTGTCCCGATCACCGGGAGCACGTTATCGGCGTCGACGTGCACGTCGTGGCAGCGCGCCAGCCAGGAAGCCGCCGCCGCGCGCAGTGCGGGGGTTCCCGCGGTCAACGGGTAACCGGGCGTGTTGGCGGCTGCCTTGAGCGCTTGCTGAATCAACGGTGGCACCGGGTCGACCGGTGTTCCGATAGACAGATCGACCACGCCGCCGGGAAAGGCGCGGGCCTTCTCCCGGATCGGCGCGAGTTCGTCCCAGGGGTATTCGGGGAGCCGTGTGGGATGCGTCACTCGTCCGCGGCCTGCGGCGGAAGCGCCGCGACCAGCGGGTGGTCCTTGCCGATCTTGCCGACCTTGGACGCGCCGCCCGGAGACCCCAGTTCATCGAAGAAGTCGACGTTGACCTTGTAGTAGTCCTTCCACTGCTCAGGCACGTCGTCTTCGTAGTAGATGGCCTCAACGGGGCAAACGGGCTCACAGGCGCCGCAGTCCACGCACTCATCCGGGTGGATGTAAAGCATGCGGTCGCCCTCGTAGATGCAGTCCACCGGGCACTCTTCGATGCATGCCTTGTCAAGCACATCGACGCACGGCTGCGCGATGATGTAGGTCACGTGAACTCCTCTTCAACTACTTAACCCTGCTACAACACAGTATGGCGGTTCCTCAGGCATCCTGCGCTAGCTGGCGACAATACTCCGGGCCCCGCCGCCGGGGTCGGTCTGCCAGGCGGTTTCTGTCAGCCCGGCAGTCCACTGGTACCCGCCATAGCGCACCTCCGTTATCCCGTAGCTTAGGGCGTTGGCCATCAACCAGTTGGCCACCGCCCACCCGCCGGCCGCTGTAACCGCAAATGTCCCCGAGTTTCCCGAACGAGTGGTGCTTGCTCTGAGCACCGGCCCCTTTTCCCCCGGCCGCCCGAACGTCCCGGCCAAGCCACTCATAGCAGCCGCCAGGTCAAGCCGCGCGCTCACGTTCTCGCTGGCGGCCTGGCTCGTGGGGTCGTACCAGCAGGTGACCGCGTGCGGGGTGGCGGTGAACGCGGCGGTGAGCGCCTGGGCGGTCGGTACCCATTGCTCGTAGGCGTAGCCGTCGGCGCTGCGCTGGACGTCCTGCGCGGCCTCGTACACGGGCAGCTTCGTATAGCGGGGGACCTTGACCAGGGCGGCGAAGAACGCGCCCGCGGCGTACGCGGGGTCTTCGAGCTGGGCGGCGCGCCCCCAGCCCTCGGAGGGGCGCTGCTGGAAGATGCCGACGGAGTCCAGGTCGCCGTAGTCGGGGTTCTCGAGCTTGGCCTCCTGGAGCGCGGTCGCGTACGCGATCGTGAGCGCCTCGCGGGGCAAGTGTTCACGCAGCGCGACGCCGGCGATGCTGGCAGCGTCCGCGGTCTGGGCGAAGTCGAGCGGTATGGGGTTGGCCGGGTTCCCGGCCTGGCAGCCGGGCACGATGAGCGCCCGGGTGACAAAGTGCTGGACGGCCGTGTAAGCGGCGTAGCCGCCCACGCCGAGCAGTACCACGATCACAGCGAGCACCGTGACCGGGCGACGCCACGAGGGGCGTCGGTAATTGCCGCGCACAGCGCGCCCCGAGGTCGTCGGCACAACCCCGACGGTACCCGGCTGGCGAGACCTTCGCTGCCGGTAGGCTCGCACGCTGTGAACCAGTCGCTGAAATCGCCGTTGTCACCTGTCGTGGACGAGCTGTGGGAGCAGCGGGCCGGGCTCAGCCCGGCGGATTCCGACGCCAGGTCGCAGGTCGTGGCGGCCGTGGACGAGATCGACGCGGGGAACGCCAGGGTCGCGTTCGTCGACCCCGAGACGGACGAGGTCGTGGTCGACGAGCGCGCTAAGCGCGCGATCCTGCTCGCGTTCCGGCTGCTGCCGATGGCCCAGTCGCAGGCCGGCGACTTCCGTTACCACGACCGGGTGCCGCTGAAAACGCGCCTGGACGGGGTGCGCGTCGTGCCGGGCGCGATCGCCCGCTGGGGCTCGTTCATCGCCCCGGGCACGGTGCTGATGCCTTCGTTCGTGAACGTCGGCGCGTATGTGGACACCGGGACCATGGTGGACACCTGGGCGACAGTCGGCTCCTGCGCGCAGATCGGGAAGAACGTCCACCTGTCCGGCGGGGCGGGCATCGGCGGCGTGCTCGAGCCGCCGAACGCGGTGCCCGTGGTGGTCGAGGACGAGTGCATGATCGGATCCCGGTCCATGGTGGTCGACGGTGCCCGGGTGCGGACCGGCGCGGTGCTCGGGTCCGGCACGAACCTCGGCCGGAACACGCATGTGATTGACGTGCAGACCGGTGAGGAACTGCCCCGCGGTGAGGCGCCGGCCTGGTCGGTCTGCGTGAATGGCATGCGGTCGCGGAAATTCCCCGGTGGCGAGTACGGCATGCAGTGCGTCCTTGTCCTGCGCCGCCTTCCCGAGGGCAGCCGTCACGACAAGACGGAGCTGAACGCGATCTTGCGGGACCACGGCGTCGACGGCTGACGCGACAGGGTATGACGGCATCCCGGAGTCACGGAGTGGACGCCTGATAGCGCTACCTTTGATAGCGAGATGAACGGAAACAACAATCGCCGGGTCCGCCGACAGGGACCCGTGACGCTGCGCGACAAGCAGATACCCGCGACCACGACCGACCAGCGGCTGCTGGACCGGCGCGGGCCTTCGGACTGGGTGCACACCGACCCGTGGCGGGTGCTGCGCATCCAGGCGGAGTTCGTGGAGGGTTTCGGGCTGCTCGCCGAGCTCGGATGGGCGGTCTCCGTCTTCGGGTCGGCGCGTTCGAGGCCGGGCAGTGACGAGTACGAACTGGCCGAACAGATCGCGGCCGCGCTGGTCCAGGCCGGGTACGCCGTGATCACGGGGGGCGGCCCGGGCGTCATGGAGGCGGCGAACAAGGGCGCCACCGAGGCGGGCGGAGTCTCCGTCGGCCTGGGCATCGAGCTTCCGAATGAGACCGGGCTCAACGACTACGCGAACGTGGGCATCGAGTTCCGCTACTTCTTCGTCAGGAAGACCTGCTTCATCAAGTACTCGCAGGCGTTCGTCGTGCTCCCCGGCGGGTTCGGGACGATGGACGAACTGTTCGAGGCGGTGACGCTCGTCGCCACGGGGAAGATCACTAAGTTCCCGATCGTACTCGTCGGCAGCGAGTACTGGTCGGGCCTGCTTGAGTGGCTGAAGCAGACGATGCTCAGCCGGGAGAACATCGGCGCCCGCGAGCTAGCCCTGCTGCGGGTCGCTGACAACCCCGAGGAAGTCATCGAGATCATCAAGGAAGCTCACACCGACCTGTCCTTGTGATCCGCGTCCCTGTCCTTGTGATCCGCGTCTTTGCGGTGATTCGCGTCTTTTCGCTGGCCTAGGGCGCCCGCCATCTTGGCCAGGGCCCGGCGGACGTTCCAGCCGGGCCGCGGCGTGCCGAGCGCGGCCTCGGCCGCGTCGAGACTGCGCCGGACCTCGGCGACGTGCCGAGTCCTGACCGCGGTGCCGCCGAGCCAGCAGCAGGCGGCGGCGAGCGCCTCGGCTCCCGCCACGCCGAGGTCGTCCGCTCCTGAGTCCACGTCGGTCAGCGTCGACCAGCCGGCTTGGAGCGTACGGTCGAGGCGCGTCATCGGCACGGTCACCAGGATGCGTTCAGGGTCGATCCCGTTGCGGCGGGCCTTCTCGGCCGCCGCGATGCCGGGGCAGATCAGGCTCGCGCCGCTGTGCAGCGCCAGCCTGGGGTCCGGTACCAGGTCCGCGGACGCGTCGGCGCCGCAGATGACCACGCCGGGCAGCCATTCCCTGATCGCGGCGATGAGCGAGGGGCCGCCGACGCCGACTTCGATCACCGTTGCCCCTGCGTGACCTGCGGTGACCGCGTCGTCGAGGCTGCCGACCCGGGCCAGCAATGCGGTGCCAGGGTCGGGCAGAACAGTTCGGGAGTGCGACTTCACGCTCAGAGCATGGCACGATTCTTTATGTGCCTGTCGTATTGATCATCACTGTCTTGGCCATCGTGGCCGCTACCGTGTTCACCGCTCGCGGCCGCGGCGGTCAGATGCCGGCTGAGCGCACCGACCACGTTCCGCTTGAACTCGGACCGGTCTCCGCCACCGACGTCGTGCTGCTGCACCCGCCGACCGCGCTGTGGGGGTACAACGTGCAAGCGACCGACGAGGCGCTGGAACGGATCGCCGAGTCGATCAGGGAGCGCGACGTGCGGATCGTTGCGCTCGAGCAGCTTGTCACCGACATGAGCAGGGGACCGGCGGCGCGGCCCGCCACCCCCTACGCCGCCGCGCCCCGGGGCCCCGAGACCGGCCAGCCGGGCGGCGAGGGCCCGGCCACGCCACCAGAGCGGTCGCATGACTGAGGAGCAACCGATCCCCACGGGGGCGGCGGTACCTGGCCCAGACGGCAGGCTGCGCTGCCCGTGGGGGCTGAGCGCCCCGGAGTACCTCGCTTACCACGACGAGGAATGGGGCCGCCCGGTCCGCGGCGACCGGGTCATTTTCGAGCGCCTCAGCCTGGAGGCCTTCCAGTCGGGACTGTCCTGGCTCACGATCTTGCGCAAGCGGGAGAACTTCAGGAAGGCGTTCGCGGGCTTCGATCCCGCCGCGATCGCGGCGTTCGGGCCTGACGACGTGCAGCGCCTGCTGGCCGATCCTGGCATCGTCAGGAACCGGGCCAAGGTCAACGCGGTGATCACGAACGCGCGGGCGGCACTGACCCTGCCGACCGGGCTCAGCGACCTGGTTTGGGGTTTCGCCGACAGCGAGCCGACGCCGGCGCCGCGCACGCTAGGTGACGTCCCCCCGCAGACACCGGCTTCGAAGCGCCTCGCGGCCGAGTTGCGCAAACACGGTTTCACCTTTACCGGCCCGGTCACCGCCTACGCCACGATGCAGGCCTGCGGCTTGGTGAATGACCACCTGGCCGACTGCTTCGCCAGGGATTGGCACGCTTCGGCTTGACGCTTGTGTCGGACCCGGCGGGCCACGCCGTGCGAAAATACCCGGCATGGAGCACGAAGATCCGGACATGGCTGAGCTTTTCGCGCCGATCGATCCGTCGAAGGCACTCGGCGTGGTGCTCAGCGAGGCGCACGATGTGCTCGCCCAGATCCACCAGCCCGTCGACGCGGAACTGTGGGGATCGGACATGCTCGGCGCGCTGTCCGCCGGCGGCCAGTCGGACGTGATGGCGCAACTCGCCACCTCCCTGGTGCCTGCCGCGGAAGAGGACGCGACGCCGGAGGCGCTCGCGCTGCTGCGGATATTCGCGGCGATCGGGTCGCCGGAGTTGCGTTCCGCGGCCGACGCGGCCGCGGAACGGGTCGCGGCGACCGGCGTGCCTGACCCCGCGTGGGCCAGCCTCATCGGCTCGCCCACCGTGGGGAAGTGCTGGCACTACAGCGATGTCGGAGGCCGACAGGAGTCGGTGACGATGACGTTCGGCTACGGCGAATCCGAGCACGCCCTGTCGGTGCTGATCGACCACGGCCACGGCGGCCGGATCAAGGACGCGTGGGTCGGCGAGGCCGACGGCCTGCTTGACAAGACGTGGCTCGCCGCGGAGAACGACCCGCTCGTGGTGTTCGAGACGATCGACGCCGACGATGCCCGCGGTCGCCTGGAGCAGGCGATCGGCGCGGGAGAGTGCCCGGACAAGCAAGACCAGGCGGACGACCTGACCGCGCACCGTGCGCTGCTGCTCGCCAGGATGCGTTTTCTCGCCGCGAGCTAGGCCCCCCGTCCTACGGGGTCAGGGCGAGGGTCGCGCCCGCCGGGGTGAGCAGGCGGTGGTAGCCGGGTCTGCCCGGCAGCCTGGCCCGGTTGCCTGACACGCGGCGATAGGCTCCGTCCGGGCCGGTCAGTATCAGCCCGTCCGCGCCGATTGCCACGAGTTCTCCGTCGTTGCGAAGCAGGACAGGGCCGTCGCGCTGGCCGCTGATCGCGACGCGGCCGGACCGCAGGCCGTCGAGAATCGCGCCGGCGCCATCATCAACGCTTTCGACCCAGGTCGTCGGCGTGCCGAGCGGCGCGTCCGACCCCTGCCTGTGCCAGTCGCTGCCGCCCACCGGGATCGTGGCCGGGTCCCAGGCCTGCCACCAGGCCAGCGGCGTGGTCCAGGTCGGATCGAGCCAGCTCCAGTGCCAGACCTCGACGAGCGGCGGCCGGCGCCGCATCTGGTACAGCCAGCTCACCGGCCCCGCGATGGGATGGTTGACCGACATCAGCCCGCCGCCGCGTTCGGCCGCGTCGAGCCAGTCGTCCGGTCGGGCGCGAAAGTCGATCCAGCCCGTGTCGCCGAGCACTCCCGCGTGCCCTTGTGCGGTGGTCACCTCCTGGCCGGGGATCAGCGTGACCCCGTACCGGCGGGCCGCGGCGGGCAGCTCAGCGTGGTGGCTGACGGTGTTGTGGTCGGTGACCGCGAGAAACTCCAGGCCGCGCTCGATCGCGAGGCATGTCAGTTCGGGTACCGTCAGCGCGCCGTCCGAATGCACCGTGTGCGAGTGCAGGTCCCCGGCGAGCCAGCGGCGTCCCGGTGCCGCGGGCAATTCCCGCGGGGCCGGCCTGGTCGCCGGCACCGGCGGGCTGGACTGCGCGGTGCGGGCCGAGTCCGGCCCGTTCGTCGGCTCCGCGGTAACCCGGTACCGCACGCCGTTGGCCGGCACCAGGTGCAGCCCGATGGCCACCTGCCACAGGCCCGGCTGCACCGCGCCCGGCAAGTACCCGGGGGTGGCGGCATCCTCGGCGATGACGAAAGAGCCCCGTGCGCCGCCTGACCAGCCGCGGAACCCGGAAGGACCGAAGCATCCCAGGTCAAGGATCGCCCCAGCACGCTCGTATTCGAGCTCCACCCGCAGCGCCGCCGTGCCCGGCGCGACCTGCACGGGAAGGTAGTGCAACGGCGAGGCAAGCCGGTCCTCGAGCGTCCATACCCCCGCGTGCACCGTCACCTGCCCCATGCCCCCCAGTGTGTCGACCCCGCGCCGCCCGGGCAAGAACCATGCTCCCCTGGCCCCTCGCCCCTCGCCCCCTCGCCCGCTCGCCCCCGGACCGACCAGATGTATGGGCCATTCATCTGGTCATAGCCAGCTGAAAGGGACATTCATCTGGCTGGGAGCGGGACGCTGGGAGCGGGACGCTGGGAGCGGGACGCTGGGAGCGGGACGCTGGGAGCGGGACGCTGGGAGCGGGACGCTGGGAGCGGGACGCT
>Ga0187808_10000136_pt1 | contig 17913 bp, 20 predicted proteins | sample NC_wetland_sal_i_5_FD_132427 | JGI IMG/M metagenome (GOLD analysis project Ga0187808, IMG submission 132427) | Wetland sediment microbial communities from Neuse River Estuary, North Carolina, USA - ASW_3 | ecosystem: Environmental > Aquatic > Freshwater > Wetlands > Sediment | place: USA: North...
ACCCTACGGCAGATTAGGGGCGATTGTTCTTCGCGAGGTAGGTCTTGAGGGGAACCCAGTAGGAGGCCTTCCAGCCGGAGGCGAGGTGGCCGGCATGGTCCGGGAGAACGCCGGAGTGAACGAACCTAAGACGGGTCCCGCCCTTCGCCGGTGACAGAGTGAAGGACACGGTGGAGTAATAGTCCTGGGGCCAGGTCTCTTCTGAGGGCCTCCAGCTCTGGACGATCTTCTTACCCGGGACCAGTTCCAGGTTCTTTCCGTGGATGTAGCCTCCCCACACAGTGAAGGTCGCCCCGACCTTCGGACTGATCGTGGCCGGGGCACCCGAAAAGCCGGAGTGTCCCTTCGAGGTGAGGAGCGTCTCATAGACTACGTTCGGCGGCGCGGGCAAGAGCACAGTCTGGCGGATCGTTCGAGTCTTCATCCGAGGCAGGGAGTCTCCACCCAGCCATCTACGTTGCGGCGGCTTCGGGTCGGATTTCGGGGAACAGGCACCCCGGGGGGTCGAAAAGCCCCAAAGAGGAGGAGGTCACCTAATGAGGGGTCGCCGGCTTCGTTGGGCCGGTGACCTGTGTCTAACACGTGCCCCGACTGCGGCGCCTCGATGGAATTCGCAAGCCAGCCGGCCCAATTGCTCACCGGCTCATGCGCGGGATGCGGGCACTCCTTCACCATGTTGGAGGGGGTCGTGGAGGCTGGCCGAGGCGCCGCCCGGCCCGCCGGAGCGGCGCCCACCGCCGAAGAGTCATCGGATGAGTCCGAATCTTCCGTCGGTCCTCCTTGCAGTCTATGCGGCGCGCCGCTCGAGCTTACGGCATCGCCCGGCGGCGGGCTCTCTGCCGTCTGCTCCGGCTGCAGCTCCTCGTTCCAATTTGTCCTCCAGTCCGATGCCGAGCGCCCTTATCGGCGGCCTCCGAGTCGGGGCGGCTACCGCAACCAGGACCGCGGGGAGTCGGAAGGGCCTAGGGCCCGTCCCTGCCGGAATTGCGGCGGGCCGCTTCAGTTCTCGACAAGCCCCGAAGGGCTGGTGACGGGGACCTGCGCCTCGTGCGGAAACCGCTTCACTCTCCCCCCGCGGCGAGAAGAGGGTGGACGCGGCCGACCGAGTCAACGAGGCGGGTACGCACCCCGACCCCGGGGGGGCGGTGGCTGGGGACGAGGCGGCGACCGCGGCGCTCCCCCGCCGCGCTTCCGTTCCCGGGGTCCTCCGTTCCGTCGACGAGAGAGCCGGGGGTCGGACGACGAGGATGAGTCGCCCCGGAACTCTCGGCGCCGTCGCGACGACGAGTGAGACCCGTCTCGGCGGGCGGCCCGATGCCGGGGACACCCGAGATTCCCACCCCAGGGTGGGGTCCCGACTTCCTACCGATCGGCTCCTGGCCGTACCGCGCCGAGTACGCGGTCGCGACCGTCGCGATCCTGGTGGTCGTCTTCGGGTGGCGCCTGGTCATCCTGCACGACTTTCCGGATAGCGCCGTTCTCCTGTTCGTCCTGTTCTTTCTTCTACCCGACATCGTCGCGTTCGTGCCGATCGGGCTCTCCCGATCCCCGAGGGGGACCTGGCCGGCGTGGGGACCACCCCTGTACAACGTGATGCATAGCTTGCTGACGTGGCTCGCGGTCTTCCTCCTCGCGTGGGTTGCCACGGGAAGTATCGTCTGGCCCCTCTTCGGCTGGGCCGCCCACATCACCATGGATCGAGCGGTCGGTTACCATCTTCGGTCGCGCTCCGTCGCGACGCCGTCGTCGCCCGGAAAGCAATCCCTCTAGGACTAGCGAACGACCTCTTCGACTTCTCGGTACCAAGCCTTCGTGGTGCCTGCGCGGGAGCGCTTCTCCCATTTTCGGGTCTTGGGGGTGGCATGCAGGCGCTGCTCGAAAGTGGCGAGACGGTCCCGGACCCGGGCGAACTGATCCAACTCGATCCGCCCCGACTGCTCAAAGGAATGGAGGAGCTGACGCGTCTTCTCGAGGTTCTGGAGGGACTCGTGCCAGAACCCCCAGTCGTCTCCCAGCACCTCCAATAGGTACTGATCGTCAATCAGCTCCGTATTCTCGGTCTCGTTCCCTCGAAGGTCGTGGCCGAGGAAGAGGATGATCAGGTCCACCAGGTCCTTCCGGGCGATGTTGTGGATCTGCAGCTTCTCGAGAACGATGTCGGCGAGCGTGATCGTCGGGAAGTCGAGCTCGAGGCGACCGTCCCCAGGCTTTGACCCGAAGAGCACGTCGTGACTGAACTCCAGCTTGTCGAGGAACACGTCGACGTGGAACTTGCCGGTGCCTTCGTAATAGATCAGCCGCCGATCGCCGAAGAACCCGTTGACCATATCGTCGGACTTGAATCGGAGATCTTTGAACAACCCGCTGATGAAACGTCCCTGCTTGGCGTACCCTGCGAGGTCCAGGTCGGTGAAAAGGGGCTTTCCTTCCTCGACGCGTCCGAGGCGGTGGAACACCGTGATGCATTCTGGCACGTGCACCGAGTGCGCATAGATCGCGAGGGAGCCCAGTATCCTCAGGGAGACATTCCGCTGACGCGCGGCGTCCACGACCGCCACCGACTCGCGGAGGAACTCCTGGTCACTGAGGGAGATGTAAGTCTGCGCTTCGGTCAAATTCTCAAGCTTCCGTGTGGACGACGCGCAGAAGGCCGCTTCGAACCCCGGCGCCCGCCGTCACCACTGCCCGGTCCCCGGCCGAACGGAAGACATCCGACCTATCAAGCTACCTTTCCGGAGCCAGCGCGAAACCGAGGGCCTCTCGGCGGCTTCCGGTCGTGCCGAGCGGTTTCGGCAGAACTAAATCCACCTTCTTTCTAGCGTGCTACCGCTTAGCAGGGGGAGCTAGGTGGCGGATTCAAACGTAGACGCGTTTACGCGCAAGTCGGAACCGGCGACCGGACAGGTACAAGTCTTCACGCGACGGGCGTCGGGGCTGGTGCGGGTGATGTCCCCGTACTCGGCTTTCGCGTACAACATTCTGAACATCGGTGTGATCTTTCCCTGGGTCTACATCACGACTCTCGCGGTCTACCCCGGGGCGAACGTCTGGGAAGGCATCCTGATTACTGGCGTGTTCACCTCCTTCCTCGCCGTGGTCTATGCCGGCCTCGCCTCGGCGATGCCGCGTACCGGCGGCGACTACGTGTTCCAAAGTCGGACATTGCGACCCTGGTTCGGCTTTGCGATCACCATGACCGTCATCGGCACCTTCTTCCTCCAGTGGCAAGCGCTGGGCGGCTGGCTGCTCGCCACACTGGGGCTCGGTCCCCTGTTTACCGGGCTCGGAGTGCAGTATCACAACCACATGCTTCTGGGCTGGGGTGCGTGGTACCTAACGGGGACCGGGGCCTTCGTCACCACCGTCATCGCGTCAGCGATCGCGGCTGCGGTGCTGATCCGGAGCTTCCGGTGGTTTGTCCAGGCCCAATGGGTGATGTGGTACGGATTCCTGATGAGCTTCGTCGTGATGATCGCGCTGTTCATCGCTACGCCGACGACGACCTTCATCTCTGAGTACAATCACGCGGCCTTTGTCATCGCCGGACCGCTCGCGGGCGGTGGGAGCGACTACTATCATGCCATCCTGGCAGCGGCCGGTCAGACGGTGTCCGGACCCCATGCGATCTCCATCATCGGAACGCTCCTCGTCGCACCGGTCGCGTTGACCAGCCTGGGGTGGGTCGGCTACGCTCAGGAGCAGGCCGGGGAAATCCAGGGGGCTACGAGCCTCAAGAATCAGATGTTCATCAACGTGGGAGGCGGCGTCACGGCGATGGCCATGATGGCGCTCCTCGCCTTCGTCATGATCGCAACCGTAGGCCAGGGATGGCTCTCGGCGGCGTACGGGGCGGGATCCGGCGTGGCTCCCTTCCTGCCGTACTTCAGCTATCTCGCGGCGGTGCTGACGAGCAATCCGATCATCCTGATCATCCTCATTTTCGGGATCATGATGAACGCGATCCAGGTCGTATTCAACGTCATCATCGGCTGGACCCGGGTCACGGTGGCCATGTCGATCGACGGGGTGCTGCCGAAGATCGTGAGCAGCGTGAACCCGCGGACCCACACGCCGGTGTTCGCTCACCTTATCTTCTTGGTCATGGGAGGAGTGATCTACGCCTGGGTGTACAACTTCGCTACGATCGGCGGGGTCCCGTGGACCACTTACACCTTGGCGGTGACTTGCGTGGCCACAGTGATGTACATCGGCACCGCCATCGGGGGCGCCGTTTTCCCGAAGACCCGGCCCGAGATCTACAAGGTGTCGCCAATCTCCAAGTATAAGGTGGGCCCGATCCCGCTCATCACGATCTGCGGTGTGATCGCCGCGGGGTTCAGCATCTGGATGCTCTACTGGTACCTCACGAACCCGTTCCTGGGCGTCGTGCTCGCGGGCAGCGCGGGGATGTGGTCGGTAGCGGTCATGTCGGGGATCTTCATCGGATGGGTGGCCTACTACTTCGTCCGGCGGGCCTACCTCAAGAGCATCGGCATCAACCTAGAGCTGGCGTACAAGGAGATTCCGCCGATCTGAACCGCTTCAGTGCCGGGGGCCTGTGACCCGAGGGCTCCCGGCGCCTATCCCGTCGTGAACTGGAAGCTCAATACGCGCTTGGGCTCGAGATTGATGATCGCTCCCCTCAGGGAGCCGGCGCTGTACTCCGAGCCGGGGTCGATCGCGAGCGTGCGACCGATCTTGGCCGAGTTGCGAGTTTCGTGGATATGGCCGTGGAGCGTGAGGAGCGGCTGGGTTTCCTTGATCGCGTCGCGGAAGGAGGTCACCCCCACCGGGATCAGGATTTCTTGGCCGCCCTGCGTGACCGGCCGGGGTGGATCGAAAGAGCTGTCGAGTTTGGGCGCGATATCGAGGCCGGTGCCGTAGGGCGGGGCATGCATCATGTAAATGGCGTGCTCGGGGTCCCGGACCTGCTTCAGGAGCTGATTGAGCCGCGGCGCGATCTTGTCCTCGGTCAGCTCCCGGGGAGTGTTCCACGGCGAGGGGTTCGTCCAACCGAATCCTAGGATCTCGTGGTCGTCATCAAACCGCACGACCGACTCGTCGATGTAGCGGACATGGGAGGTGGAGCGAATCTGGGCGAGCGCTTCGGGCTTGTCGTCGTTCCCCCCGATCCAGAACATCGGAATCCCCCGGGGGGCCAGGTGCTTCTCGGCCATGTCGACCCAGCGCCGCATCTGGCTGATCATCATCTGCGTGAACAGCGCGTCGATGCGTCCGGGCTCGGTGCGGATCGCATCATACTCATCCTCGCTCAGGCGCGCGGGGTACTGTCCCGAATCGGCGATGGCTTGCTCGATCGGCTTGAGCTCGGTTTCACTGAGCCCATCCCAGATCTTTCCAGAGAACTTCGTCCGATACTTGCCCGCCCGATCCTGGATGATCGGTGCGATCGTCTTCGCGGTGATGTCGCCCGCGATCAGGAGTGCGTCGGCCTCATAGAAGTCCGCGGTCGAAAGGAACTTCCGGAAGACAAGCTCCGACCCGTGAAGGTCCGCGGCGAGGAAGAGCCGCTTGAACTTCTTCTTCGACCCGTCGGCCAGCGTCAGGTTCGGCGCACTCCGGGAGACCTCCGACACCGGGTCTCCGAAGTTCCTCCTTTCATGCAGCCCGGCGGAAGCCAAGCGCGGGGAAGGGGAGGCCCGGGGCCATAAGGAGATTTCCGTCTGGCGTCAACCACCCTGAACCTTGATGCGCCCTGCGGGAGTGAGGCGGCGGTAAGCGCATGACAGATTCGGGCGAGGAGGTCGTCTCCGCGAAAGCCCTCGAAATTGCCACTCTGGCCGGAGGATGTTTCTGGTGCACCGAAGCGGTCTTTTCACAATTGCGCGGGGTTTCGACCGTACTGCCCGGATACTCGGGTGGGTCGGTGGCGGATCCGTCGTACGAGGAGGTGTGCACGGGCCGGACCGGCCACGCCGAGGCAATCCAGGTCGTCTTTGACCCCCGCGTCATCTCGTTCCACGACTTGTTGATCGTCTTCTTCTCGACCCATGACCCGACGACTTTGAACCGTCAGGGCCACGACGTTGGCACCCAGTACCGCTCGGCAGTGTTCTACCACTCCCCGCAACAGCTCCAAACCGTTCACGAGGTCGAGAAGGAGATCACCGCGAGCCGGCTCTGGAGGAACCCGATCGTGACGGAGCTACTTCCTTTCCAGGCCTTCTACCCCGCGGAGGAGTACCATCGGGAGTACTTCCGGCGGAACCCGTCCCAGGCCTACTGCCAGATGGTCATCGAGCCCAAGGTGGCCAAGTTCCGCAAGGAGTTCGTACAACGTCTCGTCGCCTGATGGAGACGAGGCCCCGCTACGCCTCGAACCACCGTCGCAAGGTCTGCGCAATCTCCTCAAGGGCGTCCCCGCCTTCCCGTGCGATTCCTCGGTAGTCCAGAAACCCGTGGATCATGCCATTGTACCGGGTTGACTGGGTCGGCACCCCCGCTTGCCGGAGCCGTTCGGCGAACAGCTCGCCCTCGTCCCGAAGCAGGTCATACTCGGCGGTGATCACCAGCGCCGGCGCCACGTGCGAAAGGTCGGGTGTGCGGAGGGGCGCGACGCGAGGGTCCGGCCCTTGCCGCGGGGAAGTGAGATATTGATTCCACATCCACGGCATGAACGAGGCGTCGAGCCCGAAGCCGGTTCCGTTGGCTGTGTAGGAGGGCGTGTCCGGATTGTACGCCGTGACCGGGCAGATCAGCACTTGTCCGGTGATCGAGGGTCCGCGCCGATCGCGGGCCTGCACCGCGAGAACGGCCGCCATGTTTCCTCCGGCGCTGTCGCCGCCGATGGCGATCCGGTCGGGGCGAAGGTTGAACCGCCGTGCCGTCTCCGGCTCGGTCAGCCACTGGATCGTCGCATAGCCGTCTTCGAGGGCCACCGGAAACTTTTCCTCCGGTGACCGACGATAATCGACACTCGCCACCACGGCTCGGGAACGGGCCGCGAGCTCCCGGCACAGGCTATCGTGGGTCTCCAGGTCACCGAAAACCCACCCTCCGCCGTGGAGATACACGAGAACCGGGCTCGGGGAGGCGGCTCCCTTTGGGAAGTACAGCCGGATTCGCAGCCGACTAGACCCCAGCGCTATCGAATGATCCTCCGCGCGGTCCAGCGCGGGCGGAGGGCCCGCGAGGCGGTCGGTCTCGGCGGACATGGCGCGGACCACTTGCCGCCCTTCGGGAACCGGAAGCAGGGTCAAGTCCGGAAACGCATGAGCCTCGTAGTCAAGGCGTTCCCGCAACCTCGGATGGAGGGGCACGGCCGCCACATTCCGAGGACTGGGATATTTCTGCTGGCGCCGTGGCTCGTAGGATTCCACGACTGCCCCCGACGGCATCCTAATGCCCCTGTCGTTCCCTGCCCCCGACCGTGCAGCGCCTCGCGAGAGTGAACACCGGCGCGGGGGCGGGAGAGGACCTGTGAATCCACCGATCCGGCCTCCCGTGGACCGGCGCGGCCCGGCCTCGTTCCCGCCACCGATCAAGGGGAGCATGGGACAGATCTCCCTCGAGAGCACGATACTCAAGGGAAATCCGTGGGGCGACCCGCACGTCCGGGACCTGGCCTATTACATTCCCCCGTCCGGTCGGACCGAGGGACTTCCGCTGCTCGTACACCTGCCGGGATTCACCGGGGCGGGCTGGATGGAGTTCGAGCGCCGCGGGCTTTACCATGAATCCCTGATCCAGTTACTGGACCGGATGATCCGGTCGGGAGAATGTCCCGAGGCGGTGCTGATCTCCCCGGACTGTCTCACCTCCCTCGGCGGGAGCCAGTACGTCAATTCGACAGCGAGCGGCCGCTACGCCGACTACGTGGCCCAAGAGCTGGTTCCGTGGGCGCGGGAGAAATTCCACACCGATCGGACCGGCGTGCTCGGACAGTCTAGCGGAGGGTTCGGAGCCCTCCACCTCGGCATCGAGTTTCCCGAGGTGTTCCACGCGGTCGGCTCGAGCGCCGGCGACGCCGCCTTCGAGTACTGCTACCTCCCGGACTTCCCCCGGGCGTTTCGAGAATTCCGGAAGGCCGGCGGCCCAGAGAAGTGGATGGAACAGCTTTTCGCCGACCCTTCGATCCTGAAGGGACCTACCGATGCTTCCGGAGCGGCGCTCAACACGCTCGCGATGGCGTCCTGCTACTCTTCGCGGGCGGAACAGGCGGGCAGTTTCGAACTCCCGATCGACCTGGACTCCGGGGCCCTCCTTCCGGACGTATGGGCTCGATGGCTCGCCTTCGACCCCGTGCTCCGCCTGGCCAACGACCGCGTCCAGACGGCACTCCGCGGCATGCGCTCCGTCCACGTCACCGGCTCCGACGCCGATGAGTGGTCCCTCGACGTGGGCGCCCGGATGTTCGCCGCCGAGGCCCAGCGCGTCGGTGTCCCGGTGCACCACGACGAGTTTCCGGGGACCCACTCCGCACGAAATCCCCGGTTCGCCGCCCTGTATCCCAGAATGGTGAGAGCGCTCGCGGATCCGGCCGCGTAGCATCGCCGCTGGGCCCGGTCAACGCGGCCCGAAGGCGCGGGGGAGTGGAAACTCGGGTGGGGTCCAGACCCGGTACTCGGTGATAGGCCGGAAACCCATCCGTTCGTACATCGTCCGTCCCATCGGAGTCGCCCAGAGGGCACTCGCTCGGAATCCTTGCTTCCGACCCGCCTCGATCGCCGCCCACACGGCTGCGCGGCCGAACCCCCGCCCCCGGGCCTCCGGGACCGTGCCTACGTACACGATGCCGGCGATCCCATGCGAAGCGACGAGCGTCGCCGTGGCGACCGGCTCGCCCCGGTGGTATGCCAAATAAAACGAGAACCCCGGATAGCTAAGCCAGCCCGCATAGACCGGGCCCGATTCCACCTCGTACGCCCTCGAGGCCGTGCGTTCGAACCGCTGGAGCTCCTCGACGGTGTCGACCGCGTGGACTTCGACCCCCTCGGGGGGAGCGGGAGCGTTCACGGGGATAGGGTCCAAGAGCAGCCCGGGGAACCAGCCTTCCTCCCGGAGACCGTGGTCGTGCGCGACGCGCTCCAGACCCGGGGCGGCTTCCGGCAAGGCAAACAGCATCCAGGGCCTCTGGTTCCGCGCAAAGAAGGTCTCAGCCTCTGAGATCGTCCGCTCCGGATCGTCGGCGGGAGCCGTGGCTATGGCTACGTTTCCCATGCTGTCGGTGGCCAGACAATCGACGAGAACGAGGCCGCTCCGCTCGCCGATGACCCCGCCGGGCGTCGTTCGGGCGAAGACGCGATAGCTCTCCACAGAGTTCTCGTGACAACGCCGGCGCAGGGAGTCAAGGTGCTCCTCCTCGGAAGAGAGGGCTGTCGGTGCAGGTTCCATGAGTACGGCGCCGTCGATCCCGCGAACTTAACGTCACGCGGCCGCAGGGGGACCGGGGGAGCCCGTCCCCCGAGGCGACCCCGGGTCGATCCTCGGGCCAGGGCGGGGGTGGCCGGCCCGCTCCCGGGTGGGATCGGCTTATTCGCTCGGACCTTGCCAGAGCCCCAGTACATTTCCTTCGGGATCCCGGAAATACGCGGTGAAGCCCATGGGTCCGATCGACTGCTTACCCTGAACCGTCTTCCCCCCGTTCTTGGCGATCTGCTTCAAGGCTTGGTCGATATCGTCGACCGCGATGGTGATGACAGGGGCCTTGACGGGAGGAGGGGAGCCACGGGCCGCGATCCCTCCATTGATGGCGCCGGGGTCCTTGGGCAGCTGGTCCGCGTCGACGGGAGTCGTCCGGACCATCGTGTAGTTCATCTCCGGCATGGGTTGGATCTCCCACTGGAATGTCTTCTTGTAAAAGGCCCGCGCTCGTTCGACGTTATCGGCCGGCAGCTCAAAGTGGACCACTCTTCCGCTCATGTCTCGGCTCCGGCCCGGAGCAGCGCGAACGTGGCTCAAGTACCTCGTCGGGGGGTCGTGAAACACGGCCTCGAGGACCAGGAGTCTAGACCGCCTTCGAGAGGACATCGGTCGGGATACCTGTCTGAAGCGCCAGCACATCCCATAGGCGGGCCCCAGCTGCCGCGTCGTAGGACGCGGGAGACGAGGCAACCTCGTGGCGCCGCGCGAAGTATTTTCCGGTGACATTTTCGACCGACGGGTCGGAGGCGAGGAAGATCGAGGTGCGGGCACCCCGGTCCGGGCGGATTCCGAACAGGAACGAGAAGACCCCGATGGCGCTCCCGAAGGCGCCCGGATTATTCTTTCCGAAGCCGGTCGAAACGAATCCGGGATGGAGCGCGTTGACGGTTACGTGCGTACCGTTCAACCGCCGAGCGAACTCGTACGTGAGGAGGAGCACCGCGAGCTTGGACCGGCTGTACGCCCCGAAGCCGGCATAGCGCCCCTCGCCCTGCAGGTTCTCGAAGTTGAGTTGGACGCCCCGGTGAGCGGCGGACGATACATTGACGACCCTGGCAGGCGCGCTCTCCTGCAAGCGGGGGAGAAGGAGCTGTGTGAGCCTGAACGGGGCGACCACGTTGAGGGCCCAGGTACGCTCGATTCCCTCCGCCGTCACGGCACGCTTCGTGAACACGGCGCCCGCGTCGTTCACCAGCACGTGGACCCGCGGATGGATCGCCAGGATCTCCGAAGCCAGGCGCCGGACCTCGGTCTGAAGGAACAGGTCGGCCACGATGCCCCGGACCGGGGTGTTCCCAGCCGCTGCGTTGATCTTTGCCACGGCATCGGAGGTGCGGCCCGGGTCATGGCCCACGGCCACGACGGTAGCACCGCCCCGGGCAAGCTCTCGGGCCGTTACGAGTCCGATACCCGACGTGGCCCCCGTCACGACGCAAACGCGGCCACTCATGGGGCCCCTTCCGTTCATCGGATCCTCCCCACCCCGCTATGCGTACTTCCGGTAGTGTATGGTACGCAGGAAAGCCTGGAACCCGGCCTGTTCGTAGAGATGCTGAGCGGCCGAGTTGGTCTCGTCCGTCGCCACGTACGCGAGCGGAATCTGGCGATTGGTTACCTCACGTAGAAACCGGTCGACCAATCGTTGAGCGACCCCCCAGCCCTCAAACTCCGGCCGGACATGGAGCTCCTCGAGCCGGGCGTACCGGTCGGCTCCCCTGTCGAACCAGGGCTTGCGCCCCTCGAACCAGTAGAGGAAGCCGGCGTGCTTCCCATCCTTTTCCGCAATCAGAAGACCGTCGAGGGGAATCGTCGCGAGTCGTTCCGCATCGGCAAACGGATCCCAGGGGGACTCGCCGACCGGACCATATTGGCGGGCTACCTCGACCAAGTCCTCGATCCGGGCCGGTCGAACGGTGACGCCGGAGTCCGTCGACATCGGGGTGGGAAGCCGTCGCCGGCAGATATGAACTGCGCTACATGCAGGCGCGCAGTTCAGCTCCGTCGGAAGATTAGGTACGTGACGATAATCGACCCGCCGGCGATGAAGGCAAACATGAGCAGGTCCCAGATCGAGATCGCCACGCTGGTGGGGGGGTGCACGGCGGGTGCCAGCGTCGTGAAGGTCACGTCGACCGTGACGTTCGCGCCCGAGACTTCAACCGGTCCGGAGGAGATGGCCGGTTGGTAGGTTCCCACGTTCGGTACCCAGTAGCCGTACGTCCCGACGGCGACGCCGACGAATTCAACCACATCGGTGGGCGAGCCGACCGTCACCGAAACCGTGCTGTTGAGGCTGACCGTCCAGTCCGTGCCCGTCGGAAGGCCGGTTTCGACAAAGCTGACCGTGTAGGTGGGACTGGGCTTGGTGGTCGCGGTCGTCCAACCGAGGTACACTGCGACGTTGGCACCGTGGATGATTACAGTGCCGCTGGTCACATTCGCCGTGTAACCGGAGACCGGCGCGACCGTCCAGGGAAGCGTTCCGTTCGGCTCGACGAACACAATGGAGGCCCCGGCGAGGCTCTCGGGGCTACCATTCAGTGTGACAGACCACCGGGTACCGCTCGGGAGCCCAGCCTCTACGAAGCTGACGTTGTAGGTGACGCGCACCCACTTGATGATCACGGTGACGTCGCTCCCGGCCACGGTAACATGACCGCCGTACGAGTCGGTGTGGTAACCCGGAATCGGCGCGACGGTGTATGGGTACGTTCCGTTGACCGCCGAGAAATCAAGAAAGACATAGAAGGCCGAGTGGGTAACGCCGTTGAAGGTGACCGACCAGGTCACGCCGTCGGCGAGGCCCATCTCCTCGAAATCCACGGAGTACACCGGTCCGAACGTCGCGTTTTCAGTGATGGGTGCGTTCATCGTGATCGTCGGTGTGGCGCTCGTGCCCGAGTAGTTGCCGGTGCCGGATCCGCTCCAGTTGAAGAACCCGTACCCGGCCGAAGGAACGGCGGACAGGCCGACAGAAGCGCCCGCGGGGTACCACCCCGAGCCCGGTGTCACGCTGCCTTCCCCCGGCGGGAACACGATCGTGGTCAGGAAATATTGCGTCGAGTACGGCACCGCGACGACGACGTCGGCCCCGTTCACCACCACGCTTCCGCTCGAGGTCACCGTAAGGAACTGAACCCCCGGCGAGCCGGAAAGCACGGCCGGGTTGGTGTACGGATAGGTGCCATTGAGGACAGAGAAGCTGATCGAAGAGGTCGCCCTGCTCGAGTTGTTGCCGTCAAGGTTCACCCACCAGGTCGTTCCCGCCGGGAGACCTGTTTCATTGAAGAAAATGGTGTACCTCGACGGGACGGTCACCGGCGTGAAGGTGATGTGGACGGTGACGCCATTCGGGCAGTCGGGGACGGTTACGTTGCCCACCGAAGGAACCGCCGTGTAGCCCACGACTGGGATAACCGCGAAGCCGTAGGTTCCGGGAATCTCGGAAAAGTTGATCTCCGAACCATTGCTCGCCTCGATCGAACCGCGCAGGTTCACACTCCAGTTGGTTCCGAGGGCCAGCCCGGTTTCAATGAAGTGCACCGGCTTGTCCCATGCAGGGCTGAGACCAGAAGCGCCGGGTCCCGTGGACGCAGCCGGCGCATCGGCGACGGCGAGGACCACGACCGCCGTAGGCAGGACCAACATGAGTGCCGCCATCGCTACCACGATGAGCGCTCGACTGCGCAAGGCCGAGCCCGGTCGCTGCTCCTTCCGCGCCGTTGCGCTCACGTCCCTCTCTCTCCGTGCGCGTCACGCCGCTCGCAGCCCTGCCCTCGCGACGTTCGATTGGTGTCGCGGGTCGGTCGGCCCTTCCGTCCCTCGGGTAAGGGGCGGGAGGACCTGCTTTCCCGGACAGGTCCGCGGCGTGTTGACGCCTAGTTACCCGTTCGGCTTTCGGACAGATAACGACCCCGTCTGTGTTGTTTGACGAACCTCGCCGGAGTAACGGGAAACCCTTCACCCGGGCATCGGGGGTACCGGGAGATGACGCGTGTATCATTGCGCGGGGGCTCGAAGACAAGACCCTTATGTCAAGACGAGTAGCCGCTGATCGATTCCATGCGGAGTCGGGTTCAGCGGATCTTCGAGCGGCTCTCTCCCGCCGCCGACGTCCTGATCCTCGCGAATTCGGAAGGTCCGCACATCGACACGAGTTTCTTCTATCTCTTCGAGGCGTCGAGCGGTTCGTTTGAGGGCTCGGCGATCGTCGCTCGTCCGGACGGGTCCATTACGGTGCTCACCTCGCCGCTGGAGGCCGAAACCGCCCTCCAGGCCTCCAAGGATGACCGTTCCGTCGAGATCGAGGTCTGCGCCCGGATGGACGACCAAGCTGACGCTCTCCGGCGGCTCGTCGATGCAAAAGCTCGGGTTGCGTTGGATTATCGAGAGCTTACGCACGAAGGGTTCGAGGAGCTCCAGGCGCTCCTGCCGGAGGCCCGGTGGATCGACGCCACCGACGCGATACAGCGGACCCGGAGGGTCAAGGACGCCTCGGAGATCGCGCGGATCGAAAAAGCCGGCGCGATCGTTTCGACGGTCGCCGGTCAGGTTCCCTCGCTCCTGCGGCGTGGCATGACGGAGTTGCAACTCGCGGGCGAGATCGAGTATCGGATGACCCAACAGGGTGCGGCAGGACGAAGCTTCGATACGATTGTGGGATTCGGTTCCCACTCGGCGGAACCCCACTTCTCTCCCGGCGGAGCGCGCCTCGGACGCGGTCAGTCGGTGGTCTGCGATTTCGGGGCGCTCTACCAGCGGTACATCAGCGACCTGACCCGTCCGTTCCATTTCGGCCCGGCCGACCCCGAGATGGTGAAGGTGCACGCCAAGGTGTTGGAGGCCCAGCAGGCGGCCCTGGCCCTGTTGCAACCCGGTGTCCGTGCGTGCGACCTCCACCTGGCCGCGCAGGAGGTCATCGACCGGAGCCCGTGGAAGGGGCTCTTTACTCACCGGCTGGGTCACTCCATCGGCTTGGCGGTACATGATGGGTTCAGCCTCAACCGGGAGACCACCGACCGGCTCGAAGCGGGCGAGACCGTGACGGTCGAACCGGGAATCTACATCCCCGGAAAGGGCGGGGTACGGATCGAGGATGACGTCGTCGTGACCGATCGCGGCTTTCGATTCCTCACGACCGCATCCCGAGAATACTTGGGCCCGGACGCGTGACGCGGCTGAGCTCGCCGGGGCATCGCTCCGGCTCGCCGGGCGGTTAAATAGGGGGCCCCGCTCGGCGCGCTCGGAGTTGCGGCGATGGCGATCGAGGACGAGGTCGGCCCCCAGGCGGTCAAGGTCTACAAGGCGATGAAGGACATGGGCTTCCTGACCGAGGACAAAATGGGGACCGCCGAGCGGATCACCATGGCAGCCAAGCTACCGAAGAACATGGTCATGAACGCGTTGCAGGAGCTCCAGACCAAGGGCTTCGCCCGGCGCAAGGTCCGCGAAAAGGCCGCCGGATATTACCTCGTCCGGTAGGGTTCCTTACCGGTCGCCGGCGGCCGGCCGGGGGCCGAGCAGCCGTTCGAGGAGGCGGCTCGTCGACCGAAGGGTGACTTCGGTCACGGCGCTGATTCGTGCCACCTGGGCGCGGGACCGCCGCTCGCCGTTCCGTTCCGCTGCGATGTAGATCAGCGCGGCCACAAGGCCGTGAGCTGAGAGTCCCGACACTTCGGGGCTCGTCTCCGCCTCCTTAAGCATGGACTCCACCGACGATCGGATCTGCGGGGACAGCGCAAGTTCCTGGGCGTACCGCGCGAGGTAGACCCGGGCGTCCACCGAGGGCACCACCGTCGCCATGCCCCGGCACGCCACCTTGAAGGCACGGCCGACTTCCGACCGTCGGGCGCCGAGGACCTTCGAGACTTCTCCCAGGGTCCGGGGGACCGAGTAGCGCCGGCAGGCCGCGTAGACCGAGGCGCCGACCGCGGCCACCTGGCTTCGTCCGCGATAGAGACCCCGTTGCGTTGCATCGCGGAAGAAGCGTTCGGCCTCTGACCGGATAACGGGCGGCAACGCCAACCGGTCCGCGGCCATGGCGATCGCGTCGCGCGCCTGCGAGCGCTCCAGGGGATCCTCCAGAGCGCGCACGGTTTGGCGCTGCATCACGCGGCGCAGATGCTGGAATTCGTACCGGCGTTGCCAACCGAGCGGGCGGCCCTGGCCGTCGCGGCTCCCCCTCAGTACCGTGCCGAGATCCCGGCGGGACGAGCCAGGGGTCGTGAAAGGGCCTATCCCACGGCCCGAGCCCTGCGCCCCGGAAGCTTCGTGCACTGGGGGGCCGGGGGTAACCAGCTCCGACCCCTCGAACACCAAGCCACAATCGAGGCAATGCTCCTCGAGGCTGGTAGGATCCTGAACGCGCCGGCGGCTGCCGCACATGCTACACGTCGGCAAGTCGCTCGCCGGTGCCGCTGCGGTCTCCCGTCCCTCGGGCACGTCCCCTGTCCGAGACCCTAGACGGTATAAATAGAACTGACGCAAGCGGGCCCGGCGGTGCAGCCCCGGATCTCTTTGATTACGCTGGGCGTTAGCGACCTCCGACGGTCGGTGAAGTTCTATCGCGAGGACGTGGGCTGGAAGACCTCCTTCGCCGAGGGTGATCCGATCGCGTTCTTTCCTTTGAGGGGCCTCGTCCTCGGACTGTACGGGGACCGGGCGCTCGCCAAAGACGTGGGTGCGAACTCTCGAGCGGGTGGATTCAGAGGCGTGACGATTGCGCACAACGTGCGGAGCCGTCGAGAGGTCCTCGCGATCTTCGCCCACCTGAGGAAGCGCGGCGCGAGGATAGTCAAACCCCCCCGGGTCGCGGAGTGGGGAGGGTTCAGCGGGTATTTCGCGGACCCTGACGGCCACCTCTGGGAAGTCGCTTACAACCCGGGGTGGAAGCTCGACCGCCGTGGAGCCGTCGTGTTACCGGGATGAGCCGCGGAATGGGAAGCCTACCGGACTTCGAGCTCGTTGCCGGATTCCGCTACCGGTGCCAGCCAGGCTGCGGGCTCTGCTGCTACACCACCCCGGCGGTGGCTCCCGGGGAGCGGGCGCGACTGATCCAGCTGGATCCCGAGGTGCCGCTCCTGGAAACGTCGGACGGGTGGGCCCAGATCGCGAGCCGTCCCGAGGGAGGCGCTTGTTATTTTCTGCGCGAGGAGCGATGCAGCTGCCACGCCGTCCGCCCGGCGACCTGCGGCGAGTTTCCCCTTACAGCGCACGTCGGCCACCGCGTCCAAGTCTCGGTGGTATTGACGTGCCCCGGCGTCGACCTTTCAACCCTGGCTCGGCGCGGGGAAGGTACACCGCTGGGGCCACTTTCATCCGACCTGCACTCGGAGGTCGAGTACGTGGACTTAGAGGTCAAGCACGCTGAAACGACGGGTCAACTCCGGTGGGCCTCTCAGCGGCACCGCAGCGTCGAGCGCCGGCTGCGCCGAGAGGGCAGCTGGCAATCGGAAGAGGAGGTCCGGGCACGACTACGCCCCCGGCTCGACGAACTGATTCCCACCGCACTGCCCGAGGAGCCGCCTCCAGACGAGGAGGAGGAACTCGAGTCGCTCCCGCTGTTCTATGATCCCGCCTTCGGTCGCGTGGCCTGGTGCCCGCACACCGGTGGCGTGGAATTCCTGTCACTCCGGGAAACCGGGGGCGTAGGGAAGCACCTGGGGGTGCTCGCCCCGCCTACTCGCTCCCCCGGGTTGGACCGACCATCGCGCACGCTGCTGCGAGGATACTTGGGTTATGTGCTGGAACGCGACGCGACCATCAGCGCGGCCTATCAGCAGCTCCTCGATGGCGAACCCGGTCTCCCCGAACAGGTCGTAGCCGAAGACCTTCGGATGATCGCAGGTCAGGTTCTCGGCCTGGCTTTGCTGCGGCGCGCCTTGACCTCCGACCGGCGCGGCGAACTCGCAGTGCACGACGTGGAGAACGGAATCCGGGCGACCGACATGGACATTCTCGACCGGCCGACGGCGGGCCTGCGGCTGTAACGGCTAGTGAAATTCCCGTCGAGGCGGGGTTTCCGGCTGCTCGAAGTGTATTTCCGCCCTCGGGCTCCTCGTGCGCGGCGTGCGTCCGTGGTTGGTAGTCGTCGGAATGGTGTTCCTGACGCTGGCGATAGGAACCTTCGCTACACTGTTCCTCGCGAGTCTTTCCCTAGAGTTCGATCTGCTCCTCGGGGCGGGGGCGGCCGCTCTGTTCCTAGTCGGAGCGCTCGCGATCTTCCTCGGTCTCTTTCTGCGAGGAGACCCCTACGGACCACGGTTGCCCCTGGTCTCGCGTTCCGCCGATGATGTGGAGGATCTGGCCCAGGACGACCCGCCGGATCACTGACCCCAGAACGGCTGCGTCGCCCGGCGGATGCGTAGCACCTCGTCCAGCACGAGCCGCTCCGGGTCGGACAGTGGACGGTCTCGGAGCGCCCGGGCCGAGGACTCTGGGATCGTAACGTACAGTACATCGCCTTCTTGCAACGTGCGTCCGACGGTGGCGCCGTCGATCGAGGCCGCGAGTTCCTCGCCCTCCTCGGCC
>Ga0187808_10000138_pt1 | contig 17749 bp, 21 predicted proteins | sample NC_wetland_sal_i_5_FD_132427 | JGI IMG/M metagenome (GOLD analysis project Ga0187808, IMG submission 132427) | Wetland sediment microbial communities from Neuse River Estuary, North Carolina, USA - ASW_3 | ecosystem: Environmental > Aquatic > Freshwater > Wetlands > Sediment | place: USA: North...
GCACGACGCGTTCGGGCTCGGCGATCAGGCGGCGGACAACGGGCTGCGGTTCCGGGTCTACCCGGAGACCCGCGCGTCGCTAACGCTGGTCGGGAAGAAGCCGGGCGCCGGATGGCAACCGGAGGTGCAGGAGCTTGTCTTCGCCGAGCATCCAGGCGCGGACATGCGTCCCTACGACCGGCTGATCGGCGCGGCGCTCGACGGCGAGCGCTGGCTGTTCGCGCAGGAGGACACGGTCGAAGCCGCCTGGGAGGTCGTCGATCCCGTCCTCGGCGACGTGGGCCAGGTGATCCGTTATCCCCGCGGAAGCTGGGGCCCGGACGCGACGGCACTGCTGCCAGAAGGCGAGACCTGGTACAACCCGGGCGCCTAGGAGGACGCCGAGGAGGACGGGCATCTAGAGTTGGCGGCGTGGCATCGGCTGGCCTTTCTACCGTCACGCTGCGGGTGTTCCCATTCCACGGGGACGGGGTGACCGCGGTGGTGAGCACTCGGCACGGCGGGGTGAGCGCGGGCGCCTACGCGAGCCTGAACCTCGGGGACCACGTGGGAGACGATCACGAGGCCGTGCTCGAGAACCGTCGCCGGCTCTGCGCCGCGCTCGGCGTGGACCGGCTCACCGTGGCGGACCAGCAGCACGGCGCCCGCGTCGCGGTGATCGACGCGGCGCTCGCCGGGCGCGGACATGACGGCGCGGCGGACGCGCGGGCGGCGCTGCCCGATACCGACGCGATGGTCACAAGCATTTCCGGGGTCGCGCTGGCCACGATCGTGGCCGACTGCGCCCCTGTGGTGCTGTACGACCCGGTGCGCCGCGCCGTGGGCGTGGCGCACTGCGGGCGGCGCGGCGCGGTGCTCGGGACGCTGCCCGCGGCCGTGCGGACGATGGAACAGGCGTTCGGCTGCCGTCCTGATGACCTGCTGGTGGGCATCGGGCCGGCGATCGGCGCGGACAGCTACGAGATCGGGAACGCCGAGGCGGCACAGGTCACGGCGGCGTTCGGCCAGGCGGCCGGGAGCGCCGCCTTGCTCACTCCCACCCGGCCGGGACACTGCACGTTCGACCTGGTGGCCGCGCTGCGCATCCAGTTGCGAGACGCTGGGGTCGAGGACGGGAACGTGCACCCGATGGGCGTGGACACGCTGACCTCGACGGCTGATTTCTTCTCCGACCGGGCCGCCCGGCCCTGCGGCCGGTTCATGGCCGTCGTCCTGCTGACCCGCTGACCCGCTGACCGCCCACGGCCGCCGCCCGGTACGCTGTCCGCCGTGTCAACCTGGATCAGCAAGGAAACCGGCGCAGGGACCGGTCCGCGCATCGCGGTGAAAGACCTGATCGACGTGGCCGGCCTGCCTACGACCGCGGGCTGCCGTGCGGTCGCCGATGCCGCCGCGCCCGCGGACAGGGACGCTGAGTGCCTGGCCGGCCTACGGGCCGCCATCGACAAGGGTCGCGCCCGGTTCGCGGGCAAGACGAACCTGCACGAGCTCGCCTACGGCATCACCGGGATGAACAGCGCCTTCGGCGCCCCGGTCAACCCACTCGATCCGCGCCGGGTGCCCGGTGGATCCTCGAGCGGCTCAGCCACCGCCGTTGCCGCGGAGGAGGCGGACATCGCGTACGGGACGGACACCGGCGGATCGATCCGCATCCCGGCCGCGTGCTGCGGCATCGCCGGGCTGAAGACAACGTGGGGCCGCATCCCCCTCGACGGCGTGCGCCCCCTCGCGCCGAGCCTGGACACGGTGGGTCCGATGGCCCGTACCGTCGCAGGCCTGGCCGCCGGGATGGCGCTGCTCGAGCCCGGATTCACCCCCGCGGCACAAGCGCCGCGCACCGTCGGCAGGCTGGCGATCGACGCCGACCCCGCGATCAGCGAGGCGATCGACGCCGCACTGCTCGCGGCCGGCTTCGAAGTACAGACGCTGGTGATCCCCGAGTTGGCCGAGTTCCTCGCGGCGTCGCTCGTGATCCTCGAAGCCGAGGCGTGGGCGGCCAACGCCGAGCTCGTCAGGTCCGCGCCGGACGGGATCGACCCGGCCGTCCTCGACCGCTTGCTGCGGGGCGGCGAGATCGGCCCGGCGCGGCTGGCCGCCGCCCGCCAGCGGACCGCCGACTGGAAGGACACCCTGGACGGCCTGTGGGAACGGGTAGAGCTTCTCGCCGCGCCGACGCTGCAGGGCTTTCCTTCTCTTCTCGAGGATGCGGCGGAGATGACCCGCATCCGCGGCCTGAACTCGCTGGTCAACGCGGCCGGAGTCCCGGCGCTCGCGCTGCCTGTCCCGGCCGACGGGCCGGTGCCCGCGAGCCTGCAGCTGATCGGCCCCGGCAACGGCGAGGACCGCCTGCTCGCCGCCGGCGAAGTCGTCGAGCAGGCCCGGCACTGGCCCGATTAATCCGCGTTTGGGCGCTGGTCACCACCCGTGATGGCGTGCGAGGCTTGGGCTAAGCAGCACACCTGCATGCGGAGGGGGCACTGCATGGAAGCGACCATCGGCGACAAGATCTGCATTCACGGCCACGTCGTCGGGCACGCGGACAGGCACGGCGAGATCGTCGAGGTGCACGGCGACAAGGGGGAGCCGCCCTACCTCGTCCGCTTCGAGGACGGTCACACCGGGCTGGTCTATCCCGGCCCTGACGCGGTGATCGAGCACGTGCCGAGGCAGCGCACGCGTTCTAAGAAGAGCTGAGTCCGCTGCTGTGGGCTGATCTGCCCACAGCAGCACGGCGCGGCAAACCCGCCCGCCGTCACGCACGCTGGATGCATGGCTCAGGAAGAAAAAACCCTATTTTTCACCGAACGGTTCCGGCTTTCCCTGCTCCAGCGACGCATTCTCGTTCTCGACGGGGTCCTCGACGATGACAACGGAACGCTGCTGGCGACGCAACTGCTTACCCTCGCCGACGAGGATCCCGAGGCAGACATCGCGCTGTGGATCCACTCCCCTGGCGGTTCGGTGCCCGCGATGCTGGCGATCCGCGATCTGATGCGGCTCGTGCCGTGTGACGTGGCGACGCTGGCGTTCGGGATCGCGTGCAGCGCCGGACAGTTCCTGCTGTCGGCGGGCGCCAAGGGCAAGCGGTTCGCGCTGCCCCATTCGCGGATCCTCATGCATCAGGGCTCGGCCGGCATCGGCGGGTCGGCGGTGGAGGTCGAACTCCAGGCCAACGACCTGCGGTACACCCGGGATACGGTGCTGGGCATCATCGCGGAGGACACCGGCCAGCCGCGGATGCGCATCTTCGAGGACTCCACGCACGACCACTGGTACAGCGCCGCCGAGGCGCGCGACTACGGGTTCGTCGACGCCATCGCCGAGACGTTCAGCCAGGTGATGCCGTCAAAGAAGCGGCCGTTCGGCCTTCGAGTGGGGAATGAATCATGAGCACGTACACGATTCCCAACGTCATCGCCGAGCACCCGCGCGGCGACCGCATCATGGATGTCTACTCGCACTTGCTCACCGAGCGGATCGTCTACCTGGGCACCGCGATCGACCCGGGGGTGGCGAACGCGCTCATCGCGCAACTGTTCGTCCTGGAAGCGCGCAGCCCCGACCAGGAGATCAACCTGTACATCAACTGCGAAGGCGGCGACATCACCTCGATGCTGGCCGTCTACGACACCATGCAGTACATCCAGACCCCGGTCTACACGACGTGCGTCGGCCAGGCGATCGCCGCCGGGGCGGTGCTGCTCGCCGCGGGCGCGCCCGGGCGGCGAGCCATGCTGCCGCACGCCCGGGTCGTGCTGCACCAGCCCGCCGCGCGCGGCCAGGGCGCGATCCCTGACCTGATCCTGCAGGCCGACGAGGTGGTACGGCTGCGCGCCGAGATGGAGACGATCCTGTCCAGGCATACCGGCCAGACGGTGCAGGCCCTGCGCACGGACACCGACCGGGACCGCATCTTCACCGCCCAGGCGGCCCTGGACTACGGCCTCATCGACCAGGTCCTCACCGACCGCGGCCTGTCCCGCCCCGAAGCCGAGCGCGTCCGCGCCGGCTGACCGTGCTTCCCCCTGCTCCAGCCCCGCTAAGCGTGCTTCCCCCCTGCTTCACCCGGATGAATGGCCCGTCCAGCTGGCGATAGCAAGCTGAACGGGCCACTCATCTTGTTAATCCGGGGCGCTGGGCGGCGCTGGACGAGGGTCAAGCCGCTAGGGCGAGAACGTCCGGGACGGATGGGGCGCCTGTGACGGGGGCCGGTGGGGCGATCGGGTGGGCGAGCATGGTGGGGGGCGCCGGGCGGGACAGGGTGGGGGCAGCCGGGCGGTACCGGGTGGCGGGCGCTGGACTGGAGGTGACATTCGGCCCGAGCGCGGCCCTGTCGGCCAGCGCGCGAAGCTCGCGCTGCGCGCGGCGGAGGTCTTCTGTGACGTCGGCCGTCAGGTCGGCGAGCGTGGTGTCTAGCGCGCCGGCCAGCGCGGCGATCATCTCGCTTGATGGTTCCTTGCGGCCGCGCTCTATCTCGGACAGGTACTGCGGCGAGATGCCCGCCCGATCGGCGGTCTCGGCGAGCGTTTCGCCGCGTTGCGCGCGCAGGGCCCGCAGGCGAGTGCCGAGCACATGGCGCCATAGCGGTTCTGGCTGTTGCCTCTTCAGCGGGTAGATCTTCGCGACCTCGGCCATAGCAACAACTGTAGACAGGCGTCCGCGTCGGCAGAATCAGCGTTCACTGTCGGCAGACGTCAGCGCATGCCGCGGCGCAGCGCCAGCGCGGCCAGCCCCAGGCAGCAGGCGTCGAAGCAGGCCAGCACCGCCGCCGTCCCGGCCAGCGAACCGGGCTGCCAGCCGCGCATGATCAGCCCCTGGAGCGAATCGATCGCGTAGGTCATCGGGTTGAGCCGAGCGATGGTCGCGAGCCACGCGGGCATCAGGTTCAGCGGCACCAGAGCGCTGCTCGCGAACGTGAGCGGCAGCCCGGCGAACGCCACGATCGGGAAGAACTGCGCGTGGCTGCGCAGCGAGAACGCCAGCCCGACGGAGAGCGCCGTGATCCCGGCGCCGAACAGGCAGCCGATCGCCAGGCAGGCGGCGGCGCCGCCAAGCCCGCTCGCGAACCGCACGCCCAGCGCGTACGCCGCGGCCAGGATCACCACCGACTGCGCGCCGGTCAGCACGGCCAGGTAGGCGAACCTGCTTGTCACGATCGACAGCCGGTGCGCGGGCGCGGCCAGCATACGGACCAGGAACCCCGACTCGCGGTCGAACAGCAGCTCGACACCGCCTTCCAGGCAGGCGTTGAAGATCGTCATCACGACCGCGCCCGCCGTCATGTACCGCAGGTAGTCGCTGCCGGGGATGGCCGCGTCCGCCGCCATCCGCGCGAACAGGTGGCCGAATAGCAGCAGCCACACCAGCGGCTGGGCGACAAGCGCGAGCACGGCGAGCCGCTCGCGCCGCAGCCGCGCCAGCCACCGGCCGAACAGCGCCCGGTGCTCGAGCCACAGCTGCTCGGCCCACCCCGCTTCGGCCACCGTCATGACGTCACCAACTGGTCGGCGGGCGGCTGACCGGGCATGTCCTGCCCGGTGGCGGCGAGGAACACGTCCTCGAGGGACGACGCGCCATGCGCTGCCTTCAGCGCGGCCGGAGTGTCACACGCCTTGATCAGGCCGTGGTCGATGATCGCCACCCGGTCGCAGAGCGCGGACGCCTGCCGTGGGCCGCAGCAGGGTCAGCAGAATGCGCATCACCGTGGTCTTGCCTGCGCCGTTCGGGCCGAGCAGCGCGAATATCTCGCCGGGGGAGACGCGGAACGAAATGCCGTCCAACGCCCGGGTGGCGCCGAACTCCTTGGTGAGCCCGCTCACCACCACCGCGTCAGATCGTCCGGTCATTCTCGTTCACCTGCAGCAGCAGGCCCTCGGGGTCCCGTACCTGGAAAGACCGGCCGAACGACTCGTCCACGATCTCCGTCTCCGGCTCATACCCCGCCGCGCGGAGCCGGCCGACGACGTCCTCCAGCGGCTCGCCGGCCTCGAAACACAGCTCGACCGAAACGTGCGGGCCGTCCTCTGGCAGGTGGTGCAGCGCCAGCATGCCCCCGTCGCCCGTCATCTCCGTCCACATCACCGGACCCCTGCGCGTAGGCCGGGTGCTGTAGTCCCGAGCCAGCCCGAGCGCCTCGTAGAACGGGCGCGTACTTGCCACGTCACGCACGTACCTGATCACGATCGGCTTCATCACGGCTCCCTCTGGTCTGCTGCCGCGTCCTCGGCGGCGTACCGCGCCGCGAGCACGTCCAGGTAGTCGCGCAGCGCCAGCTCGACCAACCGGGACAGTGACACGCCCTCGTCGACCGCCGCGTGTTTGACGGCCCGCACCAGGTCAGGCGGCAGGTACACATTGAACTGCTGACTTGCTACCATACAAGCATGCTAGCATTCTAGCGGCCTGGTCGGCAAGGGCTGATTTCTGCGATGCTTGCGCGTATGAGCGACCGGTTTTCAGCAGTCGAGGCGTACCAGAACGCCCTCGTCACGGGTGACGTCGACGCGGTCGCCGGGTACCTGGCGCCCGGTGTCGTCGTGGATACCAATTTCGGGCGGGCCGAAGGCGCGGAGGCGGCGCTCGCGCTGCTGCGCGAGCCACGGACGGCCGGGCTGCTCGCCGGCGGGGCGCACTGGTCGGAGCCGGTCGCCGACGGAGACTCCATCACCGTGACCGCCGAACTGCCCGCTACGGCGCCATTCGGCGGGTTCGAGTTCGTGTTCGCGTTCGATGGCGCGACGATCGCAGGAGTCGAGCAGCAGATCCTGCCCGCCGCGCCCGTCCAGCCGAGCTCGCTGCGGCTCACGGACGACATCAGGAACGCGGTCGACGGCGCCCTCGACAACGGCACGCCCGTGCTGATCGCCTACACCGACGACACCGGCGAGATCCACGTGTCGTTCCGCGGGACGGTCCAGGCGCACTCCGACGACCAGCTCGCACTGTGGGCACGCGACCCCGAGGGCGGCCTGCCGCGGCACATAGCGTCCAGGCCCAAGGTGACGCTGTTTTACCACGATCCGGCCAGCCGGACCTCGTACACGTTCTACGGCCGGGCCCGCCTCGAGGCCGAGCCCGCCGCCCGCGCCGCCATCTTCGACAACTCGCACCCGCGAGAGCGGCAGATGGACTTCGGCCGTCGCGGCGTCGCGATCGTCGTCGACCTGGACAAAGTAGAGGGCAGGGGTCCTGGAGGCCGGATCCTCATGCTGCGCTAGGCCGGGAGTTCGGTAATGCGGGCGAAGCTAGCCGCGTCGAGGACCGCGGCGCCGCCCTGGTCGTTGTTGAAGTAGGCGTGCACGGGCGCCTGCGGCGGCCAAGTGCTGGCGACGCGCTGACCCCATTCGCGCAGGGTTTTGCCGGCGTACCGGGGCCACGGGTCGGCGGTGCCCTCATGGAAGCGCAGGTATCCCCAGTCGGCGGTGCGCCACACTGGGGTCACCGCCTGGGCCGCCCGGTCCGCCCAGCACAGCGCCGCGTTGCGGGCACCGAGCACCTCGCGGGTGCGGTCGCTCCACCACGATTCATGCCGCGGCTCGACGGCGACACGCACGTTGGCGGGGAACAATGCGAGTGTCCGGTCGAGCAGCTGCTCATCCGCCCGCATCGTCGGCGGAAGCTGGAGCAGCACCGGGCCGAGCCGGTCGCCGAGACCGGCGAACGCGTCGAGCATCCGGCGCACCGGCTCCTCCGGGTCGCGCAGCCGCCGGATGTGGGTGAGGTACCGGCTTGCCTTCACCGCCATCACGAACCCGTCCGGGGTCCGGGCGCGCCACTGCTCGAATGACTCGCGGGCGGGCAGCCGGTAGAACGTGCCGTTGTTTTCGACCGTGGGGAATTGGCTGGCGTAGTACTCGAGCCACTGGCGTTGCGGTACGTCTGCCGGATAAAAGGAACCGCGCCAGTGCCGGTACTGCCAGCCTGAGGTGCCGGCCAGAACGGGCATCGCGACCAAGTTACCTGTAGCGTCCAGCGTGCGGGACTAGCGGCTTCGGCTACCACGCCGGATCGCGTCGCAGCGGACAGGTCATGCAGTGCGAGCCGCCTCGCCCTCGGCCCAGTTCGAAGCCCTCGATCGTGATGACCTCGATCCCCGCGGCGCGCAGCGCGGCGTTGGTCGCGGTGTTGCGCTCGTAGGCGATCACCACCCCGGGTTCGAGGGCGACGACGTTGTTGCCGTCGTCCCACTGCTCGCGGTCGGCTTGGAACGCGTCCCCGCCGGTTTCGAGTACCCGCATTTCCAGCACGCCCAGCGCGCCGGCCATCAGCTCTGGCAGCGGCCTGGCCTGCTCCTCGATGACCAGATCCTCGGCGGACTCGCCGGGCCGGATGGCCCAGACACGCGCGTTCGTGATCACCTGGGGGAACATCGTGACCAAGTCGCGGTCGCACATCGTGATGACGGTGTCCAGGTGCATGTACCGGCGTGACTTCGGCAGCTGTACGGCCAGCACCAGGCGCCCCGAGCCCGCGCGGAACAGCGAGCGGGCGATCCACTGCACGGCCTGCGGTGTGGTCCGCTCACCCATGCCGATCAGCACCGCGCCGTTGCCGATTGGCTGGATGTCGCCGCCTTCGATGTTGACGCGGCCCCAGTCCTCGCCCGAGCCGCCCAGCCAGACAGGGAACGTCTCGGCCGCGAACATCGGGTGGAAGCGGTAGATGACCTCCATGATCAGCGTCTCCGGCTTGCGGGCCGGCATGCTCATCGGGTTGAGCGTGAGGCCGTCATAGATCCAGCAGGACGGGTCGCGCTGGAACATGAAGTTCGCCAGCGGAGGCAGCAGTATCCCCCCGGGGTCGGCCGACTCCCACATCAGGCCCACGTGGGCGCTGATCTCGGCCTCGGTGATCCCGCCGATCAGGAATTCCGCCACCTGATACGGCTCAGCCGTCTCGACCCACTCGCGAGCCCGGGGCGCCGCCGTGACACCAACCTCGCGCTCGTTCAGGATGTGGTCGCACACCCAATCCTTGACCTCTGGCTTCGGCAGCGTTTCCGCGAGCAGTCGCTCGGCCTCGAACACCTCCACCCCGCGGTCGAGCATCACCTGGGAAAAGGCGTCGTGTTCGGCTTTAGCCTTGCTCACCCACAAGACGTCGTCGAAGAGCAATTCCTTGGCGTTGGACGGAGTGAGACGGGTGTGCTCAAGGCCCGGCCTGTGCACCATGACCTGACGCAGCTTGCCAACCTCGGAATGCACTCCGAACGGCATGTCGATCACCTCATTACCGGTTCGAAAGGAACCTACCCCGAGTGCATCACCTTTCACGGGGGATGCGCCGCCTTGCCGGTCAGCCGATCGTGGCAGCAGGGGGTTGGCCATGACGGACACCGGTACATCAGGGCGGGCTGGCACGGCTGCGCCGGCCGCCCGGCATCATCATGTCCGTCGTGCTCTCCAGGGCCACTGTGCTCGGCACGATCGCGACCGCCGTCCTCTACCTGCTCTCGCTGACGGTCGTGGTCGGGATCGTGCCGACCTCCAACCGGGGGCTTGGCCATGACCACGCACGCCGACACGAGCAGCGTCCGGGTCGCGCCGTCGGCCAACTGGTACACACGGTCGCCTGAAGCCGTCGCCCAGACGTTCGGCGTGGACCCGGCGGTCGGGCTGGGTGCCGCCAGGGCAGCGGGCCTGCTGAGCGCCAACGGCCCGAACGCGCTGCCCGAGGAGAAGCCCAGGCCCGGCTGGCGCCGGTTCATCGACCAGTACCGCAGTTACATGCAGATCATCCTGGTCGCCGCGGCGGTCGTGTCGCTGGCGGTCAAGCAGTGGAGCACGGGCGTGCTGCTGCTGGCGCTGACCGTGCTCAACGCCGTGATCGGCATGCGGCAGGAAGGCAAGGCCGAGAGCGCGATGAACGCGCTCAAATCCATGATGAAGGCGACGGCCCGGGTGCGCCGCGATGGCATGGAGGCGATCATCCCCGCCGAGGAGCTCGTCGCCGGCGACGTGGTGCTGCTGTCGGCCGGCGATGAGGTGCCCGCCGACGGGCGCATCATCGCGGCCAGCGCGCTGCAGATCGACGAGTCCGCGCTGACCGGCGAGAGCGTCCCGGCCGCGAAGGACGCCATGACCCTCGGCGCCGGTGAACTGGGTCCGGGCGAGCAGACGAACATGGCGTTCATGAACACCCCCGTCACGCACGGCAGCGGGACGATGATCGTGACGGCGACCGGAGCCGGCACGGAGCTTGGCCGGATCTCAGGGATGCTGTCGGCGACCGAACGAGAGGAATCGCCCCTCACCCGCCAGCTCAACCGGCTGACCTTGTGGATCGCGGGGGCGGCCGGCCTGACGATGATCGTGATGTTCGCGCTGGGCCGTGCCCGCGGGCAGGCCTGGGACGCGCTGTTCATCAGCGCGGTCTCGCTGGCCATCGCCGCGATCCCCGAGGCGCTGCCCACCGTGACGCAGACGATCCTGTCGCTGGGGGGCGTGGACCTGGCCAAGCGAAACGCGATCGTCAAGGACCTGCCGTCGGTCGAGACGCTCGGCTTCACGTCGGCGATCAACTCGGACAAGACCGGCACGCTCACGATGAACCAGATGACCGTGGTAGAGGTGGTGGATCCCACCGACCGGTACACGATTTCCGGCACCGGTTACGGCCTGGACGGCATGATCCACCACGCCGCTGGCTCGACGGACACCCTCGAAGACGCCATCCTGCCCTACCTGATCGCCAGCGACGCCACGCTGGTCGACGGCAAGGTGGTCGGGGACCCCACCGAGGGCGCGCTGCTGGTCCTTGGGTACAAGAGCGGGCTCGACATCGACGCCACCAGGGAACGCCTGCCCCGGCTGGCGACCCTGCCTTTCGACCCGTCGTACAAGCTCATGGCCACGTTCAACGCGGCCGCGGACGGCTCGGGGCGCCCGGTGGTGCGGTGTTTTGTCAAGGGCGCGGCGCCCGCGGTGCTGGCCAGGGCGGCCGGCGCGCTGTCGGGAGGCAGGAGCATCCCCTGGCACGCGGGGCTGAACGCGCGGGCCCAGGAGCACATGGAGCGGATGGGCGGGGACGGCCGCCGGATCATGGCGGCGGCCTTCAGGGACATCGATCCCGCGGACTTCGACCCGGACGGCGACCTGCTCAGCTACGTGCACGACCTGCTGGTGACCAGCCTGGTCGGGATGGTCGACCCGCCCAGGGAAGAGTCGAGGGCGGCGGTCGGCAGCGCTCAGTCGGCCCACATCCGGGTACGGATGGTGACCGGCGACGACGTCATCACGGGCGCGGCCATCGCCAGGCAAATCGGGATCCCGGGCGAGGCTATCCTCGGCGCCGAGCTCGCGGCCATGTCCGAGGACGAGCGGCTAGCGCGCATCGACGGCATCGGCGTCGTCGGCAGGGTGGCCCCCGAGCATAAGGTGCTGCTCGCGGACACGCTGAAGAAGAAGGGGCACGTGGTCGCCATGACCGGCGACGGGGTCAACGACGCCCCGGCCATCAAGGCCTCCGACATCGGCATCGCGATGGGCTCAGGCACCGAGGTGGCGAAGAACGCGGGCCGGATGATCCTGTCCGACGACAACTTCGCGACGATCGTGTTCGCGGTCGAGATGGGCCGCAAGATCTACGACAACCTGACCAAGTACATCCGCTTCGTTCTCGTGCTGCTGGTCGTATTCGTCCTGACGTTCCTCGGCGCGGTCGTGTTCAACATCGCCGCGGGCGAGCCGTTCACTCCCGCGCAGGTGCTGTGGATCCACTTCATCGTCAACGCGCCCTTCGGCTTCGCGCTCGGATTCGACCGGGAAAGCCCGGGGCTGATGGCGCGCAGGCCACGCCCGCGCGGGGAATCCGTGCTGACCAAAGGGGTGGTAATCACCGTCGGCCTGGCCGGGCTGGCGATCACGATCGGCCTGTTGCTGATGATCAAGCTGGGCCAGTCGCACTTCGGCAGCCTCGCGATCGGCAACTCGATCGCGTTCACCGCGTTCGCGCTCTGCCTGATCGTCGCGGCCGTGGAGTGCCGCAGCGAGACGGGCACCGTGCTCACGACCGCCACCTTCGACAGCAAGCAGATGAACTGGGCCATGCTCGGCGAGTTCGTGCTGGCGGTGCTTGTCACCCAGATGGACGCATTGCGGCGGGTGCTTGGCACGACGCAGCTCAACCTGCGCGAGTTCGCGTGGGCGCTGGTGCCGGCCATTGCCCTGCTCGCGCTGTGGGAGGCGGGCAAGCTGATCGCCCGGCGGGCAGCCCCCGTCCGACCGTCGGCCGACCCGGCCGCGGCCGGCCCGCGGCTGCCGAGGCAGCGCGTTAGCTCAGACCTTATGGAAACCGACCATTCCCGAATTAGCCAGTGAAGGAGTTATCACGATGACCTCACCTGAGGTTCCGGCACCACAGCGCGGGGCACTTGGCCCGGTCAGCTACCTGATCGTGGAGTTCCCAGGGAACAAGATGACGGGGGAGGCGTTCCCGCAGCTGGTGGATCTCGTGGATCGAGGCCTTATCAGGATCCTCGACCTGGAGTTCGTCCGGCGGAACGCGGACGGATCGATGCGCATGATCGAGCTGGCGGACATCGACCATGACGGCAACTTCGACGTGGCGATCTTCGAAGGCTCGAACTCCGGGATCCTCGAGGATGCCGACTTCGACGACGCGGCCGCGGCGATCGAGCCCGGCTCGTCGGCCGCCATCATGATCTTCGAGAACCACTGGGCGCTGCCCTTCGTCCAGGCGCTACGACGCGGCTCCGCGCAGGTCGTCGCCGCGGGCTACATCCCGCAGGACGAGCTCGCGGAAGCACTCAACGCGACCGAACACTGATCTAGCCAGGAAAGGAAGACGATCATGCCTCGACTCATCCGGGGTGTCGCCCGCACCGCCGTCATCGCCGGCACCGCGACCGCCGTGTCCAACCGCGTCTCGCGCCGCCAGGGCAACCGCTGGGCACAGCAGGAGCAAGACCAGTACGCACAGGACCAGCAGCAACAGGCACAACAACAGCCCGCTCCGGCGGCTGCCCCGGCCACGGACACCCTCACCCAGCTGCAGAAGCTCGCGGACCTGAAGTCCCAGGGAATCCTCACCGACGCGGAGTTCCAGGCCCAGAAGGCGAAAATCCTCGGCAGCTAGCTCCGCCCGCCACCGGGCCTGCCGCGCGTGGCGTGCGTCCAGACACGTGTAGTGTCACCTCAGTGGCGGCCAGCGGAGGCCGCGCAGACCTGGAGATCACGATGTCCAAGTTCATGATCCTTTACCGCGCACCCCAGTCCGCGCGCGACCAGATGGCCAACGCCACGCCCGAGCAGATGGAAGCCGGCATGGCGGCGTGGCAGACCTGGTCCAACAAGGTCGGCTACGCGATCGCAGACCTGGGCTCGCCGCTCGCGCACACGACTCACGTCGGGCCGGGCGGCGCAAGCGGCGACGGGGTGACCGGCTACTCGATCCTCGAGGCAGGCTCGGCGGACGAGGTCGGGACCATCCTCGACGGTCACCCTCACCTTGCCACGCCCGGCGGCTCGATCGAGGTCCTCGAACTGGTCCCAGTAGCCGAGTACCAGTAGCCGCCTGTCCTTGAGCCGCGCACATCCGCCTTAACGTGCGCGCGGCCCCGGACAGTCATCGCGCTCCCGTTCGGAATAAAGATCTTTTTTATACTGAACGGGGGCGTGTTTTTGCGTGAAAGTCTGCGATATAGCGCAATAATGCCCAGCCCGCGACGTTCAAGAATGCATCATGGCTACTGATGCGCAAGGGCGCCAGCTGTCGGATGACGGCTATTACTATTGGGACGGCGCCAACTGGCAACCTGTTACCGAATCGGGCGCTGGCCCAACGTCGTCGCAGCAGAACACGGCTACCGACGCGCAGGGGCGTCAGCTATCGGAAGACGGCAATTACTATTGGGACGGCGCCAACTGGCAGCTCGTCAGCGCCTCCGCAGGTAATGGCGCCGGCGCGGACACCGGGCAGACCATAACTGCTGACGACATCATCACAGGGGCCCACGCGCTCACAACCGCGGCCGAAGTGGCGGAGATTTTCGGCCACATCCCTGAGACCCTGGGCGTCTGGGTCGAGCCGATCGACGGTGTCATCCTGATCATCGATATGGTTTTCAACACCATCAAAGCGCTGGAAACGCAGGAACGGGGCGCGGGCTACCGTGGCACGGCCTACGGGACGGTATACGGCGCTCTCGGGATGGGGGTCCCATCAGCGACGTGTTCTGGCAGCGACAGCGGCGCCGAACAGGACCAGTTGAATCAGAAGGCCTTCGACGAAGGTGCCAGCGAGGCATATGGAAAGATGAGCGACAAGGTATCCAGGAACCGCGTCCTGGTCCGCATCGCGCACGATGGCGATCCAGGAACGACCGTGACCAATATCTATCAGCACCTGTGTTCCGAGTCGGACGACCACGCGCTGGCCATGGCATATTCGTCCCTTTCCTGGCCGGGCCCGGTCTGCGCCTGAACGTTGTGCCGATTCAGGCAGCGGCGCGTTCACCGGCGGGCCGACGGCGCAGGCTAGGGTTCAGCAGGGCCGGGGGCGTAAACGCCTGGTCGAGCGTGCCCACGTCGGTGCCGGGCGGGACGATCTCGTCGATCCGGTCGAGGATCTCGTCGGTAAGTCGCACGTCGGCGCCGGCCAGCAGGTCATCGAGCTGCTCCGTCGTGTGCGGCCCGATGATCGCGCTGGTCACGCCAGGATGGGCGATCGCGAACGCCACGGCGAGGTGCGTCATCGGCAGGCCTGCCTTCTCGGCCAGAGAGATGATCTGCTCGACGGCGTCGAGTCGGCGCTCATCGCTGAAGACCTTGAAGAGGGCGGCGCGGCGCAGGTCGGTCTGCTGGCCCTTGCGGATGCGGCCGGTGAGCATGCCCTGCGCCAGCGGGCCCCACACGAGGATGCCCATCCCGTACCGCTGCGCGACCGGCAGTACCTCGCGTTCGATGCCGCGACTGAGGATCGAGTAGGGCGGCTGCTCGGTGCGGAACCGTTCCAGTCCGCGCCGCTCGGCGGCCCACTGGGCTTCGATGATGTCGGAAGCGGGCGTCTGCGACGCGCCGATCGCGCGGACCTTGCCGCTGTGGATCAGGTCCGAGAGCGCGGAGAGTGTTTCCTCGATATCGGTGCCGGGGTCGGGCCGGTGCACCTGGTACAGGTCGATGTAGTCGGTCTGCAGGCGGCGCAGCGAGTTCTCCACCGCGGTCATAATCCAGCGCCGCGAGGCGCCCTGCTGGTTGGGATCGTCGCCCGTCGGGCGGCCGAACTTGGTCGCCAGCACAACGCTGTCGCGGCGTCCCTTGAGCGCCTTGCCCACCACCACTTCTGACTCGCCGTACGCGTCGGCGGTGTCGATGAAGTTGATCCCCGCGTCCAGCGCCTTGTGAATGATGCGGATCGAGTCGTCGTGGTCGGGGTTGCCGATGGACGTGCCCAGCGCCAGCGCGCCCAGCGCGTACGGGCTGACCTTGATGCCTGTCCGCCCGAGCGTGCGGTATTGCATGCGGCCTCCTAGCCGGAACGCTATTCCGGAACTATACGGAATAGCGTTCCGGAAAGCAAGCTGAAGGAGTGCGGCGACAGAAAACACAGCGTCGTCCAGACAGGAAGGAAACGGGCCGCCATCCCCGCCTTCCACGCCGGGAACTGGCTATGGCGCCAAGTACCGCCTCCGGCCTCAGACGAGCCGGACGTGCTCGGCCTGGGGACCCTTGGCGCCGCGGACCGCGGTGTACTCGACGCGCTGGTTTTCTTGCAGGCTGCGGTAACCGTCAGTCTCGATCGCGGATTGGTGGACGAAGACATCCGTCGTCGCGTCGTCGGGGACGATAAAGCCGTAGCCCTTGTCCGCGTTGAACCACTTCACTGTTCCCTGAGCCACTGTGCTCTCCTACCGGGACGACCATCAGGACCACGGGTGTGCATCCCGGGCTGCACGTGCACGAACTTCGACTACAACCACGCCCAATGTAACACCATCGCAGCGTCGATCTTTCGCTTCGAAGGCAGCCAGAGGAACCACGGGTCAGCGACCGCGACGACCACGAAAGCCCGCCGACAGCGCGGCCGCGGCGCGGCCGCTCGCCGGGGCGGCCGCGATGACCTCCGCGCGGTCAGCGGGCAGCTTGACCAGGGGCGCGGACTCGCCGGCGATCGAGTGCAGCAGTGCTGATCCGGGATGGACGGCAGCGGTCAGCGGAACGACGCCCGCCTTCCGCATCAGGTCACGGACGGCGTCGGCCTGGGCGGGAGTCTGCAGGGTGATCACTGTCCCCGTCGCGCCAGCCCGGGCCGTGCGCCCCGACCGGTGCAGGTAGACCTTGTGCTCGGCCGGCGAATCGGCATGGATGACGAGGTCGATTCCGTCCACGTGGATACCGCGGGCAGCGACGTCGGTCGCGACGATGACCCGTACCGTGCCTGCCGCGAAGGAGGCGAGATTCCGTTCCCGTACGCCCTGCGATAGATCGCCGTGCAGCTCAGCTGCCGAGATGCCGCTCGCGGCAAGCTGGCGGGCGAGCCGGTGGGCGGCATGTTTGGTCCGGGTGAAGACGAGCGACCGTCCGCTGCCGCCCGCGAGACCGGCGACCACGCCGCTGCGGTCGGCGGGCGCGACGGTAAGCAGGTGGTGGACCATCGCGGCCGGCGCCTTGACCGGGCCGATGTCATGGCGTGCCGGGTCGTTCATGAAGCGCCGCGCCAGGATGTCGACGGCGGAGTCGAGCGTCGCGGAGAACAGCATCCGCTGGCCCTCCGGCGCGGTCATGTCCAGCAGTCGCCGCACGACGGGCAGGAACCCGAGATCCGCCATGTGGTCCGCCTCGTCGAGCACGCTTATCTCCACGTCGCCGAGGTGGCAGTGGCCCTGCTCGATGAGATCGGCCAACCTGCCTGGGCACGCGACGACGATGTCGGCGCGGTCACGGAGCATGGCCACCTGAGGCTTCTGGGGCACCCCGCCATAGATCGTCGCCACGCTCAGCCCTACTGATCCCGCCAATGGCGCGAGGACGGCGTGGACCTGGCTGGCGAGTTCCCGGGTCGGCACGAGCACTAGGCCGCGCGGGCGGCAGGCGCTCGTGTAGCCGTCAGCCAGGCCCGCGGCCAGGGGGATGGCGAAGGCGAGCGTCTTGCCCGATCCGGTCTGGCCCCGCCCGAGGATGTCGCGACCGGCCAGGGCGTCGGGAAGAGTGGCCGCCTGAATGGGGAACGGTGTCGTGATGCCTGCCGCCGCGAGTGCCGACACGAGCTGCGCCGGGACACCGGCGGCGGCGAAGGAGCTGGGGCGCGGGGCGGTCGAAGAGGCAGCGTGCGCGACCGCCTTCGGCGTACCGCGGCGGCGTTTGCCCCGCGGGGTTGACGGGCGTTCTGTGGGCAGAACTGACAAGGAAAACCTCCGGACTAGAGTGGCCGCGTTTCGAAGGCCACCACGTCCGTGGAAACCCGCTCGCTCATTAGCAGCGTACGACCGGCGCGCCCTGACGGCCGCGCCTGAGGATGCTTCGTCGCGCGTCAGGGTTAACGTCAGCGCACCCTGACGCGCGCCATACAGGTTTCGCTAACCCGTGGCCGGCCGCGGCCCGGCGCAGAACAGTCCGCGAAGCCGAGTGGCGGTGGCGGCGACCGCCGGCGAGTTGGTGAGCGGCTCCCTCCTGAGAACAGCGAGCAGGGACAGGGCCGCCCGGACCTCAGTCGCATAGCTAGTGCCCGCGTGGGCCAGCGCGAGTGCGCGCAAGGCCGGGGAGAAGCGGCGACGAGGGTCCGCGTCGCGCCA
>Ga0187808_10000139_pt1 | contig 17720 bp, 14 predicted proteins | sample NC_wetland_sal_i_5_FD_132427 | JGI IMG/M metagenome (GOLD analysis project Ga0187808, IMG submission 132427) | Wetland sediment microbial communities from Neuse River Estuary, North Carolina, USA - ASW_3 | ecosystem: Environmental > Aquatic > Freshwater > Wetlands > Sediment | place: USA: North...
CGGCATGCAGACCTCCAAGACCATCATCGCCATCAACAAGGACCCCGACGCGCCCATCTTCGAGATCGCCGACCTCGGCATCGTCGGCGACCTGTTCAAGGTCGTCCCCCAACTCCTCGAAGAGATCGGAAAGCACAAGCAGCTGTAGGCCGGCACCGGACCACGGTCCGGTGCGGTTAGGCTAAAGCCGCCATGAGTACAACTCCGGTCGTCTACCTCGACCACGCAGCGACGACACCAATGGTGCCTGAGTCGATCGCCGCGATGACAGAGGAACTGGCGCGGTTGGGTAATCCCTCGTCGCTGCACAACGCGGGGCGGCGTGCCCGCCGGGTGGTCGAGGAGTCCCGCGAGCAGATCGCCGAGGTGTTCGGCGCACGGGCCAGCGAGGTCATCTTCACCAGCGGCGGGACCGAGGCTGACAACCTCGCCGTCAAGGGCCTGTTCTGGGCGCGCCGATCCGCTGATTCCCGGCGGCAGCGCATTCTGACCACCGCGATCGAGCACCACGCGGTGCTCGACTCGGTGCGGTGGCTTTCGCAGACCGAAGGCGCCCGCGCCGACTGGCTCGGTGTCGACGCCGTGGGCGCGATCCAGCCCCAGATGCTGCGCGCGGCGCTGGAGGTCGATCCGGCCAGCGCCGCCGTCGTCAGCGTGATGTGGGCCAATAACGAGGTCGGCACCGTGCAGCCGGTGCCGGAGCTAGCCGCCGTGGCGCACGAGTTCGGAGTGCCCTTCCATACGGACGCGGTGCAGGCGGCCGCGCAACTGCCGGTGGACTTCGCCGCGAGCGGCGCGGACGCGCTGACCGTCACCGGCCACAAGCTCGGCGGCCCGGTCGGGGTAGGCGCGCTGATTCTGGGCCGTGGCATGTCGCCCGTCCCCGTCCTGCACGGCGGGGGCCAGGAGCGCGACATCAGGTCGGGCACGCTGGACGCACCGGCCATCCGGGCCTTCGCGGTCGCGGCCGTGCTGAGCGCACGCCGCCGGGACGACGAGGCGCTGCGGCTGGCGGCGCTGCGGGACGACCTGATCCGCCAGGTCCTCGCGGCCGTGCCGGACGCGATCCTGAACGGTCCGCCGCCCGGCCCGGAACGGCTGCCAGGCAACGCGCACTTCTCCTTCCCTGGCTGCGAGGGCGATGCGCTACTCCTCCTGCTCGACGCCCGCGGCATCGCCTGCTCGACGGGATCCGCATGCACCGCCGGGGTCGCCGAGCCTAGTCACGTGCTGCTCGCGATGGGCGCCGACGAGGCGCGCGCCAGGGGTTCGCTGCGCTTCTCGCTGGGCCACACCACTACCAAGGACGATGTCGACGCGCTGGGCGCGGTCATCCGCGAGGCGGTCTCTCGTGCCCGCCGGGCCGCCGCCGGCTAGCAGCCGCGTGGAGAGCAGGCGCATAGTGAGGTCATGACTGGCGTCTGGGGGACCCTTAACTACCTCGCACCCGAGTCGACCCGGAACAGGCTGTACGTCGCGCCCGGCGGGCACCTGACCACCACGCAGTACGCGCCGCGGAAGGTGTGGATCGCGAACGGGCGGGAGAGCCTCGACGATTTCGGCTTGGACAGGAGCGGATTTTCCATGCTCGGCCACCACAGCGCGGTGGTCGACTTCGGCGATGCTGATGAACTCGAGCGTGTGTACGTGGCGGAGGCGCTGGACCTGGTTCGGCAGGTAACCGAGGCGGACGAGGTGCTGTCGCTCGGCTGGGTCATCCGGCGCGCGGGCGCGGAATTGAAAGGGGCGCAACCGCCCGCCTCCGACGTGCACGTCGACCTGCACCCGGGCCGGGCCTCGAAGAGGTTCGACGCGATGCCGACGTCCCACTCGTGGCGGCGCGCGGTGATGACCAGTTTGTGGCGCGCGTTCAGCCCGCCGCCCCAGGACTGGCCGCTGGCGCTGCTGGACTACCGCAGCGTCGATGACGGCGAGGGTGAGGCGAACCTCCTGCTCTTCGTCGACTCGCTGCCGGACCCAGACAACGTGCCCGACATCGAAGACCCGAACTCCGAGCCCGCCGGGAGCATCTTCGCCTACCGCCCCGCGCACCGATGGTGGTACTTCCCCGACATGCACGCGGACGAGGCCCTGATCTTCAAGCTGCACGACACCGACCACTGCGTGGCCTGGCGGGCACCGCACACCGCTTTCCGCGACGAGGCCAGGTCGGGAGCGCACCCGCGGGAAAGCGTAGAGCTGCGTACGGTGGCGTTCTTCTACTGACCTCGCTGGCCGGGATCCAGGCGATGCTCGCTTAGTGGACGATCAGACCGCGTCCGGCGAAGAACTTGGCGAAATCCTTCACCTGGACCAGCGCGTCCCGCTGGCTCGCCGGCGGTATCCCTGACGGATTGTGCAGCCGTAGCAGCCCACCGCGTGCCCCGGTGACAAGGACGAGGTGGCCTCCGACGGCGGGCGGGTCGCGGTCTGGCCACCGGATCCACTTGTGGACCGACACGATGACGGGGGTGTCGGGGGAGGCAAGCTCCGCGACGGTTTCCACCGCAAGGTGCGGGGCGACCTCGACGCCGATCCCGTAGTCGGCGGCCACCCAGTCGGCGAACGGCTGGTAAATCAGCCCGGCGACACGCTCACCTTGCGGAATGTAGGCCTGCCAGGCTATCGCCTTCTCCACCAAGGGCATTGTCGCCGGGACCGGCATCGCGCGGTGCGCCAGGATCATCTTCAGGCACGCTAGGCCGCAGACCTTGCCTGCCCAGTACTGGTATTCGTCAGGGGACCGCGCGCCCGAGGTCGCCCACCGCGGATCGTCGGCCAGGGCCAGCGAACCATCGACGAATCCTGCCGCCAGCTCAGCCGACTCCCATTGCGAAAAGTAAGGAACACCGCTAGCACCCAGCACCGTAATAACTTACTCACTCATTAACCTACTATCGCGCGCTGGTACCGGCCCAGCACGACGATATGCCCGGAATGCCCCGATTCCATTCCGGCAGTGTGATTAGCGTGGAAGATCGTCCGCTCTGGGGGACGGACGATGTTCCACGTTGTTCGTCCAGCGGTGCCGCGGCCAGGAGGATGCGGGAAAGGTGGTGCGGGCGGGACTCGGGTGGCCTGCCGGGGCTGGGGCGGGGGCGGCGGGGGGGGGACAGGTGCCAGAAGCGGCGCACGTCAGACTGCGGGCCAAGCGCCCGCACCCGTCATGGGCCGCCGACGACCCGGCGGAGGACGCCAGCCGCGTTCGGCGGCGGGGCGTCGCCGGTCCAGGCGACGTACTGGTCGGGCCGGATGAGGATGAAGCGCCGCCGGTACGCCGTTCGCTGCCCGTCGAAGGTGTCCGTGAGCACCCGCAGCGGCAGGCCGATTTCCCGCGCCGCAGCTTCGAACGCCTCGCCGGGCCGCGGGTCTGTGGTCAGCGCGACCAGGGTGTACTCCGGTCCCAGTTCCTCGAAGACGTTGCGGCCCGAGGACAGCATGACCGGCGCGAGGTGGTGGCCGGCCCGCGCCTCGAAGGTGTGCTTCCCGTGCGCGCTGGACGGCGCACCTTCGGGTCCCCACACGATGGACGATCCCTCGTAGTGCGGTTCGTACGTCGGAGGTGCGGTCTCTCCCGCCGTCAGTTGGCTCCACGCGTGCTCGAACTCGGCGCGGTCGTGCTGGGGGCTGTAGCGGGCGAGGAAAGCGCGATCATGCTCGATTCCCCGGATGATCGCGCTCCCGGTCTCGACGAAGATCGGGCGGCGCTCCTGGGTGTAGCTGTCGAGCAACCCGGGGCTGCCCCAGTTGTTCAGCACGGCGGCGAGCTTCCAGCCCAGGTTGACGGCATCCTCGAGCCCTGTGTTCAGCCCGTACGCGCCATAGGGCGGATGGCTGTGCGCCGAATCCCCCGCGATGAACGCCCGGCCCCGGCGGTAGGTATCGGCGATGTCGACGCGCAAATCCCAGAATCCAACGTGCTGGAAGGTGCACGCTGTGCGGGATCCCGCGGCCCGCTCTATCACCGAATGGACGTCGAGATTCCCCGCTGTCGCGTCCGCGAGGACCGGTGCGTGGAAGAACCAGGTCCCGGCGTCGACCCGGCCGAAAAACCACCAGTATCCCGCGAGCTCTGGATGCAGCACGCGGTACGTGGTCCGCGGGGGAAAACGTTCCAGGTGCGCGTCCAGATCGCTCGACTGGAAAACCGCCAGCACCATGCGCTGCTGGAAATCCGCTCCACTGGACGCTATGCCTGCCCGTTCCCTGACCATCGAATGCGCGCCGTCGCAGCCGACGACGTAGGAGCCCTCGATTTCGCGGCGCGTGCCGGTCGACTCCTCCACCGCCGTCACGCGTACGCCGTCGTCTCCCAGCTGAACGTCGGTGGCGGACCAGCCAAACAATGCGGTAACCGAATCCAGCGCGCGCACCCGGGCGCGCAGCACGGACTCCGTCAGATACTGCGGCAATCGTTCGTGCCGCTGATAGTAAAAGTCGCTGACCGTCTCGCGCCCGGCCGGAGCGTACCAGTACTGGCCGGCGAGGCTGCCGTACGCGGTGATGCCTCCGATCGAGAATTCTCTTGGTAGCACGCGCGCCGCGTGCAACTCGTCCGCGCAATCCCAGCGGAAAAAGTGCTCCACGCTTCGTGCCGTGAGATTCTGCCCTTTCGGGATCGCTGAGGGCTCGATTCTGCGCTCCAGAACAATGCACGGTATTCGCGCTTTGCCGAGCGTCGCGGCCAACCCCAGACCGACGGGTCCGCCTCCCACGACAATGACTGAAGTCTGGATGAGACCCCTCCTTGACCCAACTCAGCTCAATCGAACAGCGCGGACAATCCTGTCACAGCAGTCTCCGGTTTGTCGGCAGTCCCCCTGGCCGGAGTGTCCGGCGTGGTCGAAGGCGACGGATAACCTGGAGACGTTATGGGGCTTCGGGTGCTTGCCGCCATGTCTGGCGGGGTTGATTCCGCCACCGCCGCGGCTCGTGCGGTCGACGCCGGTCACGAGGTGACCGGCGTCCATCTCGCGCTGTCGCAGAACCCGCAGTCCTACCGGACCGGGGCGCGCGGTTGCTGCACGCTTGAGGACGCGCGCGACGCGCGCCGGGCCGCCGACGTGATCGGCATTCCCTTCTACGTCTGGGACATGGCGGAGCGGTTCAAGCGGGACGTGGTCGACGATTTCGTCGCCGAGTACGCGGCAGGCCGGACGCCTAACCCGTGCCTGCGGTGCAACGAGAAGATCAAGTTCGCCGCCGTGCTCGACCGGGCGCTTGCGCTCGGATTCGACGCGGTGTGCACCGGGCACTACGCCCGCATCGACGGCGGCGGCGCGCTCAACCGGGCGGCCGACCCGGGCAAGGACCAGTCCTACGTGCTCGCGGTCCTCACCAGGGAGCAGATCGCGCACGCGATGTTCCCGCTCGGCGACACCCCGAAGACAAAGGTCCGCGCGGAGGCGCGGGACCGGGGGCTGCTTGTCGCCGACAAGCCGGACAGCCACGACGTTTGCTTCATCGCGGACGGCGATACCCGCGGCTTCCTGGCCAGGCAGCTTGGGTCCGCGCCCGGGCAGATCGTCGGCCAGGACGGGTCGGTGCTCGGCACGCATGACGGCGCCTACGGGTTCACCGTCGGACAGCGCAAGGGATTGCGGGTAGACCAGCCGGCTCCTGACGGCAGACCGCGGTACGTGCTCGGCATCGAGCCGGTCAGCCGAACGGTGACTATCGGCCCGGCAAGCGGGCTCGACGTGCGCCAGATCACCGCCAGCCGTCCAGTCTGGACCGGGTGCCCGCCGCCCCGTGAGCCGGTCGACTGCCAGGTGCAATTGCGGGCGCACGGCGAGGTCCACCCGTGCGCGGCGTGGCTGGACGGGGACGACCTGGTGATCCGGCTGCACGAGCCCGCCCGTGCCGTGGCCAACGGCCAGGCGGCGGTCCTGTACGACGGCGACACCGTGCTCGGGAGCGGCACGATCGTCGCCACGTGCTGAGTCGATCCGCACCGGGGCGGCGGCTAGCGCCTTCGCCGGGCCTGCGGCTATAAGCTCAGCAGCGTGGTTGAAAAGGCGTTTCCCTGGATGCCAGGCGTCGCGACCGGGATCGGGTCGATGCCTGGCACCGATTCGATGGAAGCGGCGCGGATCGTGGCCGGCGAACTGCCGGACTTCCCGCACCTCGCCGAGCTTCCCGCCCGCGGCCCCGGCGCCGACATGACCGGCCGGGCGGCCGCCCTCCTCGTGGACATCCCCGTCGAGGTCACGCCGCGCGGCTGGCGGATCGTCGAGCGGCCCGGCCGCGACCTGCGCCGTGCCAGGTCGATGCTGGCGTCTGACCTGGATGTCATGGAGGAAGTCCTCGACTCCTACGAGGGACTGCTCAAGGTCCAGGTCTGCGGCCCCTGGACGCTCGCCGCCACGCTCGAGCAGCCGCGCTCGCTGAACGTCGCGCTCGCCGACCCGGGCCTGGTCGCGGATCTCGCCGCCTCGCTGGCCGAAGGTGCCGCCGCTCACCTCGCGGAGGTAGCCAAGCGCGTGCCGCGGGCGACGCTGGCGGTTCAGTTCGACGAGCCCGCCCTGCCCGCGGTCGTCGCGGGCGCGGTGCCGACCGCGAGCGGCCTGTCCCGGGTCCGCGCGGTCGAGGAGGAAGTGCTGCGCGACAGACTGCACCAGGTGCTATCCGCCGTTAACGCCCGCACCATCGTGCACTGCTGCAATCGCGACGTTCCGTTCGGAATAATCACGGGCGCCGGGGCGGACGCGGTGTCGATCGACCTCAGCCTGCTTCAGCGGGGTGATTTCGATCAGCTCGCCGCTGTGGCGGAGGCGGGGGTGGGGCTGCTGGCCGGAGCGATTTCTTTCGATTATCCCGAACGGCGGGGCGTTAGTCCGACCGACACCGCCCGGACTGTCGCCGAGGTGTGGCGCAAGACGGGGCTTCCCGCGGCCGACTGTGCACGGCAGGTCGTGGTGACGCCCGCCTGCGGGCTGGCCGCGGCGTCGCCCGTGCAGGCGCGCGAGGCGCTGCGCTGGTGCCGGGAGGCGGCCAGGATCCTGCCGGAGATGATGGGGGAGATGGGGTAGGTGGAGCTGACAGAATCCAGGCAGCTGCACGCGGAGCTGAGTGAGAAGCTGACCGAGGCGCAGTACCGCTACCACGTGCTTGACGCGCCGACCATCTCCGACGCCGAGTACGACGCGGACCTGCGCACGCTCAACGAGATCGAAGAACAGTTCCCGGAGCTGCGCACCCCCGACTCGCCGACGCAGAAGGTCGGCGGCACGATCTCGACGCTGTTCACCCCGGTAGAGCACCTGGAGCGGCTGCTCAGCCTGGACAACGTGTTCTCCGCCGAGGAGTTCACCGGGTGGGCGGACCGGGTAACGCGGCTGGGCGGCGGCGGGCCGTACCTGTGCGAGCTGAAGATCGACGGGCTGGCGATCGACCTGGTCTACGAGGGCGGACGGCTGGCGCGCGCGGCCACCAGGGGAGACGGGCGCACCGGCGAAGACGTGACGCTGAACGTCCGCACGATCAAGTCGGTGCCCGATCGGCTGACCGGGGCCGACGTGCCGGAGGTACTCGAGGTCCGCGGCGAGGTGTTCCTGCCCGAGGCGGCCTTCGAGCGGCTGAACGAGTCGTTGCAAGAAGCCGGCAAGCCCGCGTTCGCCAATCCGCGCAACGCCGGGGCGGGCTCGCTACGGCAGAAGGATCCGCGGGTCACAGCCTCCCGCGCCCTGGACGCGATCGTGCACGGCATCGGCCGGGTGGTCGGGTCGCAGGACAGTGAGATTAGCGGTGCCGCCGCGGGGCCGAGCGAGGGCGGCCACCTGGCGGGGGCCCCTGATACCCAGTCGGGCTGGTACGAGCGGCTCAGGGAGTGGGGGCTTCCGGTCAGCGACCGGTACCGGGTCTTCTCCGACCTCGCCGAGGTGCAGGAGTTCATCGACTACTACGCGGACCCCGGGCACAGGCACGAGACGCCGTATGAGATCGACGGCGTGGTCGTGAAGATCGACTCGCTAGAGGTGCAGCGGGCGCTCGGCGCGACTAGCCGCGCGCCGCGCTGGGCGATCGCGTACAAGTACCCGCCGGAAGAAGTGACGACGAGGCTGCTCGACATCCGTGTCAACGTGGGGCGGACCGGGCGGGTGACCCCGTTCGCGGTGATGCGGCCGGTCAAGGTGAGCGGCTCCACCGTGGAGAACGCGACGCTGCACAACGAGGACGAGATCAAGCGCAAGGGCGTGCTGATCGGCGACATGGTGGTCCTGCGCAAGGCGGGCGAAGTGATCCCCGAGGTCGTCGGCCCGGTGACGGAGCTGCGCACCGGCGACGAGCGTGAGTACGTCTTCCCGCGCGAGTGCCCGGCCTGTGGCACACCGCTCGCCAGGGACGAGGGCGAGGCCGACTGGCGCTGCCCGAATACCGTCTCCTGCCCGGCGCAGCTGCGCGAGCGGCTGTTCCACCTCGCCTCGCGCGGCGCGCTCGATATCGAGGTGCTCGGCTACGAGGCCGTCGTCGCGCTGCTCGACGGCGGGCTGGTCGCGGACGAGGGCGACCTGTTCGCCCTGACCGAGGACAAGCTGTTCACCTGCCCGTTCTTCGTGAACAAGGCGGGTGGGCTGAAGGTGAACGCGAAGCTGCTGCTGCTGAACCTCGACGAGGCGCGGACCAGGCCGCTGTGGCGGATCCTGGTGGCGTTGTCCATCAGGCACGTGGGGCCGACGGCGGCGCGGGCGCTCGCCGACGCCTTCGGTTCGCTGGACGCGGTCGCCACCGCCTCACCGGACGCGCTGGCCGTGGTCGAAGGCGTGGGACCGACGATCGCCGCCTCGGTGGTCGAGTGGTTCACCGTCGACTGGCACCGGACGATCGTGGAGAAGTGGCGGGCGGCGGGAGTCCAGCTCGAAACGCCGGGGTTCGACCCGTCGTCGGCGGCGTCCCGGCTGCTCGCCGGGGTCACCGTCGTGATCACAGGGACGCTCAGCGGGCTCACCCGCGACGAGGCCGCCGAGGCCGTCCGCGCGGCGGGCGGCAAGGTCTCGTCGTCGGTGTCGAAGAAGACGAACTTCGTCATCGCGGGCGAAAACGCCGGATCCAAATACGACAAGGCCGTCGAGCTCGGTGTCCCGATCCTGGACGAGTCAGGTTTCCGTACTTTGTTGTCGGGGGGTTCCCCGGGGGGTGTGGGGGGCGGGTAGCCCCCCACAGCCGGGGGGATCCCGGGGGGTCGCCCCCCCGGGACTACAGAGCTACCGCTTTTCCAGAGCCCGCAGGGAGTAGATGAAGTTCTGCCCGTTGGGGGTGCCGATACCGGTCATGGTGTCGTAGCCCTTGAGCGTCACCTGGCCGGTGTACCCCGCCATGCTGGCGCTCTGGTCGTCGAACGTGGTGAGCGCCGCCAGGCCGCACAGGGCGGGCGAGCAGTAGACGCCCTTGTCACCCGCCGGCGACTTCGAGGTGAGCGGCAGCGCGTCGTTGTAGGCGCTCGTCCCGGCCAGCCGGTAGAGCGCCGGGTTGAGGAACCCGAACGGGCGCTGATACTGCTCGGAGGCGGCCACCATGCCCGCGACGAGCGGCGCGGCGACGCTGGTCCCGCCGAAGGGCTGTTGGACGTAAGTCAGCACGCCCTTCTGGTTGGGAACCAGTTGCCCGACCGCGAACCCGGTGAACGGGTCGGCGATCGCGCTGATGTCGGGGACGGTGCGGACAAAGCCGCCGCGGTTGCCGGGGGAGGCGGCCAGCGACCTTGGCACCACGCCGCGCTGGTAAGCGGGCTGCGCCCACAGCAGGCTGGGGCCGCCGCCGGTCGCGCCCTGCTCGCCCTGGAAGGACCAGCTGGTACCGAAGTCCAGGGAGATCCCGGTGGACCAGCCAGTCTCGAACTCCCGCGGGTCCTTCCGGCCGATAGCCAGTGTGGTCCCGCCCACGGTAGTGGCGTACGGGGAGTCGGCGGGAGTGAAGATGCCAGAGGCGTCGCCGGCTGAGTAGAGCATGCTGACCCCCTCGGCCGCGGCCCGCACCAGGTAGGACTGCTCGATCTTGAGCACGCTCGGCGGCGCCGTCTCCTCGTCGAACAGGCCCCAGGAGTTAGAGGCGATCGCGGCGAGCGGGTGGCCGCCCTCGCCGTTCAAGATGGCGATGTCCGCGTCAAACAGCGCCTGCAGGCCGAAGTAGCCGTCGTTGCACGAGTCGCCGCCGACCACGAGCTGGTTGGCGAGCGGCGCCATGTCGTAAGACGCCTCGACGTCGATCTGCTCCTCGGTGTTGAACGGGTCGCCGCAGGTGTTGTTGCCGAGGGACAGCTCCGCGTACCGGCTGGTGGACGGGCTCTGGATCTCGTTGACCCGGGTGTAGTCCTGCAGGGTCTGGAACATGTCGGGAGTCAGGCCCCACTCCACAAGCGCGATGGTGACGCCCTTGCCGATGTTGTGCCTGTCGTAGCCGTAGGCGCTGCGCACCTGGTCGGCGCTGTAACCGCAGATGACGCTGGGGAACGTGGTCCGGCCGAACTGCTTGGGCAGGTGGTAGCCGTTGTGCTGGCCGTAGTACGAAGAGCAGGGGACGTTGCCTGGCGTGGCCGCGGGCGCCGCCTTCGCGTTAGCCGGGACGCCGGGGCGGATGTACGTCGGTTTGGGCGCCGCGTTGTCCAGCCCGGTGACGCCCAGCACGCTCGGCGCGATCGTCGACGGCAGGGAGATCGCCCGATCGTTGGCGCGCAGCTGGTAGGAGCCGGCGTTGATGTCCGCGGTCGGCCGGAAGTACTTCAGCTGGACGCGCAGCGCCGAGTTGATAGTGGACACCGATCCTGTCGCCTGCACGTAGTCGCGCTGCGCGTCGGTGGTGACGCCGGTGAAACCGGACGATCGCAGCCACGCCTCGACCCCGGCCGCTTCCGCGCTGGACGCGCCAAAGCGGGCGGTGTAGGCGGCCGGACTGAGGAAGCGCCCGAACGAGGAGGTACCCGGCGTGCTGACCGCGGTCGCGAAGCTTTCCGCGGCGGCCGTCCGCGGCGTCAGCCAGAACTGAATCGTCAGCGCCTGGGAACCCGCGACCGTACCAATCGCCCTATTCGGCGTGGCGAACGGCACGACGCTGTCCGATAGCGTGGTGAGCCCCGGGCCATTCCCCGCCGCGCGAGTCGCGTCCGCCCGCGCCGCTGATCCGCCGGCTATCGCGGCGACCGTCGTGGCCGCGAGCGCAGTCGCGGCGATGACGGTGATCGGTTTTCTCATGGTTCCCCTGTCCTGGTGCTTGGTCTTACTTGAAGAGCTGCGGAGGCAGTCCCAAATACGAAGACTGGCATGAAGGGGATCCGGTTGCGTCGTAATCGCTTACGGGTCCGCACGCGTCGCGTCCTAGGATTATTTGCATGTCCATCACCCGCGACGAAGTCGCCCACCTGGCACGACTGTCGAGGCTCGCGCTCACCGAGCAGGAGCTTGATCACCTGGCCCCGCAGCTGGACCAGATAATCTCGGCGGTCGCGCAGGTGCAGGAGGTCGCGGCGGAAGGTATTCCGCCGACCTCGCACGCGACCGGCCTGACCAACGTGTTCCGCGAGGACGAGCCCGCCCCCTGCCTGACGCCTGAGGAAGCGCTCAGCGGTGCACCGGCCGTCGAACTGCAGCGCTTCAAGGTGCCGCGGATCCTGGTCGAGGAGTGAGGCGAGGAACATGGATGAGCTCATCACGATGACCGCGGCGGAACTGTCCGCCGCGATGGGTGCGGGAAAGGTCTCCGCGGCCGAGGTGACGACCGCGCACCTGGACCGGATCGCGGCCGTCGATAGCCAGGTGCGCGCCTTCCTGCACGTGGCCGGGGACGAGGCGCTCGCGCAGGCGCGTGAGGTCGACCGCAAGCGAGCGGCGGGCGAGCCGCTCGGCCCGCTGGCCGGGATCCCGGTCGCGGTAAAGGACCTGTTCACCGCCGTGGACATGCCGACCACCTGCGGGTCGCGCATCCTCGAGGGCTGGCGCCCGCCGTACGAGTCGACGATCACCAGGCGACTGCGCGACGGGGGCGCGGTGCTGATCGGCAAGACCAACATGGACGAGTTCGCGATGGGCTCCTCGACGGAGAACTCCGGGTACGGGTGCTCGCGCAACCCGTGGGACCTGGCCCGAGTGCCCGGCGGGTCATCGGGAGGCAGCGCCGCCGCCGTGGCCTCCTACCAGGCCCCGCTCGCGCTCGGCACCGACACCGGCGGCTCGATCCGCCAGCCCGCGGCTCTGTGCGGGATCGTGGGCACCAAGCCAACGTATGGCGGCTCCTCGCGCTACGGGGTCGTAGCGTTCGCCTCTTCCCTGGACACCCCGGGACCGTTCGGAAGAAATGTTCTTGACACCGCCCTGCTGCATGAAGCGATGTCCGGCCACGATCCGATGGATTCCACGTCGATCGACGCGCCGGTGCCACCGGTCGTCGAGGCGGCCCGCCACGGCGACGTGAGCGGCATGCGGATCGGGGTGGTCAGCGAGTTCTCCGGCGACGGCTACCAGCCTGGCGTGATGGCCAGGTTCACCGAGGCGGTGGAACTGCTCGAGTCGCTCGGCGCGAAGGTCACCGAGATCAGCTGCCCGCACTTCAAGTACGCGCTGCCCGCCTATTACCTGATCGCGCCGAGCGAGGTGTCGTCCAACCTGGCCAGGTTCGACGGGATGCGCTACGGGCTGCGGGTCGGCACCGGCAGCGCGGAAGAGGTAATGGCGCAAACCCGGGAGGCCGGGTTCGGCGCGGAAGCCAAGCGCCGCATCATGCTCGGCACGTACGCCTTGTCCAGCGGGTACTACGACGCCTACTACGGCAAGGCCCAGCAGGTACGCACGCTGATCATCGCAGACTTCGACGCGGCGTTCGGTCAGGTGGACGTGCTGGTCTCACCGGTGACGCCGACGACCGCCTTCCCGATCGGCGAGCGGGCCGACGACCCGATCGCCATGTACCTCGCCGACCTGTGCACGATCCCGGCGGACCTGGCGGGCAACGCGGCCATCTCCCTGCCGTGCGGGCTCGCCGACGAGGACCACATGCCGGTCGGCCTGCAGGTGATGGCGCCAACGCTGGCGGACGACAGGCTGTACCGTGTGGCGGCGGCGGTCGAGGCGGCGTTCGCGGACCGGTGGGGACATCCGCTGCTAAACGAGGCGAAGGGGCTGAACGCGTGAGCGTCGCGACCGTTTCCTATGAAGACGCGCTCCAGCGTTACGAGCCGGTTTTCGGCCTCGAGACGCATGTCGAGCTGGGCACGAGGACGAAGATGTTCTGCGGCTGCGTGCAGGCGTTCGGCGCCGAACCGAACAGCCATACCTGCCCGGTGTGCCTCGGCCTGCCTGGCTCGCTGCCGGTGGTGAACCGGCTGGCGATCGAGTACGCGATCAGGATCGGGCTCGCGCTCAACGCCGCGATCGCGTCGTGGTGCCGGTTCGCGCGGAAGAACTACTTCTATCCGGACATGCCGAAGAACTTCCAGATCTCCCAGTACGACGAGCCGCTGTGCACGGACGGGTACCTGGACGTGCTCGTCGGCGGCAGGACCGTCCGGGTCGGCATCGAGCGCGTGCACCTGGAGGAGGACACCGGCAAGTCGCTGCACATCGGCGGTGCGACCGGCCGCATCCAGGGCGCCGAGTACTCGCTGGTCGACTACAACCGGGCGGGCATCCCACTGGTGGAGATCGTCACCAAGCCGGTTCCCGGCACCGGCTACGGCGCGCCTGAAGTCGCGAAGGCCTACGTGACCGAACTCCGTGACATGCTCCGCACGCTGGACGTTTCCGACGTGCGGATGGAGGAGGGCTCGCTGCGCTGCGACGTGAACACCTCGCTGTCGGTTCGCGGCTCGGGCGTGTGGGGAACCAGGACCGAGACCAAGAACGTGAACTCGCTGCGCTCGGTGGAACGTGCGGTGCGTTCTGAGATCGAGCGGCAGGCCGCGGTCCTGGATGCCGGCGACCGGGTGATCCAGGAGACCAGGCACTTCCACGAGGACTCCGGCGTCACCACCTCCGGCCGGTCGAAGGAAGAGGCGCAGGACTACCGCTACTTCCCCGAGCCCGACCTGGTGCCGGTCGCCCCGCCGCCCGAGTGGGTCGCCGAGATTCAAGCGTCGCTGCCCGAGCTGCCGTCGGCGCGCCGCGCCCGGCTGCTCGCGGCCTGGTCGTTGTCTGACCTGGAATTCGAGGCGCTGCGCAACGCGGGCGCGCTCGACGTCGTAGAGGAGACCGTCGCCGCCGGCGCGTCCCCCGCCGATGCCCGCAAGTGGTGGCTGGGCGAACTGGCCCGGCGTGCCAACGACTCCGGCGTGGACGTGTCCGAGCTGCCGATCACGCCCGAGGCGGTGGCCCGCGTGGCCGAACTGGTCGCCTCCGGGTCGCTGAACGACCAGCTCGCCCGCCAGGTCATCGACGGCGTGCTGGAAGGCGAAGGCACCCCGGACGAGGTGGTCGCGGCTCACGGCCTCGCGGTGGTCAGCGACGACTCCGCGTTGCTCGCGGCGATCGACGAGGCGATCGCGGCGAACCCGGACGTGGCGGCCAGGATCCGCGACGGCAAGGTGCAGGCCGCCGGCGTCCTGGTCGGCGCGGTCATGAAGGCCACCCGCGGCAAGGCCGACGCCGCCCGCGTCCGCGAGTTGATCATGCAGCGCCTGGCCTCTTGACCCGAGATGAATGTCCCGTTCAGCTTGCTATCGGCAGCTGGATGGGCCATTCATCCCCGCCTTTGGCCGATGAATGCCTTGAAGAGGCCTAGCTTGTAGGCGTTGCCGGTCTTGCGGGTCGCGACCTCTATGTCGAAGTCGCGCTTGAGGTGGTTCAGGTGCCGCTCAAAGTCAGGCACTTCCATCGGTGCGTCGAGGCGCCGCAGGATCTGCTCCATGGTCAGGAAACCGCCGTCGTCACGCAGGATCGCGTAGACCGGGTCGTGCGTGACGTTCGTTTGCTCGACCAGGCGGCGCGCCTCCCCGGTGTGGTCCAGGGCGCGCCGGATCTGCTCTCCGATCGCCCGCGCGACCGGCGGCGGGAACGCGTTGCCGATCTGCCGATAGCTAGCTGTCTTGCGACCCGTGAAGGTCCACAAGCAGTCGCCGTCGTCCCAGCCCTGGAGCCGGGCGACCATCTCGCATGTCAGCTTCGGCACCAGCGTCACGGGGTCATGGCGCGACGGCGCCGCGTCGGCGATGCCGAGCGCGTCCACGCCCATCTCGCGCCACGCGCGTTTGGCCCGGGTGGGGCCCAGGTCAGGTCCGCCGTGCTTCTTCGACCCGCCGACGATCGTAGGCGCGATGTCGTTCGCCTTCTTCGCCCACGCGGCGGCGCCGCGCCATCCGTTCGCCGCCATCAGGCCGGCCAGCGTCTCACCGACCGTGGCTGGCTCGCCTGCCGGCTCCGGCCACGCGAAGTAGCCGAAGTCCTCCGGACGCATGGCGACGAGCACGAACCGGGGCCGGAGCTGCGGCACGCCGTAGTCCGAGGCGTGCAGCAGCCGCCAGTCGGCGACGTAGCCGAGCTCGGCGAGCCGGTCGAGGACGTGCTGTCGGTAGGCGGCGAAACGCGGCAGGCTGAGCCCGCGGACGTTCTCAAGCAGCAGCGCGCGCGGCCGGACCACTCCGCACAGCTCCACCGCCCAGGCGAACAGGTCACGTTCGTCCGTGGCGCCCAGTTGCTTGCCGGCGACGGTGAACGGTGGGCAAGGGACACCGCCGGCGAGCAGGTCGGCGCCCTCGTATTCGGCTGGGTTCCAGACCCCCGGGTTGGCGACGTCGCCGAAGGCGACTTTCCAGTGCGGTCGGTTGTTCCTGAGCGTGGCGCACGCGTCCGGGTCAAGCTCGACGGACAGCTCATGCTCGAACCCGGCCAGCTCTAGCCCGAGCGACTGACCGCCCGCCCCGGCGCAGATCTCCACAAACCTGTACTGCGACACCCCACCTCCCGGCCGACCGTTGCCCATCATCTTCCCGCACGATCACCTCGCTCAGCCGCATCGAAGGCACTTTTGGACCCGTGTGTTCTGATGATCGCTCAACCGCCCGGAACACTGCGCCTAATCCGCGTTGGGCAAGCTATTGCGTGTTGGGATGGAGGCGGGTTACGCGGCGGGGCCAGGTGGCTTCTAGCAGGCCGATCAGCTGGGTGACGAGGGTGTTCAGCGGTGCTTCGATGCCGTAGGACTGCGCGCGGTCGGCGATCGCGCCGTTGAGGTGGGCGATCTCCGTCGGCCGGCCGTTCATCAGGTCTTGCAGGGTCGACGCCAGGTGGTCGCCGGACGCGGCCGGGTCGAACTGGGCCTTCATCAGCCGCAAGGCCGCCGCCGTGTCGACCGCGACGCCTTCCGCCGAGGCCACCGCCGCGACCTCACGCAGGATCGAGTCGGCCAGTTCGTCGAACCCGTCGTAACAGGCCAGGGCGGAAACCGGGATCGAGGCGATCGCGCACAGGGTGTTCATCACGCAGTTGAAGGCGACCTTCGCCCAGATCACGCTAAGCACGTCGTCGGCCACCCGGGTCGGCAGGCCGGCGGCGGACAGAGTCAGCGCGGTCCGTTCGGCATGATCTGAAGGGCTTGCCTGGAGCGCGCCGAGCACTGTTTCACCCGACCCCAGCGCCCGGATGTGGCCCGGACCGAGGAGTTCGGTGCCGAGCGTGGTGGTCCCGGCGAGCAGGCGGGTTTCGGGGACGTGGGACCGCAGCGCCTCGATGTTGCCCAGGCCGTTCTGCAGCGTGAGGACAAGCGTGGACGGGCCGATCGCGGCCGTCGCGGCGGCCGCCACGGCAGCGGTCTGGGTGGCCTTGCCGAAAACGATGACCAGGTCGGCGGGCTCATCGGCGGGGAAGGCCCGCGCCGGCACCCGCACCAGCCGTGAGCCGCCTGGGTCGTCCACCCGCAGCCCGCGTGCGTTGATGGCGGAGACGTGCTCAGGCCATCCGTCGAGGAGCAGCACCTCGTGACCCGCCACGAACAGCGCGCTCCCGAAGCGGCACCCCATCGCCCCGGCCCCGGCGATCGTGATCTTCACGCGTCACGGCTCGGGTCGGTCACGCATCAGCGGCGGAGTCGGCCTCGTCGATCGCGTAGTAGTCATCGCGCCGCGGGTTGAACACGCTCAGGTCGACCATCGGCTCGTCGCCAGCCGCCACCGCGTAGTGCAGCACGCCGGACGGGACGACGAGCATGTCGCCCTGTGCCACGTCGACCGTCTCGTCGCCTACGGTGAACGTGCCGTGGCCGGTGACGATGTACACGATCTGCTCGTGCGGATGGGTATGCGGCCGCGGCTCGTGACCGGGGCTGAGCGTGCCCCAGGCCAGCGTCGCGCCCGCGCCGGAGAACGATCGCCTGGTCACCCCCGGCCGCACGTCGCTCACCTTGAGCTCGTTGAGGTTTGACTTCTTCATCGCGCCCGCCTCACCGGATCAGCCAACGACCGGAACATATATGACTTTGCGGCGGCGGGACAAGGCCGGCTGAGGCCGACCTGAGTTTCACCGCGTCCGAGTCGGCCGTCCGCGCGCGATCACCGCGAACGCCTCCTGCGCCGCGCCGAGCATGTCGTCCACGTCCCTGTCCGTGTGGACGAGCGAGAGGAACAGGTTCTCGTACTGGCTCGGGTGGAACAAGATCCCGCGCAGCACCATCTCCTGCCACCACTGGGTGAAGAGCGCTTCGTCGGCGTACCGCTGCGCGTCCCGCCAGTTCCTGATCGGCCGCTCGCTGAACCACACCTGGAAGACCGTGCCTAGCCCCTCCACGATGACCGACAGCCCCGCTTC
>Ga0187808_10000140_pt1 | contig 17697 bp, 17 predicted proteins | sample NC_wetland_sal_i_5_FD_132427 | JGI IMG/M metagenome (GOLD analysis project Ga0187808, IMG submission 132427) | Wetland sediment microbial communities from Neuse River Estuary, North Carolina, USA - ASW_3 | ecosystem: Environmental > Aquatic > Freshwater > Wetlands > Sediment | place: USA: North...
CCTTCCGCAGATCGGACGCCGCCGCCTCGAAGCCTGTGGCGCGAAGGTCGAGGGCGAGATTGGCCGCCACGGCGAGCGTGGCGGGGTGCGCGACCCCACGGACTTGGCGGCTGATGCCGAGAGTCTGCTCGCCAAGATCGCGGGCATCGCTGACGGCGCCTACCGCCGCGAGGTCGCTGGCAAGGTTAGTCATCACCAAGAGAGTGCTGGGATGATCGTAGGCGTAGAGTCTCCTGAAGCCGGCGAGCACGGTCGCGTCTATTTCTTTGGCCCCTGCCGGGTTGCCGCGCATACGGAGCACGGTGGCCAGGTTGGCGCGGGTGGCCAGCGTGTTCGGATGGCCGGCGCCCGCGATCTTGTCCCAGCTCAGCGCCGTCCGTTCGCCGAGCTCCTGGGCAGCGGCCAGGTCATCGGCTACACGCAGGGCGCACATGAGATTCGTCGCGGCGACCAAGGTTGCCCGGTGCTCGTCTCCGGCCAGCGTCTGGTACCACTGATAGACGTCCTCGGCCGCAGTGCGCGCCTCGTCGTAATAGCCTGCCCACCGCAGCGCCACGCTGAGGCCGCTGTGAGCCTCCAGCCGGAGGTACCGCCACGGCTCCTGTCGCGCCTCTACGACCCGCGTGAGCTCACGGGCCAAGGCGAGAGCGTCTTCGTACCGGCCAAGCCGTCGCAAGTCGCTGGCGAGCCCGAGACGTGAGCACATCGTCTGCCTGTCGGCGGCGCCGAAATACCGCTCACGTTCGGCGGTATTTTCGGTATCACATTGGAGGGCACGCTCGTACTGTCCGACGCAGCGCAGGTCGATCGCTATGTTATGGCGGAGGTTGAGCAAGCGGTGCTGACCAGCAGAAAACGTTTCCTCATACGGTGAGAGCAGGCTCAGCTCGAGGGCGAGCGCCTCGTCGTATCTGCCGAGCAGGCGCAGATCCTCTCCATGGCTGGCCGCGCAGATGAGATAGGTCTGGTCCCTGTCGCCGTGATGTTCGTGCAGCAGGTCAAGCGTTCGAGCGTTGAGCGCGAACGCCTCCTCAACCCGGCCGATCGGGCGCATGGCCTCGCCGACCTCGGTGGCGAGTGCGAGGGTCTGGACGTCGTCGGGAGGGTTTTGCTGTTGCCAGGCGGCGAGGGCCTTCTCGCCGAGGTTTGCCGCGTCGCTGTAGCGTTCACGCAAGTAAAGGCGGCGGACTTGGTTGATGATGAGGTTTCGCAGGGCCGGGTCGTCTGACTCTAGAGCCCCAGAGGGCAGCAGATGTTGGACGGAGCGCTCATAGAGAGGGTCGTTCTCTTCCCTCTCTGGGTTGTCGGGGTCGGAGGCGGCGAGCAGCGCGTGCACAGTGCTCCTGAACACGGTGGCGGCGTCCGGGTCGTTCTCATTAACGCGGTCGCGGGTCACGGCCTGGACAACCCGGTGCAACTGCACCGTCTTCCGGACACCGTCGATCTTGACCAGGGAGAACCGTGCCAGTTCGCGCTCGGCCCGCTTGAGCTCGGTCCGTGAGGTAAGCACCTTACGCACCAACGCTGGCATGTCAGCGAGCTGGCCGGACGGTACCAGAACCTCCTCTGAGATTGGCTCGGCCGAGAAAAACGAGAGAAGCTGGAACAGGTTCCGCGCCGCGGGCGTGAGGGTGTGCCTCGTAAGGCTGAACGTGGTGCCCACGAGGTTCGACGCGAACATGTCGGCATCTTGTCCGAACGTTTCGAGCGCGTTGCGTTCGAAGTCGGCGATGTACTGCGCCACCGAGCTGCCTGTCTGCGACAGGTACGACGCGGCGTGCTCGATGGCTAGCGGAAGGCTGCCCAGAGTCCGCGCCAGTTGTTGCGCCTGTTGCTCTCGGTCTGTGTCCGCGCTCTCCGGTAGGTCTTGCGCACCGTCCGGGGCGTCGATCTGATAGCCAAGCTGCGGGACGCGTTTGCGGAGGAACGAGACAGCTTCCGCGAGCGGGAACTCCTTGACCTCGATGCCGTCCGTCCGCAGCTCTTGACGCCACTCCGATATGCGTGAGGTGATAATCACGTGTCCGGTGCCCCGTGGTATGTAGCGGCGGATGATGTCGGGCCTAATCACGTCGTCGAAGATTAGCAGCCAGTGCCTATAAGGCTCACCAGACTGGAGCGCATCCAATACCACACGGGATGAATAGTCGGGCAATTCCGAGCTAACCTCAGACAGCCCGAGCCCCCGGCCCAGCGCGACCAGCGACGCACGAATGGAATCCTCCTGGTCGGCTTTCACCCACCAGACGAGGTCGTAGTCGCTGCTGTAACTGTGCGCGTACTCGGCGGCCAGTTCCGTTTTCCCGATGCCGCCAAGTCCGTAGAGCGCGCTCGGTGGCCGCCTGGTGACAGCAGGCGAACCCGCTGTCAATTGCGCTCGAAGGGCATAAAGTTCTGCCTCGCGGCCAGTAAAGTCCGGGTTCCTGAAGGGGATCTCGGACCCCCAGATCATCGTGTGACGGCCGCCGTTGTCAGGCTTGCGAGACATCGGCCGGGGGAAGATCGTGACCTTGACCAGCTGCTCATTCGCCACGACAACGGGTTCAGGGGCCCCAGTCGCTCCACAGTCTTCAATGGACCGCGGAACGCCTGCCCCTACCCCTTCCACCAGCTTCAGCCACGACAACGTGTCCGCGAGCCGGAAATTACGTCGCTGTGAGGATCTCTCCAGTTGGCCAAGTGGATGCTCCCCCACCACCACGATAGGAGTTCCGCCCCACTTGCCCGGGCTCAGTACCTCCACCCGGTCATCAAAGGCGTGGATCTGCACGCATGATTCCTGGTTCTCATAATCCCGGTGCACCACCGCATTCGCTATTATCTCCCGGACGGCGATCATGGGATAGCGGTAGGCGGCCTCAGCGTAAGCACCTCCCGTTGTGGGGACTTCGCCGACGCGCGCGACATTGGCGATGAAGTCGCGTGCCTCGACGATCAGATCGGGGACGGTCCCCCGAAAACTGGCGCTTTGCATCGGCGCTGTCCTTGTCGTGCCGTTAAACCGGGCACACTGGACCATGGCGGCGGGCAAGAAAGCCGTTGGATTGTCGCCGAACAGGAGCACGCCCGCATACGTAAGATCTCCGTGCCGCATCAGCCCCGCCCGCTCCAGGAACTCTTGTGGCGTCAAGTGATCGGGCATCGTCTCCAGGACATCGCTGTGCATCCGCTCGCGGAACTCGCCAATCCGGGCCGGACTGAAAGACGCGCCAGGGACCGTTCGGTCCAGATACGGCGGATGTGACTGGTCGAACCCGAGGCCGCGAAAGCCGCCGCGGCGAGCGCGCGGGAACGCGGCGTCGGCGATCCCACCGTCATCCAACGCGGGATGCCGCGGATCGCTTTTCGCCTGCTTGGGCGCGCGGCGAGCTATCTTTATCGTTCCCGCGCCGTCGAATTTCCGGTGCGGCCTTGACCCGTGGAACTTGACCGTCTCCAGGTAGCTGTACACGTCATCGAGGTTGACTCCGCCGTTTCGGTTCCTGTCCTCCGCCTTCGAGAGCAACGCTTCCGTTAGAGCCTGGGTAAACGGGCTGGGCAGGCCTTTTAGCGTCGCGTCGCGGGCCCGCTCGCTCGCGGATGTCGCGGCTATGACGTAGCGGCCGGTGCCGGAGAGTTCTTCGGTGATATCGCTGCCCTTGAGCATCGCGGCGTAGCAGCAGTCCAGGATCAAAATCTTGACCTGTGCCAGGCTGTTCGCCACGATGAGATTCAGCGCGTCCCCCGAAAGCGCCGTGGACGGCAATCTGTCGACTTTCGTATCCTGAACGCAAAGGAATAGCTGCTGATTCAGGGTGAACCCATGGCCGCTATAGTAGAACAACAGGGTGTCATCGGGCTCCGCGATGCTGAAAAAATCGTCAACGGCCGACAGGGTTGCCGCGAATAGTCCTTCACTGACATTCTGCACGTCGCGCCCGTCGAACATTCCCGTGTCGTGGTCGGTGAGCGCGTCGCGGAGCAGGTATCCGTCTCGCTGTGGCCCGTACAGGTCGCTGAGCAAACCACTCGCCGCGGGGAAGCGGGAGTTGCAGATGATCAGCGCCCGGTACACCTAGTTTTCCTCGGGTCTGTGCGCGAAGCGTGTAAGGTTCACCTGAATGCTACCGAACGCGAGGATGGCATGCCGGTGCCGGAAGTTGTCTTGGACGCGCGTCTTCGCGGGGTAGATCCTGCCCACTCGGCCGCCCAGGCAGCCTACGCGGAGCTTCTGCGGGATCTCGCCGGTACTCCTTCGCTACGTGCCACCGAGCGACCTGCGGCTGATGATGACGGCCTCAAGGCGCCGGGCATCGAATTGGTTGTTTCTGCCGTAGCCTCCGGCTCTATCGCCGGCCTGGTGAAAATCGTTCAATTGTGGCTTGGCCGGGACCGGCGGCGTTCGCTCACTGTGCGGGTACGCGCGAACGATAATGAGACCGTGTATGACGTGACAGGGGAGAACATCTCGGTCACCGCTTTGACCAACGCGCTGGAAGCTGCCGTCCAGACTGACACGGCGACCGGCGCTGGGCCGGAGCAGATCGCGGTTGACCCCCGCTGAATGGATACGGGGCATGGCGGACAGGCAGCGGGCGGAGCTCGGAGACGTTCAGATGACGCTGTTCGTGCCGCTCGCGGCGCGGGCGCGGGAAACCCGGCTGAAGCGGCCCGCGCTGCGGGACCCCAAGGCCGTGGAGATGATCGAGTCGATCGACTTCGACGAGTCCCTGTACGACCGCGGTTGGGGCGGGTTCGTGACCGTGCTGCGCACGCTGATCTTCGACTGGTGGGTCCGCCAGTTCCTCGCGGCGCATCCGGCGGGCACGGTCGTCGAACTGGGCGTGGGTCTGAACAGCCGGTTCGAGCGGACCGACAACGGGACGGCGCACTGCGTCGAGCTGGACCTGCCCGACACCATCGACCTGCGCCGCCGGTACTTCGCGGACACTGACCGGCGGCGGATGGTCGCCGGGTCGCTGCTCGACGAGGACTGGATGGATGTCGTCGCCGCCGAGCCCGGACCGTACCTGTTCGTCGCGGACGGGGTCCTGACCTACCTGCCAGCGGACGGGGTCACATCGACGCTGAGCCGCATCGCCACGGGCGGCGGAGCGATGATCGCGTTCGACACCTACACCCACGCGATGCTCGAACGGCAGCACAAGACGGCGGCCCGGCGGGGCATGGCGGCGCGCTGGGCGTGGGCGTGCGACGACCCGCGAACGCTCGAGCGGCTCGGCTTGCGGCTGATGGAGTCGGCCAGGATCACCCGGGTGCCGCGCGGCCTGCGGCGTGAACTGCCTGCGCGCTACCGGTACCTGCTGCCGCTCGCGGATCCGCTGCTCGGCACGGTGGTCACCCTGAGCTTGTTCCAGGCTGGGTGAGTCAGGCCGTCGCGAACGTGGCCGTCGCGAGGACGGTGCCATTCGCGCCGATGAGCCGTGCGCCGGCGAGCGGCCCGGTACCGGCTGGCGTCGGGCTTCCCCATGATCCGTAGCCGTTGGTCACCCAGAACGACCCGACCGTGGTCACGTGCCCGTCCTTGCCCACGACCTGGCAGGTCACCGAGCCGCTGACCGAGCTCATGTCCACCGACATGTACAGCCAGCGCTGGGTGCCGTTGTAGAGGAAGATCTTTCCGGCGGTCTGGTGAGTGGCCGAGAGGAGGGCGGCCGAAGTCAGCTGGGAGCTAGCGGTCGCTGGGGCGGTGGTGGAGCGTAGCCCCCAGCCGCCGAGGACCGCGCCCGCGAGAGCCGCCACCACCGCGGCGGTCGCGAGCATCCTGCGAGTGATTCCTGGCGAGCCCGGGGCGAACCAGCGCGGCAGCCTCCAGCCGCGCGGCTTCGCGGCCGGCGCCGGCTCCGGCGTCGGCGCCTCGATGCCGATCCGTGCCAGCACCCGGGTCTCGAATCCGGCCGGCGGTTCGGCCGTCGGCAGCAGCCCGAGCAGTTCCTCGCCCGTCAGCGTGAGCTGGCGAACCTCGGCCCGGCACGCGTCGCACCGGTCCAGGTGGGCGAGCGCCTGGGCGCGCTCGCGACCGGTCAGGACGCCGAGCGCGAGTTCGCCGGCCACGTTGGCGAATTCTTCGCAGCCCATCATCTCGTTTAGCTCACTCATCGCCTGCATCCTCCGGTATATAGGCGGCCCGCAGCTTTTGCATGCCGTCTCTGATCCGGGTTTTCGCCGTGCCGAGCGGGATCTCCTCCTGGTCAGCGATCTGCCGTGCTGTCATGCCGTACATCCCGGCCATGGCCACCGCCCTGGCCTGCGGCGCCGGGAGCCGGGCGAGGGCGCCCCGGAGCCGCGCCGCGTTGTCGTGCGCCTCCGCCATCCGCTCAGGGGTGTCGGTGACCGCGTTGAGCAGACCAGCCAGCTCGGCCGGGTCCACTGGCGCGGACGCCCGTGCCCGCACGACGTCTACGGCCAGGTTATGCGCGATCGTCGTGAGCCAGGTCCGCACCGATCCGCGCCGTGAGTCGTACACCTGCGCGTGCCGCCACGCCTGTTCGAACGTCTGCTGAGCGACGTCCTCCGCGACGGTGCGGTCGGTGACGACGGTCACCGCGACGCCGTACACGATCTGCTGGAAGCGGCGCACGAAGGCGAGCGCGAGTTCGGCGTCGCCCGCGCCGAGACCCGCGAGCAATACCTCGTCAGGGAGCTGCTCAGCTGGCGTTTTCATGGTGCGCACACATCTACATACGGTTGTCGGCCAGATTTGGATTGGATCGGCGCCCGGCCGCCATCCGCGCCGCCGCCGGCCTGGACCGGCCGGCGATCAGCAGGATGGCGGCCGCGGCGACAAGCACCGCCGCCCCGGCGAACTCCACGACGAGCGAGGACTTCGCGTTGGGAACCGCCAGGCTCTCGGTGTACCCGAACAGGCTGATGTACACGCTCAGCAGCAGTCCCACGGCGGTGGCGACCAGCGTGACCGCGCCCGCCACCAGCAGGACGAGGCGCCGCAGCGCCGCGAGGAAAGCGGCGATCACGATGGCGCCGATGCCCTGCGCGAGGAAAAGCGGCCCGATGACGGAGATGTCCTTGTAGCCGTCGCTCCACAGCTGGAGGTGGATCACGGCGGACCAGACCATGAGGGCGGCTCCAGCCACGGCGAGGACGTTGACCGACCACCGGGCCGTCGGCCCGCTCACCGCGGCCGGGCCCCGGATGAGGAGCTGGGTGAGGCGCCCGCTCAGACGCCCGGTGCTGCTGGTGTTGATTCGGTTCACTGTGGCTTCTCCTGCCCATGAGGTCGTCATGCCTGTCACGCCCAGCTGCTGCCCGCCTTAGACGCGGTCGGCGACGAGGCCGGCGCGGCCGGGGCGCTGCCCGCGGACACGCTCGCGGCGGTGATGCTCACGCCGGTCGGGGAGACCAGCCACCACCTGGCGCCGAAGGCGTCGCTGCCCTGGCCGGCGGTCTGCCCGGCACCGGAGTCCCCGGCGAAGTAGTACAGCGGGTGACCGTCGTAGGTGACCTGCTTGGTGCCGTCGGACCGGGTGATCGTGCCCAGGTCCTTGGCCATCGCGCTGCCGGCGGCGGTCACGCTGCCGTTCGCGGGGACGGGCGGCCAGGCGCCAGCGCACGCCCCGGAGCACATGGACGTGTCCATGGTGTCCTTGTCCCACAGGTAGATCGCGCGCCCCGAGCCGTTCGTCAGGAACGCCCCCGCGGAGCCTGACGTGGTCTTGATCACGGTCGCGGCCGCTGGCGCGGACGCGCTCGGGGTGCTGCCCGCCGCGGCCGGCGTGTTCCCGGCCGGCTGCGAGCTGCTGGTGGCGGCACTGCCGCACGCGGCGGCCAGCAGGCCCACGCCGAGCGCCGCGCCCAGCTTCGCCGGCATCGGAACCCGTCCAAGCACTGAGAAGTTCATCCTCGTCGTCTCCCGGTCTTGGGGCGGTGCGGCCGGTAGGCCGCCGCCGCCCTCGTGTGTTTCTTTGTCGCCTTAGATACGGCGAGGATGCGATGAGGGATCGATATGCGGCGCGTGAGGAGGATCACGTCGTGGGGTGTCAGGTGCCGGAATGCGCGATGGCGGACCACAGGCCGTAGATGGCCAGGGCGGAGGCGGCCAGCGTCACTACCAGAACCGGCAGCGGGCGGCTGCCCCGCTTGATGGCGAAACGCGGGTAGACCGCGAACACGATCAGCATGCTGGCCCACAGCCCGACCAGGGACGGCGTGAGCAGGTCGCTGTAGATCTGCTGGGGGTTGATGAGGGTCAGCGGCGCGAACACCACCAGGACGGCGCCGATCGCGATGATGACCGGGCGGCGCGGCCAGGACGTCATCGCGGTCACCAGCCGGCTGAGCGCGAAGTACTCCACGAGGATGACGCCGGCGATGCTGACCGCCACCCCGACGCCCACCACGACCGCGAAGCCGCGCCCGGCGAACTGCTGGGCCACCGTCATGCCCGGAATGGCCACTAGGGTGTCCGCCGGCGCGGCAGCCAGCGGGGCGACGGCGACCGTGACGACCGCGGCGGTCACCAGGAAGGCGGCGATCAGGCCCCGGCGCATGGTGCGCGCCGGGCGGGCCAGCTCGCCGCCCAGGAACAGCGGCAGGCTGCCGCAGATATACAGCAGCGCCGTCTGAGCCGTCGCGGTGGCGACATCCCCGGCGGGCGCCGATCCGCCAAAGGTGGCGGCCGGCGTGTTCAGGTGAGCCACGGTCAGGCCGCCCAGGGCGGCGGCGATGGCGAGCTGGCCGGCCGCGATCAGCCCGATGACCACCAGCGCGGTGCCGCGCCCGGCGACCATCACGCCGGCCAGCGCGACCGGGATGGCGATCTCCAGCGCCGGCTGGTACGGCCCCACGTGGGGGAAGACCGCGGGCAGCGTGTCGTACACGATCTGGGTGGTGGTGTACAGCACGTACAGCAGGTAGCTGATGATCCACAGCCCCGCTTGGACCAGTGCGACCGGGCGTCCCGCGGCGGCCTGTGTGAACGAGTACAGGCCGCCGGAGCTGGCGATCTCCCGGGAGTAGCGCAGCCAGATCGCCATCGGGAACGCGAACACGACGACGCCGCCGAGCATTGCTAGCCCGGCGGCACCGCTGGCGCCGGCCACGACGCCCGGCCCGAACAGCGCGGCCAGCGCGAGTGGCCCGCCGAACGACGTGATGGCGAAACCCATGAATGCCCAGCTGCCGATCGGCCGCTCGTTAACGGCAGGCGTCCGGCCGGCGCCGGCTCCAGTGATCCGGGACAGGAAGGTGGTCACGGGGGGCGTCAGTAACCGCCGCCGCCGCCGCTCGACGAGCTCGTCGAAGAGCTCGGCGAGGTCCCCGTCGCCGCGCTGGTGATGCTCGCTCCGGACGTGGAGACCAGCCACCACTTGGCGCCGAACCCGTCGCTGCCCTGGCCGTTGGTCGTCCCAGGGCCGGAGTCCCCCGAGAAGTAGTACAGCGGGTGACCGTCATAGGTCAGCTGCTTGCTGCCGTCGGACCGGGTGATCGAGCCCAGGTCCGCGGACACCGCGCCGCCCGACGCGCTCGCCGTGCCGCTGTCCGGCACCGGCGGCCACGCCGACGCGCACGCTCCGGAGCACTCGGACTTGTTCATGCCGTCCTTCGTCCACAGGTACACGGCCCGGCCAGACCCGTCGGTCAGGTACGTCCCGGCCGATCCGGACTTGGTGGTGATCACCAGCGCCGCCGCTGATCCGGTCGCGGTGCTCCCGGCGGCCGGCGTGCTGCTGCCGCTTGTGCCGCTGCTGCCGCAGGCGGCCGCGAGCAGCGCCGCGGCCAGCAGCGCACCCAGCCTCGCCGACGCCGGCACTCGTGCCAGCAGTGAGTTGCTCATGCTCATCGTCTCCATTTCGGGTCGTCCGAACAATTACCTATCGACGTAACTACGGCTGCGGCGCCGGGACGGCTTGATCATGGGACTATGACGTAGGTCACATTCTCGCCGTTACTCGCCGACGGTGCCGTCGATGGCCTCGCGGAGCAGGTCAGCGTGCCCGGCGTGCCTGGCGGTCTCCTCGATCAGGTGCAGCAGGACCCAGCGCAGGCTGAACTGCCAGTCGTTGTCGCCCGTGAAAACCGACATCTGGTCGAGGCTGCCCGCCGCGGCGGCGGCCTGGCGGCTGCGGTCGCACGCCGCCCGGTAGCGCTCCCTGAGCTCGTCCGGGGCCATCGTGGTCGCGGTCCGGAACTCCCAGTCCGGGTCGGCGTCCCAGTCGACCCCGGCCCATTCCTCGCGCTCCGGCCGCCCAAGGAACCGGACCTCCATCCAGGACTCCTCGACGAGGGCCAGGTGGTACAGGATGCCGGCCAGGGTCAGGGCGGAGGTCGGAATCCGCTGGGCTAGCTGCTCCTGGCTCAGGCCTTCGGCCTTCGCCAGGATGGTCTCCCGTTGGTAGTCAAGGTACTGGGCAAGCGCGTCACGCTCGTTCGCCCTGGTGTCGGGGTCTTGCCTCATGGCGGCTCCATTCGCTGTCGTTTCGCTGCGAGCCGACAGTAGTCCGCATCGGCGGCCCCCAGATCTTGCGGTCCGCTAACGGCGCGACGTCGGACCCTGTCCCCGGTACCGGCCCGATGTGATCCTGGTGGCATGCAGAGCTTGTCCACGCACACCGGCGGCGACCCCGCCTGGCAAGCCGAGGAGCTGCCGGGGCCGGGTAGGCCGCTCACGCTTGACGACCGCGCTGACTGCTGCCCGGCGGGGCCGATGGTCACGGTCATCTTGCCGCCCTCGCCCGGCCGCCCGCTGCCCGCGGACCTGCGGCTGTGCGGCCACCACTACCGGGCCAGCAGCCCCGCCCTGCGAGCGGTCGGCGCGACGATCTACGACGCGAACGGCGCCGTGATCGCACCCGGTGACGACGGGCGCTTCGCGGCCCGTGAGCCGGACCCGGCCCCGCTGGCCCCGGTGCCGAAGCCGAGCCACGCCAGGCGAGGCCGCATCTAGGCGCCGTGCCCGAACGCGCCGACAAGCCCGGGGTCGCCGAACGATACGACCCGGCTGATGCCCTCGCCCCTGATCGTGAGCAGGCAGACCCCATAGGGCTGGTACGCCCCGGCTCACCATGACCGCCGGGCCGAACGGGGCTTCTCGCACACAGGTAGACCCGCCGCGGTCCCCAAAGGAATCGCCCGATGGCTAGGCTTTTGCGCGGAACACAGGAGGCGCCATGCCGATCCCGAAGCGGGTAGCCCGTTGGAACAAGGTCGGGCTGAACCGGGCCGTCCAGCATGTCGCGCCGTGGCTGCCCGGACTCGCGCTCGTCGTGCACAGCGGCCGGCGCTCCGGCCGGACCTACCGGACGCCAGTGAACGTGTTCGGCACCGCGGACGGGTTCATCATGGCTCTCACCTACGGTCCGGACACGGACTGGGTCAAGAACGTCCAGGCGGCGGGCGGCTGCGAGCTGCGCACCCGGGGCCGAGTCGTGCGCGTGGCAGAGCCGCGGGTCTACCGCGACGAGACCCGGCGCGGAATCCGCCCGGTAGAACGCCAGGTGCTGCGCCTCATCGGCGTCGCCGACTTCCTGTCCGTGAAGACAGTTGGAGACGCTAGGCGCGCGGGACCTTGACGGTGAGGGTCATGTCCGCTTCTTCCCGGTGGATGTCGATGGCGACCGAACGCGCGCCGTCGATTGCCTGTGCTAGACAGGTGAGCGAGCGCAGTTCGCGCGCGGGAGTGCGGACCAGCAAGTCACCGGCGCGGATGCCGGCTGCCGCCGCCGGTCCGCCGGGCCGGACTCTGTCCACGAGCAGCCCGGGCTGCGGCGCGAGCCCGACCGCGGCCCTGCGCCGCAGCCCGGTGTGGGCAGGCGCGACGACGAGGCCGAGTCGCTCGTCGGGGCGGTTACCGACGCCGGGCTCGTACTCGACGAGCAGCAACTGCAACAGCGTGGCCAGCGTGGCCTGCTGCCCCGGATCCAGGGCGGCCACCAGGCGTGCTTCGTTGGCGAGGTGCTCGGGCGCCACCGCGTCGAACGCGCGGGCGCCAGCGTCGGTCAGCGTGACAAGGACTCCGCGACCGTCCGGGGCGGGGTCACGTCTGACCATGCCCCGCTCGGCGAGCCGGTCGATCCGTACGCTCACGGTCCCGCTGGTCAGCCGCAGCGCGTCCATCAGCCGCCGCTGGGTGAGCTGGAACGGTCGCCCCGCACGCCGCAAGTTGGCGAGGACGGCGAAGTCAGCGCTCGTGATCGATGATTCGGCGAAAACCCGCTCGATCTCAGCGGCGAAGCACGCGGCGAGCCGGCCGACGCGGTTCACGATCGCGACCGGGTCGACCTCGAGATCGGGCCGCTCGGTATGCCAGCCGCTGATCAGCCGGGCCACGTGGTCTCGCGGCACGGCCTGGTTGTCGATGTCGGGGCGTCTATGACGGGGTGAGGCGCTCACGCCACTAGTGTGTCATGGATTCAAGCATCGATTTCGAGCTTTGAGTTCAAATTACGGGTTCAATGGATGCTGGGTCGGGCTCACAGCAAGGTGGCCTGGCCGGCGTCGTAGACGAGCAGGCCGTCGTCGCGCAGCCGCAGGCCGGGGGAGGGGCGGTGCTCCTCCGTCCGGCCGTCGTGCATGAGGTGCCGGACACACAAGCCGCGGGCGACGGACGCGAAGTCCGCGACCAGGCGGCGGTGACAGCGCCACCACAGGCTCTCCGAGCACATGACGGCGACCTGCCGTGACCGCGCCTCGTCGAGGACGGCCGCCATCCCCGAGCCGAACTCCGCGGATCGCATGTACTCGGCGTAGCCGCGGAACATCTCCTCCCGCCAGGCGACGTCGGGGTTGTCCTGGCCCGGCTCGCGGAAGCCCCCGAGGCGTTTCTCCCACCGGTAACAGACGCCTGCATCGGGCAGCCAGCGCTCCAGTTCCCCGCGGGCGAACTGCGGATTGCGCCGGCTGCCAGGCGCGATGCGGATGTCCACGATCGAGGCGACCGCGGCGCGGTGCAGAGTCGCTACGGTTCGTTCCGAAGAATCTGTTCCGTGCCCGTACGTGAGCAGCATCTACATGAAATTACGCGTGTGCAGCGCGGACAGGGCAGCCGCCTCGTCGTCGGGGAACCCCACGAAGGCCAGCCGACGGCGGCGGCCCTCGTCCATCCGGCGGCGCAGTTCCTGCACCGCTTGCCAGCCGCGGCCGATCGCGGCGGGCTGCCACGAGCCGGCCGCGAGCAGCACGAGGGCGTCGAAGACCTCGGCGTTCAGGCCCGCGGTGTCGGCCAGCGCGGCGTGCCGTCGCTCCACGGCGAGCCTGAGGGTACCCAGATAGGACGGGTCTGCTCTCGTTAGGTGGGCGGTGTGCGCGACACCGAACGCGACATGGCGTGCCTCATCGCGCAGCGCCAGCCTGGTCACGTCCGCGGTCACCGGGTCGGGGGCGTGCTCGTGCACGAATCTGAGCAGGTCGAGGAAGGTACCCTCGCCGAGGACGGAGAGCAGGAAGGAAGCGGTGGTGAAGTCCGGCTCGCCGAGCAGGGTCTGCAGCGACGCGCGGCCGCCCGCGCTGGAGGTGCCGAGCGGGCCGCCGGAGGCCATGCCGCGGCGGCTGAACACCTCGACGTGCCTGGCCTCGTCGGCCGCCTGGCTGGCGAGCAGCTGCATGACCTCGCGGAAGTGCGGGTGCAGCTGGCTGAGCAGCCGGGCCGGGATGATCAGGGCGGCCTGCTCGTTCTCCACGAGGTAGGTCATGATCTGCACGACCGCGCGCTCGACGGGCGGCGGCACGTCGGCCGCGGCTGACCAGTCGACTGCCGTGGCCGGGTCCCACTGGCTGGCGGCCGCCGCCGCGTACAGCCTGGGGGCAATGTCGGCCCAGACGTGCTCGCGCTCGGTCCATTCGGCGCCGATCGGCGGGCCGCCTGCCTCCACGAGAGCGCCGCGCGCCGCCAGGCCCCAGCGGGGATCGGCGCGGGCCCGCGGCGGGCCGTTCGCCGTCCCCGCCCGGCTCGCGCCTGCCCAGCGCTGCTCGTCGGCGGCGCCCTTGGTGATCACCAGCTTGGCGGGGCCGGGGCCGGGGCCGCCGTCGACGCCGCCGCCGTCGTCGAAGCGATGGCCGTTGTCGCGGCACCAGGCGGCCAGGTGCGTGCCGAGGGCGGGGTGATGACCGGTGACGGTCAGCTCGTCACCGGGCCGCAGCCCGGCCAGGGCGTGGCCGATGAGCAGGTGTCCGCCCTGGTCGAGGCCGAGCCCGTCAAGGTCGGTAGTCGCGCGCACCGATCTGGCCCGTGGCGTCGTAGAAGCCGGACTCGTCGACGGCGCGCTCGAGCTGGGCGTAGCCGGACAGCCGCGGGGGCTGCCACTGCTTGAGGCCTTCCAGGTCAAGCAGCGGGCGCAGCGCGGGATCGGCGTAGTCCATGCCGAGCAGAAGCTGGGCGAACGTGGTGACGGCCGCTTCGCTGGCGCCCGGCCCGGCGGTCATCGTGCAGTGATCGTACGGGTCGGTTCGCGCGAGCACCCGCACCGACCCGGCGGGCAGGGTGCCCTCCCTGGCGAACAGCAGCAGGTTCGAGTCGATCATGCAGGCGGCGTCGACCCGGTCCGCGGGATCGGCGGCGAGCAGGGCGCGTGCCGCCTCCCGCTCGCCGCCGATGTGGTCCCCGTGCAGGCCGACGCCGACGTCGAAGCGCCGGACCCGCGTGTCGGCGCGCGGGTCGGGCTCGGGGCGCAGGCCGGCGGCGCGCAGCAGCGACAGCGGGAGCAGCGTCGCCTGCGGCGAGTCCACGGCGCCCGTGCCGACGAACCGGCCGCGCAGGTCGGCCAGCGACCCGGCCGGGTGGTCGTCGCGCACGACGACAAGCGAACGCAGGTCCTGGTCGGTGTCCCGCATCGTGACCGGTGTGAGCGCGACCCCGCTCGCCGCCGCGAGGCGGCGGGCCCGCACCCAGGCGAGCGGGGAGTTCCAGGCCACGCCGATCCGGCCGGCGAGGAGCTCTTCCACCTGGCGTTCGTAGTTCGAGTACAGCACATAGTCGAAGTCCAGGCCCCGTCCCCGCAGCCAGGCGCGGAACCCGTCCCAGATCGCGACGACCTTCGGGTCATAGGCGACCGCGCCGAGGACGAGGGTCACGCGACCTCCCCGAGCAGCGGCAGGCCGCACAGCGCCCGGCCGATGAAGTCGTGCAGCGCCTCGGTCGTCGGCGCCATCACCCGCGCCGCCCGCGAGTCGCGGAACAGCCGCTCGACCGGCGACTCCTTGCGGAACGCGGCGCCGCCGCAGGCCCGCAGCGCCAGGTCGGCGGCGTCCGACGCTGCCTCGGCGGCCGCGGCTTTCACCTCGAGCACCAGGAGCTGGGCGTCGCCGCGGCCCTGCTCGACGGCGTCAATCGTCTGCTCGATCAGCGCCCAGGTCCGGTCCGCCTCGATGCGCAGCCGCGCCAGCTGGGCGCGCGGCTGGATCTGCTGGGCGAGCGACTGCCCCAGGTGCTGGAGCTGGGTGCGCTGCAGGTGCGCGGCCGTTTCGTCGGCGAGCCGCCGCATCAGGCCGGCGCTCGCCGACGCGTTGCAGATCAAGAACACGGGCAGCACGGCGGCCAGCGCGAGGTCGAGGCCCGCGCCGTCGGCGCCGATCATCGCCTCGGGCGTGACGCGCACGCCGTCGGCCGACATCGGCGCCGACGCGTTGCCGCGCAGGCCGAGGCCGTCGAACGGGCCTGCCACGGTCAAACCCGCCGCGCCGTCAGGCACGAGCCACAGCGTCATCGGGCCGGGGGCGGCCAGCGGCTTGCTTGACCAGACGTAGCTGTCGGCCTGCCCGGCCGACGTCACCCAGCTCTTACTCGCGTCGAGCCGGATGTCCGCGCCGTCGCCAGTTGTCGCGGTGCCGAGCGGCGCCCAGAAGTGGCTGCGCGACCCCGACTCGGAAAACGCCAGCGTGGACAGGTGACGTCCGGCCGCGATGTCCGCGAGCGGATCCCGCGGGCCGCCCGCCGCGAGCGCGGCGGTAGCCGCGTAGTGCATGGTCACCACCATCGCGGTCGACCCGCACACGGCGCCGAGCTCCCTGACTACGGACGCGGCCTCGCGCAGCCCCGCGCCGGCGCCGCCGGACTCGGCGGGCACCGTCAGCGCGAGTAGGCCCGCGTCGGCGAGCGCTTCTATCTGCTTGCGGGGGAAGCCGCCGGTGGCGTCTACTTCGCCGGCACCTGGTGCCACGACTTCCTCGATGACGCGCTGGAGCGCGCCGGAATAAGACTCATAAGATGGCATTGCCGCCTGCCTTCTGCTCCGACCGGACCGGTTGGTTGTTAACATCATCCTCTTCGCCCGGTCGCTTCGGTAGTCGCGGCCCTCTCAGGATGGGGCGGCAGTAATTGTGAGCCGCGCAGAAACCCGGCGACGGCGGCGGTGAACTCCGCGGGGCGGGCGGCGTGCACGAGGTGGCCCGCGGGAATCGTGATGAGCTCGCAGCGCGGGATCAGCGACGCCATCTCGGCGAGCAGGTGCTGGTCGACGTGGCCCGTCGAGTGCCCGACGAGGATCGCCGACCGCTGGCGTCAGCCCGCGCGCTTTGTATACAAGCCAACCGCTTGTGATGCGAGATTGCCCGACCACTACCCCCGATACCCCGACAAAACGGGTCTGGAAATTGTCATGATGTATCCCCTCACACCGGGCCGCCGGCCGCCGCGGCCCGGACGTGCTCGAAGATCAGCGACGTCTCCGTGTAGGCGACATCCGGGTTGTCGCTGAGGTTCTCCACGAAGTCCCGCAGGTCGTCGCTTGACGTCGCGGCGACGTGCAGCAGGAAGTCGTCCTTGCCACCGAGGAAGTACACGTCGAGCACCTCCGCCAGCCGTGCGACTTCGGCGGCGAAGGTCCGGATGTGCCCGCGGGCCGACGACTGCAGGCGCACGGCGATCATCGCCCGCAACGACCGTCCGAGTGCCGCCGGGTCGATGTCGGCGTGGTAGCCCCTGATCACCCCGCGCTCACGCAGCGTGCGAACCCGGCCCAGGCAGGTCGACGGGGCGATGCCGGCGCGCTCCGCCAGCACGTTGTTAGGAAGTCGTGCGTCGCGCGCGAGCTCGGCCACGATGCGCCGGTCGGTCTCGTCCAGCGGCTCGTAGGGCCGAACACTCTTCGGCCGAGGCTCCGACCGCAGCGGGCGAGATGAATTTTGAACTGCCATCCTCATAGTATACAGAATTAGATTCATGAGACTAGGCATTTTTCTGATGAACATGCATCATAGAAGGCATCTGATAGAACTGTATGCTTCTGTGAAAGGCAGGCCGTGATGAAGGTCGGCATCCCGCGCGAGGTCAAGAACCACGAGTACCGGGTCGCGATCACGCCGGCCGGGGTGCGCGAGCTTGCCAGCCACGGCCATGAGGTCTACCTCGAGAGGGACGCCGGCGTCGGCTCGTCGTTCGAGGACGAGGCTTACGTCGCCGCGGGCGCGACGATCATCCCCGACCCTGGCGAGGTGTGGGGCGTCGCGGACCTGGTGCTCAAGGTCAAGGAGCCCGTCGCCGAGGAGTACCACCGGATGCGCAAGGGGCAGGTGCTGTTCACCTACCTGCACCTGGCCGCCGACAAGGCATGCACCGACGCGATGCTCGAGTCAGGCGTCACCGGTGTCGCCTACGAGACCGTCCAGCTCGCCGACGGATCGCTCCCGCTGCTCGCCCCGATGTCCGAGGTGGCCGGCCGCCTCGCGCCGCAGGTGGGCGCCTACCACCTCATGCGCCAGGGCGGGGGCAACGGCGTGCTGATGGGCGGCGTGCCCGGCGCGTACGCC
>Ga0187808_10000141_pt1 | contig 17675 bp, 17 predicted proteins | sample NC_wetland_sal_i_5_FD_132427 | JGI IMG/M metagenome (GOLD analysis project Ga0187808, IMG submission 132427) | Wetland sediment microbial communities from Neuse River Estuary, North Carolina, USA - ASW_3 | ecosystem: Environmental > Aquatic > Freshwater > Wetlands > Sediment | place: USA: North...
CAGAACGTCCACGGCCAGCCGTGAGTGAGGATCAACGGGATCGGCCGCGGGCCACGGCCGGGCTTGCGCATGAAGTGCACCGGCACACCGGCGACGCTCACCTGGTAATGCTCATAGGCGTTGATGGCAGCCTCGGCCTGGCGCCAGTCATAGCCGTCACGCCAATGGGCGACCAACTTACGCAGATAGCTGTCCGGCACGCCGTAGGACCAGTCCGCATTCCGCTCGTCCACCGGCGGACGAGTCAGCGCGAGACGAGCGCCCAGGTCATCAAGCACCTCGTCGGACACACGGATCGGGGTGGGCTCCAAGGGAAAGGCGTCCGGGGTGGTCATCGCGTCATTCCTTACTCCTACCCCGTCTCGCCACCGAGCAGGCCGATCCGCCGTGCCCGCTCAAGGAACTCGTGTAAAGCGGGAAGGCGTGTAGACGATGCCCGAACGTCGACCAGTCTTATCCAGGCACGCGTGTCAGACTCTTTGACCTCGACTCGCACTTGCGAGTAGCCCGCCGCGTCGCGCGGGTCTGCGCCATGTCTGACGACAGTCTCATACACGAACGGCGATACGATCACGCCCAGGCTGGCGGAGCTCCTTGTGAGGGCGCTCTTGAAATCTGGTGCGTCCACCAGCCGGGCGGTGACGATGATCGCCTCGCCGGAAATGCCCACGTCGCTGACAACCGGCCCGACGTTCACGGCCAATCGCAGCTTGAACTGGGCGGACTCGCGCTGCGTACTGTTGTGCCGTGCGAGCGCGGCAGACATCTTGCTCACTGCCTGGCTGATAACTCGAGCCGTAGTGACGTCCGGGGGCACCACCGTGAGGAAACCGTCGCCACGATCTTCGAATTGCACATCAGGAAACCCGCGCACGGCGTCCCTGGTCATCTGGAAGAGCGCCTCCCTGATCGACTGCCGATCACCGTCGGTTCGGGTGCGCGCGCCGAAGTCCATCACATCGGTCAGCGAGACCGTGCAATTCTCGCCGTGCAGTCGCCGCGAGCGCCGACGCCAGCGGCCGACAAACTCGGCGTCGTTGGCCGCGCTGTCGGCAGTCCCGGTGCCGAAGAGGCCAAAATCGTCGTCACCTTGGTGCCCGTCCGGCTCGATGATCCCCCGGTGGTGGCGCTGGTTCTCTACTGTGCTCCGAACACGCGGGTGCGCGCTGAGGAAGGCCGCGAAATCCCTAGTGTGGACCGCCAGAGCCCAGACCATCTCGAGCGCGATCACCGTGGCCGAACGGACGCTTACCTCCAAGGCTGCACGTTCGCCCACGAGCTGGCCCAAGCCGCGCACGGCCAGCATGCGTTCTGTGCCGTTGTCGTTGACAACGACCTTGGCCCGGCCGCCCAGGATTACCATCACGTGGTCGGCCCGCTCACCCTCCTCCATGATCCTGGCGCCGGCCGCGAACGTACGCCAGGAAGCCACCGATCGCAGAGCCTCCCGCTCTATCGGATCAAGCGCATCCCAGAAGCTGCCTTCGGGAGCTGGCGAGCGTAGCTTCCGCGAAACGGCGTGTTCCGGCCGTCCTGTTACGGAGTCCGGGTCGAGATAGCCTGCTGAGGGCGCTGGGCCGTCTTCGTCGGCCCAGCCGTGACGTCCCGAAGTATCCTGCGGCTTGCGAGACTCAAGCCATCCGGAGAGCCATCTGAGCAGGGCCATGCCTCCTCCTCCTGCGATTGGCGTCAGGCACGTCTCTGTGCGGCTCCTAGCAGTGTTACAGCGATTACGTAAAGTTACGACAAAGTAAGTGTATCACTCCATTTCATGACGTACCATAAGGTAAGCAGATGTTATGGAATCAGACATCTTGCAAGGTGTCATGCGAATGCTGTCAGCATTACGGCTGTCCGCAGCTCGGGGCGTTCTGGTTGCCTCTGGTTCGGCGCACGAAGCTGCGCCATAGGGCCGGTGTGAACTCCAACATCGTTCCCGACTGGTCGCGCGAGTCCCTGACGAGCACAGAGGAGCCCGCGCAGGCGACCTCGACGCAGTTACCGGCATCGGCACTCGCGCTGCTCTTGCGCCAGATGAAAACCGATTTCCCATCGGACTGAATATCCATTTTGCTCACTCACGTTAGTTATTAATATCGAAATCTGAACGTATGGCGCAGAACTTATGGTGATATTTGCGGCTCAGCGGAGCTGCTGTGCTATGACATGTCCTCTGCTGCGGCCCGTATGAGCTCGATTGAGCTGTCCGCAGGCAGAGCATCGGCGAGCAGTAGCTCGAAGTCATCCTGGTAATCCCCGACCAGCGGATCGTCACCATGCACCATGCTGGCAAACTCGGCCCGGCCGACGTCGATCCACAGCAGGTCCGGAAGCCGTCCTTCGAATTCAAGTAGGGTGAATGGCGCGTAAACCCCGCGATGCGCGCCCCTGTCGAAGGGGACCACCCGTACAGTCACCAGGTCGTCCTGCTCCGCCCGGTCGGCAATCCGGCGGAGCTGATCCGGCATGATGGCCGGATCCTTGGAGATCCCGACATGGCGCCGGATCACCGCCTCGTCCATGACATAGTATTGGCGAGGCCGGGGATCCCGCTGCAGCAGCTCAGCCTGACGCTGAAGTCGAAAACCCACAACGGCGGCGACCCGCACCGCATCGACCGAATGCTCGGTGACGGCCTTCGCATACTCAGCGGTCTGGAGCAACGCAGGCACAAAGAGAGGCTGAGACTGCCTGATAAACGCCGCTCCAGCTTCGAACCCCACGTAAGTGAGATAGTTCGAGGGGATCTCCTCCCGATACCTCTCCCACCAACCCCGCTCGCGCGCGCCTCGGTTCAAGGCGTGGAGCCGCTCACGGGTGCTCTCCGACTTCACTCCGTACCTGGTGAGCAAAGCGTCCAGGTCGACCTTGGTAATCGAGCTTCGCCCACCCTCTACCCGAATCAGCTTGGACGATGACCACTCCAGGTCTGCGGCGACCTGTTCCTGGGTCAGCCCGCCGTCCTTCCGCAGGCGGACAAGCTCGCTGCGAAGCAGGGCACTCTGAACGACCGGTCCCTGATCAGTAGCCACGATGTTACTCTCTATGCCGATTTGCGGGCGTTGCCAGTCAACATCATGCTACCTACCAGAGGAGAACCAGGCGCGATGACAGGTGCCAAGCTAGCACGCGGTGAGAGGGAAGCAAGCAGGAAGAGGTAAAGCATATGTCTCAACCTGACAGCGGCGCGGTTTCGGCACGGGAAATACCGCCACCCAATAACACGATGCATACCACAGGTGACGCTTGACTCGATGTGGTCGCGCTGCTGTAGGCCGCGACGCGTTCGACGATGACCCCCAACAGCGTCGCGGCCGTGGACCTACGGCGCGGCATGGAATCCCGGGGGCGTTTCGGCGGCCGCGAAGTTCGAGACATTCCTACCGTGTCCGATTGGGAGCACGATGGGAGCGACAGGACGTTGGGAGGCGCGGTCAGAATCGGTTATCGTACCGGGCCGGATCCCTCTGACATGCAGGAACGTCCTGCAGCAGCGGCTTTGCTGGCGTGCACGCTCAGTTCGCATCGAGGGGGATCAGGGATTTAAATCCCTCAGCTCCACCCGGGTTTTCGCAGGTCCGAGGCTCTAAGCCGGATCTGGACGGTTTTCGACCACTCCCTCGATGTCCGGTTTTTGGAGCCGCTGGGTGAAACTGATCCATGGGCGGAGGAGCCTCCGTGACACCAAGTGGTCACCTTCTCGATCCTTCGAGATACGTAGTCAGAGATGAAGGAGGGCAAAGTGGCTTTTACGCCGAAGTCTGACAACCCACTGGGATACTGGCCGCCGTCCTCGCCGACGCTTCGGACCGACACCTCGTCGCGAACGCCACCGGGCTGCTCTGCTTTGACGGACAGCGCTGATGGCTACGTAAACGAATTGGTGAGCGCGGCGTTTCTCATGCGTCTCTGGTCATCATTCGCCATGCGCCGAGGGTCGTCCAGGCCGCCAGCCAGGCGATGATCACGCAGACGGCCTCGGTGGCCGACTCGGGCAATCGCGCGTCGCCGGGGCCCCCGACGCCTCCGGTTACCCCTGGCATGCCCCCGATTGCCATCGGCAGACCGGACGGTTCCAGGCGTGCCACGGCCAGCCCGACGAACGAGCGTTGCAGGCTTTGCAGATGGGCGATGCCGACCCCGGAAAGGATCGGCGTCAGGATTATCTGGAACACGAATAGCAAGATCACTGAGCCGGTTCTCTGCCCCATCAGCGAGGCGAGCCCGAGTCCGAGGATGAATGCGACGGTCGCTTCAAGCTCGATCCACAGTCCGGCCTCGATCATGACGGAGGTCGGCGGGGAGCGGAGAATGCCGACGTAGCCGGGGTAGTCCTGGCTGGCGATCTTGGCGGCCAGAGCTTCCAGCGGGGCAGGCGCGGCCTGGCCTGGGGTGGCTGTTGACACCGACCACCAGCCAGGCCCGCTTGGGCAGTCGACATTTCCCGGAACTGGCCCGTTGGAGGGGAAATTGCAGACGACCAGCTCGGCGTGGTTCCCGCCCCAGTTCGCGAAGCCGGCGCGTGACAGGCCGGGAGGTACGTTCACGCCATTGTCAGTGATGACGGTTGGTGCGGCGAATGCGCACACCGCGCAGACGATCGTGTAGCCGATCGCGACCATTGGCACGACGATCGCCAGTCCGGCGGGGATCCGGGCCAGGTACAGCGCCAGCCGGGACCGGCCGGTCACGACCAGGTGCCGGAACATTCCCTCGGTGAGGTCGCGCGATCCTGCCGTGCAGCCCGCCGTGGCGGCGGCGAGGAAGCCGAAGGTGGGCAGGAAGCCGGCCGCCAGGACCCCGAAGATCTGGTTGCCGCCGGCGGGTGGGCTGGTGCGCGGCCAGAACGCATGGCCGAGCAGGCGAATGAAGAGGAAGAGTGCCGGGAGCCCGATGTTCATCACGATGAGGGCGATCATGAGGCCGCGCCGTTTGCGCAGTTCCATGATCCTGGTGGCGATCATGCCGGCGGTGGGAACCGGGGATCCCCTGCCGTCGTGGGAGTGACCGACGGGCGTCGGCTGGGGTGCCTGCTCCGGCGCGGGAGCGTCACTGGGGGACGTGGCCGTCATTCCGGGTCCTCCAACCTGGTCGTGACTTGCAGGAACCACGATTCGAGCGAGGTCTGGACTGGCTGGAGCCGGTAGACGGATATTCCGCCTTCGACAAGAACGCGGTTGATCTCGGCGATGACGTCGCGCCCCGCGCCAGCGGGCAGCGTGATGCCCAGCCCCAGCGCCGAAGGCACGGCCTCGACGCGGGCACCGAGGGTGGTGCCTGCGAGCAGGGCACGGGCCCGGCCGGGTTCGGAGCATTCGACCTGAAGTGCGAGCTGCGCCCCCGCCAGCAGCTCGGAGATCGGCCCCTGCGCGATGATGCTGCCGCGGTCCACGATGGCGACAGCGTCACAGGTCCGCTCAACCTCATCGAGGAGGTGGGAGGAGAGCACGACGGTGCGGCCCTCGGCCACCATCGAAAGGATGATGTCCCTCATCTGCGCCATTCCGGCCGGGTCGAGCCCGTTCATCGGCTCGTCCAGAATGAGCATCTCGGGGTCTCCAAGCAGGCAAGCGGCGACCCCTAGGCGCTGGCGCATTCCCATGGAGTATCCCGAGACCCGGTCGTCGCCGCGCTGGGCCAGGCCAACGCGCTCCAGCGCTGGCCCGATGCGGTCTCGCGCGGCCGGCTCGCGTGCCGCCGCGAGAAGTCGCAGGTTCTGCCTGCCCGTGAGATGGCGGTGGAACCGGGGCTCGTCGACGATGGCGCCGACCCGAGCGAGCGCCGCGTCGCGATGCCTCGGGACCGGGTATCCGAGCAGGGACATCGTGCCAGCATCGGCGCGCGTCAACCCCAGCAGCACTCGGATGAGCGTGGTCTTGCCGGCGCCGTTGGGGCCGAGGTAGCCGAACGCCGATCCCCGGGGGACCAGGAGCTCAACACCGTTCACGGCGGTTTTCGCCCCGAAGCGCTTGGTGAGCCCGTGCGTCTCTACGGCCCAGCGGTACTCGTCGGCTAGCCTGCCTGGGGCACCCTCGACAGCCGTGGTGATCATCGGGTATCCCCGGCGGTTACCGCTGCCGCCAGCGGCGGTCTGGCGAACAGCGCCACGGTGATGTGGGCGGTCATTGGATCCTTCCAACGGCGATGAGGAAGAAGCACCAGGCTGGGTTCTGGTGTAAGAGCATGCGACACGGAGACGGAAACGTCTTCGGCGCGAGGGTGGAGCTTTGCCAGTCCCCACCGACTAACCCCGGATGGAGGCGTATCCACCCAGCGATAGACCGTGTCTGCCTGAAGGTAATGCCGTCCGGGTCGGCGCGCCCTAACGTTGAGCAGGTGAGCGCAGATCCCGCGGCCAAAGTCGCCCTCGCCACGCTGCGCAGGGCACGAGCGCAGCAGGAGGCGGCCCACCGGTGGCTGCGCCGCCTCGCTCCACCGCTCTTTGTCGTGGTGGCAGTGGTCGTGTTCACCAGCGGCCGGAATCCGGGGCCTGCGAGCCGCGACGTAGGCACCGCGATTGCCGTGGCCGGGCTCGCGCTGGGCGGGCTGAGTGCGCTGAAGGTCCGCTATCGCCGCGCGGCGGTCCGCATCATCTTCGCCCTAATGCTGCTGGCCAGTTCGGCGGCGCTGATGAGACTGCAACCGGATGGACCGGGCCTGGCCGGGCTCTTGACGGGTCTCGTGCTGCTCCCCCCACGGGTGCCAGACCGCTTCCCAATCGCCGCGACGATCGCCGGGATCGCGTGCCTGGCGGCGCTCGTGGTAGCCGTCAGCCACGACTCACCGGCCGCGGCCCTGATGGGCGTCATCGCGATCGTCGGCTTCCCCGGCATGACGTTGCTCGCGAGACGGCTCGGACAGGCCAACTACCAAGCCGAATGGCTCCTGATCGAACTGGAGGGAACCAGGGCCGCGCAGGCACGGGCCGCCGGACTGACCGAACGCCAGCGGCTCGCCAGGGAGATGCACGACGTACTCGCCCATTCACTGTCCGGTCTCATGCTCCAGTTGGAGGGCGCCCGGATGCTCGCGGCCGATGACCCAGGCGATCCGCGGCTGCCGGGGATCATCGAGCGTGCCCACCAAATGGGCAAGTCAGGGCTCGAAGACGCCCGCCGGGCGATCGGCGTGCTGCGCGACGACGAACTGCCCGGGCCCGAGCGCCTGGCCGGCCTGGCCACGCACTTCCAAGAGGTCAGTGGCGTGCCGTGCCAGTTCACGGTGTCCGGCCGCGCATGCGAACTTCCGTCGCAGGCCCGGCTCGCGGTGTACCGGGTAGCGCAAGAAGCCCTGACGAACATCACCAAGCACGCCTGCCCGGAACGGGTCGAGGTGCACCTCGGTTACGAGCCTCGCCACATCCGCCTGACGGTCGAGGACTTCGCGATGAACGGTGAACCGCCGCTCGCGGTCGGCGACAGCCCCGGCTACGGCCTGACCGGGATGCGCGAGCGGGCCGAACTGCTCGGCGGCGAGCTCACTACGGCCGTGACGCACGGTGGCTTCCGGGTGGAGTTGCGGGTGCCGGCGTGAACCAGCCGATCCGCGTCCTCATCGCTGACGACCAGCGAGTGGTCCGTGAAGGACTGGCGCTGGTGCTCGGCCTCCTGCCCGAGGTCGAAGTCGTGGGCTCTGCCTCTGACGGTGACGAGGCCGTCGCCCTGGCCGCTGACCTACTCCCAGACATCGTTCTCATGGACCTGCGGATGCCCCGCTGTGATGGCGTCAAGGCCACCCGCCTGCTGCGTGAGCGCGTACCAGAGACCAAGGTCGTCGTACTTACCACCTACGCGGATGACCGGTCGGTGATAGACGCCCTGCGAGCTGGCGCACGCGGCTACCTGACCAAAGACGCGGGCGGGACGGAGATCCGCCACGCACTCAAACAAGTCCTCGATAACCGCGCGGTGATCGACCCCGCCGTTCAGCATCACGTTGTCGACGCCATCGCGACGCTATCGCCGGCCCATGCCGCCCGATCGCTCTCGCCTCTTCCCGCGGGCCTCACTCCCCGGGAAGCCGAGGTACTGTCGCTGATCGCCACCGGCATGTCGAACCGCGAGATCGCGGTGCACCTCGTCCTCAGCGAAGGCACCGTCAAGAGCCATATCAACCACCTGCTCGCCAAGATCGACGCACGCGACCGCGCCCAAGCGGTCACCTACGCCTATCAGCGCGGCCTTGCCCCGCCATGGGAACATCCCGGCTGAAACTATGGGTGGGCGGTACTGGGTTCGAACCAGTGACCTCTCGGGTGTAAGCCGAGCGCTCTAACCGCTGAGCTAACCGCCCGTTCACTCGCTTCCCACTCGTTTCGGCGAGTGCTCTACCGCTGAGCTATGCGCCCAGGACCACCGACGTCGCGGTGGGGCACGGAATCCCTGTTAGGGTACCGGGTCCCCGCGGCCCGGTGGTACCGGGTGGCGGGCATCAGGCCGGTCGCCGCTGGCTCAGCCATTGGTCGAATTCGGCGGCCACGATCCGCTGGTCGTGGACGCCGGACGCGGCGCTGGAGGCGAGCCAGACGATGGGCGGGCCCATGACGTCCGGCTCCAGCAGGTTCGTCGCGGCGGCCGCGTGCTCGGCGGGGACCATGCCGGTGCGGGTGGCGCCGCCGGGGAGCAGCACGTTCACGGTGACCGGCGTGTCGCGCAGGTCGGCGGCCATGATCCGGGACAGCGCCTCCGCGCCGGCCCGGGACGGGCCGTAGGGGACGAAGCCCGCCCTGGTCATCGTGGACAGGTTCACCGAGACGTTCACGATGCGGCCGCGGCCCGCGGCGAGCATACGGGGGGTGACCTCGCGGGCGACGAGGAAGTAGCCGGTCAAGTTGGTCTCGATCACGTCGCGGAATCCGTCCGGCGATACGGTCCAGAAACCGCGGCGCTGCGTCATGAAATCCGGGTTGACCGTGCGCATGCCGATGCCCGCGTTGTTCACCAGCAGGTCGATGCCGTCCAGGCGGGACCAGGCCTCCTCGATGGCGCGGGCAACGGAGCGCTCGTCACGCACGTCGAGTTGGATGCCGAACGCGCCGGGCAGAGCCCCGGCGGCCGCGGCGGCCCGGTCCGCCGACCGTCCGGCCACCGCGACCCGCAGGCCAGCCTCGGCGAGCGCGGTCGCCATCGCCAGCCCAAGCCCGCTGTTCGCACCCGTCACCAGCGCGGTCCGGCAGGCGTACGCGCCCGCGGATTCCGTGATGTCTGCCATGGCACGAGACTAGCCAGCGCCGGGTGCGCGTCAGAAATGCGGGGAGGCGCGGGTCGGACCGATTTATGTGCGGTTTCCGGTGTTAGAGCACCGGAAACCGCACATATATACGGGCCGGGTTGGCGGGCGCTGCCCCGTCTGTCACTACGGTCCCACGGGGCCCTCTATGCCGGGTGCGCATCACCACCCGCGGGCTCGATCACCGATATGTTCCGGTTCTCTGCTGCCAGGACAACGGGAAACAAGAACATATCCGCGAGCCGACCGCGGCAGCTGGCCTGGCCGGTCCGCCGTGCGCCGCACAGCCAGACAGAACCGCTGGAATGTCGGTGGGTCTGGGTAGAGTGCGGCCATGATCGAGGGCACCCTGATCGGGGAGAGCATTCGTGTCGGGGCGGAGCTCAGCGGCGTGCGGCTCACCGTCAGGAAGGTCAGCCGGGCGGCGCTGGGCGACGCGGCCGCGGGTCAGCCGGAGCTCTGGACGTTCATCGAGTTTGAGGCCGACGAGTCGCAGGGCGCGATTCTCGCCGACGCGCTCGCGGACGTGCTTGACCGGCCTGGCGGGTGGTACACCGATTTCCGCACGCCGGACGAGACGTTCGTTGTCTACGCCGGCCGCGTCTTCCGTTACCCCCGCGGTGATGGCGCGGGACGGGCGGAGGCCGCGGACTACGGGCGCTCGGTCGGTGTCCCAGAGGATCAGCTCGACTGGCCGGTGTGACCGGCTACTCGCGCAGACCCGTCCACTGCAGGAGGAGCAGGGTCGCGTCGTCGCGCAGGCCCCCGGCCTGGTGGGTGAGCACGGCCTGCACGAGCCGGCGGAGCAGTTCCTCGGCAGGCTGTTCCCCGGCCGCTTCCCGCTCGAGCAGGTCTACCAGCCGCTCCTCGCCGAATAGTTCCCCGTCGGGCGTGCGGGCCTCCACTACTCCGTCGGTGTACAGCAGCACCGCGTCGCCTGGCTCCAGGTCGCGGGAGCCTACCCAGGGCGAGGTGGAGCCGAGCCCGAAGGGCAGCGTTGGCTCGCCTTCGAGTTCGGCGACGACCTTGCGGCCGCGCAGCAGCAGGGGCGGCGGGTGGCCCGCGCACGTCCAGTCCAGCCGGCCGGTGCTTACCGCGAGCGTGCCGATGATGCCGGTCGCGAACGACGCGTCACGGTAGTAGCCGTCCAGGGCCTCGTCGATGGCCACGTGCGTCTGCTCGAGCGGGACGCCGTGGCGGCGCGCGTGCCGGTACGCCCCGATCGTCAGGCCGCTCATCAGCGTCGAGCCGATCCCGTGGCCCATCGCGTCGATGATCGCGAAATGCATCATCCCGTCGTCGGCCGCGTAGTCGAACGCGTCTCCGGCGATGTCGTAGGCGGGTTCCAGGATTCCGGCGATCAGCGCGCCGGGGACGCTGGTGGTCCACGGCGGCAGCAGGTCCCATTGCATGGACGCCGGCAGCGACATGTCCCGGCCCTGCCGCCGCATGTGCGGGGTGTCGCTGACCCGGCTGAGAGCGGCCAGCACCAGTCCGACGAAAACCCCGAGTTGTTCGGCCTCCCGCAGGAGGTCCTCGGAGCCGCTGTCCTCGACGGAACCCGGGACCGTCATCGCCAGGACTCCGGTCCGGGTGGTGTGCTCGACCACCGGGACCCACACTCGCGTCGTGCCGTCCCGGTGCGCGGTCACCGGCTGCCCGGTGGTGAATGACCTGCCGGGCAGCGTTCCCTCGACTTCTTCCCGCGTCATCCCCGGGGTGAGCGGGAGCAGCGCCTGCCGGGAGAAGTCCACGAGGTACACCACGGGGTCCGACGCGGGCAGCGTCGCGCACGCCCGCGCGAGCACCTCGTCGAGGGTGTCTGACGTCCCCTGGGACAGGGCCCGCAGCGCCTGGGCGTATCCCGGCTCACCCGTCGCTCCTGCACCCATAAACCGATACTAGGTGGCGTCGAGGACGTCGCGCAGGGTGACCGCGAAGGCGTCTGGCTCGCCCGTACGGCCGAATTCGCCGCCGAGGAACCCGTCGTGGCCGCCGGGGAAGGTGACCGGTTCGGTGCCCAGCCGCCTGGCGACGGCTACGCCGGCGCGGCCGGCGAGCATCTGCCCGGACTCCTCGCCGACCCCGATGACGACGCGGGTCGGCGCCGCGCGCAGCGCGCCGAAATCATGCTCATAATGCGAGCTGGAGATCATGTTCTGCCCGAGCAGCGGATCGCCGCGACCGCCGTCGTCCTGCGCCGGCAGCCCGAAGACGGCGGGGTCGGGAGCCGGACGGTCCGCGTAGTCCGCGGGGATCGGTCCCTCCTGGCTGACGAGCGCGATGAACTTCGCCATGGCCGGCCCGAAGCCGTCGCGCAGGTAGGTGTCGTGGATGTCCACGCTCGCGGCGAGCACGGGTCCGCTGTCGGGCAGTTCCCTGGACGCGGGCGGCTCGTGCGCCACGAGCGTGCGGACCTGTTCCGGGTGCTTGGCCACCAGGACCAGCGCGTTGACCGCGCCGCCGCTGCTGGCGAAGATGTCCACCGGCCCGGCGCCCAGCGCGCCGATCAGCCGGTGCAGGTCGTCGGCGTGCTCATCCGGTGTGGTCTGGCGCGCGTCGTCCGTGCGCGGGCTGCGGCCCGATCCGCGGGGATCGTAGGTCACGACCGTGCGGTCGGCGAAGTGCCCGGCCAGCGTCACGAACCCGGCGGCGCCCATCGGCGACCCGATGATCAGCAACACCGGATGGGCGGTGGAGTCGCCGCTCCGGACGTCGTAGTGCAGCACGGCGCCCGGCGCGGCGATGCTATCGGTCTTCGGCTCGGTCATCAGCGGGTCCTTTCCCTCCTTTTGAGGCCAATGGTGTCAGGGCGTAGCGACATTGTTACAAGCGACCGCGCGTGTCATTGACGTTTTTGCAGGTTGACGCGCGGGTGAGCCGTTATCGTCTTCTCCGTTGGCGTCGAAATTGAGGGGACCGACTGTGCCACGCCTGATCCCTGTCCGCTTCCTCGCCGCCGCGGCCGCGCTGTTGTGCGCCGGCGCGGCGGCGGGTTGCACGACGCTGCCCGCCACCCTGGTGGCGGCGGGTCCATGGAACGCGCCGGGAGGAGACCCGCTCGCGGCCGCGACCCGAGTGCCGCCGTCGGTGTCGGTGCTCACCGGCACCGCGCCCGACGCGCTCACCGCGACGTTCGCCGGGGAGTTGTTCACGTCAGCTCCCGTGGTCGTCGTGGCCGGGATTGGCTCCGCCGCGCTGCGCACGGCGGAGAAGGACGCGCTGGCGGCGCACGCGCCGCTGCTGGTCAGCGCCAACACGCCGGGCACGGCGCTGCTCGCGGAGATCAAGGACCTGCACCCGAAGGCGGTCCTCGCGGTCGGCGTCTCCCCCGCCACGCTGTCGGCCCGGCTGCACGGGACTCGCGTGATAACCCGCGCCGCGCTGCTGCCGAAGACCGCCGCGGCGCCGCGGCTGCACCGGGTCGCCGTGCTGATCCGCCACGGGGCGACCGCCGCCGTCACGGCGGCCGTGCTGACGACGGCAAAGGTGGCCGGCGCCACGGTCGTCACGGTCGGCGGGTACGACCCGCGCGCCGACCCGGCCGCGATCCGGGCGCTGGCGAAGGCACGCCCGAGCGAGGTGGTCGCCATCGGGTCCGGCTTCGGCCCGGCCAGCAGGCTGGCGGCGCGCGTCGCGGTCGCCGCCACGGGGGTACAGCTGCCGGGCGGCGGGCAGGTGCTCTTCCCCGGGCATCGGCTGGTCGCGCTCTACGGGAACCCCACGACCCCGGCCCTGGGCGTGCTCGGTCAGCAGGACCTGCCCGCGAGCATCACGCGCGCCAGGGCGGTGGCGGACATGTACCGGCCGCTCAGCTCCGTGCCGGTCGTCCCCGCGTTCGAGATCATCGCGACCGTGGCGCAGGGCTCGCCCGGCCCGGACGGGCTGTTCTCTTACGAAACACCGCTGCCGGTCCTGGCATCGTGGGTGCACCAGGCGACCGCCGCGGGACTGTACGTCATCCTCGACCTGCAGCCCGGGCGCGCGAGCCTGCTCGCCCAGGCCAAGCTCTACCAGTCGCTGCTCGAGGAGCCGGACGTCGGGCTGGCGCTGGACGCGGAGTGGAAGCTGCAGCCGGGCCAGCTGCCGCTGCAGCAGATCGGCAGCGTCAGCATCACCGAGGTCAACAGCGTCGTCCAGTGGCTGGCCGCGCTGACCGCGCGCCACCACCTGCCGCAGAAGCTGCTGGTGCTGCACCAGTTCCGGCTGTCCATGATCGCCGATGAGCGAGACCTCGACACCAGCCAAGACGACCTGGCGATCGTCATCCACATGGACGGCCAGGGCACGCCGTCGGACAAGCTGCAGACCTGGGATGCCGTCACCGGCGCGGCGCCGCCCGGGGTGTTCTTCGGCTGGAAGAACTTCACCGTCAAGGACCACCCGATGCTGACCCCCCAGGAGACGATGGAGAACACGCCGACGCCCGTCATGATCTCCTATCAATAAACCTCAATAAACCCGGGAAGCTCGGGGAATGGGGTAGGGTCCGGGGACCGTTTGCAGGTCCAGGGAACGGATTCGCAGGGGTCCGGGAACGGTAGCGGGACCGGGGACGGCTCGCAGGGTCATGGAGGGGTCGATGTACGGCGCTAGCGACGAGCGGGCAATCGACGGCGGAGTGGAAATCAGCAGGCGGATGGTCGTGGAATACGGCGTGGAGCTGGACGGCGTGTGGCTCCCGCTGGCCATGCTCCGGCGGCTCGCGACTCACGGGCCGTGGGACAGGCCGTTCACCGAGGCGACGACGGACCAGGAACAGGTGCTGCTGGCGCATTCCCTCGCCGACCCGCATAACGAAACGGGCTTGCACCGGGGCGCTGGACTGTCCGGATTTCTCGACGCGGTGCCGTTCGAGCCGACAGTCCCGTTCCCCGTGGTGCCACGCGACAGGTGAGCGCGCCGCGGGTCAGCGCGGCACGAGCTTGACCGCGGCGGATCGGGCCTGCGGGGTGAGCACCGAATTGACGATGTTCGCGGCGTAGCGCCGGTACTTGGTGCGGTACGCCGCGTCGAGTTCATCGTCGACGCCGTCGCCAGGATCGGCGAACGTGACGTCCTTGCTGACGCCGCCCGCCTCCACATGGCCCCGATGGGTGGCCTGGACGCCGCGGAACCACCCGGACGTGCGCCCCCTGACGGACCGGACGTACAGGTCGTCTCCGTCGCGGACCACCCAGATCGTCCGCGCCGCCGCCAGCGTCCCGTCGGGCCGCTGGAACGCGATGCGCAGTTCGTCCGCGTTATCTATCTTTGTTAGCTCGTCAGCCGTCCATGTAGTCATGCGGCCTGTCATACCCACGGGCCGACGCGAGTACCTGCCGTGGTGTGCGATGCTCAGTGTGTGCAGGAGGCGATGGAGAAACCCCATGGAGCCCGACCGCGTTCGGCTAGCATCCGTGATGTCGCGCGACTCGCCGGGGTATCTCATCAGACCGTCTCGCGGGTGCTGAACGGCCATCCGAGCATCCGCGACGTCACGAAGTCCCGGGTGCTCGCGGCGATGGACGAGCTCAAGTTCCGGCCGAGCCGGGCGGCCCGGATGCTGTCGATGCGGCGTTCGGAGACGATCGGCGTGCTGGCCGCGGCGGTCGGGTCGCACTACGGCCCGGCGAGCAGCGTCAGCGCGGTCGAAGACGCGGCACGCGAGCGGGGCTTCTACGCGACCGTCGCGCACCTGGCGTCGGTCGCGCCGAGCGCCATATCCGCGGCGATCGAGGACCTGCTGAGCCAGGAGGTCGAGGGGATCGTCATCGTCGCGCCGCGGACCTCGGTGCTTTCCCGGCTGGCCGCGCTGTCGATGGACGTGCCGATCGTCGCCGCCCAGGGCGAGCAGCGCGACTCGGGCGTCATCCCTGTCGTGTCCGTCGACCAGGAGGCCGGCGTCCGGATGCTGCTCGGCTACCTAATGAGCCGAGGGCACCGGCGCATCCTGCACGTGGCCGGGCCGCCCGACTGGAACGACGCGCAGTCCAGGCTCCGGGCGTACAAGGAGGTCCTGGAGGCGGCCGGGCTCGACTGGTGGCCACCGCTGTACGGTGACTGGACCGCCGACTCCGGTTATGAGATCGGACGCGCGCTGGCCAGGGACGCCGCCCGTGACGGCGCCGGGCAGGCGCTGCCGTTCAGCGCGGTGTTCTCGTCCAACGACCAGATGGCGCTGGGCCTCATCCACGCGTTCCGCGAGGCCGGGCTGGACGTGCCTGGCGACGTCAGCGTCGTCGGATTCGACGACATCCCGGAGTCCGCGCACTTCTGGCCGCCGCTAACCACGGTGCGCCAGGACTTCAGCGAACTTGGCGCGCGGTGCGTGAGCACGCTGATCGACGCCATCCGCCGGGCCGAAGACCCGCTGGCGCCCGACGGGCTCGGCAGCGTCTCACCCGTGGGGCCGCGCCTGGTCGTGCGGGCGTCTGTCGCTGCCGTCTAGCGGACACTCCGATCCCGTTCGGGATAAAAAAGGGCGGCCTTACCCCGCACCACGGTATTGACAAGCTCTCCGACCTCGGCGATCGCGATGCGGATCTCGTCGCCCGGCCGCAGAGTGAACGGCAGGTCGGGGACCAGGCTGGTGCCGGTGGACAGCACCACGCCGGCCGGGAAATCGTCCTCCGCGAACAGGAAGCCGGCCAGTTCGTCGATCCGCCGCCGCAAGCCCGAGGTGCTCGACGTGCCGTGCCAGGCCACCGCGCCGTCGCGGCTGATCGTCAGCCCGATGGTCAGCGCGTACGGGTCGGGCACCTCCCACGCCGGCCGGATCCACGGGCCGACCGCACAGCCGCCCAGGTAGATCTTGGCCTGCGGCAGGTACAGCGGGTTCTCGCCTTCGATGGAGCGCGAGCTCATGTCGTTGCAGATGGTGTAGCCGACGACTTCCGCGGCGTGGTTGAGCACGACCGCCAACTCCGGCTCGGGCACGTTGATGGCCGAATCGGCCCGCACCGACACCGGGGCGCCCGGGCCGGACACGCGCCAGGCCGTCGACTTGAAGAACAGCTCGGGCCTGGGCGCGTCGTACACCCGGTCGTAGATGTCGGCGGACTGCTCGCTCTCGGCCATCCTCGCCGTCCGCGACCGCTCGTAGGTCACCCCGGCCGCCCACACCTCGGTCCGCCCGTCGACCGGGGCGAGCAGGCCGGCGAGGGGCACCGGCGTGCCGCCCGGATGCGCGCAGATCTCGCGGATGCCGCTCAGCGGCTCGGCCAGCAGGTCGGCGAGGGACGCCACCTCCAGCGGCCTGACGACGGCACTCGGGTCGCCCAGCGCGCTGTCGTCAAGCACGCCCGCCCGCGCCTCGCCGTCCTCGGCGAGGAACCTGATCAGCCGCACCGCGTCAGGTCTGCGACGGGACGACCGCGACCGGTCCCCGCGCGTGGTTCAGCAGCGCGTGCTGAATCGAGCCGACGCCGGGACCACGGCCGGACCCGCGCCTGCCGATCACCACCAGGTCGGTGCGCGCCGAGTAGTCCACGAGCACCTGACCAGCGTGACCGCGCGGCACGTCCTGCTGGACGACCACGCCAGGGTACTTCAGCCGCCAGTCTGGCAGGGCTTCGCCGAGGGCCTGGCTAGCTTCCGCCGCGATCGTCTCATGGTCACCGGGCAGGACCGAGTACCAGGAGTGCACGGCGACCAGATTGGCCCCGCGCAGTGCGGCTTCCTCGAAGGCGAACGCCAGCGCCGCGGCGCTCTCCCTGGGATGCCGCACGCCGACCGCGATCTCCTGCCGCTCCCCACCGAAGCCCTGCTCCCTGACCACGATCGCCGGGCACGGCGCGTTGGTGGCCACGTACCTGCTGACCGAGCCGAGGAGCATCGCGGCGAAACCGCCCATCCCGCGATCGCCGACGACGACCAGCTGCGCGCCGGAGGCGCTCTCCGCGATCGCCACGGCTGGCGGCCCGGACAGCAGGTCGGTGTCGATCACCAGGTCAGGGACGGCTTGCTTGGCCCGGCTGACGGCCGTGGCCACGGCCTGCTCGTATGACTCCTCGATCTCGCTAGCGACCGTCTGCTCGCGACCCGGACGCATCCGCGGCGGCATGGCGGGCGCCGAGACGATCCGCAGGGGTGCCGTGCGGCGTTTGGCTTCCCGTGCCGCCCAGTCCACCGCGAGCAGCGATGGCTCAGAACCGTCCACGCCGACCACGACAGGGTTGGCCACCATGGCATCTCTCCGTTCCGCAAAGGATGTGTCAGCCGTCAAAAATGTCTCAGAAGTAGAGCCGGGTCACCGAATCGGCCACGCAGGCCGGCTTGGCGTTGCCCTCGACCTCGATCGTGATCCGGTTGACCAGCTGCGCCGCGTCGGGCGTCCCTGGCACGCGCTCGCAGCTGATGAGCGTCGAGCGGGCGCGCAGTCGCGCGCCGGACGGCACCGGTGCGGGGAACCGGACCCGGTCCAGGCCGTAGTTGACCCCCATCCGGACGCCTTCGACCCGGCGCAG
>Ga0187808_10000142_pt1 | contig 17635 bp, 19 predicted proteins | sample NC_wetland_sal_i_5_FD_132427 | JGI IMG/M metagenome (GOLD analysis project Ga0187808, IMG submission 132427) | Wetland sediment microbial communities from Neuse River Estuary, North Carolina, USA - ASW_3 | ecosystem: Environmental > Aquatic > Freshwater > Wetlands > Sediment | place: USA: North...
AGGCCCGGAGGCGAGCAATGTGTCCACATCGCCCCGTGTCCCCTAGTTGACCGCCCTGATACGTGCGCCCGGGCAGCTGATCATCAACTGGCGGGCGACGGTGCATATCCGGTTGATCGGCGCAACGGTGGGATGCTCTGCCCGGAGCCTGGCCGCCCCCGGGTGCCGGGGAGCTGGGCCCGATCACGGTGACCAGTGACCCGGGGCTGCAGTTCCGCGTGCCCAGGTGGAGGGAGGCTGCGTGACGCGCTGCTACATGGCTAGGGTCAGGTCTCGTGGGTGAGTTGCTGCTCCTGTCGAATTCGACCGTTCCAGGGACGGGCTTTTTGGAGCATGCCCTCGGGGCGATTCAGGATGTGCTGGACGGCCGCGCCAGCGTGTTGTTCGTGCCGTTTGCCAGCAGCCACCCAGATACCTACGCAACGATTATGCGCCATGCGCTGGATAGGGTCGGCGTGCGGGTCACCAGCCTGCACGAGGCCGGCGATATGCCAAGTGCGGTGGGCGATGCTGAGGCGGTGTTCATCGGGGGTGGCAACTCGTTCCGGCTGCTCCGGGCGCTCCGGCAGATGCATGCGCTGAACGCGCTGCGCGACATCGTGGCCGCGGGCGTCCCGTATCTGGGCGCCAGCGCCGGCTCGAACTTGGCCTGTCCCTCCATCCGGACCACCAACGACATGCCCATTGTCGAGGTGGCCTCGTTGTCGGCACTTGGCTTGATCCCGTTCCAGCTCAATCCCCACTACCTCGACCCCGGCCCCAGCAGCTCACACCAGGGCGAGACGCGCCAGCAGCGGATCGAGGAGTTCCTGGAAGAAAACGACGTTCCCGTCTTGGGACTGCGTGAGGGAGCGTGGATTCGCGTAGCTGGCCAGCGGGCAGTACTGTCCGGGGCCGGGACCGGTCGGCTGTTCCAGCGGGATAAAGAGCCAGCCGACGTCCCGATCGGCGCGGACCTGTCATTCCTGCTGGACAGCAAGCCTCGCTTCGATGCCAGCCCGTAGCGTAGAAAGCCGGTCACCGCCAGTCGGTTCGACTCCGGCCGACCCTCGGCCCTCGCCCCGATCGCCGCGTCGGGACCCGTGTGGCGTGTGGCTGGTGTACAGCGATCGTAACTGGTCAGGTTGTTTGACGGCCGCAGGTACCGATATCAGGGCCCGGGGGCAGGTCCATGTCCGACGCGAGTGGGACTGCGCCGCCGGTGGCGTGGTGCACCAGTTTGGCTAGAGCGGGCCGGTGGGCAGCACGGTCGGTTCCGCCTGGACGCTGCGGATCGGCGAGCAGCGCGATGACCCGGTCGATGGCCGGCATGACTAGCAGGAACTGGCCACCCATGCCGATGGCGGCGAATGATCCAGCGGGAACGGTGGTTCCGGCGAACAGCTGACCGTGGTGTTCGGCCCACCACAGGTAGCCGTAGGCGGGGCCACGGTGTGTCTGGGTGTGGGGGCGGGTGCTCGCGGTGACCCAGCCAGGAGGGATCACGCTGCGCTCGTTGTGCCGGCCGTCGTTGAGGTAGAGCTGGCCGAAGCGGGCCAGGTCGCGGGCGGAGATGTGGAAGGCGTAGGTGCGGTGCTCTGACCAGCCCTGGGTGGCGTATCGCTGGCGGGCGGGGTTGAAGTCGCGCATGCCCGAGGGGCCGGCGATGGTGTCGGCGAACTCGGCGAACATGCTCCGGCCGATGGCGCGTTCGAGGATCGTGCCGAGCGCGTTGAAGTCCCAGTTGTTGTAAAGGAAGCAGGTCCCCGGCCGGTAGGCTCCGCGCGGCGGCAGCGCGGCGCGGGCCGCCTCGCCCTGGTGATTGGACGGGTGATAGATCCCGGACCGGCAGGTGAGCAGGTCCCGAACCCGGGCGGACCGTTCCTCGCTGGTCAGTGAGGGAGGCACGCTGTCATCGATGCCCAGGTCCGCGAGCGTGGCGTCCAAGTCGATGGCGCCGCTGGCGACGTGGCGGCCGAACAGCGCTCCGAGCAGCGTCTTACGGATGGACCGGCAATGGACGGTGACCGACGGCTGGCCGGCGCACAGCAGTTCCTCGCCGTGATCGCAGACCACGACAGCGGTAGCGCCAGCCTGGCTGGCCAGCTCTTCGACCGGGCCCATACCTTCGCCTGTGCCCATCCGTCACCTTTCCTGGCCGGGGACGACCGCGCCAGTCAAACAGGCCATCTGCCGCCAGGCCACTTGATTAACCGGCGCTGTGACGGCGTGCGGTGGTGCCTGGCGGGAGCAGCCGGCGGGTCCGTTCGATCCGCGGCGGTACCGTGCCGCTGCCGCTGGCACGGTGATGATGGGGATCGCCGGGTACCCGGTGCCAGATGGTAGTAGCGTCCCGGTGTGCCTGCCGATGACGCTGGCTCCGGGAATACGGCCCTGGATGCGCTGGTGGTCTCGCTGCGGATCTGACCCGCTACCGCGCCGACCTGGTGGCGGCCCACACGGCCGAGAAGAACCGGGTCGAGAAGCTGCTGGAAGACGCCCAGATCAAGCATATCTACCTGCAGTTCGCCGGGAAGGTAGCGCAGGCGCACCGTGGCGCGGGCCCCTGTCCCGCCGTGCTTGAGGGTGTTGGTCAGGGCCTCCTGCACGAGCCGGTACACCGTCAGCTGCACGCCGGCGGGCACGTCCGGCGCCTGCCCGCAGACCTCCAGCGTGGTCTGCAGTCCCGCGGACCGGACCTCCTCGATGAGCGCGTCGAGCTGGGCCAGATCAGGCACCGGCGCCAGCGCCACGGCCGGGTCATCGCCGGGGTGCTGGCGCAGCACGCCGAGGAGCCGGCGGGTGTCGGCCAGCGCGCGCCGCCCGGTAGCCGACACGCTACGCATGACCTCGGCGGCCCGTTCCGGCGAGGTAGCCGACGCGGCGGCCGCCTCGCTCAAGGTGACCATGACGGTCAGGTGGTGGGCCACGACGTCGTGCATCTCCCGGGCGATCCGGGCACGTTCGGCCGCCACGGCGAGCGCGCCTTGCTGATCGCGCTCGCGTTCCAGCCAGTCCGCGTGGTCGTGCAGTTCGGCGAGGTAGGCGCGCCGGGTGGCGGAATACAGGCCCAGCCCAAGCGCGGCGGCGATCATGCTGGTATAGGAGATCGCGTCACCCCAAAATGCGCGGCGGTCGGCGAGCAAGACCAGCAGGACGACCACGGCGATCTGGAGCAGGCCGGCGCGCACCAGCGTGGCCCGCCGCGAGCGCAGCTCGGCCACCGTGAACAGGGCGATGAGCAGGGCCAGCCAGGCGACCAGGTGCTTGTGCCACAACACGGCGCCGATGGCGGCGACCACGATCACGCTGAATACCGGGATGGGCCAGATCCGGCGGACCACCAGCGGCGCCACGATCAGGGCCAGCACGACGGTCTTCCCCGCGCCGGGCGGGTGGTGGGTGGTGGCGTTGTAGTACAGCACCGCTGATGCCTAGGCCAGCAGGGTTAGCAGCACGTCGAATACCCAGCGGCCCGCGGCACGGTTGGCTGGGTACCCGGCTAGCCGGAGCAGCCTCATGCTGGCCATTGTCCCCCCGGTCAGGCGTCCGATCATGGCAGCCGCCATGCCCCCGGCTGCGGGATTCCGGTCATGGGGTGATGCCCGTGCCGGCGTCGCCTGGGATGGGCAGATGGCTGCCGGTCAGCCCGGGCCGGGTGGGCCGCCCAGGCCGGCGGATGGCTGCCGCCAGGCCCTTGATCTGCTGCCGCCGGCCGTAGGCGAGGAGCACACACGCGGCGCACAGGATCAGGGTCATCCAGACCAAGCTGCCGTATGTGGTGTTGTGCAGCACCGTGGCGTTGATGATGGTCGCGCCGGCCATGTCGGCGGCCAGCCCGGCGGCCGCCAGCCCGGCCAGCCAGGGCGTGAGCAGGCCGACCGCCCCAGCCAGTTCGGCTGTTCCGACAAAGAAGCGCAGCCACTGGCCCGCTCCGATCAGGCCGAACTCCTGCACTGCCTGATGGCTCCCGGTCAGCTTGGGCACGGCAACGCTCACGAACAGCGCGGCCAGCGGGATCTGCGCAGCCCAAAGCAGAATGCTGGTACGGCGGCGCGGCCTGGCCCCACGGATTGCTAGCCGCGCTGCCGTCACACGGGCAGCGGTGGTGATCACGGCTGTCTCCTTCCCGGTTGTTTCATCGGCTCATCGCTCCTTCGATCGGTAACGCCACGTGCCTCAGCGGGCTATTTCTCCGGGAATTCCTATTGCGGTTGTGGCCGCCCACTGGACATTCCGGCTCTGAGCAGGCCAGCTCGCTTCCGTGGCTATCACGAGACTGTGTTACCGGCCGGATGCGATCTGGCAGCAGGGAGCCGCCGAGCATTGGTCACAAGCGTCCGGCCGGTCGGTACCCCGCGGCGGCGGCACCGCTCGCAAGACCTGCGGATGGCGCTTGGCGGGCGCGGATGATGAGCGTGCCTGCCGCGGCCAGCCACCACAGCGCCTGGACACTCCCGAAAATCTGCACAACGGACGGGACGGTGGAGTCGAGCAGGGTGAAGACCCCGGCCAGCGCGAACACGGCGAAGAGGACAAGGGCCAGGTAGCCCAGGATCCGGGGCAGCACGCCGGAGCCGAGAATGACCAGTCCCAGCGGCAGCCACACGGCGGGCGCGGCGACGATGAAATACAGGTGCTGCACCGAGTAGATGAGCGCCAGGCTGGTCAGGCCCATCGTGGCCGGGCTGGTTTGCTGGGTGCCGATGTAGCCGGTGATCTCGATCAGGCTGACCGCCATGAGGGTGGCGGCGCCGAGCAAGGTCATCCACCCGGCCAGCCGTGCCGTGGCCCTGGCCAGCACGACGATGGCGAGGGCGAACACCGCGATGAGCGCCGGGCCGACGGCTTGCAGCCAGGCTCCCCACAAGATCGCGTCATGGTGCTGCTGCCCGTAGGCGGTCAGCTGGGCGGCGCTGGCGCGAGCCGGGGGCCCGGGATTGATCAGGAACGAGATACCGATCATGCACGTTCCCACCAGGCCGGACACCGCCGCCCAGACCGTGGCTCTTCTTGTCAACATGCGCATGCCTTTCCGTGACGGATCGATCAGGGTGACGATCTCAGGGTGCGGCGGCACCGGCCTGGCAGGCATCAGCCAGCCGGCTGATGTTCCCGGCCGCTGGACCCCGGACCATGCGGGTATGGAGATCCGCATGATCCTGGACACCGTCGAGCCGCCGGCGGGCCGTCTTCGGGTCGTCGATCCCGAGCAGGCTCACGAGCCCCACGCGGGCCAGGAAGTCGGCTTCTCTGGCTGGCTGGGGCTGCTGCGGGCGCTGTATGAGGTGACCGCACAGCCCGGAGACGCTCCACATCCCGGGCCATGACATTGTCATGGCTGGCTGCGCAGGCATGCTCCCGTAGGCCGCTGTAGCATCCGGTCATGGGCACGCTGGCCCCTGCTGCTCCGGCGGCGCGACGCGTGAACCGGGACCCGCAATGACATCCCCATCACCGCACCAGACGCTGGCGCATGGTGGCCGCCAAGGCGCCCCCGGGCGGCTCGATGTCATCGGGCTCCGCTCCCCAACCGGCCCGCGGCACGTGCACCTCCAGGTGACGTCCACTTGCGGCGGCGGTCCGCACCGTCCTGGTGGTGCCAGTCACCAAGACGGCCGGCTCCCCAGCTAACCAGGACCCATAGTCCAGATACGCCCGCAATCTCAGACCTGGAGGCGAGCAAGGTGTCCACATCGCCTCCGTGTCCTCCAGCTGACCGCCCTGGTCGTGACGCTGCCCCCGCGCAGCCGTCTCCCGGCAAGCATGCCCGCAAGATCAGCCAGGTGGCCGATGGCTCCCATGGCCCGGCGACCGCACCCTGAGAACGGGCCAGCCGCCCCAGGGCGCGCGGGGGCCGCTCTCCTGTGGCTCCCCCGTCCCCGCCGATGCAGAACAAGCGTAAGGAACAGGAGCACGAACAACCCATGACCGCCACGGCCCTCATCGTTCACCCGGCGGCACCCGCCGGGCCGCGCAAGCTCACCCTTGCGCAGCTGACCGCGGACGACGCCCGGTGCCGGGCGCTGTTCGCGTCCAGCCTGCAGCGATCGGATGCGCCAGGCGCCGACGCTGTGGCGGAGGCGATCAGGATCACCGTGCAGCAACTCGGTCCCGACGGCTGCACGGGCCGGATGGCGCAGGAGTTCGGCGACCACCCGGAGGTAGCCGCCGCGCGCATGGGCTGGATCCGGTCGCTGCCCACGGTTAAGGACGTGTCCGCTGAGCTGGCGATCAACCCGAACACGGTGGTGAAGGCCTTCCGGCAGCTGGAGCACGAGGGGCTGGCGGCCGGGCGGCCCGGCCAGGGCACGTTCATCACGGGCACGCTTTCCCCACCGGCCCGGGACCGTACGGGGCGCTGCGCCGGTCGCTGGAGCGCTGGCTCCGCGAGGCGCATTACGCGGGACTCAGCGAGGAGGCGGTGACGGCGCTGATCTCCGTCGTCCGCCGCGATCTACGGAGGGAGGGGGTCGCATGACCCCGGCAACACGGGCCGCGCCGACACAGGCGCCCGCCTTGCGAACACACCAGCTCGGGAAACGCTACGGCAGGACCTGGGGGCTGCGCGACTGCACGCTCGCCGTCCCGGCCGGGGCCGTCGTCGGCCTGGTCGGACCGAACGGGGCGGGCAAGAGCACGCTGCTGCAGCTGGTTATCGGGTTGCTCGACCCGACCGAGGGTCACGTCCAGGTCTTCGGCCAGACCTCCCGCGCGCACCGTGCCGTCACGCTGGGCCGGGTCAGCTACGTCGCCCAGGATCACCCGCTGTACCGGGATTTCAGCGTCGCGGACATGTTCCACCTCGGCAGGGCCATGAACCCGGCCTGGGACCAGCGACTAGCCGACCAGCGCATGGCCTCGCTTGGCATCCCGCTGAAACGCAAGGTCAAGGCCCTGTCCGGCGGCCAGCAGGCCCAGGTGGCGCTGGCGATGGCGCTGGCCAAGCGGGCGCCGCTGCTGGTTCTCGACGAGCCGGTAGCCAGCCTCGATCCGGTGGCGCGGCTGGAGTTCATGGGCGGCCTGATGGCGGCCGTCGCAGACCGCGAGCTCACCGCGATCATTTCCTCCCACGTGGTCACCGAGCTGGAGCGGGTGTGCGACTGGGTGATCGTGCTGTCCGGCGGGGCGGTGCGGGCCGCCGGGCCGGTGGACGACCTGATCGCCGCCCACCGGCTGCTGACCGGCCCTCGCACCGCCCCGCATGACGGGGTGCCCGGCGTCATACACCGCGCTGACAGCCACCGGCACTCCACGCTGGTGGTCCGGATCGGCCCGGGTGATCCGGCCATGCACCCGGCGTGGCAGGCGCAGCCGGTCGGGTTCGAGCAACTGGTACTGGCCTACCTGCAAGGCCACTCCGCACCACTTCCCGGGCAAGATCCTCATGTCGAACGGCCTGTGGTCCCCGTCCCCGGGACGGTGGCACGATGACGTGGGTAACGTGGCGCCAGCACCGCGGCCAGGCGGCGGTCAGCCTCGCCGTGCTGGCCGGCCTGGCCGTGACACTGCTCCTGGTGAGCGCTCCGATGCGCCAGGCGTTCAGCCAAGACGGCATCGCCCGATGCCTGGCCGCCGACCCGCAGGCCGGCAGCTGCCAGAACACGATCGGCACGTTCCTGAGCACCTGGGGCTTCACCTATAACCAGGCGCTCGTCGCACTGCTGATCATCCCCGGCCTGATCGGCGTGATCATCGGCGCCCCACTGCTCGGCCGCGAGCTCGAGCAGGGTACCTGGCGGATGGCCTGGAGCCAGACCGTGCCGCGCACCCGCTGGCTGATCACCAAGCTGGCCCTGGTTACCGCTGGGCTGGTCGCTCTCGGCGTCGGCATGACGCTCGTGTTCACCTGGTACCGCACACCGATGGACCAGCTCACCGGGCACTTCACCTACGCTGCTTTCGACTTCGAGGGCCTGTCGCTCACCGCCTCCCTGCTGTGCGCCTTCGCGTTCGCAGTCCTCGCCGGGCTGATCGCCAGGCGGACCATCGCCGCCATGGTGGCGGCGTTCATCCCCTGGCTGGCCATCAGGGGCCTGGCCGACTTCGTCCTCCGCCAGCGCTACCAGCCGCCGCTCACCGAGCATCTCCCCGCAAGCACGCACGTCTTGTTCGGGCCGAACACCACGTCGATGACCGGCCACCTCGGGGACTGGGTCCTCAGCGCCACCCAGACACCGGCGTACGTCTCGGTCACATACCAGCCCGCCAGCCGCTTCTGGGACTTTCAGCTCATCGAGGCCGGGATGTACCTGACACTCGCCACGGCCGCACTCGCGACCGCGGTCTGGCTCCTGCGCCGCCGCGCCGCCTGACCACGCCGCACCGGCGTTGCGGGCATCGGCTAGCTGGCTGATGGTTCCAGCGGCCGGGGCCGGGACGATGGGGGTGTGGAGATCCGTATCGTCTTGGACAGGGCCGAGCCTCCGGCCGGCCGTCTTCGGGTCCTCTGCGTCCCGGGCAGGCTCCCGGGCCCGGCGTGGGGCGGGACATCGGGTTCACCGGCTGGCTGGGGCTGCTGCGGGCGCTGTATGAGGTGACCGCGGAGCCCGGCCAGGGCACAGGTCCAGGGCCATGACCATGCCGCGGCTGGCCCCGGCGTGCCCGCCGGGGCCGCAGTACCATCCAGGCATGGGCACGCTGGCCCCGGTCCCGCGGATCTGCGGGCGTGAGGCTGAGCTCGGGGCCCTGGGCGAGGCCCTGGGCCGGGTGGCTGCTGGCGGCCCCGCGGTCGTGCTGGTCGAGGGCGAGGCCGGGATCGGCAAGACGCGCCTGCTCGCCCAGGTCCTGCAGGATGCGCGGGGCCGTGGCATGCAGGTGGCCGCGGGCCGGGCCGAGGAACTGGAGCGGACCCGGCCCTTCGGCCTGCTGGCCGCCGCGTTCGGGTGCGCCCGGTCGGCGGCGGACCCGCGGCGGGCGGCGATCGCCGCTCTGCTGGGCGCCCCCGGTGCCGGGGAGCTGGGCCCGATCACGGTGACCAGCGACCCGGGTCTGCGGTTCCGCGTGGTGGATGCGCTCACCGACCTGGTGGAGGAGCTGGCGCTGGCCGGGCCTCTGGTGATCGGCCTGGATGACCTGCAGTGGGCCGACCCGTCCAGCCTGCTGACGGTGGGCGTGCTGGCCCGCCGCCTGGACGGCCTGCCGGTGGGCGTCATCGGGTGCCTGCGGCCCTTCCCGCGCGGCGCCGAGTTGGACCGGCTGGCCGGCGCGCTGCAGGCGGCCGGGGCCCGGCATCTGATCCTGCGCCCCCTGACGGGGGAGGCGGTGGCCGGCCTGGTGGCGCAGGCCGTGGCGGCCGAGCCGGGGCCGCGGCTGCTGGCCGAGGTGGCCGGGGCGGCGGGCAACCCGCTGTTCATCACCGAACTGCTCGGCGCGCTGGCCCAGGAACAGGCGATCACCACCGCCGACGGGCGGGCCGAGGCGGCGGAAACGGTGCTGCCGCCGACGCTGCGGCTGACCATTCTGCGGCGGGTCAGCTTCTTGCCCGAGCCCGCCCTGCAGGCGCTGCGGTCGGCGTCCATCTTGGGATCGGGGTTCTCGCTGACCGACCTGGCCACCATCACAGGCCGGCCCGCGGTCGACCTGGCCGCCGTGCTGGGCGAGGCGATCAGGGCCCGCGTGCTGGAAGACGACGGCGTGCGGCTGCGGTTCCGGCATGAGCTGATCCGCGATGCCATCTACCAGGACCTGGCCGGCAGCGTGCGCCGGGCCCTGCACCGCGAGGCCGGCCAGCGGCTGGCCCAGGCCGGGGCACCAGCCCTGCAGGTCGCCGAGCACCTGGCCCGCGGGGCGAGTCCGGGGGACGCCGAGGCGGTCGCGTGGCTGGCCCGGGCGGCCCGCCAGGCGGCGCCGCGGTCACCGGAGGTCGCCGCGGATCTGCTGGGCCGCGCTGCCGGGCTGATGGCACTGGGGGATCCCGGCCGCGACCGGCTGCTCGCCGAACGGGCCGGCAGCCTGATGTGGGCCGGGCGGAGCGCCGACGCCGAGGCAGCCTGCCGGTCGCTGCTCGGCCGCGACCTGGATCCATCCCTGGAGGATGCGGTCCGGGCATGTCTCGGGCACGCCCTGCTGACGGGCGGACAGGCACCAGAAGGTCTCTGCGAGCTGGAGCGGGCATGCCAGTCGCCCCTGCTCACCGACGCCGAACGGGCCGAGGCCCAGGCGTGGGCGAGCTTCGCCCGCATGCTGGTGGTAGATCTCGACGGGGCCGCAGCGGCCGCCGGGGAAGCCCGGTCGGTGGCCGTAGCGGCCGGCGATGACGTGGCCACAAGTATTTCCATGGCCGCACTCGCCATGAATTCTCTACGGCGCGGGGACCTCCGGGAGGCGCTGCAGATCGCCGACGAGGCTGTGCTGCTGGCTGACCAGAGCCCCGGCAGGCTGGGACACCGCTTTCCTGTCCACATTCCCCGCGGCTACGTGCTCGTAGAGTTTGACCGCCTCGATGAGGCCAGGTCCACGATCGAAACCGGCATGCGGATCAGCGAGGAACTCGGCATCGGCTGGGGCCTTGTCGTCTATCACGTCGTTCGCGCGCTGGAGCGCTTCATCGCGGGGCACTGGGATGATGCGGTCGCCGAGATCGAGACGGGCACCGGGGTGGTGAGCGTGACCGGCGACAGCTATAGCCCCGTCCTCGGTCGCAGCGTGCTGTCCCTGATCAGGCTGCACCGTAACGACCTGCCCGGCGTCCGGGACGCCGTCGGCGCCGTGCCGGGCGAGCTGTCCGCCCTCGGCGGCGGCTACCGCGGCGATTGGTTCGCGTGGACGCGGGCCCTTCTGCTGGAAGCTGACGGCGAACTTGCGGACGCGTTCGAGACGCTTAGCGACTGCTGGGACCGGTGCGCCAGGTCCGGGTCCGCGCTCGAGTACCCGGTCATCGGTCCTGATCTGGCCCGGCTGGCGCTGTCCGCCGGTGACGCGGGCCGGGCCCGGGATGTCGCGGCCGCGGTCACCAGCGTGGCGGCCCGCAATCAGGTGCCGTGGATCACCGGCGCCGCGCTGCGCTGCCAGGGACTGGCCGAAAACAACGCCGGCATCCTGCAGGCAGCGGTCAGCGCCTACGCGCGCGGGCGGCGCCCGCTTGAGCTCGCGCTCACCTGCGAGGACGCGGGCGCCGCGGTCGCGCGGCGGGGCGACGTGGCCCGCGCCTGCCAGTTCCTGGATCAGGCGATCACCGTTTACGAGCGTCTCGATGCCGCACGCGATCTGGCCCGGGCCGAGGCCGCGCTGCGGCAGATGGGTGTCCGCCGCGGCCGCCGGGTCACCCACAGCCGCGCGCAGAGCGGCTGGCAGAGCCTGACCCCGAGCGAGCGGGCCGTGGTGGACCTGGTCGCCGAGGGACTGTCCAACCCCCAGATCGGCCAGCGGCTGTACGTCTCGCGCCGGACGGTGCAGACCCACCTCGCGCACGTGTTCGCCAAGCTTCAGATCGCCTCCCGCGCCCAGCTCGCCGCCGAGGCGGCCCGGCACCGGGGCTAGCCAGCCGGGGGGACGGGGACGGCCCGGCCGCCACCTGAGCCGGGCGCAGGCGGCCGGCTGCCGCCGGCACCACGAAGGTCGCGCCGCACCCCGCGACGGCAGGGACGCCTGCCCGGTAGGCCCCGTCCGCCCGTCCGGCGACCTGTCTGGGAGTGCGCCGACCTCCGCGCCCACCGCCTGGGGTCCTGGCCGATCGCGATATCAGCCAGTTGGCCGATGCCTGCCATGGCCCGGCGACCGCACCCTGAGAACGACCCAGCTATTCCGCTTGACGGCACCATCTGACCGAGCGCCTCGTAGTACCGCAGCGCCCGGATCGTCGCCACGGTCGCCGGGCCAGCCCGCCCGTTCGCATGCCAGCGGGGAACCAGGACCTACAGGTACAGGTAAATACCCGCGAAAGGTCACCGTACGACTACTTTACGTAATGATCTTCCTGTCTTGTTCCGAACGACCCGTGCTTTCTTGCGCCGGCCGCCCACTCGCGCCCGGGCCCGGTGTCTATCCGACCGTACATCGCCGCACCGGGCAACGAGGAGTGCGCAATGCCTACCTACCTGATCACCAACCGCGTCCCGGAGGACTTCACCCCCTCACCGGAGGCCTTCGCCGCCTGGACTGCCTGGTTCGACAGCCTCGGCGACGCGGTCGCCGACCGCGGGAACCCGGCCTTTGCCGCCACGACGGCCGGGAACTGCGGCCCCGGCACCATGCTGGGCGGCTACACGCTGATCACCGCCGACGACCTGGACGCCGCGGCCGGCTGGTCGCGGACCACCCGCTGATGACCCGCGGCGGCGGTGTCGAGGTCGCCGAGCTGACGCTCATCAACGAGGGCACCCGGCTGCGCTCGGGCGGCGAGTTCTCCGTCACCACGTCGGTGCACGTCGCGGCGCCGCCCGCGGAGGTGTTCAATTACTTCACCGACCCGGCCCGCTACGTCCGGTGGATGGGCGCCGAAGCCAAGCTGAACCCCGTCGCCGGCGGTGAGTACCGGATCCGGATGGGTGACGGGTTCGAGGCGGCCGGCGAGTTCACCGAGCTCGACCCGCCACGGCGGCTGGTCTTCACCTGGGGTTTCGCGGACACGAGGCCGCTAAGAAGACCAAGAATCCTCAGGCGGGCGAGGCGACCTCTGGCCGCGTCATGCCGGCCGGCAGCACCCGCGTCACCGTCACGTTCGAGCCCGAAGGCCCGGGCACCCGCCTGACGCTCACTCACGACCGGCTGCCCAACATCGAGCTGGAGACCGGCCACAAAATCGCCTGGGATACCTACCTGCCCAGGCTGGTGATCCACATCGCCGGCGGCGACCCCGGCGCCGACCCGCACGCCTGAAGATGACAGCACCGGCGAGCCCGCCACGGATTACCACGGTGGGCTTGCTGGCACGGGCGGCCCGGTGCCATGATCCGGCTGTGACCGCCGACCTGGTTGACCTGGCACGGGCAGGGGATGAGGAGGCTTTCTGCCAGCTCCTTGAGCCGTACCGGCGGGAGCTTCAGGTGCACTGCTACCGCATGCTCGGCTCGTTCACCGATGCCGAGGACGCGATGCAGGAGGCGCTGCTGTCGGCGTGGCAAGGCATGGGCGGCTTCGAAGGACGTTCCTCGATCCGGACTTGGCTGTACCGGATCGCTACCACTCGCTGCCTCAACGCGCGGCGCTCGTCCCGCCGCCGCCAGCCCGCCGTCGCGCCGCCAGGAGCCCGCCCGCCGAAGCCCACCAGGCTCGGCGAGGTCACCTGGCTCGAGCCCTACCCTGATGCCCTGCTCGACGGGCTTCCCGCCGCGGACCCCCGGGGCCGGAGGCGAGGTACGAGGCGCGCGAGGCGATGTCGCTGGCGTTCATCACCGCGGTGCAGCGGGTGCCGCCGCGGCAGCGGGCCGCGCTGATTCTGCGTGACGTCCTCGGCTTTCCCGCCAGCGAGGCGGCCCGCATCCTGGAAGTCACCGAGGAGTCGCTGACCAGCGCGCTCAAGCGCGCCCGCGCCAACCTCCGCGACAAGATGCCCGCCCGGCCGTGGTCCCGGCCGGCTGGCCGCGCCGCCGAGAAGGATCTCGCCGAACGGCTTACCGAGGCCTACCAGGCCGGGGACGTCGCGGCCATCATCGCGCTGTTCAGCGATGACGCGTGGCTGACCATGCCGCCGTTCCCGCTGGAATACCAGGGCCGGGAACTGATTGGCTCGTTCCTCGCTGCGGTCGCCTTCCGGGACGGGCGGACCTACCGGCTGATCGAGACCAGGGCCAACAGCCAGCTCGCGTTCGGCGGCTTCCTGACCGAGCCGCGACCCGGCGACCAAGACGTGAACGGCCTGATCGTGCTAGCCCTGACCGGTGGTCAGATTGCAGCGATGACCAGGTTTCCTGCCAGCGTGCTGCCGCGCTTCAGCCTGGGCCGGTTACGTCAGGAAGATACCGGTCGAGCAGCATCCAGCCGGCGGCCAGGGCGACCAGCAGCACGGCGATACGGTCAGTTGCCCCGCCGTCAGCAATATGAAGCGAAGCCGAAACGGCAGCCTCCCTGCACTGGCCGTGGCGGCAAGCCCTGGCCGGTCGCTCTGCCCGTGCGCCAGGTGAATTACGTCACCTTGGCCGATGGTGCCGCGTGTCGCGCGCACGTCAACTAGTGCCGCGTCCAAGAACGTTGTTCGTGTAATTGATCTTTAGCCGGGTCATTGTCAGGCTGCTTTCGAGTGAGTTCTCGGAGGTAGCCGTGGGGCGTCCACCGGAGGTGTTCGTCCGCCCGGTCACGATGACCGAGGGGCAGCGACTGCAGCGGATCGGGCGTACCGCCCGGGATCCGGTCAAGCTGCGGCGGGCGATCGTGGTGCTGATGTCCGCGCAGGGCCAGGCCGTGCCGGACATCGCGCACCTGCTGGACTGCTCCCAGGAGTACGTGCGCGGGGTGATCCATGCGTTCAACGACATCGGGTTCGGGGCGCTGGACCCAAAATGGAGCGGGGGCAGGCCGAAGACGATCAGTGAGCCGGCCCGCCGCCAGATCCGCCTGATCGCCCGGTGCCGCCCCCGTGACCTGGGCCTGCCGTTTTCTGCCTGGAGCCTGGCCAAGCTCGCGGAGTACCTGGCAGGCACCGGCGTGGTCGCCTCGATCAGCCGGGAAAGCCTGCGGCAGATCCTGCGCGCGGGCGGGGTCAGCTGGCAGGCCGCCAAGACCTGGAAAGCCCCGGCTGACCCCGCCTTCATCGCCAAGATGCGCCGTGTCTTGGACTTGTATGACCATCCGCCCGCCGGCGGGCGGGTGATCTGCGCCGATCTATGCCGATACCGCGACTATGCCGAGGGTCTCTGTTGGCGGCTCTCATCGGCGTGACGGCGCCGGGGTTCCTTGTCGTCTGGCCATTGCTGGTGTCGGCATAGTTGCGGGCTGGGTGCAGCCTCGGGTAAGGGGCATCGCGCTCCCTTGAGGGAGGCGAGCGAGATGGCGAGTACGCGCAGGAAGCCCGGTCAGCTGGGCCCGCAGGTCGAGGGTTACCGGACGTGGCTGGCGGATCGGGGCTATACGCCCCAGACGGTCAGGAACATGCTGGCCGACCTGGGCCGGCTCGGGCGGTGGATGTCGGGTGAAGGGCTGGTGGCGGCGAAGCTCGACGAGGAGGCGATGGCGGCCTTTGCCGTAGCCCGGCAAGCGGCTGGCCGCGGGAGGGCTCTGGGTCCGCGTGCCATGATGCCGCTGCTGAATTATCTGAGGGAAGCCGGCGTTACGCCGGCAGCCAAGCTGCCGCAGGCTCCTTTGGGGGCGCTGCTCGGGGATTACCGGATCTGGCTGGTCCGGGAACGGGGCCTGGCGGAGGCCACGGTACTGCGTTATGAGAACACCGCCCGTCGCTTCCTGCAGCAGCAGGCCATGGCCGGTGGCGTGCTGAAGCCGGCTGGCCTGGCCGGAGCGGATGTCAACGCGTTCCTGCTCCGGGAATGCGGTCGTGTCTCGGCCGGGTCGGCGAAGGGACGGGTCGCTGAGCTTCGCGCGGTCCTGCGTTTCCTTTATCTGCAGGGCTTGATGCCGTTGCGGCTGGGGACGGCCGTACCCCCGGTTGGTGGCTGGCGGCTAGCTGGCCTGCCGCCCGCGGTGACGGCCGCCGATGTCCAGTTGCTGCTGGACAGCTGCGATCGCAGCATCGACGTCGGCGTCCGCGATTTCGCGATCATGACGCTGGTCGCGCGGCTGGGCCTGCGGTCCATCGAAGTCGCGCGCATGGAACTGCGGGACGTCGAGTGGCGGGCGGGCGAGCTCGTCGTCCGGGGAAAGGCGCGCCGCCAGGACAGGCTCCCGCTGCCGGCCGAAGTCGGCGAGGCCTTGGTCGCCTACCTGACCCTCAGGGGCCGGACGCCTGCAGGTGTCCGGCGGCTGTTCCTTACCTGCCACGCTCCGCGCGGACCGATCCGAGCGGACCTGGTCGGTGACGTCGTCGAACGGGCGTGCCTGCGGGCGGGCCTTCCGCGGGTGGGACCGCACCGGCTGCGGCATGCCCTGGCAGCTGAGCTGCTTCGCCAGGGAGCTGGGCTGGTCGCGATCAGTCAGGTGCTTCGCCACCAGGATCTGGCCACCACCGCCCTCTACGCCAAGGTTGACCTGACCGCGCTGCGGCAGGTCGCTCAGCCTTGGCCGGGAACAGCCCGGTGAGCGCCCTGGAGCAGGCCCTGGCCGACTACCTCCAGCTGAGACATTCGCTCGGACACGAGCTGGCTGAGGCCGGCTGGCTCCTGCCAGGCTTCGTGGCCTACCTCGACGCTCACGGCTCGCCTACGGTCACGATCGAGGCGGCGCTGGCCTGGGCCCAGCATGCACCTAAGTCCCCGGCGGGCCGGGTGACGACCATCGGGCCACGGCGGATGACAGCTGCCCGCGGCTTCGCCCGCTATCTGTCCGGGATCGACGCCGGCACCGAGGTGCCGCCGCTGGGCCTGATGCCGCGCCGGGCGCCCTGGCGCCGGCCGTTCATCTACTCCGCAGCCGACATCGGCAAGCTGCTGGACCAGGCCTGCCGGAGGATCGTCTCGCCGCTGCGGGCGGCGACCTATCAGACGCTGATCGGGCTGCTCGCGGCGAGCGGCCTGCGGATCGGTGAGGCCATCAAGCTTGACCGCAGTGACGTCGACTGGGCTCAGGGGGTGCTGCTGATCCGCGAGTCCAAGTTCGGCAAGTCGCGCCTGGTGCCCCTGCACTCCAGCAGCATGCAGGCGCTCGAAGGCTACGCCCGGCTGCGTGACCATCTGCAGCCGCGGCCCGCCGAGCCGGCCTTCTTCGTGTCTCTCAACCGGAAGCGATTGCTCTACGCGGTCGTGCAACTGACGTTCCGGCAGCTCATCGCCAGCGCCGGTATCGGCGCTGGCGCGCCCTCACCGCCACGGCTGCACGACTTGAGACATACCTTCGCGGTCCGCACCCTGCTCGGCTGGTACCGGGCGGGCGAGGACGTGCAATCCAAGATCCCGTCGCTGTCGACCTACCTGGGTCACCGGGAACCGGCCTCCACCTACTGGTACCTGTCGGCGGCCCCGGAACTGCTAGCGCTGGCCGCCGCCCGGCAGGACACTGCATGGTCGGCGGCGCGGTCATGACGCTGATCGCGCCGACATTGCAGGCGTTCTTCACTGACCGGCTCGTCCAGCAGCGCCAGGCCAGCCCGCAGACCATCGCGGCCTACCGCGACGCCTTGCGCCTGCTGCTCACCTTCGTGCATCAGCGCACCGGGAAGATGCCCGCCCAGCTCGACTGGGACAACCTGGACGCCATCACGATCTCGGCGTTCCTGAACCACCTCGAAAGCGAGCGGCGCAACAGCACCAGGACCCGCAACGTGCGCCTGACAGCGATCCGTTCGCTATTCTCCTACGCCGCCCCGAGCACGCACTGCTTATCCAGCGCGTGCTAGCGATCCCCCCGAAACGGTTCGACAAGCGGATCGTGACATTCCTGACCGCCACCGAAACCGATGCGCTGCTCGCCGCGCCGGATCAGGCCCGCTGGGAAGGCCGGCGAGACCGGACCCTGATGCTGCTCGCCATCCAGGCCGGCCTTCGGGTCTCCGAACTCACCAGCCTGAACTGCAGCGACGTCACACTCGGAGCCGGCGCCAGCATCCGCTGCGAAGGCAAAGGACGCAAGCAGCGCGCTGTCCCTCTCACCAGCCCCACCGAGGCGATCTTGC
>Ga0187808_10000143_pt1 | contig 17626 bp, 15 predicted proteins | sample NC_wetland_sal_i_5_FD_132427 | JGI IMG/M metagenome (GOLD analysis project Ga0187808, IMG submission 132427) | Wetland sediment microbial communities from Neuse River Estuary, North Carolina, USA - ASW_3 | ecosystem: Environmental > Aquatic > Freshwater > Wetlands > Sediment | place: USA: North...
ACCGGTGCCTAATCCCAAATAGAACCTTCCGCACGATTTTCGCCGAGCTTTCCCGATTTAGGATGGCCCTCGACGTCCTCCGACCTAGAACTCGTCGAAGGTGCAAACCAGATTGCACCCCGTGCGAACCTGGCTCCAGCTCGGAGCTCTTGACAACATTCTTTTAGTGCTGGCTACAGAGAAGATTCTCACGAGGAGGACGCGGACAATCCGATGGGCACCGAGGTACCGGCTGCTTGCCCCTACTGCGGCGCGGCAAACCCGTCCCGACTCGGCTACTGTCCCCTGTGCTTCCGACCACTACCGACGGCCGGGACCCCCAGCGATCGCCCCCCCTTCTCCGACCCGCTTGCGTCTGGTCCGGGGCTCTGGCCCGGCCCCGTTGGACCCCTCGGCGCAGCGCTGGGGAGGGCGGGCCTCCTTTGGGTGTCCCTGGGAATCGCTTCGGCCGTGCTCGGAGTCGGTTTCTTCGTTGCGGGCAGCTTTCTCGATCTGATGGGTTCAACAATAGACCGGGCGTGTGCGGGAAGCCCTCTGTGCATCCCGTCTCAGGAGCTGACCGTCATTTTCTGGGCGGTAGGGGCGGCGGGCGTAATCCTCGGAATCGCGCTGGTCGCATTCGGATTTAGTCGAAGTATGAGCCGGTCGTCCTGGCTGACCCTGCCTCCCTGAGTATCGGTGCTGGAACGTGGCCTCGCCCTCCCTCTTGAGGGCTGCCATCGAGATTGCAGTTCGCGCGACGGTTAACGCAGGACGACGACGATGTGGCTGAAAAGGAGTAGTCCGGTAGCGCCGGAGAAGGCGATTAGGTGACGTTTATGCAAGATGCATCTTCTGGAGCAGAACTTGGAACCTCGGGTCGCTCCGAGCCTTCTCGAGCTGTGGGTCCATCCGGAGAATCAGCACCGGGAGATTGTGACTGTGGAACGCCTTATCCAGCCAGCGGTAGCAGTCGTCCAGGTCGCCGAGCTCGGCGTAGACTAGGGCGATGAAAACCGGCATCTGGCCGAAGGTGGACAACGCATCTTCCTGCCGTAGGAGGGCCCTCGACTTCTCCGGCTCTCCGGACAGGGCGTAGTATAGGGCACGAAAGACTGGCTTGTAGCGCGGCTCCACCGCCACTTCCTCCGACCGGTCGACTTCGTGGAGGCACCGCTCGAGGTCGGATCGACCCCGATAGTAGTCGATCAGCGCCTCATGATAGAAGGAGCCATCGGGCTCAATTTCGCCAATCTTCTGGATCTTGGCGAACGCCTCGTCGAACCTACCCAGCCAGACAAGCAAGGATGCGAAGAGCCATAGGTTCTGGGTCCAAAGGGGGTCGGCGGCCTCTGCGAGCGCAAACTCTAGGAGAGCTTCGTCGGTCCGGCCTCTACCACCCAGCAGCTGTGCATAGGTCCAATGGGCCTCAGCATAACTGGGGTCGAGGGACAGGGCGAGCCTGAGCTCCTTCTCCTCCGCATCCAAATCTCGGCTCCAGTAATGAACCAGCGCCAAGACGAGGTGGGCCTCGGCGAGGTTCGGGTCGAGCTCGATCGCCCGGGCCACCAGCGGTCGGCTCCGCTCAACCCAGCCTATCTGTGACGCGTCCGAGAACCAGATTCCGAGCTTGCGGATGGCGTTCGCCAACCCGGCATGGGCCGCGGCGTTGCGGGGGTCGAGCGAGATGGCCAGCTCGAACTGGGCCTTCGCCGCCATGAGGGAGGCTTGCCTGGGGTCCTGCTGGAGAGTCCGCCCCTTCAGATAGGCGAGATAGGAGTCCTGCCGCACGGCGGGTCTCGCGTCGAGTCGGGTCTCCTCGGTCGCTCGCAGCTCGATCTTCAGGGCATCCGTCACCTGCTTCGCAATCTCGGTTTGGACCGCGAAGACGTCGTCGAGCTCCCGGTCATACGACTTCGCCCAGAGGTGTCCCTGGGAGCCGGCCTCGATCAATTGCGCCGTGATCCGGAGCCGGTTTCCTGCCCGCCGTACGCTGCCCTCCAGGACGGACGACACGCCCAGCTCCGTTCCGATCTGGGAGATCGGCTTGGTGGTGGACTTGTACTGCATCACGGAGGTCCGGGCGATAACTCGTAATTCGCGCAACTGGGACAGGACCGTGATCAGCTCTTCGGTGAGGCCGTCCGCGAAGTACGAGTCGGCCGGGTCCGGACTCATGTTGGTGAACGGCAAGACCGCGACCCCGGCGGGACCGCTCGTGTCGGAGGGCGGTGCCCGGATGGTCCACGGCAGGACAACCCGGTAAATGTCCATCGGGACCTCCAACCCCTTCAGCGCCGTCGGCGGTAGCTTCTCGAGCTTGTCGGGGATCTTGTTCCGGACCTGCTCGTGGACCGCACCCGAAAGGCAAATTCCTCCGGGCTCGGCGACCGGTTCGATCCGGGACGCGATGTTCACGGCATCCCCGAAGATGTCGGCGCCCTGCTGCTCCACATCCCCCAGGTGGATGCCAATCCGGAGCTGGATTGGGATGACGCCCGCCCGGCCATTCCGCTCGTGGAGTCGACGCTGGATACTGACCGCACACTCGGTCGCCTTGAGGGCGCTGTCGAACTCGACCAGAAACCCGTCGCCGGTCGACTTGACCGCACGACCTTGATGCGCGATTAGCATCGGGCCGAGGATATCCTCCTGCTCTTTCCGCAACGCAAGAGTGCGCGCCTCGTTGGCCTGGGTGGCCGCGGTGTACCCCACCATGTCGGTGAACATGATGGCGGCAAGGCGCCGGTTGGAAGCCACGGCTCGAAGACCACTTCGGTTAGATTAAGGCCCGGCCCACCGGACCTCCGCGCGGTTGGGCGGGAAGCAGTGAGATACTCGTACCGGAGGGGTGGCGGGTTCCCACCGCGCCACGCCCCCAAGGGCCGGATTGTGGGTGCAACCAAGATTGCACCTTCGAAGCATCTCCCAGGGCTGGTGGCCCTGGGGGGCGCCCAAGATCCCTCATCCGGGAGAGGGCGGCTCGAAATGACAGGCCTCCCCGGCGCGGTTATTGGCGCCGTTCCGCAGCGAGGAGGGCAAGAAACCTCGGCGACCGCAACCGGACAGCGCCACTTGCTGACCGAACCATTTATAATTTTTTCGGTCGTATAACTACGGGGTCAGCGCCTTGCTGACCGCCACCGGGCATGAACCACTATAGACGCCTAGCGCACCTGCTGCCTGCGATCTTCGCCTGTGCGGTGATGGTCCTGGGAGCCATCGCGATTCTGCCCGTGATCAGTAATGGCCATTCGAAGGCGAGCGCGCCCGGGGGGGAGACCCGAACTGGCCTCTCACCCTTCATCGCGCCGGGGGGTAGCATCGCGACGGCCTGCGACGGGGTCGTCACCTGCACCACAGGTGCCATAACGAACGTAGACGCCGGAGACACCTTGGTTGTGGTGGCGACCGAGTACACCACGTCCGCCGGGGCCCCGTCCTTGGTGGAAGAAGTGACCTCGGGAGGGGACAATGATCTCGCCCTTCTCGGGGTCACCCCCTGCATCACCGGGAGCGGTCACGGGGTGACGGCGATCTACGGGCTGGCCGATGTGGCAGCCCAGGCCTCCATTACATTCACGGTGAACTACCCGGCGGCCGAATACTACACCATCCACGCTCTCGACGTGGAGGGAACCGCCGCCTCGCCCTTCGAGACCGCCGGCGCCGGTATCTGTTCGGCGGCGGCGGGCGCTACGGCGACCGCCACGGTGACGACCACCGTCGCGAACGATCTCGTCATCCTCGGAGTCGAGGTACGCGCATCGACCGCCATCGCGGCGACCGGCGGAGACACGCTGGTCACCGACGCGGTTACCACCGGAGCGGAGTTGGATTCCGGAGCCATGCTGGACGAGCTCGACGCCGCCACGGGAGCGATCTCCCTCTCGGGGACCTTCACGAGCGCGTCCTGGTCGGCCATTGCAGTCGCACTCAAGCCCGCCTCGCCGCTCGTGTCAGGAATAGTTAGCCCGTCCACCGCGGCCATCGACGCGGGCCAAACCATCGGCCTCACAACCACGGCTGCAACGGGGGGGACTCCGCCCATCACGTACCAATGGTACGTTGCAACCTCGACCAGTACGTGCAGCTCGGGAACGTTGATCGGCGGCGCGACGGGCCAGTCCTTCACCACGCCCGCACTGTCGGAAGGCACCGACTTCTACTGCGTATGGGCCACGGACGATAGTACGCCGACCCCGCAGGTGGTGTACTCCAATGTTGCTACCATCACGGTTGACCCGGCCCTGACGGTCAGGATCACCCCGAGCGCCCCCTCGATCGACAGCGGGCAGACCGTCCAGCTGACGGCCAACCCATCCGGAGGAACCGGAGCGGACACGTTCGCCTGGTACGCAGGGGTCACGTGCACTGGCGCGGTGCTCGCTACGACTCAGGTCTACACGACACCGGCATTGACGGCCACCACGACCTACTGTGTGGCCGCGACGGATAGTGCATACGTCCCGGTCACGGCGACCGCCACCGCCACGGTGACGGTGAGTGCATCACCCTTGACGGTCACGATCACCCCGGGCGCCCCCTCGATCGACAGCGGGCAGACCGTCCAGCTGACGGCCGAACCGGCCGGGGGCACGGGAGCGGACACGTATGCCTGGTACTCGGGCAGTTCATGCGCCGGGACGGGGGTCGCCACGACCCAAGTCTACACGACCCCAGCGTTGACGGCCACCGCGACGTATTGTGTGGCCGTCACGGACAGCGCCTCGGTTCCAGCCACCGCGACGGCCACGGCCACGGTCACGGTGAGCGCCTCACCGCTGACGGTCACGATCACCCCTAGCGCCCCTTCGATCAACAGCGGGCAGACCGTGCAGTTGACCGCCAATCCGTCGGGGGGCACCGGTGCGGATACCTATGCCTGGTACTCCGGGAGCTCCTGCTCGGGCACCGTGCTGGCCACAACCCGGGTGTTCACCACCCCGGCACTGAACGCCGCCACGACCTTCTGTGTGGCCGCTACGGACAGCGCCTACATCCCGGTCTCTGCGACGGCCCATGCCACCGTGGCGGTCACTCCCATCGTGGGGGGCTCCGCCGCGCCGCCGTGGGAGTTCCCGGTCATCGGAGCCCTGGTCGCTATCCTACTCGCTGCGCTTCTGCTGGGCTTCTTGGGTCGGCGTAGAAAGAGTGTGACCTTCACCGAAACAGGACTCCCCGAGAAAACCGAGTGGTCGCTGACTTTGAACGGGGAAACTGTCAGCACAACGAATCCCAGCATCGCCTTCCGGGTGCCGACCGGGACGCACGAATATGCGGTCAAACGCGTGGCCGGCTATGCAACGTCCCATTCGTCAGGAACCGTGACGGTCGGCAAAGAGCCTGTCGAGGTAAAGATCACTTTCAATATCTGAGCCTCGTAGGCAGGTCGTCGGGGAACCCGGCGACTCGACCCTCTGCGAAGTGCGCCGGAGGGTGGCTGCACTCAAGATTGCACCTTCCGGCTCTCGGCCTCGGCCCCCGAGAACGCCTCCGCCGTTCGAGGGCTGAGACCGACCCTTTCGTGGCTGCGATGGATCGCGGCGAGGAGATCAGGCGAGTGGCTTCTCCAACTGTATCGTGGTGGAGATCCGGCGAAAGCCAAGCTCTTCGTTCAACTTCCACATTGGAGCGTTCGTCGAGTCGTTGTTCGTGCGAATCCGCCGGAAACCGTGCCGTCGAGCGAAATCGATCACTCCGAGCTTGAGAGTGAGGGCCAATCCTCGTCGCCGGTATTCCTTGCGGGTACAGGTGTACTGTTGTTGAAGCAGTTCCGGGTCGCTCGCCTCTCGTTCCGCGAAACTCAGGGCGACGTATTCGCCGCCCGCCTTCGCGATGAGCCAGGCCTCCGGGAGGACTTGGGGTCCCTCCAGCTCAGCCCGCCGGAACTGATCAAAGGTCCAAGGATTGTAGGGATCCAGGCGAGGAACATCTGACCCGGTCTCCACGTCCAGACGGTACAGCCTCTGAACAACAGTAGGGTCGGTGACCCCCTCCTGGGCAAGCGTGGTGACCTCGATTCCGCCGTGTCTCAACCCCCGAAGGAGGGCCGGCAATCGGCTGATGTCGGCGGCGTCGACGTCCAGCACCGATTGCCAGTCCCGACGCCTTTCGGCGAAGCCGCGATGGGCGGAGAACGCGAGGCCCGCCAATTCCTCCGTCTGTACCGATGCCCGCAGACAGACTCCGTTCTGGCGGCGCGCATCCTGGAGCAAGATCTCATACAATCGGGAGCCGATCCCCTGGCCCTGGAACTCTGGCCGGACGAATACGAACGTCCAGTACTTCCCGGCGTGGGCCTGGGTCGGATCTTCGCCTAGGCCTCCGATCGCGACGACCTGACCTGTGCGCCGAAGCTCGGCCACATACCGGTCGTGCACCAAGTTCGCGCCGAGCGACTCGTCGTGGTGACGGAGTGTTTCTGCCGAAACCGGATAATTAGGTCGGGCGGCGCGGCGGACCTCGGAGTACGATTCGAAGTCTGAATCTGTGAAAGAACGGATGGAGAACAATGATTCGTCCATGCGTCCTGCCCCCGGTCCTAACCTCGCGCCAGCTAGCGAGAGGTGCAATTAGGATCGCACCTTCCCACACCCGAGGGACCGCATCTGCGATCTCTCCGAGAATCCGAGTAGCGGGACGCTAGATGCGGCTGTCTCCCGCGCGCCGATAGGACTTGGTCCTCCTTATCCCCTTCGGCGGCTTTTTATAGAAGAGGAGAAAGATGACGCAACTGACAGAACAAGAAGCTCGCCAGATGATCGCCGTTGTGAACACCCGAAATGTCGACAAGATCTTGGAGCAATACGCCGACGACGCTACGTTCCAGGTCCCGACCTTGGACGCGCCCCTCCACGGGAAGACCGCGATTCGCGGCTTCCTCGCGGGGAGCTACCAGGCGTTTCCGGACTGGACGCTGGATGTCCAGCACGTCCACGTCTTTGGCCACGACGTCGTCACGCTGAACTCGGTTCACGGAACCAACACGGGTCCGCTCACCGCCGAGGACGGAAAGTCGATCGCCCCCACGAACAAGAAGTTCGTCCAGGAGCAGATGTCGCGCGTGGTCCTGAACGACGCTGGTAAGATCCAGTCGTTCCGTGCCTACGGAATCGGCTCGGACCTCAACCGGCAGCTCGGTCTCGCCCGGCAGATCGTCCTCGCGCCGTAGGTCCATCGGGTCTACTGCCTCGGGTCTTCGGACCCGATAACGAGGTCAACCTCTTCCCCGGCCCTCCGGGCCGGGCCCCCTCCCTAGTTGGACGGTTATCTCTGGAGGTGCCACCAGGATTGCACCTCTCGGGAGGAGTCTGTGTGGGGCCCGGCCAACGGGCACCCGAGAGCGCTAACTGGCCCCCGGGACCCACCACTTCTCGGAAGAGTCGTACACCCACCACTCGTCGGTGATCTTGCCGTCCCGCAGCCGGAAGAAATTCATCCCTCTCAGTGCGACCTTGCGTGCCGAAGTGGAGTGCTCCCCTCCCTGGCTCGGGGGGGTCCCGGTTAACGTTGTCCTGCAGGCCACCATGTCTCCCTCCGCGATCATCTCTTCGAGCTGGAAGTGCTCGTCCGGGTAGAGCGAGCGCTCGACCTCGAACTCCTTCCGTACCCCGGCGGGTCCCGTGAGAGAACCTGCCCCGGGGGCATCGTGCATGACGAAGCCGGGGGCAACGATCTCGTCGACGTGGGACAAATCGCCTCGGTTCCAGAGCTCCTCGACGAATCGTCGAACGACAGTCTTATTCGATTCGGTGGTAGGCTTCATTTTTCCTCGAAGAGGGGACACCCTTCCGAATGATAATCTCCCCGGGGGTTACCCCCTGGTCGGATGGATCCCGTTGGCGTCGTGGGTGGGCCGCCAGAACCTATTCGATGGCTCGGAACCGTTTCCTTGCCCGTTCAAACCTTGAAAAACACGAGTTGACCAGCCGTGAGTGCGTTCGAGATTGCACCCAGGTCCCGAACCTGGGAACGCGGCGTCCGCGGCCCACTCAGTCCGAGACCGCACTGCAGCCACCTCGAATCGGACTCGTTGCCCCCCGAGCGGCAGCGGGGCGCAGGCACGGTGCCTCCGTCCATCCGCGAACTCAAAGCAAGCCTTGCCTTCGTCGCGCGCTAAGGTGGAGGCGGCGGGGGAGGGGGCGGTGGGGGGACACTCGCTCGCGCTTGCAGAATCGACTGGGCCCATTGAGTCGCGTTCGGAAGATCGAACTGCAGCCGGCCGTGGATTGAGTCCACGGTTAGGAGGGTCTTCGAGTCGATGATGAAATCCCCCTGGGTGGCCATCGGGAAGGCATTGAGGAGCTTGTCCAGTCCTACCTCCACAGACGGAAGAAGGAACCCACCCGAGTACACCTCGAATGTGAGCCGAAGGTTGGTCAAGACCAGCAGACCGGAAGGCCGTCCGAGCTGAGAATACCAGGTCGTCGGTTGTTGAGCGAAGACGATCTCGCCAGGTTGGAGCTGCATGGGGGACCCCTCTTGCTACGGCACCCTGACTATCTACCTTCCGCGCGAGCCGCTGCAGGCGGTGTCTGCGAGGGCGACGGAGCAGGTTGCCGCTCGTCGCCCGGAAGCGCCTTCGACGCACGGGTCAATGGTGCTTGAGGGCAACGGCATCCTCCGATAGTTGGCGCGGAGGCGAGTCCGGCTGCCCTAGGCTAATGAGACACGTGTACTCTTCCATCTCATGGCTGAGAGGAAGCCGGCGGCAAGAAACGCGCAGAAGTCCGCTACCCGATTCTCGGATGAAGAACGAGCCGCGATGAAGGATCTCTCCCAGGAACGGAAGGTTGTCTGGGGGAAGAACAGGGAGGACGATGAACGCGCCGTGCTCGCGAAGATTGCCCAGATGCCTGGAACCGACCGGACCATGGGGAGGCGGATTCACGACATCATCAGGACCAGCGCCCCTACGCTCTCGCCGAGACTCTGGTACGGCATGCCCGCGTACACGAAGGACGGGAACGTTCTGTGCTTCTTCCAGCCAGCCCACAAGTTCAAGGCGCGGTACGGGAGTCTCGGATTCTCGGACGAGGCTAAACTGGACGAGGGCCGCATGTGGCCGATCGTCTACGCGCTCTCGGAGCTCACTCCCACCGAAGAGGCATCGATCGCTTCACTCGTGAAGAAGGCCCTGGGCTGAGCATCTAGCTCGTGGCCCGGCTCGGAAAGTTGACTGTCTAGGGGTGTTCAGCCAGCTTCTGCTCTAACAGGTCCAGCTGCTTCCTCAATCGCGAAATCGCGGCCGCGTGAGGACGAATCCGCAGCGAGAACTCGTTGGTCTGAACCTCCTCCCATTCGGGTGACGTCGTCGTCGAAGGGACTGGGCCTTTACGCATGGGCTCCCGGCGGCCCTTCGTGTGAACAGGTGCGCCCCCGCGACTTGTCTCGGGCCGAATGACCCCGATGGGCCCCGATGGTTCGCCTCCACTGGAGGCCCTACCATCCGCCAGGACGAGAATTCCGGTGTGGGTCAAATATTCCATCAGAACATCAATCGCGCCGGCCTCTTTGTCAACGGAGACGTGGGCGGTGGCGGCCAGAGCGACGGCGAGCTCTTCGGGAGGTACCGCCGCGGTGGGGTTGCTCCGAGGGAAGTTCCTTGCAAGCTTGCCGAACCAGCTCTTCTCGATCAACGACCGAAGAAGCCGTCGGCCCCGGCTCTCATCGGCGAGCTGCGTATTGATGAGTTGCATCGCGACGGGTGTGGGCTTGAATTCGCCGGGCTTCTCTTCGATGAGGAGACCCATGCCACAAAGGAAGGCCACATTCAGTTCGGCAGCCCCAGCGGGTATGCCCTGCCCCTCCACCGCCCCCGCCGTCACAGGTTCGGTCCCATTGCGGCTGGCACCCATGAACCGCCGCAGGACGGCGAAGTGGGTCTCCATCGGGAACTGCCCTGATGGAAGCGGGTAAGCGGGAGACGATCGCCCTGATCTCGAAGCCTTCGCGGGGGGAACCCCCGAAGGAAGGCTACTTGGGGGTCGGTCCTGCATCCTTCTCCCTCTAGATTCGCATCGACTCCGTAATGGACTTTTCCCGACCCCCGCTGGGGGGCCCAAGACCCAAAGCTACGGGAATTCCTGCTCGCTTGCGGGAGCCCGACCCCAGAGCAGAGGAGGTGCAACGTGCGTTGCACCCGGGCCTCTCGCCCATAGGCGCGGGAGTTCACCCGAGAAGGACCGAATTCCCCGGAGTCATTGAATCGTCACTGCTTGAGGGTTTATTTGTCGTAACGGGCTAGGAGTGTAGCGATGGTCTCCACAATCGATCTCATGGACTTCGTCCACGAACTCCGGCAGGATTTTTTCGAATGCGCGGCCAAGCTCGGCTGGAAAGAGTTCTCCAAGGACCGGGGGGTGAGCATGCACTCGTTTCGCAACATCTTCCTCCACCTGGCGTACGTGGAAGAACAGCACGTTACCGAATTCTGCGAAGGGCGACCTACTCCCTGGATGCCCGAGGTGATGAGAATCCCCCGGGACCGATACGTCACGATCGCGTCGGTTCGCAAACGGCTCCGAGAGGTTCGCGCGATGGGCGATCGAAGGTTCAGGAAATGGAACACTCCCGAGGAGCTGGAAAAGCCCGCAGTCTGGGTAGCCACGAAGAAGTACCCGTTGCGGTTGTCCCGGGACTCCGCCCTCGCGCAGTGTTTGACAGAGCACTTGCTCCACTTGGGGGAAGTGGAAGCCATGCTCTGGCAGATGGACGTGGAGCCGCCCACCACATTTTGGATTGAACGACGTGTACTTCGAGGGAAGTGGCCTCCTCCCAGGTCGGCCCTCTTCCAAGAACGGGTACTGCCGAGACGGAGAACCGCACTTCGTTCAGTTAAGGCAGCGAAGAAGCGACTTTGAACAGGTTTACAGTTTCTTTTTGGAGTCCTCAACCGGCGAATAACGACCCCGACGTCTATTGATTCCAGGGTTACGATGCAGCGCCGACCGGCCGCCTTGTAGGTGCAAGTCTCATTGCGTGTCTAGAGTAGGGCGCGCTCCCTCGGCGAAAATTGTCTCCTGAGCCGTTTCTTGGCCATTTCTCGGCTGGCGCTCGGCTACTCGTCGGGGGCACCGATCGCCTCGTTCGAGCTCGATGTGGTGGGCATGGGGGCGGGCGACATTTGGTCCACGCCCAGAGATCTCTTGCACTGGGACGAGGCTCTTGCCGTGCCGGGTCGTCTCCTGAAAGGCAGCTCCCTCGCGGCAATGTTCGCGAGCCATGCCACCGTTCCCCCCGATGGCGCCGGCGATCTTCCGATGGGTCCGGAATGCAACCTACGGGTACGGCTGGGGCCCAGGGGAATTTGACGGGAAGCATATCCGGTTCCACACTGGGGACAATTCCGGGTATAGGTCGGCCAACGCCCACTTTCCTGAGACGAACTCGATGCATTGGGTCCTGACCAACGAATACAACGGTGACTTTCGGGAGGTCGTACTGCACTTGTTTGAATCGATAGGTTGACCAAGCGCACTCTCATCCCCCGGCGTCCTAGGGGTGCAATGCGATTGACCACGGGTTTATGCCGTAAATCCTCGTCCCAATTCGATATGCGCGCCTCTCGAAAAGGGGCTTGGAAACTGACCCAAGTCGTCGCGCTTGGAGTGCTCCTTCTCTTGCCTGCACTTCCGGCTTTTGCGCCAGCCGGTCGAAACTCCCAGGGTACGACCGCCTCGGCGGCCGTGAACATTGCCGACGGACTGTACACGATGACCACCGAGCAGACAGCCAACGGAACGCCCTTCTGGTACAACTTCAACTGCCCTAGCCAAGCCCAGTTCGGGTGGTGCGTGGACCCCGTCGCGGTGGCGTACATCCCACCGGCGAATCTGGTAGTTATTTCCGAGGCGCACTGCCCCCTTCCGGGCTGTAATGCCACCCACAACTCCTTGATCGAGTTCAACCCAGCCACGCAAGCGTACGGCTCGCCGTTGATGCTGAATTGCATGCCGGAGACGCCCTACTACCCAGGGACCGGGAACGAATACCTGGTGCCCTGCTGGAACTACTCCCAGGGCTGGAGCAGCGTGATCGCCGTGAATTATCAAACGAACTCGATCGTGGCCAACATTTCGGACCCGGCGGGGGTCAACGCCATGGCGTACGATCCTTCGACTGGAATGGTCGTTGGTGGAGGGAGTAACGGTCTGGAGGTCATCAACCCGACCGCGGGAGTCGTGGTGTCCACCATGCAGGTACCGAACGCAACGTTCTCCCAGGTGTCCAACGCCGGGAGCGTGGGCGGGTCGTACACCTTGGTCTACGATTCCGGTACCAACAGCTTGATCGTCCCAACCACGACGAACAAGCTGCTCAGCGTCGATCCGATGCACGGAACGATTGAAGCATCGGTTTCATTGCCCTCCGCCCTGAATTCTCTTGCCATTGATTCCGCCACGAACCAGCTGTTGGTCGCAACGGTCAATTCCAGCGGGCAGAACCCCACCTACGCGGGGACCTTCAGTGTGTTGAATGCCCGGACGTTCGCGCTGGAGTCCCGGTTCTCGGTTCCGGACTGCGCCGGCAGTCTTTGCGGGCAGGGATTCCTAGAACAAGTTTTGACCGACCCGTTGCACGGTGATGCCTATCTGGTCGCGAGCTACGGGATGTGGACGCTGAATCTGTCCACCCTCTCCATCGTTGACGCGATCCCGACCGAGAGTGATGGATTTCCGGCAAGTTCGACCTACGTTCCAACCACGGACCAGATTCTCTTGACCTACGCTAACCCCATGACGAGCCCCGGCCTGCTTGTACAACTCCATCACGGAAGCATCACGGTCCTGACCTCCTTCCTTTGGATGCCACCCATCTACGGCGCGCTGACCCTCGTCCTCCTGGTCGCTTTGGTGGTGGCCATCGTCGTCTGGGTCCAGGTGCGGGCGTGGCGCTCCCACCGTAAGAGCCCGGTGCCGAATTCGGTTCCTTGACCCTGGATCCCCCGGCCGAGGCTCAGTCCGAAGGCGCAACGGAGAGTGGACCCGCCCGCCGGGGGGGAGTTCAGGACCAAAGCTCGTCAAATTCGTATGGCTTGCCGAAGTATACCCAGCATTCCACGATCTTACCGTCCCGGATTCGATACACATTCACACTCTCGTCCTCAATGGTCCGCCCTTCCCGCGTCGCCGTGTAAGTAACCCACTGGAAAGCCGTGGTGTCGTTCGCCACAACCTCGTGGAGCTCTTCCCGGATGGTCCCCCCGCTCTTCTCAAAGAGCTGAGCCCCCCAATGGGCAATCTCATCAAACCCACGAAAGTCGCCCGACAAGGCTCCTCTTCCAGAAACACGCCAAACAACATTGGAGTCGAAGGCAGGTCTAGCAGCCTCTACATCGCCCCGCATGAACGCAAGGAATGCGTTCCGGATCAGAGTTTCATTGGGATGCACTATGAGCCACCCGAAGTCGGACGATGAAGAGAGGACCGGTAGAGATGCTTAGAGATTCCGGTCCCTCAATTTGAACCTCTATTCGTAAGGGGTGCCACGGAGATTGCACCCAAGGTCGGTGCACCCTCCTTTGCGCCCTTTGAAAGCGGCCGGGTCTGTACATGACAACTGCTCAAGGTGCGAGATCGGTCGGAGCAGCTGCTGGTTTGGCGTGGGAGTGCTCGGCGCAGTACCGACGGGGTCAATTTCAGAAAACTAAACCCCTTAGTCCGCGGAAGACCACTCATTGTCAGTCGGCTCCGCCAGGGGGATTAGGGGATGACGCACGAACTGCCGGTCTCCGATGGCGATGCACGATCGGCGGGTTCCGGTCTACAACCCGCGCTCAAGGATTGGGGTACATGGGCGAAGCTCGCGGGGCTGACTCTGGTGTTGTCAATCCTGTTTTCGTTCGATTTCTGGAGGTTTACATTCTCCACGGCATTCTTCGGGAATCCCCTCGGGTGGGTCCTCCTCGCGCTTGTCGCGAGCGTACTCTTCGGGTTCTTCACGCTGGCTTCCACTTGGACAGGGTGGAGACAATGGACCGCTGTCTTTCTGGTCTTTTACGGGGTGCCGTACGTCCTGACTGTGGCGGAAGCTCCTTACTTGCCAAGCGTGTTGACAGCGAGCAGGGTTGCCGACATCCTAGTGAACGGAGCCATCGTCGCCGCGGTTTTTGGGGCAGTACTGGTGACACTGCTCGGGCGAGCTGCGCCCGAATCCGCCGCCGGGCGAAGCCGCCTCGTCATGCCGGCGGGTGAGTGGGCGTGGAAGCTTCTCTGCGCCGGCGCGGTGTACCTGGCGTTGTTCCTTGTTTTCGGGGAGGCGGTTTATGCCCCGCTGGCCAGGGCCATGGACTCGGCAGCGTACGCCGCAGAGCAGGCCGCTGTACCTGCTTCAGGAGCCGCCCTTGTCTTTCCAATCGAATACGTCCGTGGAGTGCTCTTCGCAGTGTTTGCCGCCCCGGCCGTGATGGCCCTTCCGTACGGTTGGAGAAAGACCGGCACATTCGTCGCCCTGCTGATCAGCCTCCCAGAGTCGGCATTGATTCTTTTGTCGACTGCACTATCCCCCGGACTGGTCCCGGCCCATTTCGTGGAGGTGCTCGGCGCCAATCTGGTTCTCGGAGTAGCGGTGGTGTGGATCTTCCAACGGCGGGAACGTCTGCCCTCCCCCAGTGCCCTACCTCGGGCCGCCCAGGGCAGCCCTGCCTAGTGGCCCGTGGAGCGAGCCGCGAGAAAGGTAGCCGGCGGCGGGCCGTTTGAAAGGGGTAGGTTGTCAAACACTAGATTCCGCTAAGTCGTCGACCGCTTGCTATGGTTCCGAGGTTTCGGTGTCAAAGATTTCGTCAAGGACGCGCAGCGAAGAGCGTGACCACCACGAACGAAAAGAGGAGCGCCACTCTGGGAAGAACCGGGCCGAGTGACGAACTCGGCGACGCAGCCACGTCAGTAAAGGCGACGCTGGGCCAACCGGCCCGCTACGGGACGGCTGTTTGGATCGTGGCGAGGAATTGAGTGCCTTCTTCAACGAGGGCGTCGCGGCGGAAGTCAATCCTCGCGCCAGGGTTCCTTCTCGGGTGGGGGGGTGGGAGCCGACGTCTCCTTCCAGGGAAAAAGCACCGCGGGCGGAGGGGACGGCGGCGAAGCGGGGGGAGCCTTTCTTCGACGGCGCTCGGAGTCGCGTGGCGCCGGAAGAGCAGCCAGAATCAGAACCCCCATCGCCAGAACCGCAATCAGTACAACCACCAGCCCGATAATCACGTACTCGAGGATAGGGAGGCCCGACGAGGAACTCGGCGCCACGCTCACCGTCACCAGATCGAAGCCCGAGCTCTGCGTTACTGGCGAATAGGCGCTGTCCGTCACCGTGTAGCAGTAGTAAGTGGTCGTCGGCGGCGATACCGACAGCGTCGAGGACTTCCCGAGTGGGGTGCCCGCATTGCACGCCCCCCCACTGGTCGCCGAGGAATACCATTGATAGCTGTACGGCGTTGTTCCTCCCGACGGGTTCGCCGTCAGCAGAATCGACTGCCCGTTGTCGATCGTCGGCACCGCCGGGCTCACCGACTCGGCCACCAGCGCCGCGCTCACCGTCACCAGGTCGAAGCCCGAGCTCTGCGTACCTGCTGAGGACGCACTGTCTGTCACCATGTAGCAATAGTACGTATTCGCCGTTGGCGACAGCGACTGCGTCGAGGACGTCCCGAGCGGGGTGCCCGCGTTGCACGCCCCCCCACTGGTCGCCGAGGAATACCATTGATAGCTGTACGTCATCGTCCCTCCCGACGGGGTCGCCGTCAGCAGGATCGATTGGCCGGTGTCGATCGTTGGCGACGCTGGACTCACCGACGCGGCCACCAGCGCCGAGTTGACCGTCACCGGCCCGCTTGCCGTTGAGGTCGTAGTCGTAGGGGTGGGTTTTGAAGAGTCGGCCAGCACGATCTCATACGTATAGTTCCCTGTCGCCTCGCTCGCTCCCACGACGCAGTTTACCACTTCGCCGTTCGAGGCCGTCCCGGTCGAAGTCGCACACTGGGTCGAGGTCGCCGCGAAGTAACCGCCTGAATTGTAATCAACCATCCACGTGTACGTCACCGGCGGGTTACCGCCCAACGTGGCGGGCAGCGTGTCGGTCGTTGCCGTCGGTGTCTGCCCCTGGTCGATCGTTGGAGTCGAAACCGTCGGGGGGCTGGTGGTCGCTAGAGCCGGCAGCGTTGTGACGTCTGTTAAGGCCACTGAGTCGGCGCTGGGGCCCGTGCTGTTCGACACGGTAACCTCAAAGCAATAGGCACTTCCGGCTGTCAGTCCTGTGAGCGTAGCCGCATCGTAGGGGCTTGAAGCCGCGAACACGGCCGAGTAAGTTCCACACGAGCCGCTCCAAGTCGCTTGCCACACCTCCCCCGCGGTAAGAGTGGAGACTTGCGATGCCGTGTCCATCCACGTCAGCGGGATGGTGGTCGTGGTGACAGTTCCCGCTGCCAGTCCCGTCGGTGCAGCGGGCACGCTCGCGGGCAGCAATCCCACGCAATCCGTCTGCCAGAAGGCACCCGTGCTCAGCGTAGCCGTGGAAGTGTAAACACCCGTTGCAGCGGTAGCGCCGTCTTGGGTTTCTTGCGTGACCACATCGGTCGTGGTTGCTTCCATCTCAAGTTGCGCCTCTGGTGAGGTTGGCGTGATGGTAGCTTCGGCAGTCGTCCGAACTCCGACCGCATCGAATATCTGCTCGTTGGCGGCCGTCGTCGTGACAGCGCAGGTCGCAGATGTCGATGGAGGCGGACCCGAAGCAGTAGTTCCCACGCCTGAATAGTAAGTGGCCGTCACCACCGTATTCGTGAAATCGGTAAACTCAACGTCGTAGTAGGTGGCCGCAGTGAAGTTGACGTATGGCCTCACCGTTGCAGCCGTAGTGATGACCATTCCCCAAATCTGGCTGAGCGGTGCGGTGGCTGGTGTGGCCGCAAGGTCCGTCGGCGTGTAGCCGTGGACTGCCACCGCTGATGGAGCCGTGGTGGAGTAAATCGTGACCGCAATGAGCAAGACAGACCAGGCTGCCACCGCTATGGTGTTCGTGCTGCACGTCGTGGCGGCATTGCAAGCCTCACCACCATAACCCGGGTTGATCCCGATGGTATCAACGCCCAGCCCTCCCGGGGGTTGGTTCGGGACGGGACGGGCCATCGGCGGAGCGACGAGACTGAAGCCACCGAGGATTCCCGCAACCAGGAGGCTGGCAGCCATCCATAGCGCGAACCGTCTTATTGGGTAGAGTTTCGACATGCAAAAACCGGGGCGATAAATAGAACCTGGATGGAGTGTACTTATACGCATCGATGCAGATGTGAGAATGTTGGGTGGACTCTTCCAGGGGCGAGCTAGGTCGGGGGTCGTGGAACGAGGCCCTCAGGCACGGTGAACATCCCTGTAGCGGCGGGTCCGCTTTGTTGTCGCTGCTCCACAAACAGCCCCTAGAATACCACTTGGAGGCCGGGTCGCACGAGCTGAACCTTTCCAACGCCGGGGATTTTGTACGGCCCCCCGGCCCACCCGGAATGACCGAGGTAGCCATCTCTGTATCAAATTGGAATGGGATTGGTTGCAACGGAGATTGCACCCGTTACTCTCCCGAATTGGCTCAGACGGTTCGGGAGAGTAACGGGTGCAATCTCCGTTGCAACCAATCCCATTCCATCTCTGTATCAAATTGGAAT
>Ga0187808_10000146_pt1 | contig 17445 bp, 12 predicted proteins | sample NC_wetland_sal_i_5_FD_132427 | JGI IMG/M metagenome (GOLD analysis project Ga0187808, IMG submission 132427) | Wetland sediment microbial communities from Neuse River Estuary, North Carolina, USA - ASW_3 | ecosystem: Environmental > Aquatic > Freshwater > Wetlands > Sediment | place: USA: North...
GGCCCGTAGTCGGCGCCCGGCTTGATCGTGACCCACAGCTGCGCGGTGCTGGCGCCGACCACCTGGTCGGAGGTGACGGCGGGGCGGCCGATCGTCGCGCCCACGGCCGCGACCGCCGGCAGCGCGCTCAGTTCGCCGCTGGCCCGCGCCACCATCTGGTCCATCGAGGTCAGCGACACGCCCGGCGGTGCGTTCAGCCGCACGATCAGCCCGCTGTCGTCGAACGACGGCTGGTTCGGGTGCATGAAGGGCAGCACCGCTAGCGCCGCGACACCGAGAGCGAGGCTGACCGCCGCGCCGGTCAGTATCAGCCGCGGCGCCCGCGCGAGCCTGTCGATCAGCCGCGCGTAGCCGGCGCCGAGCACCCGGGGCAGCGGGCTGCCGTGCGTCTGCGGCGGCAGCACCGTGAGCAGCAGGACGGCGAGCGCGGGGGTGACGGTCACCGCCACCACCATGGAGACGATCACGGCGAGCGCGAACGAGACCGCCATCGGCCGCACGAACGACGCGGTCGGCCCGGTGGCCAGCAGCAGCGGGACGACGCTCAGCGCCGCCGCCAGGCCCGCCCCGGTCAGCGTGCCGCGCATGTCCGCGCACGCCGCCGCGATCAGCCGCGCGGTCCGCCGGCCGGGAGCGCCGGCGGCGTGCGGGGTGGGTGCGCCGCGCGCCCCCGGCGCTCGGTCCGGCCCTATCCTGGCGGCGATCGCCTGCGCCTCGCCGACCGCCTCCATGACGACGATCGCGAGCGCGAGCAGCAGGCCGAGGGTGACCAGCGCGTTGAAGGTGTACCCGCGCAGCGCGAGCACCGCCGTCGCGGCCACCAGCGACAGCGCCATCGCGAACAACGCGGTGAACGACAGCCGCAGCTGCAGCAGCAGCGCGAGCAGCGCGAGCGCGGCGAGCACGCCCGCCGCCACCAGAGTGCTGCGCAGGTTGTCCAGCGCGCCGCGCAGGTAATCGTCCTCGCGGAACAGCGAAGCGTCGACGGTGACCCCGGGCAGCCGCGGCTCCATGGCGGTCAGCGTTTGGTCCACCTCACGAGTGACCCCGAACACGCCCGCCGACGGCGACGACTGCACCACCAGCACGACGCCCTGGCTACCGCCCTCCTGCCCGTCGCCGGTCAGCGCCTGGCCGCCCGGCGTGACCTGCGCCACGTCGCCGAGCCGCACCCCCTTGGCGGCGCCGGCGACCTGCAGGTTCGCCATCGCGGCGGGGGTCGCGAACGGCAGCGCCGGCTGTATCGGGTCCGGCGCGGACGACGCCACGGGCGACACCGGCTGAGCGTCCCCGGCGGTCCGCATGATCTGCGCGAGCGTGATGTGGTCCGCGGCCAGCCGGGCGGGGTCGACCTGTACCCGCAGTTGCGGGCCCGCCTGCCCGAACGTGGACACGTTCGCCACCCCGGGCAGCGCGAGCAGCGTGGGCACGATCGCCCACTGGGCGAGCACCGACTCGTCGGCCAGGCTGAGCGTGCTCGAGGTCAGCCCGATGAGCATCACGTCGCTCGCCGATGACGCGGGCGCGGTGATGACGGGCCGCCCGGCCGCCCCGGACGGCGCGGCCGCCCCGGACAGCCGCTGCTGGACCAGTTCCCTGGCGCGGTCGGGGTCGGTGCCGGCGGCGAAGCGCAGTTCGATCGCGGACAGGCCGGCCACCGAGTCCGAGGTGACGTCGGCGACCCCGGGCACGCCGTTCCTCAGGTTTTTCTCAAGCGGAAGGGTGACCAGCGCCTCGACCTCGGCGGCGGACAGCCCCGCGGCCTCGGTCTGCACGTCGACCGTGGGCGGGGAGGTCCCCGGCAGCGCCTCCGCGGGCATCTGCGCTAGCCGCAGGATGCCGGTCACCATGATCGCGACCGCGAGCGCCACCACCAGCAGCCGGAGCCGGATGCTGATATCGACGATCCTGCGCAACCGCCGTCACCCCCGTCCCAGCGTTGCGCCTGAGTCTCCCCAGTTCGGTCTTACCCGCAAAATCTTTCATCCGAACGGTCCCCAGCTCCCTGCTCAGCGCCCATGGCTGCGGGGTCGGGTCGGCAGTATGCCGAATGCGCGATCGACCCAATCTATCCACGCCAAATGCGCAATCGCCTCGCGCTGGTGTCGGGGCGCTGGCGTCGCCTCGCGCTGGTGTCGCCTCGCGCTGGTGTCGGGGCGCTGGTGTCGGGGCGCTGGCGTTTAGGGCGAGACGGTGCCTGCCGCCAGGGCGACGGCGATGCCGACCGCCGCCGCGGCGAGCAGAGTCAGCACGACGCCGCGGCGGACAGCGAACAGCAGGACCAGCGCGCCGGCCAGCACGAGGTACTGCCAGGGATGGCTGATCTCCCTGGTCAGCGTGACGACCGAGCCGAAGATCGCGCCGATGGCGGCGGGGCCCGCCCCCTCGAGGAACGCGCGGGCCCGCTGGTCGCCGCGGATCCGGTCGAAGTGACGCCCGCCGAGCAGCACGAACGCGAACGACGGCGCGAAGGCGACCGCGGAGGCGAGCAGCGCCGCGCCGATCCCCGCGGCGGCATAACCGACCACGGCGACCGTCTGCACAACCGGACCCGGCGTGATCTGGCCGAGCGCGACCGCGTTGAGGAACTGTGCGCCGGTCATCCAGTGGTACCGGCCGACCGCGTCGGCCTGCATCAGCGGGATGATCACGAACCCGCCGCCGAACGACAGCGCGCCCACCTTGAACGCCACCCACGCGACCGAGGCCAGCACCCCGCCTCCGGCCAGCCACGTCACCGCCAGCGGTGCCGCCGCCAGCCCGCGCAGCTTCGCGCCGCCCCCGCCGTCGCCCGCGCCACCGTTACCCGCACCACCGTCACCGTCACGCCCGGCGCGCCGTGCGGCCGCCGTCCGGACGATCAGCTCGACGGCGCCGCAGGCGAGCAGCACGACGACCAGCCACGGGCCGATCGTCGCCGCGGCGGCGAAACCGGCGGCCAGGTAACACAGCCAGCGCGCCGCGGCGCGCCGGTTGCGCCAGCTCGGGACGGCCAGCGACCAGCCGGCGGCGGCCGCGACGGCGGGCACCGCGCCGCCGGCGCCGGCCCCGGCGCCGAGCACGGCCAGCGGTGGGGATTTCGACACGAACAGCACCGCGAGCGCGAGGATGACGATCAGGCCGGGCACGATGAACGCCGCGCCGCCGATCAGGGCGCCCGCGCGGCCGCGCAGCCGCCAGGCGCAGAAGATCGCGAGCTGGGTGGAGGCCGGGCCCGGCATCAGGTTGCAGACCGCGATCGCGTCCTCGAACTCCCGCGCGTCCAGCCACTCCTCGCGCTCCACGCAGAGCTGCCGCAGCAGCCTGATGTGCGCGGGCGGCCCGCCGAACCCGGTGACCCCGATCCGTCCCCACTCGCGCAGCACCGTCGTCAGCGGCACACCGGGCATCGCATGCTGCTCACCGGCGGGGTCCGCCTCATGCGTCACGAGGGCATCGTAGTATGCGCGGCCCGTCACCCGGGTAGACCAGAGCCGTGGACGTCGAGGTCGTCATCGAGATCCCGCAGGGGTCACGGAACAAGTACAAGATGGACCAGCGAACCGGACGGATCCGGCTGGACCGGATGCTGTTCACGTCGACGCGCTATCCCCTCGACTACGGGTTCATCGCTGGCACGCTGGCCGTCGACGGCGAGCCGCTGGACGCGCTCGTCTGGCTGGAGGAACCGGCGTTCCCCGGCGTCGAGGTGACCGCTCGGCCCGTCGGCATGTTCGTGATGTACGACGAGGACGGCCTGGACGGCAAGGTGCTCGCCGTGTGCTCGAACGACCCGCGGATGGACTGGGTGCGCGAACTCGACGACGTGCCCGCCCACCTCACCGCGGAGATCAGCCACTTCTTCAACATCTACAAGGAGCTCGAGCCGGGCACGTGCACCGAGGTCCGCGGCTGGCTGAGCCGTACCGAGACCGAGGACGCCATCGAGGCGGCGCGGGCCCGGGCCGCCGCGGGCTAAGGGGAACTCCGCGCGTCGTCGCGGCGTCTAACGAGCGTGACGAGCATCCGGTGGAAACGCGCCGACAGGCGCGCGATGCTCGCGACGGCTGCCATCACCGCGGCTGCCATCACCGCGGCGGGCTGCACCGGGGCGCGCACACCCGCGTCGGCGAGCCGGACGACGGCGCAGGCCCGTTATCTCCAGACGTCAACCCCGCCCGCGCCGTCGAGGCTGCCCGGGGTGGTAGTGACGACTCCGCCGGCCGCGGTCACTGGCCGGCTGCCCCGCGCGACGGGCGGCGCGCGGGCGCTGTGGCAGGGCGCGCCGTGGGGCGGCGTCACGTTCGACGGCGGGACGCTGCTTGGCATCGACGGCGCGCAGATCGACGCGATCGCGGCCGCGACAGGAAAGCCCGCCTGGGCGGCGACCATGCCCCCGGCCCTGCCACAGATCCTGGGGCTGCTGCCCGCGGGGAACGCGGTCATCGTCGAGGCCGGGCGCACGGTCGGGCAGGCGCCTGCCGCGGTGTTCGCCGTCGTCACCGAGTACGTCGCGCTGGACCTGGCCACCGGCCGGGTGCTGTGGGCGGTGCCGGTCGGCGGCGCCTATCAGAATCCGCCGCTGGCGGCGTCGGGCCGGTACCTGCTCACCGGGGACACGACCGGCGCGGTGGTCGCTCGGGTCATCGCGACAGGTGCGGTCGCCTGGCGGGACCCGCGTCCCGCGGTATGCGGCCAGCCGGCCAGCGCGGGAACGGACAACGCGGGTCTCGGGCTGGCGGCGGACGGGCCGCTGGTCGCCGCCTCTTTCGACTGCGGGCCGCGCGTCGTCGTGCGGCGCCTCGACCCCGCGACAGGAACGGCACTGTGGACCTGGCAGTCGCCGGCCGTCGCGGCCGGGGCGGTGCAGCAGCTCGCCGTTACCGCGGCGGCGAGCATCGGCGGGATCGTGCTGCTGGCCGGCGAGATCGCCGCGCCGCCCGCGGCCCGCGAGTTCGCCGCGCGACTGCCGCGGTACTACGGCTGGCCGCGGGCGCTCGACCCGCCCGACCAGGTGAGCACCGTCCTCGCGCTCAGCGCGGCGGACGGCCGACCGCTGTGGACCGAGCTGGGCGGCCAGCTCGAGACGTTCACGCTGACGGATGGCGCGGTGTGCGAGGTGGTCAGTACCGGGCTGGAGTGCCGCGACGACGCGACCGGCGCCGCGACGATGCCGACCCTGCTGACCGGCATGCAAGACGGGGACAGCCCGCCGTACGCGGATGACGCGCTCGCCGGGATCAGCGGCGAATTCGCCGCGGTCACGGTCCCGTCCGCGGCGAGCGGGACCGTGACGCTGCGGGTGGTCCGGGTACGGGACGGCGCGACGGTGGCCCGGGTCCGGGTGGCGATCGGGCCGGAGTCCCGCGGCGGTTCTGACTATCAGGTTTTCGCGGTCGCCGCCGGACCGCTGCCCGGCGGCGCGGTCGAGGTGCTGCTGCGGCGCGTCGACCTGCCCGGCTACCCGCTGCTCGCCCTCAAGGTGCCTTTGTCAGCCGGTAAGCGCGTACTTCTGCACCAGCGCGCCGACCTCAGGAAGCGCCGACTTCACGTGCTTAGCGGCGCCGCCGCGCACCGTGTTGTACGCCTTCACGATGACGGGCCGGTTCGAGTTGCGGCCGCGCTCGTCGGTGATCGTCAGCAACGCCTCGCTCACCTCGTCCTCACGCTTGGCCAGGTAGTCACCGAACGACCCGCCGCCCGCGGCGTCGAAGTCCGCCCAGTACGGCGCAAGCACTTCCGTCATGCGTGGCAGCAGCGTCTCGATCATGTCGTGAATGTGATTGGCGGAAAAGGTGCGCACTGTCTTGTAAGCGAGCTTGACCGCTGTTCCTGAGATGCCGGACATAGCGCCGACCTCGTGATCGACTAGCGCCTCGCAGTCCGCGACCACCTGCGGCTGGATCTGCGGAGCGAGCAACATCTCTTGAAGCGTGGCTGCCATGGCTGGCGTTCTCTCCTTATCGCAGGGGGCGCCCAGCGCCGCATCCCGCGGCCCCCGCCCCGTTGGTCCCCGCCGGGGCATGCCGCCCCAGGCTCCGTGCATGGCTAACGTAGCGGCCCTGGTCCCCGGCCGCCGGCCCGCTAGCAAAAACTATCTAGAACGTAACGAAATGTCATTTTCTGGGAGCCCTAAGATGACGCTGTGACGGCATCCGATTCGGGCCCGCTGCCCGCATCCGCGCGAGTACCGAAGGTATGGGGACACGTCCCACCGCGCAACAAGAACTTCACTGGTCGCGAAGAGATACTCGCGCTTTTGCGCGACAGGCTGACGAGCGCGAGCTCGGTCACCGTGCTTCCGCACGCCCTGCAGGGCATGGGCGGTGTCGGCAAGACTCAGGTGGCCATCGAGTACGCGTACAGGTACGCCGCCGACTACGACCTGGTCTGGTGGATCCCGGCCGACCAGCCGCCGCTGGTCCGGTCGGCCCTCGCCGCGCTGGCACCGCAGGTCGACGTGCCGCCCGCCACCGCGTCAGGGATCGAGGCCGCGGCGACCGCGGTCCTCGAAGCACTGCGCCTGGGCCGGCCGTTCAGCCGCTGGCTGCTGGTCTTCGACAACGCCGACCAGCCCGAGGACCTCATCGACATCATCCCGCAAGGTCCAGGGCACGTGCTGGTGACCTCGCGGAACCATCGCTGGGAATCGCGCGTGGACAGCGTTCAGGTCGACGTGTTCACCCCGGAAGAGAGCATCGCCTTCCTCGAGCGGCGGATCCGCGGCGAGCTCGACAGGACCAACGCCAGCGCGCTCGCCGCCGAGCTCGGCTACCTGCCGCTGGCACTGGAGCAAGCCGGCGCGCTGCAGGCCGAGACCGGCATGTCGATGGAGGAGTACCTGCGGCTGCTGAAGGAGCACGCGGTACAGATCATGGCCGAGGGCAAGTCACCCGACTACCCGCTGTCCATGACCGCGGCCTGGAAGCTCTCGGTGTCGACGCTCGAGCGGTACCAGGCCGAGGCGCTTGAGCTGCTGCGCTGCTGTGCGTTCATGGGACCCGAGCCCATCCCGCGCGACCTTTTCCCGCGCGGCGCGCACGCGCTGCAGCCGCCGCTGCGGGACTTGCTCGCCGACCCGATCAGGCTGGCACGGGCGATTCGCGAGCTCGGCCGGTTCGCGCTGATCCGGATCGAGGGCAGGGCCTGGCACATCCACCGGCTGACACAGGCCTTGCTGCGCGACGACCTGGATCCGCGGGACCAGGAACGGTACCGCGAGCAGGCGCAGCTTGTGCTCGCCGTCGGCGCGCCGCAGGAGCCGACGAACGACCGTAACTGGCCGCGGTACGCCGAACTGGTGTCGCACGTCGCCTCGGACGCGACCCAGATCGACCAGTCCGACGACCCGGCCGTGCGGCATTTCGCGACCGACATCGTCCGGTACCTGTACGAGTCGGGAGACTTCGCCGCGGCCCGCACCTTCGCCGAGCGGTTCATCAGCGCGTGGACCGCCAAACCGTCCATCCCGCGGGGCGATCAGCAGTTGCTCCGCGTGCGGCGGCACCTGGCGAACGCCCAGCGCGCGCTCGGCCAGTTCGACGCCGCCTACGCCGAGGACGAGGCGATCTTGCGGATCGCGACCGAGACGTTCGGCGAGCGCGACTCGTTCACCCTGCGGCTGACCAACTCCTTCGGCGCCGACTTGCGGGCCAAGGGAGAGTTCGCGACCGCACTGGAGCTGGACCTGCGATCGTATGAGGCGCACAAGGAGGTGGTCGGCGCCGCGGATCACCAGACGCTGCGCGTGGCGAACAACCTGGCGCTGGATTACGCGCTGAACAGCCGCTACCCGGAATCGCGGGACCTGCACAACGAGACGTACCGGCTGCGCAGCGAGGGGCCAGCGGAGATTCCCGCCCAGGAACTGCTGTCCTCGCTGGGCGGGCTGGCCAGGTCATTGCGGCTGTGCGGCGACTACAGCGCGGCGCGGGACGTGGGCCAGGAGGCCTATGACTCCGGTACCTCATCGCTCGGCGCGGAGCATCCGCGCACGCTGGAGGTGGCGATCGACTTGTCGATCGCGCTGCGGCGCGTCGGGACCTCCTACACCGACGCGGAAGACCTGGCCACGGCCGTCTTCGAACTGTGCCGCACGACCCTGGGCAAGTCCGCGCCGCTGACGCTGGCGGCCATCGTCAGCCTCACCAATATCCAGCGGGCCAGCAGCCAGATCGTTGACGCGCTGGAGATGAGCCGGCAGGCGGCGGACGAGTTCGGCAAGCTGTTCGGCGCCGACCACCCCTACTACTACGGCTGCCTTGGCAACGTCGCGCTGCTCGAGCGCGTGAACGGGAACGCGCAGCGGGCGCGCGCCCTGAACGAGGAGGCCCTCGCCGGGATGAGCGCCAGGCTGGGCCGCGATCACCACTACACGCTGACCGTGGCCGTCAACCTGGCGAGCGACCTGGCCGGCGTCGGCGAGAGCGAGAGCGCCCGCGGGCTTGGCGAGGGCTCGCTGCGCAGGCTGCGCCGGGTGCTGGGCGAGGACCATCCGCAGACCCTCGGCTGCGCGGCCAACCTGGTCGTCGACCTGCGTAACGGCGGGCCCGCGGGGGAGGCGGACGAGCTGTACGCCGACACGATCGCCAGGTACCGCGCGACGCTGGGCGCCGACCATCCGGACGCCGTGGCGGCGCAGGAGGGCCGCAGGCTGGACTTCGACTTCGACTCGCCGCAGATCTAGCGCGGGAGGGCGGGGACGAGCACGGGACCGTGCCGCTCCTCCCAGCGGGCCCGGTGCCGCTCGTTTTCCGCCGTGGCCAGCCGCCGCGCCGGCCCCGGCACCGGTTCGTCCAGCCAGCGCCGCAGCGTCGCGGTCATCGTCGCGACGAACCGCTCGCCGTCGCGCGTCAGCTGGCCGCTGGCCAGCAGGGTGCCGCAGCCGACCGCGGTCGCGTCCCGCCAGCGGGCGAACTCGGTGTCGGCGACGGCGACAGTGTCGCCAACGGCGTCCGCCGCCCGCTGGCGGCGCCAGAAGCCTGTCACCCCGAGGTGGGCGTACGTGCCCTGCAGCAGTCCGCTGGCTGGCCGCGGGTCCTCGCGCCAGGGCGCGTAGTACCGGGACCCGTCGTCGGCGTGCGTCAGCGCAACGAGGTCGAGCACCGCGGACAGCTTCATGTGCTGCACCTCGTGGGCGAGCGTCGCCGCGAGGCCGCGCGCGTCGGCCGGCTCGGACATCGCGACCGCGCCGAACGCCTCAGGTGCGGACGAACTGACGTGGCCGTGCGGCGGGGTGGCCAGCGGGACCGCCACCGCGATCACGGCCGCGACCTCCGCGGCGACGCGGGGATGGTGCTGCCGTAGCAGGTCCCAGGCGGCGGTGAAGGTCGGCCGCCACGTGCTCAGGTCCGGCGCGACCGCCGTGTGCGCGGCGGCCGGCATGCGGAACGGGTCGACGTCATCGAGGAGGATGCCAGCCATCTCGCCGGCGGCGGGCAGTACCGGGCGAAGCGGCCGCCAGCCCGCGGCGGCCTCGCGGTAGCGAGCCGGAATGTCGACGTGCCCGCCCGCGGTGCGCACCCGCGCGCCGTCGGGCGTGATCCGCACGGTCGCGACACCGGCGCCCGCACCGACGTCGACGGCGCCTAGCGACGGCAGCACCACCCGCCCGTCCACGGCCGATACGGGTATCTCGCCGGGTTCCCCGGCGCGGATCGCCGCCGCGGCGGCGACGTTGCCGAGCCCGTCGGCGCAAGCGCCGAGCCGCCGGGGTCCGCCCCGGAGCGCGAGCGTGGTCCGGTAGGCCCAAGCGCCCACAGTGGGGTAGCGGACGACCGCGCCGACCGCGCCGGGATCCCTGCGCTGCGCCCGGGCGAGCAGGTCGTACGCCGCGGGCGCGTGCTCGCCTATGCCGCGCAGCAGCAGCACGTGCTTGCTGTACTGGGACCGCCGCAGCAGGCCGATCGCCCCGGCGCCGCCGCCGGCGGCCAGCACGTCGAACAAGGACGCGGGCAGCCGGTGGTAGGCCATGCTCATCGAGGTACTCCCCGCGCCCCGGCGCCGTGCGCCCCGACTCCGTGGGTACCGAGCCGCCGGTCGACATCGGCCTGCACGGTCGCGCGAATGTGATCGATGAGGCGCATCAGATCCGGGCAGTAGACGGAGGGGTTGGCGAACCCCGTGGCGGCGCGGTACCGGTGCGCGTACAGGCCCCCGCCGCACACCCGGCTGAGGTGACATTCCTGGCATCGCGTGCACAAGGCGCGCACGCCCCAGTGCCTGGCGGCGATCTCAGGCAGCCACAGTGCGGCGTCGAACGCGTCGCGTTCGACATCCAGGCCGGTGCGCGAAGCCCCGTGGAACGCCGCCTTCAGCGTGTCGACCTGTTCGATGGCCCCGTTGGTCTCCACCACCACGACGTTCACCGGCGCCGCCCCGACGCTCTCCGCACCGGAGGTGCCGCCAAGCAGCGCCCGGACAATCTCCTCGAACAGGCGCACACGCGTGCGCGGCCGCGCGTACCAGTCGTCGAAGATGGTGATCAGCCAGTCCGCGTACGGCGTCCGCGCCGGGTCGGCGACCCGCCCCGGCGGCGGTGCGTCCCAGTGGCCGTGCGGGAGCAGGAAGTCGGTCTTCGGCGGGCCGCAGGAGAGCAGCGCGTGGTAGGTGTCCAGCGGGTCGTTGCGCGGGTCGATCACGCACAGGACGCCGCTGAACAGGTCGCGGTACCGCGGCGAGGTCAGCAGCGCCAGGCCCGCGGCGACCGCGGCGTGGCTGCCGCGCCCGTCGCGGAACCGCCGGTGCCTGTCGTGGGCGGCGGCCGCGCCGTCGAGGCTGACACCGACCTCGATGCCCAGCCGTCGGAACATGTCAAGGAACTTCTCGTCCAGCCGGACACCGTTGGTCTGCACCCGCGGGTGCACGACGACGTCGTGGCCCGCGGCGTCCCTGATCATGGCCACCAGCCCGGCGATGAAGTCAGGCCCGGCGAGCAGCGGCTCGCCGCCGTGCAGCACGACCCCGATCTCGGGCACCTCGTGCGCCCGGACGTGCTCGCCGATGCGGAAGGCGACCTGCCGCGCGGTGGCCTGCGACATCCGCGCGGGCTGATCCCGCCAGGACCGGTCGGCCATCTCGTACACGTAGCAGTAGTCACACGCCAGATCGCAGCGGCTATGGATCTTGACGACGAATTCCCTGAAGGGCGGGGACGGGAACGAGTCCGCGGCTACGTCGAGCATGGCCGTCCATTCACGCGGGGCGCGCGGGGCATACGCACATCCAACCACGCCGACACGCCTCACGTGAGGCAGCTCCGTCTTTCCTGGCGCGTTAACCTAGCAGCCACCGGCATTTCCTAACGACCCGGACATAACGCGCGAAGGTGAGCGATGACCACTCGCCGGCCCCTGCTGTTCGCCCTGATAACGGGGCTGTGCCTGGCCGCGGCGGCGGCTCTGCTCAGCGTCTTCGTCATCGCGGGCCTGTGGGGCAAGGTGGGCACGGTCGGCGCGGCGATCGCCGCGTTCGGCGTCGTCGTCGCGCAGGCGCGAATCGCCGCGGCGATGGGCGCCAGCGATCAGGAGCGGACCGCGCGGGCCCGCGGCATCTTCATGCCGGGCGGCAAGCCCGCGCCGGTGCGCGCGATCACGAACCCGGTCGACGTCGGTGTGCACACCGCCCCCCGGCTCGAGGGCGCGGCGCGGCTGCCGCCGTACGTCCCCCGTGATGTCGACCCCGAACTGCGCCGGGCGCTCGGCGGTCCTGGCTTCGTCCTGGTGGTCGGCGACGCGGCGGCCGGCAAGACGCGCGCCGCCTACGAGGCGATGCGCGCGGTGCTGGCCGGGCACGTTTTAATAGCCCCGACGAAGAGCGGCGAGCTGACCACCGCGCTGACCGCGGCCCGCGCCCAGCGCGACTGCGTCGTGTGGCTGGACAGCCTGCAGCGCTACCTGGGCGCGGAAGCGATCACGAGCAGGCAGATCGCGGAGCTGCTCGCCGGCGACGGGCATCACCGGGTCGTGCTGGCGACCTTGCGCGCCACCCAGGAGACCCGGCTGATGCTGATGGCGGAGAGCCTGCCTGGCGGCCAGGCGACGCGCGACGGCCAGGCCGTCCTCGACCAGGTGACGAACCGGATCGTGATCGACCGCCTGTTCAGCGCGCCGGAGCGGGCCCGCGCCGCGGCGCTGGCCCGCGAGGACAGGCGGCTGGCCGACGCTCTCGCGCACGCCGACAGGTACGGCATCGCCGAGTACATGTCCAGCGGACCGCAGCTGCACACCGAATGGCAGAACGGCTGGGAACGAGGCGCGCACCCGCGCGGCGCCGCGCTGGTCACCGCGGCCGTCGGCTGCCGCCGCGCGGGGTATACCGCGCCGCTGCCCAAGGCGCTGCTCGACGAACTGCACCAGGACTACCTGCGGGGGCGCGGCGGAATGCTGCTGCGTCCTGAGCCGCTCGAGGCGGCGTGGCGGTGGGCGACCGACCTGCGCGACAGCGGCGGCTCGCCGCTGTGGTCCGATGGGCACGATGGGTACGACGTCTTCGACTACCTCGTCGACGCGGCCGAGCGCGAGCCGTCCGAGCCGGTGGCGGAGCGGACCGTCTACGCGGCGCTGCGGCATGCCGGGCCAGGCGACGCGGTGAGCATCGCCGCCACCGCCTGGTACCACAACCGTCCCGAGCTGGCCGAGGCGGGTTTTCGCGCGGCGTACACCGAGCTCAGCGCGACCGACGGCCCGAACGCGGCGACCACGCTGTCCAGCCGCAGCGACCTGGCGGTCACCCTGCACGCGATGCGCAGGCTCCCGGACGCCGAGGCCGAATACCGCGCCATCTTGACCGCGCGCGCCGCGGCCCTGGGCGCGGCCCACCCCGACACCCAGAGCAGCCGCAACAACCTGGCGGTGGTGCTGCACGAGCAGCGCAGGTTCGCCGAGGCCGAAGCGGAATACCGCGATGTGCTCGACGTGCGCGTCGCGGTGCTCGGCGCCGCCCACCCCGACACGCTCACCAGCCGGAACAACCTCGGGGTCGTGCTCGGCGACCTCGGCAGGCTCGAGGAGGCGCAGGCTGAGCTCGAGGAGGCCGCGCGGCTGCGGGAGCAGGTGCTCGGCCCCGATCACCCGCACACCGTCATCAGCCGGGACAACCTCGCGGGCGTGCGGCGCAGGCGGGCGAGCTTGTGATCAGCTGGGGCTGACCCGTGGGCCGTTCTGTCCGGGCAGCCGCCAGCCAAGCTCCCTGACCGCCGCGGACAGCTCGGTCTGGATGGTGGCGTCGGACGGCATCCGCCGCACGGCCGCGTGCAGCTCGTTGATCCCGGCGAGCAGGTCACCGCGCTCGATCAGGATCCGGCCGATGGCGACAAGCAACAGCGCGACCATCGAGTGTTCCATGGCCGCCGCGAACAGGCCGAGCGCCTCGCGGTAATGCGTCTCCGCGCGCGCCAGCTCACGCTCCTCGCGGGCGATGTTGCCGAGCAGCGACCAGGCGCTCCCGTGCACCACCAGGTCGGTCTCCGACGCCGCCACCCGGGCCAGCTCCGCGTACCGCGCGGCGAGGCTGAGCTCGCCGACGGTGAGCGCGCGCTCGGCGGCCAGCAGGTACCCGGCCGAATCGCCGTCGGTGGGCAGGTCGTCCGGCGTGTGCCGCAGCGGTTCGATGACCCGGTCGCTGATCAGCTGGTAGACGCGCGACGCGGCCGCACCGCCCGGCGGCTCGGCGCGCGCCCGGAGCAGGTGACCGTCCTCGAGAGCCCTGGCGACCGTCGTCGGCAGGCCAGCGGTTGACACCGCTCCCTCGGCCGCGTCCAGCCGGCCGCCCGCCGTCGCGACGAACGTGCTGATGAGCCAGAACCGCAGCCACGGGACCTGAATGCCGTGGGCCAGCGCGGCCGCGGTGATCGCGACGCCGCAGTAGCGGGCGAGCGCGTCCTCGATGTCGCCGTAACGCCGCAGCTCACGAGCGGTGATCATGCTGGTGCGCCGGCGCATCAGCTCCCACAGCCGAGCGCACACGGACTGGATCAGGACCGGCTCGACCCGGTCCGCCACGACGTGCCGCTCGCTCCCGTCCGTCGTGACGATGCGGCTGGTCCGCAGCGCCGTGATCAGCTCGCTGGCCGCCTCGGGCTCGAAGCAGCCCGGCCCCGTCACCGCCTCGTGCGCCCGGTCCGGCTCCAGCGCCCGCACTTCGATCAGCGCCGCTGGGTGCGTGAGGACGTCGGCGAACCGGTGCAGCGCCTCGTCCCGCAGGCAGATGAGCAGGCGCAGCGCGGGCTGCTGCTCGACCGCGTCCGCCAGCTCGCGCAGGAACCGCATCCGCTGCGGCTGCCGCGACGGCGGTCCCGCGAACAGGTCGTCGGCCTGATCGATGGCCACGAGCAACGCCTTGGACGGGTCCAGCTGCCTGATCCGGCTGGCGGCGAACTCGTCCACGGTGAAGGGATCCAGGGCCAGCCCCGCGCCGAGCGGTGACCACGAGCGCAGCAGGGCGAGCGTGTACGGAGTGTGCGGCCCAGGGGGAGCGATAGGCGAACTCGAGCCTTGGGAGAATCCGCCTATCGGCAGCAGTTCGACGTTGCTGCGGTTAACCAGCGGCAGCACGCCGGCCGCGAGAAGCGAGCTTTTCCCGACACCCGCCGGACCGGACACGAATGTCAGCCGGTTGCTGCGCCACGCCGCGGCGAGCGCGGCGGCCTCGTCGTCGCGACCGTAGAACCGGCCGCTATCCGCACGCCGGAAAGGACGGTGACCAGGATATCTGAGTTCGACGCTCATTGATTATCCGGTCACTCCAGTAAACAGGTGCCTAGAGGCTCGAATTGAAGCCGTGATACGCGCTTCCATTCTGTCCGGAGGCCACGATATAGTCCAGAGCAAGCTTGAGATCGACGCCCGTGATTGCGGTGGATAGCTCGTCGAAGTTCAGCCCGCCGACGTCAATCAGCCCGCCGCTTGCGGCAGCGGCGGCGGTGGTGCTAGCCGGGGTGTTGCCCTCGGCCGTGTTGTCGCTCATGGTGCTCCTCGCGTCGTGGCGCCTGTCCACGATGAGCATAATGGTCAGCCACTGAAAATTTCCGGGGGAAAACAAGGGGACCGTTCGGGATAAAAAGTCTTTTTACCGAACGGCGCGGCGTGACTCCCGCCGCCCACCGTGTCCCTCTCCGCGACGGGAAGCCCCAGCGCCCCGCTACGCCCTCCCAAAAGTGTCCGGCCGCGTCTGGACACCCCCCCATAAGTGTCCTACCGTGCTGCTATGGCCTCTCCGGTGATGCCTACAGGCCACGACCATCCCGAGGTCAGCCGCCTGTTCGAGTTGCGCGACGATCCCGCCCGGGACCTGGCACGGCAGGCGGGAACAGTGGCGCGAGCCTGCCACGCCATGGCGGTGCGTTTTCACCGGGGCGGCAAGCTGATCGTGTTCGGCGCGGGCGGCCCGAGCACCGACGCCCAGCACGTCGCGGTGGAGTTCGTGCATCCGGTCATCGTCGGCAAGCGCGCGCTCCCGGCGATCTCGCTGACCACCGACGTGGCCACGGTGACCGGGATAGCCGAACGCGACGGCGTTGACGCGATCTTCGCCTACCAGATCCGCTACCTGGCCGAGCCCGCCGACATCGCCCTGGGCATCAGCGCCGACGGTGCCAGCCCGAGCGTGCTGGCGGGCCTTGAGACGGCGCGGGACCTCGGCCTGCTGACGATCGCGCTGGTCGGCGGGGACGGCGCGGGCATGTCCGCTAGCATCGATCACGTGCTCACGGTGGCGTCGGGAGATCCGCGGGTGGTCAAGGAACTGCAGGTGACCACGTACCACATTCTGTGGGAGCTGGTACACGTGTTCTTCGAGCAGCCGGGAGTGCTAGATCCGGACGTGGTGTCATGAGCGCCGAGCACCTACCCGATGACTGTCACGGCGACGCCTGCGTCACGTGCTCCGACACCGCCGTCGAGGTGCGGGTGCTGCGGCTGCTGCCGGACGACATGGCCGTCGTGGCCACGGCCGCGGGCGAGGAGCAGGTCAGCGTCGCCCTCGTGACCGCGTCGGCCGGCGACACGATCCTGGTGCACGCCGGGGAAGCCATCGCCCGGCTCGATCACCAACCGGGGGGCGCTGACCATGTCGGTTGAGTCGCTGTACCCCTTCCTGTACGCCGGCACGGGCGACCTGGCGGGCGTGCTCGAGCAGGTTCGCGCGTCGACCGTCGCCAAGATCGAGGAGATCGGCGAGCTGCGCCGCGTCATCAGCGCGCGCGACGGGGCGCGGCTGGCCCAGTGCGCGCGGGAGGCGGCGGACCGGTTCGCGGCGGGCGGGCGGCTGTTCGCCTTCGGCAACGGCGGCAGTGCCACCGACGCGCAACAGCTGGCCACCCTGTTCCTCAATCCGGGCCGCGGCGCGCCCCCGCTGCCGGCGTTCGCGCTCGGGAACGACACGGCGGTGGTCACGGCGCTGTGCAACGACATCGGCGTCGAGGTGGTGTTCGCCCGGCAGCTCGCCGCGTTCGGCGGCCGCGACGACATCGCGGTCGGCCTGTCGACGAGCGGCAACTCGGCCAACCTGCTGACCGCCTTCGACGAGGCCGGCAGGCGCGGCATGCTCACGATCGGGCTGGCAGGCTACGAGGGCGGCACGATGGCCGAGCTGGACAGCATCGACTACTTGTTCGTGGCGCCGTCATCCTCGATCCACCGGATCCAGGAGGCGCAGACGACGATCTACCAGGTGTTCTGGGAACTCACCAGCACCGCTCTCACCTCGACAAACCAACAGGGGGTGGCGCATGTGCCTGGGCATACCGGGTGAGGTGGTTGAGCTTCATCCCGAGCAGCCCGACCTCGCCAAGGTGAACGTCAGCGGCGTGCGACGGCTGATCAACATCGGCCTGCTCGCCGACGACCCGCCGCGGCCGGGGGAGTGGGTGCTCATCCACGTCGGCTTCGCGCTGTCCAAGATCGACCAAGCCGAGGCGGCCGCCGCCATGGAGTTCCTCGAGGGCATCGGGCAGGCCTACGAGGACGAGATCGCCGCGCTGCGCGAGTCGCTGATCGAGTTACCGGAGGGGACAATGCGTTTCGTCGACGAATTCCGCGACGCGGACAAGGCGCACGCGCTCGCCGCCAGGATCGCGGCGCTGTGTGAGCCCGGCCGGCGGTACAAGTTCATGGAGGTGTGCGGCGGTCACACGCACACGATCTACAAGCACGGCCTCGAGGACTACCTGCCCGAGTCGATAACCCTGGTGCACGGCCCGGGCTGCCCGGTGTGCGTGATCCCGATGGGACGCGTCGATGACGCCATCGCGCTAGCGTCGCGGCCCGAGGTGATCATGACGTCGTTCGGCGACATGATGCGGGTGCCGGGCAGCCACGGGTCGTTCTTCGACGCCAAGGCGAACGGCACCGACATCCGGATGGTCTACTCACCGCTCGACTCACTGAAGATCGCGCGGCAAAACCCGGACCGGCAGGTCGTGTTCATGGCCATCGGGTTCGAGACGACCGCGCCGTCGACCGCGATGAC